>Ga0315533_1000007_pt1 | contig 320546 bp, 303 predicted proteins | sample SalMarSW160130MG_FD_203081 | JGI IMG/M metagenome (GOLD analysis project Ga0315533, IMG submission 203081) | Salt marsh sediment microbial communities from the Plum Island Ecosystem LTER, Massachusetts, United States - Salt Marsh Sediment SW1601-30 ...
GTGTTCTTGTGGAACCGTTTCGCATAGCCGATGCCGAACCTGACCATCAACAGGTTTGCCTTCGTACAGCAATGGCCTCTGACGGACGTTTTGCCGTAGCATGGGTAGACGAGCTGCGGATTGATTATCCCCCCTTCTGTGAATTGGAGCTTTTCGTTCGTTTCTTTGACTCCGACGGCAGCCCCTTAACCGACCCCTACAAGATAACCAAAGCGGCGGACACCAACCAGATAGGCGGTTCCCATCTTGACATGGATTCAGCAGGCAGCACCGTCCTGCTCTGGACAGAATATCCTTATCCGAATCCTAATGATGACCTTTTACGCTTACAACTTTTTGACCCGAGCGGCAACCCTATAGGTTCCCCTCAGACAGACCATCAGGGATATATCAGCTGGGGCAGCAACAGAGCGGTTGGGGTGAGTCTTAACGACAAGGGCGAGTTTGCTATAGCCTGGGATGGTGAGCCGATTTGCGCCAGACGTTATTCTTTCGATAGCGGTCCGCAGGGTGATCCCTTCATGGTTCACGGCGATCTCCCTGATGGTGTCTATTCCGACTATCCTGGTGTGGCGCTGAATGATGCAGGCGACCTGGTGGTAACCTGGTTTGAATTTCACACGAATGGGGATGGTTATCTCAAGTTTCAGGTGTTTGATGCCGAGGATGAACCAATCCTTGGCTGGGAGCCGATGGGGCATCTGGTGACTGATGATAGCGTTGGTGGCACCCGGGTTGAGCCTTACTGGCTGGATAACGACCGCTTTGCGCTCTTCTGGATTGATAAGGTCTGGCCCTTGAGTATAGCTGGACGTGTGTTTGCGGACAGGGGCCTGACGCGCCATCCCATACGAACGTTGATATGGAAAGATACCCTATGGTGTGCTCATGGCGGTCCAGAAGGCTGGTATTCCACCGCCGTTTCGCCTAACGACAGCTTTGCCTACACGTACATAAGGAGTTACACTGACTATCCTGATACATCTGATCCGTCCAAGCTACGTTGCTGGGATCATGGTGGAGGGATACTGGGATATATACAAAACAATGAGCCGATACGCCGGACCACCCTGTTTGAGTACACACCCCCCTTGGGCGCGGATACCGTGAACAGCATTATCAACAACTATCCTCGCACTCAACCCCCTGCGGTTGCCTGCTGCGATGATCGTATCGTTTGGGTATACTCCCGCCTCAACACCGACACCATCTTCGAGGCCTATGCAATGATCTCCGACTGGGACATGGGGGTAGGGGTTATGGAATCTCCCATCCAGACCGCATCACCCATCCGGCTTGAGGCATCCCTCAACCGGCTCTTCTACGACGTGTCCGGGAGTGTTACGGGCGAGGCAAGGCTTACCCTCTACTCCGCCGACGGGCGGAAGGTTCTTGAGGAAACTATCAAAGGAGAAGGAATCTGGCAAGCGCCTTCCCTTCCCTCCGGCGTCTACTTTGCAAGGGTTACAACCGAGGGTTACTCGGCACGCACAAAAGTCGTCGTGCTACGCTAACGGTCGGGTCCCCGCGCGGTCGTGGAACGGACGCGTGGGGTGAAGGCGTTTATTTCGCCAGGGTCAAGAACAACTCAGCCAGCGCCACAGGCAAGGTGATAATCCTCCACTAAACCTTGACAAACAGGGGGATGTGCCTTTAATAGACATAAAGGAGGTCAATATGCTTCAATTAAGTGTTTTGGCATTGGCGTTATGTGCTGGGACGCTTGTGGAGCCATTCAGGGTAGCAGACCACCAGCCCGGCCATAATCAAAGACAGGGTTGTGCGGCAATGGCCTTAGACGGCGACTTTGCCGGTGATTAAAGAACCTTGGGGGCGGGTGTCCCGCCCCCAACTTGACAAATCCCTGGTTTGTCTTATATTAACATTGGAGGTATAGATGAAAAGGACTTGCCAGCTTAGTGTAGCAGCAAGTCTGCTACTTGTTAGCATCCCGCTCTCTGCAGGTTGGATTCATACCTATGGAGGGGAATATGATGATGCTGGCCACTGGGTGGAACAGACCTTGGATGGAGGCTACATCGTCGCAGGTCGGCTCATGGAATGTGATACGGGTTCTTATTACCTCATCAAGACGGATTCCCTAGGAGATACCCTATGGACGCGCACCTACGTGCGGACCCCGTCATCAATGCTAGAACCAGAACCACCTGAAGCTCGTTGTGTTCAGCAGACCTCGGATGGAGGATACATTATCGCAGGGCGAAGTGGACTCTCTCTAATACTCATAAAAACCGATGAGCATGGCGACTCCTTATGGGGGCGAAATCTTTGTGTCACGTATCCCAACGGAGAAGGCATCTGCGTGCGAGAGACCTCGGATAAAGGATATTTAGTATCAGGAGGATACTCTACCTTTTTTCTCATAAAGCTCGACTCAGCGGGTGACAGGGTTTGGTCGCGTTACTATAGAAGGCTGGGCAAATATATGCAACTAACCCATGATGATGGCTGCATTATCACAGGAGTTAGTGACTCCAGCGTATGGCTAATGAAAACCGATAGTGAGGGCGATTCCCTTTGGGAACATCTCTACAGCTTAGGGGAGGAGGGACTTGCCACATGCTACTGCGTTCAGCAGACTTCGGACGGCGGGTATATCATAACCGGAGAGGCAAATCGTGTTCAGTCCCTTCCGGTCGCAAGCGATTTATTTATCTTAAAGACCGATGCAAGCGGGGACTCTGTTTGGGCGCGTCTCTATGGTGACGAAGGTCGCGACATTGGTTACTCCATTTACCAGACCCCTGATGACGGCTATATTGTTACAGGCGTGAAGGGGCTCGGGCCGTACACAAATAAGGGGGTCTGGCTCCTAAAGATCGATGAGCAGGGGGATAGCGCTTGGGCGCGTACCTTTGGCAGTGTCGGTGACGTGGGTGCATGCGTTCAAGTGACCTCGGACAGAGGTTATATCATCTGCGGGTCGACATACTCCTATGCTCCCATGCACAGAGGAGCGGATGTTCTCTTGATGAAGACCGATTCTCTGGGTGAGGTTGGCGGCGTTGCCGAGCAGCCGATTGTTGAAAAGCCGGCTAACTGGGAAGTGATAACCTCCATCGGTTCTCAAATAGTGCTGCGATATCAAGATAGACCCGATGGCTTTCGAGCTTCAATCTTCGACGCCTCAGGCCGCAAGGTTGACGAGGTGCACGCAACTGAATCCTCTGGAATGATTACCTGGGGGAGGTGTTACGGGTGTTACGGGCCTGGGGTGTATTTCATTGTGCTGAAGTCCGCGGGAGCGATCAAGGCGCAGAAGGTAGTGTTGATTCGGTAACCCTCTTCTCAGTCTTCTCCCGGTAGGAGAGTTCGTAGGGGCTGACCTCAGCGCGCCCTCGTCGGGTGTCAAGGTGGCCCGCTCAATTCTTTATTGTCCAACTTTTTCACCCCAGACGTCTGCTTCCCACCCCATCATTTTGAAATTTGCATTTTGAAATTTGACTTTTGCATTCGCGACGAAGTCGCGTTCTTGTCCACCTTTTTTCACCCCACAAATCTACTTCGTAGCTTTGCGGGGACCCCAGAATTTTGTCCACCTTTTGGGTAGCTTTTGTCCAGCTTTTTTTACCCCACGACGCCGCTAACGCGTCGCCGCGGGGACCCCGTAAATTTGTCCACCTTTTGGGTAGCTTTTGTCCACCTTTTGACCAGCTTTTTTGTGACGAGCAGCACTCAAACCTGACGAGTTATAAGAGGTTTTCCCTGGATGATAAGACGCGTATCTGGGACGGCTCCTCGATTATAATCTCAAGCCCGTAGTCGGGATGATCTATAAATTCCCCGAATACTTCAACTTGCGCACCCTCATAGGAAGTGATGTCTATATCAAGCCGCTTGAACTTCTCGACAGCGGAAGAGAAGATAACAACGGTTAGACCGTCTCGATCTTTTGAAAAATTAAGGAAGTAGGTGTTGGAACGCTCCGAGCGACCCACCCGAACTACTCGACCCTGAACCGCAACCTCCTCCCCTACGTGCTTTTTAAGAACACGCAGGTCGGTTGCGGAGAGCTGGGGGGTCTCTTCAGGTTCTTCGCTCCATACCTTGCCTTCGTACCAGATCCTCTCAAACTCGCGGGAGTAAGACCTGCATGTAGCAGGAAATCCTTTAAGAACGAGGATGTTCTCGTCGTTCTCCGCCTCGGCAGAGGCCGTCCAGTTAAACGACCCTGTGATCAAAACAGAATCGTCGATCAGCGCAAACTTGTGATGCATAAGGCCTGCGCCTTTCTCTGTGCGAACCTCGATGCCGTTTTTTGTAAGGTAGGCCGCCTTGCTGTAGCTGCCTGATGCGTTGGAAGGGTCAAGGATCACGCGTACCCTCACCCCACGCTCACGAGCATCGTCTAAGGCCTGGGCGAGCGGCCTGGAGGTAAAGGTGTAGACCGCGACGTCGATTCGCTTAGCGGCCGCATCGATCTCGCGTTCGATAACCCACTCGATTCCATCCTGAGCGCTGAAATGAGACTGGACCGACCCTTCAACCGTGCGCTCCCTGGTCTGACACCCGAGAATCCCCAAAAGGACGATCGCCGCCAGCCGGAATAAGGACTTTATTCTCATGAACCCCTGATTAAAAGGAGAAGATAGTAGTAAATCGCCACCCCGAACATGAGGCTGTCTATCCGATCGAGGAACCCGCCGTGTGCGCCAAGTATTCCTGAAGAGTGCTTGACCCCGCGTTCACGCTTGATTGCGGATTCAAACAAGTCGCCAAGAACACCGATCAGGGCCACTGCGACTGCAAACACCACACCCCACCATAACGGCCGATCGGGCAAAAACAACGCTGAATATCCAAGCCCGGCTCCTGCGGTTATCGCCAACCCGCAAAGAAACCCTTCAACGGTCTTCTTCGGAGAAAGTTTCGCGCATAGAGGGATTCGCCCCAGAAGCGAACCCAGGAGAAAGGCGGCTGTGTCGTTAACCCAGGTCATTACAAACGGAAACGCAAGCCAGGCGTAACCGAGACCTTGCTTTACGACCTCCTGTTTAAGTAAAACAAAGTGCGCAGGTATGAAACCGAGATACAGGGGCAAAATCAATAGAGGCAGTATAAGCGTCAGCTTGGAGGGAAAAAAGAGGAGCCAGAGTAATACCTGAATTACAAATGCTACAAAAAGATGACCCGTAAGTGAAAAGGGAGTTAGGAAAAGCGTACACGCCCAGATTAGTGTAGGGGCAATGAGAAAAAGAAGATGGTAAACCCGGAAGGACTTTATGTATAGCCTAAGGAACTCGAAGGCTGCAGTCAGGCTCCAGAGAAGGGCGTAGATTGTCGCCACCCACAGAGGCGCGGCCATGGCCGCAAGGGTCAGGGGGATAAGAAGCACCCATACCAGCCACCGCCCTTTGAGGAGCTTACTCTTTAACGCGGCCAAAACGGCGCTCCCGGGCGGCATAATCGACAAGGGCTGCCTCAAGCTCTTCTCGCTTGAAGTCGGGCCAGAGCACGTCGGTAAAGTAAAGCTCGGTGTAGGCCGACTGCCACAGAAGGAAGTTTGAGATGCGTTTCTCTACGCCGGTTCTGATCAAAAGGTCGGGATCTGGTAGTTCAGGCAGGTACTGGAAGGAACCCAAGGTCTCCTCGTTGATGGAGTCGGTATCCGCCTCACCCTTGAGGACGACCTGGGCCGCCCTTTTAGCCATATCAACAATCTCCTGACGTCCACCGTAGTTAAGCCCCAGAACAAGCACCAATCCGGTATTCCTTGAAAGCCGCTCGTGCATCGTGCGAACTCCCTCCTGAACCTTTTCGGGCAATCCTTCGATACGACCGATAGCCTCAAACCGAACGTTATTTTTGTTAAGCTCCTCGATCTCGCCGCGCAGAAGCCGCTCGAGCATCTTCATAAGCTCGTTAACTTCGGCTTTGGGGCGATTCCAGTTCTCGGTGGAGAAGGTGTATAGTGTGAGGTAGGAGATGCCAAGTTCACCGCAGGACCTGACGATCTCACGAACGCGCTTGACCCCTTCGCGGTGACCTACAATCCGAGGGAACATCCTGCGCCGCGCCCAGCGGCCGTTGCCGTCCATGACTACAGCTACGTGACGAGGCAGGCTATCCTTGGGAATAGAAACACTCACCTCTTACTGCTCGAGGATCTCCTTCTCCTTCTTGGCGAAGAGTCCGTCCAGCTCCTCGATGTAGCGATCGGTAAGCTCCTGCACCTCTTTCTGGCCTCTGTACATATCGTCTTCGCTGATCTCTTTCTCCTTCTCCTTTTTCTTGAACTGCTCAATCGCCTCCCTGCGAATGTTACGCACCGAAACCCGGCTTTCTTCGGTAAGACGAGAGACAAGTTTCACCAGATCCTTGCGCCGTTCGTCGGTGAGAGGTGGTATGGAGATACGGATAAGATTGGCCTCGACGTTCGGGTTCAGGCCCAGGTCCGAGGCCTGTATCGCCTTCTCGATGTCTGAAAGCGCATCCTTGTCCCACGGCTGGATAACCAGACTACGCGGATCGGGCACGCCGATGGATGCAATCCGCTTCAAGGGTGTGGGCACCCCGTAGTAGTCGACTTTTATTCCATCGAGCAAGGCAGGGTTGGCACGCGAGGTGCGGATACGTGTAAATTCTCCTGCCAGGAGCTCGACGGTCTTCTTCATCTTTACTTCACTGTCTTTAAGAATCTCCTTCATGCGCCAACTCCTCGTTTGACTACTGTTCCCACCCGCTGGCCGCGAACGAGGCGGCCAATGTTTCCCGGGGAGAATACATCGAAAACCTGAATTATAAGATCGTACTCGCGCGCAAGTGAGAAGGCGGTCTGATCCATAACCGCCAGATTCTGCGCGAGCACCTCTGCGTAGCTGAGTTCTTCAAAGAAACAAGCATCCGGATTCCTTTCCGGATCATCGGAGTAGACCCCCTTCACCTTTGTTCCCTTAAGCACCCTTTTTGCGCCGATTTCAATCGCACGCAGCACAGCCGCGGTATCGGTGGAGAAGTAAGGCAAACCGACTCCACCGCTGAGGATGAGTAGTTTACGGTCGCAGAACGTATCCCGTGCTCCTACGGGATCGTAACGCCTGACCCATGCTATCGGCACAGCACTCATGTGAACCGCATAAATCCCGGCATCGTGCAGCATGCTCTCAAGACGCAAACCATTAAGAAGGGTTCCGATCATACCCATGCGATCGGTAAAGACGCGATCCTCGCCGCTGCGTCCCGACCCCGCACCGCGGACATGGTTCCCGCCGCCCACAAGAACCGCAAACCGCACCTTGCTGATAAGATCTGCTATCTCACCCACTATCCCATCAAGGACCTCGAGGTGAGAGAAAACCTCCCCACTCAACTTGAGGAGGAGGCCTTCATCTTTCTCGTTAATGAATTGTCCCTTAATCTTTTCCAACTTCAAACCACTCAACCTGATTGGTTATTACTTCTCGCCAACTCAAAACACTTAAACCGATCGATTATCGCTCTTCTCCAACCTCAAACCGCTCGAACCGATTGATTACTCTTCTCCAACCTTAAACCGCTGAAACCTCTGAACGAAGATGTTTTCACCCAGACGGGCAATCGCCTCGGTAACAACATCCTTAACTGTCTTATCCGGATCTTTGACAAACGGCTGTTCGAGAAGACAGTTCTCCTTGTAGTATTTGTCAAGACGGCCCGCAACGACCTTTTCTACGACGTGTTCCGGCTTACCCGAAGCCCTGGCCTGCTCGGTGTATATCTCGCGCTCCCTTTGCAGAGCCTCTTCAGGAACGTCCCCGCGCGAGACCGCAACAGGATCAGAGGCGGCTATGTGCATGGCGACGTCATGGGCGAGGTTCTTGAACTCCTGGTTGCGGGCCACGAAATCCGTTTCACAGTTGAGTTCAAGCAAAACCCCGAGTTTCGCGCCTGGATGGATGTAGGCTTCAATAATCCCTTCCTTTGCTTCACGTCCGGCCTTGGACTCGGCCTTGGCGATGCCCTTCTTGCGAAGGACATCTATTGCCTTCTGGATATCACCTCCGGATTCAGCAATCGCCTTCTTGCAATCAAGTACTCCGGCGCCGGTCCGCGCCCGCAGTTCCCTAATCGCATCCAGTTCGCTCACGATTTATCCTCTCTTTCTTCTCCAAGGTCGGTCTCAAAAGCCTTCTTGATACGCATAACCGCATCTGCAACGACCGAGGTCACAAGCTTGATCGAACGCATGGCGTCGTCGTTGCCGGGGATTGGGTAGTCCACCGAATCCGGATCCCCGTTTGTATCAATTAATGCGATAACCGGTATATTGAGTCTTTTGGCTTCGGCTACCGCGGTGGCCTCTTTCACCGGATCGACAACGAACATCAACCCGGGTATGGAATCCATGTTCTTGACACCCCGGTAAAGCTTGCTCATCTTGCGGTGAAGCCGCATGAGTCGCACCTGTTCTTTTTCCGGAAGACCCTTGAACTGCTCGCCTGTTATAATCGAGTCAAGCTCTGCGTAACGCTGGACACGCTGGGAGATGTTTCCAAAGTTGGTGAGAAGCCCGCCAACCCAACGGTCAACCACGAAGTGACTGCCGCAACGTTCGGCTTCTTCGGTTATTATCTCGCGTGCCTGCTGCTTGGTTCCCACGAAGATAGCATCGCCGCCGGTCTCAAGTATCGAGCCGACCGCCTCGTAAGCGAGCCGCAAACGCTCAATGGTCTGACGGATGTCTATGATGTGAATGCCATTGCGCTTCCCGTAGGTGAAGCGCTCGAACTTCGGGTTCCACCGCCTGGCTCGGTGACCAAAATGCACACCGGCCTCAAGCAAACTCTTGAGATCAAAAGACGCAACCGGGACGCCCACGGCACTATCCTGCTCTTTACTCATCGCTTTGTCCATTGGAAACTCTTTCTGCGTTTAGCTAAGCCATACTTCATACGCTCGTGCTCTCTAGGGTCTCTCGTAAGAAGACTGGCATCCTTCAAGGCCTTCTGAAGATCCGGCTCATGTTTGGCAAGTGCACGCGCCACCCCCAAACTGATAGCGCCTGCCTGAGCAGATATTCCCCCGCCTTTTACCTGAACGCGAACGTCAAATCTCTTGATGGCCTTCGTTACTTCAAGCGGGCGAATGGCCGCAAGGAACAGATCCTTGCGTTTAAGGTACTCGTCAAGTTCTTTGCCGTTGACCGTAAATTTACCTTCCCCTGGGGTAAGCCAGATCTTAGCGGTCGCACGCTTGCGGGTTCCGACCGCATGCTCGGCTGCCATCAGCGACCTCCAATCTCAAGCATCTCAGGCTTCTGCGCATGGTGCGGGTGCAAAGCCGATGCATAGATCTTGAGCCTTCGCAGCCTGCGAGCGCGAAGCTTATTCTTTGGCAGCATGTTCTTTACCGCCAGGAACAGCACACGCTCGGGATGACGCTTACGCATCATCTTGAACGGGACCTCCTTCAAGCCGCCCGGGTAGAAGGTATGATGATAGTAGACCTTATTCTCGGCCTTCTTACCTGTTAGACGAACCTTATCGGCGTTCAGGACCACGACAAAGTCGCCTGCATCCACATGCGGCGTGTAGGTCGGCTTGCTCTTGCCCATCAAGGTCGTGGCTATACGCGTTGCCAGACGACCCAGAACCTTGTCACGGGCATCCACCAGCCACCATTTATGGGTTTCTTGGTTCATTCCTGCTCCAGTCTCTACCATCGGAAGTGTGCGAACGCACGGTTTGCCTCGGCCATCTTGTGGGTCTCTTCCTTCTTCTTGCATGCTGCACCCTGATCCCGGACGGCATCCAAGAGCTCGTTAGCCAACCTTTCAGACATACGATACTCACCTCTTGAGCGAGCCGCGCGGATGATCCACTTGATAGCCAGGGATTGGCGGCGCTTAAACCTTACCTCCATCGGAACCTGGTAGGTGGAACCGCCTACACGACGTGGCCTCACCTCAAGCACTGGCCTGACGTTGTTAAACGCGCGTTCAAAAACCGTATAGGCGTCTTCCTTCGTCTTGCGCTCTATAATCTCCAGCGCTTCGTAGAAGATCTTCTGCGCCACCGTTTTCTTGCCAGCCCACATAAGGTTGTTGATGAACTTGGCAACAAGGGTTGAGTTGTAGCGCGGGTCCGGCTGGATCTCACGCACCGAGGCTCTATGTCTTCTGCCCACGGAACCTCCTTAAGCCTTTTTGGGGCGCTTCACCCCATACAGTGAGCGAGCTTGTTTTCGACCTTCGACGCCTGCGGTATCCAACACCCCTCGAATCACACGGTAGCGCACACCAGGCAGATCTTTAACACGACCGCCATGGATTAAAACAACCGAGTGTTCCTGAAGGTTATGCCCTTCGCCCGGGATGTAGGCAATCACCTCGTAGCCGTTTGTTAAACGCACCTTACACACCTTTCTGAGAGCCGAGTTCGGCTTCTTCGGAGTGGTGGTGTAGACACGCGTGCAAACACCCCGTTTCTGAGGATTGCCACCAAGCGCGGCTGTCGAGGATCTCCTCTTAGGCATCTTACGGCCGTAACGAATCAGCTGATTAACTGTCGGCATCTCTATCCGGCCTCCGTTTTTGGCATCTCTTCTTGTTCTATGATCTCTTCTTCTTCTCCGCTTTTAAGGGCAAAGCGAGGGAACCCGGTTCCAGCCGGGATCAGCTTGCCCACGATCACGTTTTCCTTAAGCCCTGTAAGGTGATCTACCTTGCCCTCTACAGCAGCCATCGAGAGAATCCTGGTGGTTTCCTGGAATGAAGCGGCTGCAAAGAAGCTATCAGTAGTGAGTGAGGCTCTGGTGATACCCAGGAGGATGGGATGGAAGGTCGCGGGAGCAGTCCCCTCAGCCCGAAGCTTATCATTCGCCTCCTGGATACGCCGTTTCTCGACGATCTCTCCCTCTACGAACGTGGAGTCTCCTGGATCGTCTATCTTTACCTTGCTAAGCATCTGCCGCACAATAAGTGCTATATGCTTGTCGTTAATCCTCACCCCCTGCATGCGGTAAACCTCCTGAATCTCGTTGGTCAGATACTCCATCACGGCCATGCGTCCCTTAACGCGCAGGATGTCATGAGGATCTATGTTACCCTCACAGAGCTTCTCGCCCGCCTTCACGTAGCCTGTATCCTCAACAAGAAGATACTTGGCGTAAGGAACCTTGTACTCCTTCTCGGTCCCTGACTCGGATACGATACGCAAACGGCGCACACCTTCATCTGGCGGATCTATATGAACCGTCCCGTCAATATCTGCAATAATCGCTGGGTTCTTAGGATGCTTGGCTTCGAAAAGCTCTGAGACTCGAGGCAGACCTCCGGTGATATCGGTAGTCTTGCCGATCGCCCGCTGGAACTTGGCGAGTATCTCTCCTGCGCCCATCTTGGCACCGTCTTCAACAAGTAGGTATGCACCTGCCGGCAGCTCATAGCGTTCCAACATCTTATCCTTAGCATCACGGATCTCAAGCTGAGGGTGACGACGTTTCTCTCTGTCCTCGACGATAATCATCTGTTTGCGCTCAGAGGTGCCGATCACATCCTCGCGCAGGGTAACCCCGGGGATGATATCCACAAAGCGAACCTTGCCAGGGTTATGCGAGATAATTGAGATCACGTAGGGCTCCCATTCGAAGAGCACGGTTCCTTCGCTGACCTTCTCGTCGTCCTTGAGCCGAAGCAGAGAACCCTTCGGAACAACAAAGGTGACCTTGCGTTTTTCTGAAGCGAGTTCAATCGTACCGCCCTCACCAATTACAATCGCTGCACCATCGGAGCGCTCGACCGTTTCCAGCTTGCCGAACTTTACCTTGCCGTCGAATTTGGCCTCCATACTCGTCTCTTCTGCCGCGCGCTGTGCAACACCGCCGTAGTGGAAGGTGCGAAGGGTAAGCTGTGTGCCAGGTTCGCCAATCGATTGGGCAGCCATGATCCCAACCGCTTCGCCTATCTCAACCATCCTGCCGGTCGCCGGATTGCGGCCGTAGCACTGAGTGCATGTTCCGCCGGCGGCTTCACACGTCAGTACCGACCGGACACGCACCTCCTCTATACCTACCTGTTCTATCTCGGCTGCCTTCTCTTCGGTGATCTCTTCGCCGGCGTAGACTATCACCTCACCAGTGATAGGATTCTGAACGCTCTGCAGTGCTATGCGGCCGATGATACGTTCAGAAAGCGCCTCCATCACCTTTCCGCCTTCACGAAGTGCGCCAACCTTTTCACCCAGAATCGTCCCACAATCATCAATGGAAACGATGACATCCTGGGCGGCGTCAACAAGGCGACGGGTAAGGTAACCGGCCTCCGCGGTTTTGAGAGCGGTGTCAGTCAGGCCCTTACGCGCACCGTGTGTAGAGAGGAAGTACTCGAGAACCGTAAGACCGTTCTTGAAAGAACTAACGATAGGACGCTCAATTACCTCCTCACCGGTCAAGCGACGAGAAGGACGTGACATAAGTCCGCGCATCGCAGCAAGCTGCTTGGCCTGATCCTTGGAACCACGAGCACCTGAATCAATAAGCATGAAGAGAGGGTTGAATCCGTCCTGATCCAACGCAAGATCGCTCATCATGTAATCCAAAAGCTCCCTCGATACGTTAACCCACATGTTCACTACATTGTTGTACCTCTCCCGCTCGGTAATGACACCCTTCTCGTATGCGTCGTAATACCGCTTGGCCTCCTTCATACCCTGTTCGATGATCTTTTGCTTGGTGTGCGGCTCAACCAGATCGTCAATCCCTATAGAGGCACCGGATCGAGTAGCATAGTAAAATCCCAATTCCTTGAGCGAATCCAGAAGCTCTGCGGTGCGCTTGAAACCGAATCGCTTGAAACAACGGGCTATCAGGTTGACTGTTTTCTTCCTGTCGAGCACCTCGTTGACAAAACGCAGTTCGGGGGGAAGAATCTCGTTGAGGAAAACCCTCCCCATCGTGGTGTGTATCTTCTTGCCGTTATGCACCCAGTCAATCTCGTCAAACAACCCCCGATCGTGGTTGTCATAGGCCACGTGCAGTTCCTGGAAGTCGTCGTACAGAAGTCTTTGATCTCTCGCCTTGCCAGAATATCGCTTGGTGATGTAGTAGATCCCAAGCACCATGTCCTGGCCGGGCACCATCAAAGGTCTCCCGTTCGCGGGCGAGAGGACGTTGTTCGATGCCAGGAGGAGCACCGAGCTTTCAAGGATCGCCTCGGGCGTGAAGGGCACGTGAACAGACATGGTGTCGCCGTCAAAGTCCGCGTTGAATGGTGGGCAGACCAGAGGATGGATACCGATAGCACGGTTCTCCCACAGCCGGGGATAGAAGGCTTCTACCGAGAGACGGTGCAGGGTAGGTGCTCGGTTGAGGAGCACGGGGTGCGATTTAACGATTTCTTCCAGTACCTCCCACATCTCAGGCGCTCCCATACGGAAGAGCTCCTTGGCACTGCGATCGGACTGAGCAACCTTATGCGCTTCCAGGCGCTGCAGGACTACCGGTTTGAAGAGCTCCTTGGCCATCTCCTTGGGAAGGGAGCATTCGTGAAGCTTAAGATGCGGATCTACTACGATCACCGAACGACCGGAGTAGTCGACTCGTTTGCCCAAAAGGTTGCGGCGGAATCGTCCCTGCTTGCCTCTAAGGGTCTCGGACAGGGATTTAAGCGGACGGTTGCCGCGTCCCCTGACCGGACGAGCAAGGTGCTCGTTATCGAACAGCGCGTTTAGAGCCTCCTGAAGCATCCGCTTCTCGTTCTTGAGGATGATATCCGGGGTCTTGATGGACATCAGATGCTTCAGCCGGTTGTTGCGGACGACGACACGTTTATAAAGATCGTTGATATCCGAGGTCGCATAGCGACCACCCTCAAGGGCAACAAGGGGACGCAGGTCGGGCGGGATAATCGGTATAACCTCAAGAATCATCCACTCCACCCGGTTCTCAGACTGGCGGAACGCCTCTACGATCTTGAGGCGATCAAGCAACACCCGACGTTTGGATACCTCGTGCTTGATTCGCGACTTAAGCTCAGCAGAAAGGTCATCAAGGTCTATCTCCCTTAAAAGTTCCAAAAGCGACTCTGCACCCATCCCGGCCTTAAGCCCCTCGTATTTCGATATCGCCTCGTGATACTCGTCCTCGTCATAGATAAGGGAAAGCTTCTTGTAGGGTGCCGAGCCTGTCTCAAGCACAACGTAGGCTTCGTAGTTGATGACACTCTCAATCTGTCCGGCGGATAGATCGAGAAGTTTGCCTATCTTGGAAGGAGGAACCTTGTAGAATAGGGGATGAACAACAGGGATTGCCAGCTCGATGTGTCCCATGCGTTCCCGGCGTACCGCCGAGGTTGTAATCTCAACGCCGCAGCGGTCACAGACTATCCCCTTGTAGCGAACCTTCTTGTACTTGCCGCAGCTGCACTCATAGTCCTTGACAGGACCGAAGATACGCTCACAGAACAGCCCGTCACGCTCAGGCTTCTGCGTCCGGTAGTTGATGGTCTCCGCCTTGGTAACTTCACCCATAGACCAGCTGCGTACGTCCTCAGGCGAGGCTATTTGAATCCTGAGAGCATCAAAATCCCAACCTTCAACTCTATCAGGAGGCATCCTTCTTCTCCTTTAGGGGAACCAGATTAAGCCCAAGCCCCCGAAGCTCCTTTACAAGCACGTTAAAGCTTGCGGGCATCTGCGGAGGCGGAGGGTTCTTCCCCTTGATAAGCGCCTCATACAAGGCGTTGCGCCCTTCCACGTCATCAGACTTGATGGTTAACATCTCCTGAAGGGTGTGAGCAGCACCGTAGGCCTCAAGCGCCCAGACCTCCATCTCTCCGAAGCGCTGGCCGCCGAACTGAGCCTTTCCACCCAGAGGCTGCTGGGTAATCAGAGAGTAGGTTCCGGTCGAACGGGCATGGATCTTGTCGTCAACCATATGAATGAGCTTCATCATATACATGTACCCTACGGTAACCTCTTCATCGAACTCCTCGCCGGTGCGGCCGTCGCGAAGCTTCACCTTGCCGGAAAGAGGCAGACCAGCTTCACGAAGTTCTTCTTTGATCTCTTCAGTCGTGGCGCCCTCAAAGATCGGACAGATAGCCTTGTAACCCAATCGGCGAGCGGCGTATCCAAGGATCGTCTCAAGAATCTGTCCGATGTTCATACGTGAGGGTACACCCAGTGTGTTAAGAACCATGTCAATCGGTGTGCCATCTGACAGGTAAGGCATATCCTCGACCGGAAGGATCTTGGATACAACACCCTTGTTCCCGTGGCGACCTGAAAGCTTGTCGCCCACCGAGAGGTCGCGCTTCTGGGCTATATAGATCTTTAGCGATTTAATCACCCCGTGCGGCAAATCGTCGCCTCTTGAGGTGCTCTCAAGCTGGGTACGCAGCTCATCTTCCAGCTTGACAAGCGCCTTGGCTGTTCGCTCAAGCAGCCCGGAGAGCTTTTCTGTCCTTCCCTTATTCGTAAGCTCAATCTTTGCAAGCTTCAGCTTGTCAAAAGGCAGAGCCTCAAGAAAGGAATCGGTGAGAAGCTGACCCTTGGCAAGCACTTCCTTGCCGCGTTTATCAATAACGGAAGCAGCAAGCTTCTGGCCGGAAAGCAGGCGGCGCAGTTCTGTGTCGCGTTGAGCAATCAAGAGCTCACGACGGTCCTCAAAGCGCTTCTCAACACCCTTACGGCGTTCCTCGATTACGCGACGTGCTAAGGGATCCTGGGTGTTGCGTGTAAGGATCCTGCATCCTATCACCGTACCGAAGACCCCTGGTTCCACGCGCAGAGAGGTATCGCGGACGTTTGTCGCCTTCTCCCCGAAGATCGCACGAAGAAGGCGTTCCTCAGGGGTAAGTTCCGTATCACCGCGAGGTGTGATGCGACCCGCAAGGATATCGTCGGGCTTGACCTCCGCCCCGATGCGAACGACCCCGAACTCGTCAAGATCAACCAGGTCGGACTCGGCGGCTCCGGGTATATCTCTAGTAATTTCCTCCGGACCGAGTCTTGTCTCTCTGGCTTCGATCTCATATTCAAGAACCTGGATCGAGGTAAACTCATCATCCACCAGAATACGCTCTGAGAGAACGATTGCGTCCTCGTAGTTATAACCCCACAGAGGCATAAAAGCAACAAGAATGTTGCGTCCCAGTGAAAGATGCCCCTGGGAGGTTGAGGGACCGTCGGCCAGAACCTGACCGCGCTTTACACGCTCTCCAGGTTTAACGCTCGGCCGGTAGTGAATGCAGGTATACTGATTGGATTTCTGGAAGTTACGTAACCGGTACTCTTGGATACCGTCCTTCGTCTCAAGAAGAATCCTCTTGGCATCCACATAGGCCACCCGTCCGGGCGCATCCGCCACAACAACCGACTTCGCCTTTCGGGCAACGGTCTCCTCTATACCTGTCATAACGTAAGGAACCTCTGACTGAATAAGTGGTACGGCCTGACGCTGCATATTTGAACCCATGAGAGCCCGGTCGCCGTCGTCATGCTCAAGGAATGGAATAAGAGAGGTAGAAGGTGCGAATATCTGTTTGGGAGAGAAGGTTACGTAGTCAATCTTTTCGGGCGGAACCATCACCACCTCAGCACGATAACGCGCAGAGACCTTCTTGCCCTTGATGCGGCCCTCGGAGTCAAGCTCAAGCTCATCAGAGGGTGCGATGGCAAACTTCTCTTCGGCTTCGGCATTCAGGTAATCAACCTTATCGGTTACACGACCGTTCTCCACCTTTACGTAAGGGGTCTTTATGAAGCCGTAGGGGTCGATCTTGGCGTAGTAGGCAAGTGAGGTGATGAGACCGATGTTCTGTCCTTCCGGTGTCTCGATAGGACATATGCGGCCGAAGTGGGAGTAGTGAACGTCACGCACCTCGAAACCCGCTGTATCCTTGGTGAGCCCGCCCGGACCGAGTGCTGTCAGACGACGCTTATGGGTAAGCTCCGCCAACGGATTGACCTGTTCCATGAACTGGGATACGGCACCGGTGGTAAAGAAACGCGTAACGCTGTTGGAGACGACCGGAGAATTGAGGAGTTCAAGTGGTGTGGCCTTTTCCTCGTCGATGAAGCTTGCGCGCTCCTTGGCGTTCTGCCCAAGTTGCAGGAGCGATTGTCGGAAGACGTTGTAAAGCTGCTCTCCTATACCCTTAACCCGACGGTTGGAGAGGTGATCCATATCATCGGAGGGGTGGCGGCGCTCGGCGAACTCGATAAGTCTCTTTGAGATGGCAAGCATCTCGTCCTTGCGCAGTATCAGATCATTCCTTCTCTTAAACCCGAGTTTCGCGTTAAGCTTGTGTCTGCCGACCCTGCCCAGGCTGAATCGCCGGTAATCGAAAAGCATCCCGAAGACAAGTCGTTTGGCCAGGTCGATCGTTGAGGGCATCACCGAACGCAGCTTGTAGTAAATCCTCCGCAAGGCGTCGTCTCCCGATGTGGACTTGTCGGCACGGATCGAATCGATAAGTACCCGCACACCGTAGCGGTCCTCATCGAAGACCTTAACCTTGGTGACCCCACGTTCGGCAAGAAAATCACAGAGTTCGGTGTTGAGTTCGTCGCCAAGGTCGGCCAGTGTCACACCATTCGAGGTCTTGACTGTGGCTGCCAAAACAACTCCCTTTTTGGGAGCTGTCTCGCGCGTGCGAACGAACTCATTTACCATATCCTCGGGGATGTAACCCAAAGCCCTGAGGAACGTAAAAAGGGGCACCTTGCGCCTTCGCTCAAACACCGCGGTGAGAACGTTATTGGTTCCCACGTCTATCTGAAACCAGGCGCCGCGTTCGGGAACAATCAGCGTGGAGTAGGCGCCCTTCATAAGTGAGAAGTAGATACCAGGTGAGCGCTGCAACTGGCTGATAACCACGCGCTCCACCCCGTGGATGATAAAGCTGCCGCCAGAGGTGATGTAGGGAACGTCACAGATGTAAACCTTCTGTTCGATTACATCCTTTATGCGGGGCTCGGCCCCCTTTTCTTCGGGTTCAAAGAACCGGGTCAACCTGAAGAAACCGTTTACAGGCCTGGAGTAGGTAGCGCCGTGTTCTATCGCCTCCTCAGGCGTATAAAGCAAAGGCCCTACTTCATACCCCAGATATTCAAGCCTAAGATGACTGTGAATATCCTCTACAGGAAAGGCCTCGCCGAAAGCGGCTTCCAGGCCTGTGGATTTACGCTTCTCGGACGGAACGTCAGTCTGCAGACACTCCTCAAAGGAGCCCACCTGGATGTTTTCAATCGCCTCGGCCGTTCCGTATTTCGGAAGCTTCGAGAAGTCCTTGAACTTCATCAATCTACTTCAGCTCTACCTTGGCTCCAACCGACTCCAGTTTTTTCTTGATCTCCTCGGCTTCCTCTTTGCCGGCGGCTTCCTTGACGGTTCCAGGCAGATTGTCGATAAGCTCCTTGGCTTCCTTGAGTCCAAGGCTGGTGACGCTGCGCACCTCTTTGAGAACCTGCAGCTTCTGTCCGCCGACATCGGTGAGTACAATATCAAACTCGCTCTTCTCGACAGGAGCCTCGGCAGGGGGACCAGCAGCAGCGGCAGAAGAAACGGCAACCGCCTGGATTGAAAACCTTTCCTTCAAGGTATCCACCAGCTCTGCAAGTTCGAGAACGGTAAGAGAACCGATTTCATCAACAAGCTTATCCAGCTGGGCTGTGCCGGACTTAGCCGCGGTCTTCTTTACCTTCTTCTCTTCTTTCTTTTCGGCAACCGCAGTGGCGGTTTCCTTGGCCTTTTTAGCTTCTGCTTTCCTGGCTTCTTTAGGCTCTTGAGTCTCTTTTGTCTCCGTAGCCTTGGCGGCTTCTTCGCTCATTGTACCTCCTTTTGCGCTCTGAGCGAACTCAAAACTCCTACTAACTCATGCAGCTTGGCCTGCAAAACATTGACCAGCGCACTCTTTATTCCTTCAAATAGACCGACGAGCTGCGAAAGCAACTCCGCATGTGATGGAATCTTTGCCAGACGCTCTACCTCCCCAACCGTAAGGAAACGTCCTTCAAGAAACGCTCCCTTGAATCTTATGGGAACATCCTTTCTGGCGAACTCCGAGACCTTGCGTGCCGGAACCAACTCGTCGTCCAGTGAATAAAGCACAGCGGTAGAGCCAACCAGAACCGCCGGATCAGGGATCTCTACGTCGAGCTCTGATAGAACACGTACCAGCAAGCGGTTCTTAACCACCTTCATCCGGGCGTTCTCAGCGCGCAGCTCGCTACGCAGATGGGTTACATCGTTGGCATTGATCCCGGTAAAATCGGCAAAGTAGTAGTTATCTGCTTTGGCAAACTCCCGGACGAGTTCGGTCACCAGCTTCTTCTTCCCCGCCTTGATCATTACAGCTCCTCTTTGCGCGCAAGTTCCGCAATTTCTTTAGGATCAAGCTTTATGGACGGCCCCATCGTGGCGGATACATAGATCGAGCGGATGTACTGTCCTTTGAAGGTCTTGGGGCGCAGCCGATTAAGCTCGGCTATGAACACAAGAAGGTTGGCCCGAATATCCTGGGCCGAAAAACTGACCTTTCCCAGCACTCCGTGAACGTTGCCCGTGCGGTCGGTGCGGAACTGCACCCGTCCGGCTTTAATCTGCTTCACCGCCTGAGCGACGTCAACGGTTACGGTTCCGGCCTTGGGCGAAGGCATAAGACCTCTGGGGCCCAAAAGCTTACCCAACCTTCCGACCACAGACATCGTGTCCGGCGTAGCTACCGCCACATCAAAGTCGAACCAGCCACCCTGAACCTTCTCTACAAGGTCATCGAGGCCGACGTAATCCGCGCCTGCCTCTTTTGCCTCTTGCTCCTTCTCGCCCTTGGTGAAAACCAGCACCTTAACTTCCCTGCCGGTTCCCTTGGGCAAAGAAACCGTACCGCGCACCATCTGATCAGCCTTGCGCGGATCAACACCCAGCTTGACACCTATATCCACGGTCTCATCGAACTTGGCACTGGTCGTCTCTTTAAGCAAGGGCAGGGCCTCATCCAACGGATAGTAGCGGGTCGCATCTACCTTTGTAGCAATATCTCGATATCGTTTGCCGTGCTGCATCAATCCTCCACCGTGATGCCCATGGATCGGGCGGTTCCTTCGATAATCCTCACGGCGGCATAATCGGATGCGGCATTGAGATCGGCTTTCTTCTTACGGACGATCTCAAGAAGCTGCTTCCTTTTGATAGAAGCCACCTTCACGGTATTGGGTGTGCTCGATCCCTTGGCTATCTTGCATGCCTGCTTCAAAAGGACTGACGCAGGAGGGCTCTTGGTTACGAAGGAGAAGGTTTTATTCTTGTAGACGGTGATAACCACCGGCGTGGTTAATCCCGGAGAGAGCTTGGACGTAGCAGCGTTGAACTGCTTGCAGAAATCCGGGATGTTAAGCTGCCACTGGCTCAGAGCAGGACCTACCGGAGGAGCAGGGGTAGCCTGACCTGCCGGGATGTGCAGCTTGATCTGTCCAATAACCGGTTTACCTTTAACCTTGGCCACTTTCTTACTCCTTCGTCTGTTAAATCGTTTGCACTTCGATAATATCAAGTTCTATGGGCGTCGAGCGCCCGAAAATCGTTACAAACACCCGCACCTTCCCTCGCTCAGGGTTGATCTCATCCACTGTCCCGATAAAACCGGCAAAAGGGCCTGAGGTGATCTTGACGCTCTCGCCGGTGGAGAACGGCACTTCGGCCGTCATCTTCTCCTGCCCCTTGTTCATCTCCTCCAGAACGGCCACAGTCTCTTCTTCTGACAGAGCAGAAGGACTCTTTTGGGTTCCCAGGAGTCTCACCACTCCAGGAGTAGAACTAACCAGCTTAAACGTCTCCTCACCAGGTTCCAGCTCCACAAGGATGTGTCCTGGAAAGAGACGTCTCTCCTCCACACTCTTTTTGCCTTTCTTGACGCGCCACACCCGTTCAACAGGCACTATTATCCGCCCGAACTTATCCGCCAACTCACTGCGCTCGATAAGCTTTGAAAGCAACTTCTTAACCTTGGCTTCGTGCCCGGTGTAGGTGTGAACGACAAAAAACTTCATACGAATGCCTTCAAAATAAGCGACAGAAGTGCTTTGAATACCGAATCTACTCCCCAAATGAACAAGGTCATTATGAGGCTCAGGATAAGAACAGCGGTAGTAGAGGCTATAAGCTCCTTGCGCGACGTCCACGAAACGCGCTTCATCTCATTCACTACACCTTTGAAAAAATCTCTAATCTTAGCAAACACCTGTTCCTCGCTTGGTTCAAGCAGGCCTGGAGGGATTCGAACCCCCAACACCCGGATTTGGAGTCCGGTGCTCTGCCGTTAGAGCTACAGGCCTGTTACTTGACTTCTTTATGCTCTGTATGCTTGTGGCAGAATCGGCAGTATTTTTTCAGGGTGACGCGATCCTGCGTATTGCTCTTGTTCTTGGTGGTAGTGTAGTTGCGTCGCTTACACTCCGAACAGGCAAGTGTTATGATTACACGCATCACTCGACTACCTTGGTGACCACTCCGGCGCCCACGGTGCGACCGCCCTCTCGGATGGCAAAACGAGAACCGTCCTCCAATGCAACGTCGGAGATAAGCTCCACCGTCAACTCAACATTGTCGCCCGGCATCACCATCTCCACCCCCTCTGGAAGCACAACAGAACCCGTAACGTCAGTAGTACGTATGTAGAACTGAGGACGGTAGCCGGCAAAAAACGGGCTGTGACGTCCACCCTCCTCCTTCTTGAGAACGTACACCTGACCCATAAACTTCACATGAGGCTTGATCGAACCGGGCTTGGCAACGACCATCCCGCGCGCCACCTCGTCCTTGTCTATACCGCGTAAAAGAACACCAACGTTGTCGCCTGCTATAGCCTCATCAAGGATCTTTCTAAACATCTCAAGGCTCGTAGCCACCGTCTTGCGATGCATGCCGAAACCGATGATCTCTACCTCGTCGCCGGGAACTATCCGACCTCGCTCCACCTTGCCCGTTACAACCGTACCACGACCAGTGATCGAAAAGATGTCCTCCATAGGCATAAGGAAAGGCTTATCCATCTCTCGCTCAGGTAAAGGTATGTAGGAATCAACCGCCTTCATCAGCTCATGGATAGATGCGTACTCAGGCGCAGAAGGATCGGTACTCTCGCTCTCCAACGCCTTCAGTGCGCTGCCGCGAACGACAGGTATCTCATCTCCGGGAAACTCGTACTTCGTCAATAACTCACGCACCTCCAGCTCAACCAGATCCAGAAGCTCCGCATCATCCACCATATCGGTCTTGTTCATGTATACCACTATAGCAGGAACGTTCACCTGACGAGCCAACAGGATGTGCTCGCGGGTCTGCGGCATCGGACCGTCTGCACCTGATACCACCAGAACAGCACCGTCCATCTGAGCAGCACCGGTGATCATGTTCTTGATGTAATCGGCATGACCAGGACAGTCTATGTGAGCGTAATGGCGCTTCTCGGTCTGGTACTCGATGTGCGCGAGCTGGATGGTGAGTCCGCGCGCCTTCTCCTCGGGAGCCTTGTCAATCTCATCAAAAGGCGTAAACTTAGCGCCGCCTGCAAAACCCAACACCTTGGTGATCGCCGCAGTCAACGTGGTCTTGCCGTGATCCACGTGACCTATAGTCCCTATGTTTATGTGCGGTTTCGATCTGTCGAACTTGGCCTTCGCCATTTGCTTTCCTCCTTCAAAACTACGTTTACAAGCCCACGGCCAGAATTGAACTGGCGACCTCATCCTTACCAAGGATGTGCTCTGCCGACTGAGCTACATGGGCGCTTTGCAAAATCGCGGAATGAACCTCAATTATATACATTCCACTACACTTGTCAACCCTTGCAACTCAGCGTGACATGGCCTCTTTCCCCTGGAAGAGCCTCTGGAACAAAACCTCCGCTCATGTCCCTTGATTTACTCCAGATGTAAAATAATAGTGGATTTAACGCCCATGTCAAGGGTGTGTTACGTGGTTACGTGGTTACGTGGTTACGGGGTTACGGGTGTTACGGGTGTTACGGGGTTACGGGTCAGCGCATTATGATAAACCGTTTGACCTCCTTTGCTTGAGAACCACTTGCACGGATGAAGTAGACACCAACCACGCAGCCCTCACCCCAAGTTATCAAGCCAGACGAACCTGAGGTTTCCAACTCGTCCACTTGCCGACCTGCGACGTCGAAGACAGAGGCTTGGAAACCTTGAGGGTAACCGGAGTATTGCAGGATTATCTCGCGACCGCATGATGTAATAAGTTCCCAGGATGGAGGGGAGGATTCAGGTTGATCTTCGATAACTCCCACATGCGGTTCTCCGTAGAAGGTTACCGACTTCTCTCGTGTCTGCCAGATAGGCTCTGATTCCTTGGTTGTGTAAAACCTGGCTCGATACTTGGAGCTGTCATCTGAGTACCACTCTGAGAACTTGACCAGCACTGAGTCGCCCGGTTCAACCTCGTAGCTTACCCAGTACTTGACATGGTAAGGGGGTGAGAGATACGCGCAAGCCGCCGAATCCCCAGACCAAGGCCATATCTCACAGTGGCAGTAGAAATCGCTGATAGGATACGTACCGGTGTTCTTGAACCACGCAGCAGGAATCATGTAAGAGATGGTATCACCCTCTTGAGGATTTAAGATTTCCCTTGGCGAACCTTCGTACCACACCGTATCGCCGTACTCGTTGGTCTTGAGCAGCCAAAAATCGAATTTACCCTCTCCCCAAGAATCCGTATCACCTAATACTATATACCCTCCGTCTTTGGTTTGCTGAACGGATCGACCATAATCATCTCCATCCCCGCCATATCTTCGAGTCCACAACGTATCCCCAGATTCGTCAACCTTAAGCAACCAAAGGTCCCCGCTCGTTTTCCCTACGATCATATAATTACCATCGTCAGTTTCAGAAATTGACCATCCCCAGTCATTCCCTACATCGCCATAAATTCGAGTCCACACAGTATCCCCTCTAGAATCCAACTTCAACAAGAAGAGATCACTCCAGCCACCATCTGGGGTGTACGTCAACCCTACAACCATAAAGTTCCCATCTCTAATCTTCTGGACCGAATAGCATCTCTGGAGCAACGAATCCCCATACGAATTTGCCCATATAATATCTCCAGTTGCATCTACTTTTAGCAAGCAAATATCACCTTGATACATAGTGCCCCCTACAATATAACCACCATCTTCGGTTTCTTGAACAGACTTACCATAACCACCAACATCATAAGTGCGTGACCACAAAGTATCACCTAAAGCATTGACTGTAAGCAATAAAATATCCGTTGATGATGATTTGTTTCCAGTAAGAACATACTTGCCATCACTTGTTTCACATAGAGCATAGCAATATAACGTATCTTCACCAGCATATTCCTTAGTCCATAAAGTATCCCCTAGGGAATTCAATCTCATCAACCAACACCAAGGTTTAGCTCCTAAAAGAGTATATCTTCCATCATCCATCTGAATTATTACATACCCCCAGTTATCTGCTTCGTTGCCATAGGTTTTCTTCCAAACAACATTACCTTTAGAATCGGTCTTAATCAACCAAATGTCATGTTGCCCGACACTAAACGACTCTGTACCACCAGTTAAGATAAATCCGTTGTCGTCCGCCTGCTGAATCCACCTTCCTCTATCTCTTTCAGTTCCTCCATAAGTCTTCGTCCAGCCATAGCTTGTTAAAGGAATTGCCAGGATTGCTGCGGTGATTATAAAGGATTCTAAACGTCTCATTCTTCCCTCCTTTTAACTTAATTTATACTAACAGCATAGTCCTTCTCCCCTGCTTGTCAAGGGTCAGGATTCCTCGCGCTCGACCCTCAGCGTCATGCCCTCCATTGCGACGACCTTGATCTTATCGCCGTTCTTGATTTGGATGGATGGATCGGCAGCTACACCGGTCCAGTACTCGCCGCGGACGTAGACCGAGCCCTCGGGGTCAAGGTCACTTCGCGCCTCGCCAACAAGGCCGATCATCCCCTTTCCACCGGTAGTGGGTTTTCGAACGTGGGTCCGAACGGCAAGCCAGATTATGAGTACGAACAGAGCGATAACAGCTACCAGCACTGTGATTATCACCGGCCAGGAGATCCCGAATGCCTTCGGGGTTGCCTGAAACATAATTAAGGTTCCCAGAACCAACGACACAATACCTCCAAGTGTAAGCATCCCATATGAGGTGATTTTCACCTCCAGGATGAAAAGTATAAGTGCTACGGCAATAAGTGCGAGTCCTGCGTAATTTATGGGCAAAACCTGTAGCCCGTAGAACGCAAATATCAAACAGATTACACCTATAACCCCGGGGAAGATGGAGCCGGGATTCTGAACCCAGGCGATTACCCCGTAGATGCCGATCATCAAAAGTATGTAGATAAGGTTTGGGTTGGCGAGCACCTGCAGAAGCCGCTCGTACCAGCGCAGCTTGATCTCTTCCTTGTCCAGCCCTTGGGTCTGGAGTACGATCTCTCTACCCTCTATTACAACCCTGTGACCATCCATCTTCTCCAGGAGCTCTTCGGGCGAGGAGGCGACGTAGTCTATAAGTCCAAGCTCCAGGGCCTGGTTTGCAGCCGCTGAGATTGACTCGCGCACCGCGCGTTCTGCCCAGTCCGCATCGCGGCCACGCTCCTCGGCGAGCGATCGGATGAAAGCCACCGCGTCGTTTTCTATCTTGCCCATCATGACCGAGTCGGGCTGCTGGGAGCCCATGGCTACAGGATGCGCGGCGCCCATGTTGGTTCCCGGAGCCATGGCCGAGACATGGGTGGCAAGCATGATAAAAACCCCGGCAGATGCCGCACGGCCGCCCACCGGGTAAACGTAGCCGACCACCGGGATGTCGGAGGCCATTATCTTCTTGATTATCCCGCGCATTGACTCATCCAGCCCGCCAGGGGTGTCGAGCTTGAGCAGGATGAAATCAGCGTCCAGCTTCTGGGCCTGGTCTATGCCGTTGGAGATGTAGCGCTCGGATACAGGGCCTATTGCCCCCTCGAACTCAAGCACCACGTACTTGCTCGTGGCCGAATAGGCAAGGACGGGCAGAAGGAATAACAGGAGCCGAAAGTGTCTCATCAGTATAGCTTAGCCCAAAATCTTAAAGAGTCAAGCACGCTACTTGGATGCGTTGTCGTGACTGAGGCGATGGTTTAACATAGTAATCCCCCCTTTATCCCCCCTTAGCAAGGGGGGCTTGGGAGGTTATCCCCCCTTCTATAAGGGAGGTGGCCGCTCCCTAGGAGCGGACGCAGAGATTCAACGTTACTTCCACCATAAGGTTCACGGACCTAAAGCTCGATCCCTATGAGACTTGTCATTTCAAGAAGTCGTTGTGAATGAGATGCATCAAAAATCTTCTTCACTCTAATTTTACCTTTGTCCAAAAAGTGGTATTTCCCGAAGATATGAGTTGGAGCGTAATGGAATCTATCTTTTAGCCGGTCAAATCCTTTCTGCTCATTCTCTTTGGAAGGACCCCACCAAGATTGGCACTCTATATGTATCAACTCATCACCTTTGACGGCTATGACATCAATATCTGAATGTCCCGGAACTCGGCGATTTGCCGTTTTCGGCATTGGTAAGTCTTCATTTTCAACAACCATATACCCCTGCAACTTATAGAGATGGGAAACGATGTCTTCTACCCAATTTAAACCCATGCTTATTTTCCTTCTGAGAGATTCGATTAATAACTCTTCACTCTTTTCTTTGTTCTCCAGTCAGTGTTCTTGGCATGGCGAAGGAACCAACAGTAAAACAAAGGCAAAAACAGTTCCTATGCGGGTGGTTCAACAAAGCCATTGTTTTTCGCAACTTCTTTTTCAGAAGCCGCCATGCCAAGATGTATTAAATTTAGTCCAAAATTGATTCTTGTCAAGCTCCATCAAGGTTGACGCTCACCAAATTCTCGCTAGAGTTGCAGAATGGCTAATCAACGGAGTTCAACAAAACCGGCACTGCGAGCGTCACGATTTTGAGGAGTTGTTTTGATCCATAGCACACGTAATCCACACAGAATCTGCGCCTGGGATAAGGAATCCTCCCTTGCAGGAGCTACTACCCACAACACATCCATAACTCCGCCTGCATCTATCTAACGTTCGTTAAAAGGACTTGACAAGCCCCAAACCTTCCCTATGTTCGTTAAGAACAGATTCAACTTGACACCCCACCAAAAGTTGTGTATATTTAGACAACGCAAGTTAAACGACAGTCTTACCGTCCGAGAAGAGGGCCAACATGAGACGCAGTTGGCTGCGTAGTACATTATGCGTGGAAATTTCCACGAGATATCGGGACAGAATCCTGATCCTGTGGAATGTTTGGTATTTATTCTACAGGACTGGCTGTGAGACACTAAAAGGAGGATAGAATGAAAGGTTTATTGAAGGCGTTGTGCGGGTTGGCTCTTGCTTTTGGCTTGATATGGGCCAACACCTATGACGGTCCGGCGATCATCTGGAACACGGTCTACGACTCAGGTTTTCACGATTATGCCACCGGTGTGGCGGTTGACGATAACTTCGTCTATGTCACGGGCTGGTTTATCGGCTTGGCCGATCAGGACTTCCGGACGATATGCTATGACAAGGATAGCAATCTCGTCTGGAACAAAACCTACGACTCAGGCGCCGAGGATTCTGCCACCAGTGTGGCTGTTGACGATAACTTCGTCTATGTCACGGGCTCCTCGGACTGGGACTTCCTGACGATATGCTATGACAAGGATGGTAATCTCCTCTGGAACACGGTCTACGACTCAGGCGCCGAGGATATAGCCACCGATGTGGCGGTAGATGGTAAATTCGTCTATGTCATGGGCTCCTCTTCCAACGGGACGAACTGGGACTTCCTGATGATATGCTATGACAAGGATGGCAATCTCGTCTGGAACAAGGTCTACGACTCATACAATGGCGATTGGGCCAACGGTGTGGCGGTAGATGATAACTTCGTCTATGTCACGGGCTACTCTTCCATCGGGATGAACTGGGACTTCCGGACGATATGCTATGACAAGGATGGCAATCTCATCTGGAACAAGGTCTACGGCGCAACCGCCAGGGATAAGGCCAACGGTGTGGCGGTTGATAGTGAATTCGTCTATGTTACGGGCTACTCTTTCGACGGGACGGACCATGACTTCCTGACGATATGCTATGACAAGGATGGCAATCTCATCTGGAACAAGGTCTACGACTCAGGCGACGAGTGGACCAGCGGTGTGGCGGTAGATGATAACTTCGTCTATGTTACTGGCACGAACTGGGACTACCTGACGATATGCTATGACAAGGATGGCAATCTCATCTGGAACATGGTCTACGGCTACCCAGGCTACAGCGATTATGCCACCGGTGTGGCGGTAGATGAGCAGAGCTATCTCTATGTCACGGGCTCCTCTTACAACGGGACGGACTGGGACTTCCGGACGATAAAATACGATCGCACCGTCGGGATCGACGAACTACCAGCCTCGGGTCTCAAGTTGGACCTGGGAGAGCCCGCTCCAAACCCCTTCAGGCTTTCCACCGATATTTGCTATTCGCTTGCCCATTCAGGCCTGCTCAACCTGAAGGTCTACGATGTCTCGGGCAGGCCAGTGAAGACCCTGAGCTCTGGTATCAAGGCCTCGGGTCATTATGCTGTAACCTGGGATGGTCGAGATGATCTTGGCCGAGCCGTGGCCCCTGGCGTCTACTTCATCAGGATACAGGCAGGGAACCATACGGCTACAAGAAAGCTCATCCGCGTGCGCTAAAGGGGAAACGAAATTAAGAGGGCCAACATGAGACGCAGTTGGCTGCATAGTACATGTTCGCAAAACAAGAAGGCAAAAGGCAGGACGATTGAGGATGACGTACCTGTAGCGGACATCGACTTCAGTTGGTCTATCCCTGAACGGCCCACTTCAAATTCAAAACAGGATTGTTTTCGGAGAAAACCCCTAAAAACCCACTGGCAGGCGAATTTTAATTAACATTCGTTAAAGCACTTGACAAATCCGAAAAACTTCCTATAATCTATCTAACGTTCGCTAGATGCGCATATCCGAGCAAGAACCAACACTGGCTTTGCGGCTTCATAAACACGCAGGGCCTGAAACAAAACACTACACCTCACAGAAGGAGTGTAATACGTGAATCTCAAAGGAATACCAAGACTGCGAATAGGCAGTTTGAAAGTCAAGGTGCCGATTGTCCAGGGAGGAATGGGTGTCGGCATCTCTTTATTTGGCCTGGCCTCGGCAGTTGCAAGAGCGGGTGCTATTGGAGTTATTGCAACGGCTGGGATTGCCATGCTTGAGCCTGATTTCCGTACAAACTTCAAGCAAGCCACCGAAAGGGCATTGAGGAACGAGATCAGAAGAGCAAAACAGGTAACAAATGGCGTCATTGGCGTGAACATAATGGCAGCCCTTACAGATTTTGATGATCTTGTAGGAATTTCAGTGGATGAAAAGGTCGATGTGATTTTTGTTGGCGCAGGACTTCCGCTAAGAGAGCCTAAAACAGTGCCGCTTTACAGCTCGAGAGAAATCGCGACCGAGGTTGTTCCTATCGTCTCTTCCGCGCGAGCGACTAAACTTATATTCCAGTATTGGGAGAAACACTACGGTCGTGTACCTAACGCTGTGGTTGTTGAAGGCCCATTGGCCGGCGGGCATCTTGGATTCAAGAAGGAACATATCAGTAATCCTGACTACGCACTGGAAAGGATAGTACCCGAGGTAATCTCTGTAACAAACTCTTTTGAGCAGCGTTTTGACAAGCCCATCTCAGTAATCGCTGCAGGGGGCATATATACAGGCGCAGACATCCATAAATTCATCCGGTTGGGGGCTCAAGGGGTGCAGATGGCAACCAGATTTGTTGCAACCTACGAGTGCGACGCTTCCATAAAATTCAAAGAAGCATACCTGAGATGCAATAAAGAGGATCTGGTCATAATTGACAGTCCTGTCGGATTGCCGGGAAGAGCCATACGGAATAAGTACCTTCAAGACGTATCAAACGGGGGCAGAAAACCTTTCAAATGTCCCTGGAAATGCCTGATAACCTGTGATTTTAAGAACACGCCGTACTGTATTGCAGACGCACTGACCAATGCCAAAGTTGGAAACCTTGAAGAAGGATTTGCCTTTGCCGGAGCTAACGCCTATCGGATAGATAAGATCATCTCCGTGGATGAACTTATTGATACCCTTCTGGAAGAATACGAAGAAGCGGCATCCGCGTAAACAACTTCGGACATCTTACATAGTCATGGAAACATTGGTCAAGAAGATCCGCGCAACCGGAACAGATCGGAGGCGATAAGATGGCAGAGACAAGGAAGACAAAGGAGAAAGAACCTCAAAAGCGCAAACAGGAAGAAGTTGAGGCAAAGATCCTTGAGGTAGCCATCAATCTTTTTGCCCGGAAGGGTTTTGAAGGCGCATCGGTTCGCGACATCACTGCGGCTGCCCAGGTAACAGTGCCCACCCTCTACTACCACTTTAAGGACAAGGACGGGTTGTATCAGGCGGCCTTAAAGGAAAGTGCAGAGAACTTGCTTGAACTCTTAAAGAAGGTGGACGACCCCAACGCCTCGTTGCGCGACCGCTTCATCGCTCTGGCCAAGGCCAAGATGAGGCTGGCGATAGAAAAGGATCTGGGGATAGAGCTTTTAACCAAGGAATGGATAGACCGCGGCTCTTCTCAAGACCTGCCTCCTCAGCTGGAAGCGGTTTTGGGTGAGTCCTTCAAGTACATGGAAGAGATGATTGCCCAGGCGGTCCAGCGGGGTGAAATTCGCCCCGTAAATCCAAAAATCGGGGTATGGTATTTGATCGGCCTGATATTCCTGCGCCGCGGCAGATTCCTTCCCAAGTTTATGAAGACAAGTGAAGCGATCTCGGATGACGAGATCGAGGAGTTCGTCGATCTCATCCTCAAGGGATTAGAAAAGAAGTAACGTAAAAAGGAGAAGCAATGGCTCTTTTAACCATAGAGGACCTCAAGAAAGATTACAAAACCGGCAAGGTCATAACAAAGGCGCTCAGGGGGATCGACCTGGAGATCGCCGAGGGCGAGTTCCTCTCCATTGCCGGGCCGTCCGGGTCTGGTAAGACAACCCTCTTGAACATAATAGGATGTCTTGATGTTCCAACGTCAGGCACTGTTTCTCTTAACGGCACTGATCTTTCCGATCTCAAGAAGAAGGCGCGCGCCGAACTGCGCAAGGACTCAATCGGGTTCGTGTTCCAGTCGTTCAATTTGATCCCGGTGCTCACCGCGTTCGAGAACGTGGAAATCCCACTTATCCTTCTTCATTGGGACAAGCGCAAACGCAAGGAGACGGTAGAACAACTGCTGATTGACGTGGGCCTCAAGGAGTATATCCATCGCCGTCCTCTTGCCATGTCCGGCGGTCAGCAGCAGCGGGTAGCCATCGCTCGTGCCCTTGTCAAGGACCCCAAGCTGGTTCTTGCTGACGAGCCTACCGCCAACCTGGATTCCACCACCGGCATGGAAACCCTGAAGCTTATGAAAGAACTGAACGAGCGCAAAAACACCACCTTCGTGTTCTCCACCCATGACAAGATGGTGATGGATTTTGCCCACCGGCTGATACTCCTAAAGGACGGCAAGGTCTCCTCTGATTCAAAGAAAGGGAAGTAGTCATGTTGTTCAAGATGGCAATAAGAAACGTTTTCCGTCACACGCGGAGAACGTTGATCACCGCGGCGGCCATCGGCGTGGGGCTCATGTTCATGATTATGATAGACTCCATGTTCGGCGGGGTCGAAAACCAAGTCGTGCGCAACATCCTGGAAACCGACAACTCCGAACTGGTGGTATACCCGACGGGTGTTTTTGAAAACAGGTTCCTTTTCCCCCTCGATACCCTGATCGAGGACGCCTCGGCGCTGTCGGCTCAACTGGAAGCTGATTACGCCGATGTTGTCTTCGCTACCCCCAGGCTGCGCTTTGCAGTATTCGCCATCGGCCCCCAGGCCGAGCTTTTCGCATTTGGTATGGGTATTGATCCTGAGACTGACCCAAAAGTATTTGATCTGCAAAACAAGATTGAAGAAGGCCGATTCCTCGAAGCCGACGGCGACCTGGTTATAGGCGCCGGGTTGGCCAAGGAGTTAAACCTCGCTCTGGGTGATTACGTACTTATCCAGACCAAGTCCCGCCGCGGGGTAATGGACGTACGCGAGTACGAGATAACAGGCATAGTCAATACCTCCAACCCGCTAATCAACTCCAACGCCGTATTCATAACCCTTGCCGATGCCCAGACAATCCTGGAGGCTCCGGCCGCGGCATCAGAGATAAACCTGCACGTCAAGGGCAAGCCAAGAGATACCGAACGATTGAACGTCCTGGGCTCAAAGATCGGTAAAGACCTGGGCGCAGATTTTGAACTTTACACCTGGTACGACTTAAACGCCGGACTGTTCGAGATAGCCGGTCAGAAGCAGTCGGTGGGATTCTTCATAGCATTCATAGTTATCGTCATCGCGCTCGTGGGAATCGTCAACACCATGCTGTTGTCCATATACGAGCGAATACCCGAACTGGGCACCATGCGGGCCATGGGGTTCTCCAAGGGAAATATTCGGTCCATGATGCTTGCCGAAGGCTCGATCATCGGCTTTTTGGGCAGCCTGTTCGGAGTGATACTGGGTCTTGGAGTCGTGACATACATGACCGAGGTCGGCATGGATTTTAACTCTTTGATGGGCGATTTCGAGATACCCATGCCCTTAGATCTCCATTACAGGGGCGAATACAACTTCGGCTACATGGCGTTCACCTTCTTTTTGGGCTGGATTATTTCCACGGTGATTACTTTGATCCCTGCACGTAAGGCAACCAGGATAGAACCCTCAGAAGCGCTGCGCAGCACGTAAGGAGGATATGATGCTTTTGAAGATGGCTTTCAGAAACGTGTTAAGGAACAAGCGCCGCTCCATGTTGACCGCCCTGGGCATCATCATCGCGATCGCGCTCATCATCTACGCTCAGGGATTCATTACCGGCATGATTGACAACATGATAGAGAACACCGCACGCATCAAGTCCGGCCACGTTCGCATAGTAACACCTGAGTACCTGAGACGCGAAAAACTCTCACCCCTCGATGAAGCGGTATACATAACCCCTGAATTGCAGGAGATGGTTGCCGAAACACCTGAAGTGGAAGCGTTTACCTACCGCATACCGTTCGGTGTTCTTCTTTCCAGGGATGAGCGCTCCAAGCCCGCGTTCGGAACCGCAATAGATGTCGAGCGTGAAAAGCTGTTCCTCGATTTATCGGCAGAGAACTACCTGGTGGAAGGTTCCTATCTTGAGGCTAACGATAATGCCATTCTGATCGGCAAAGGACTGGCCGAGGAGCTGGGATTTAAGGTGGGCGATTCACTTGTAATCATTACCTCTACCGCATACGGCTCACCCTCGGGTATGAATCTCACCGTTAAGGGAATCGTTAAACTGGGCCAGGCAAATCTTGACGACAACGCCTTCTACATCCCCCTTGCTGCAGCTCAGCAGCTTCTTGATCTTAAAGGCCGGGCCGCCGAGGTGCTGGTGCTCCTGGATACCAGGGATAACTCCGAAAAAGTAGCCTCTCGTTGGCAAACCGAAGCAGGCGAGACGATGGGCCTTAAGTTCGTGCCCTGGCAGCAGGACAATATCCTGGGTATGTTGACGATGATAACACGTGTATACTGGGTGATATACGCCATTATCCTCCTGATTGCCTCGGCCACCATCATCAACACCATGCTCATGGCCGTATTCGAGCGCATCAAGGAAATAGGCATCCTCAAGGCCATGGGCATGCGGAGCAACCGCATCCTGTGGCTCTTGACCGCCGAGGCTTCGATGATCGGCTTGTTTGGCGCTCTCATCGGGGCGGTGCTGGGAGTGGTTCTTGCTCTGGTTGTACCCCAGGTAAACTTCTCCTCCCTGTCAAGTCAAGACATGGGATCCTCCATATACTTTAATCCCATTATCCCGGTAAGCCTTACCCCAGGTGTTGTCTTGGCATGCTCCCTGTTCGGCTGGTTCATCGCCACGTTTACCGCCCTGTACCCGGCCCGTCAGGGAACCAAGGTTCGTCCTGCCGAGGCGTTGAGACGGGTTTAGGAAATCGAATGACTAATAAACCACAGAGTTCACAGAAGGTAGTGGCACGGCAGAGCCTGCCCCTTGGGATGCTAACTTTACGGCATCCCATAGGGTATGCCGTGCCACTACAGGGAGAAAAGATGAAAAGACTTACGATTTCAATTATTGCGGCCTTGATCTTTTCGGGTGCGACGAGTTCGCTGTCTGCAATCACTGCCAATGAGATTTTGGACAAGGTAGATGCCAACATGGTGGCCTCGACCATGAAGTTTACCGCGGAGTTGAAGATAAGCATCTCAGGCTCGGTAAGAACCAAGGAGTTCAAAGGCTATACCAGGGGCGAGGACGCCGCCTACATGGAGTTTACCGCGCCTTCAAGAGACAAGGGCACCAGGTTCCTGAAGCTTGCAGATGAGTTCTGGATGTATCTGCCCAACGTGGGCAAGGCTGTCAAGATTGCCGGACACGCCATGCGCGGCTCTTTGATGGGCTCGGACTTTTCATACGAGGACGCCGTATCCAACGAGGAGCTGGCCGCGAGCTATGACGCGGTGCTTGAAGGCGAAGAAAAGCTGGACGACGCCGACTGCTACGTGCTCAAGCTAACGCTCAAGGAAGGCGCCGAAGGCTCCTACTACACCCAAAAGCTGTGGGTTGATAAGCAGAGCTTTATCCCAATCAAAGCGGAGTACTTTTCCAAAAGCGGCAGGCTGATGAAGGACGTGCAGATTTTGGACTTCAAGCGCATCAGCGGCAAGAACTACCCCACACGGATTCGCATGGAGAACAAGTTAAGGAAGAACACCTGGTCGGAGTTCGTGATTACCGACGTTCAGATTGGAATTTCGATACCGGCAAACGTCTTCACCAAAGGTTATCTGGAAAGATAGGAAGATACTAACGAATCAAAACTGTAGTGGCACGGCACAGCGTGCCCCTTGAGCGGCTCATACGCTCATAGGATATGCCGTACCCCTACCAATCTTTGCACACAGGCCCCGAAAACTGTAGGAGAGTGCCCCTACCTCTTGCGATCTTTTTGCCAAAGGCAAAAAGGAGCACAAATTTATTCTATCGTCAGAAGTCCGCGGTCGCGCAGATCCACGAGCACGCGCAACAGATCGCGCTCGGATAGGGCCAACCGGCCCTGAAGCTCTCTAAGGGTAGGGGCATCCCCTACGTGAACCACAACCTGCCACTCGACAGGTGAAAGTGTTACGGGTTTAGCCTGCGGAGCCAAAGGCACAAGCATCAAACGACGATCAACCCCACCGACCTTATCCATAAGATCTTTGGATTCGTCTATCTCGGCGGAGAGCCCCAGGATGAACTGCTGGATGGGTAAATTGATTCGCGTCTCCTCGTCGAGCTCAACCCTTTCCTCGGTATCGAAGACGAACTTGCCGCGGCGCCACCCTAGTATCTCCCTGACCGCCTTCAGCCCTGATAGCTTCAGTGTCTTGCCGCATTTTACGAGACCTTCACCGAAGACTATCATCCCCTCATCACCGCCCGAGTAGATGTGCAGGGTGCCGGAACGGTTACCCATAAGGATAAGCTGCAGGATGTCGGATAAGGGATAATCCTCAAGGGTTCCGTCGAGCCTCATTAATTACTTCTCCTGACAGCCCCTACAGAAGCACCCAGATTAACTGACAGTTTTGAACTTCCCAATCCTTCGAAACTTTTCTATGCGCTTCGCGATCAGCTCCTGGGGGGAAAGTGGTTCGAGTTCGGCCAGGGCTTGACTGATTTGCTCTTCTATGAACTTGGCGGCCAGCTGCCAGTCGCGATGCGCTCCTCCGGGCGGCTCAGGAATCACCGCATCTATCACGCCGTGATCCAGATTGTCTCGGCTCGTGAACTTCAAGGCCTCCGCCGCCTGCGGGGCCTTGGAGCTGTCACGCCAGAGGATAGAAGCACAACCCTCAGGCGAGATCGTCGAGTAGAAGGAATACTCAAGCATGTAGATACGGTCGCCGACCCCGATGGCCAGGGCACCGCCCGAACCGCCCTCACCGGTCACTATCACAATGACAGGGGTTCTGAGCACCGCTATCTCCTGAAGGTTGCGTGCTATTGCCTCGGACTGACCGCGCTCCTCCGCACCGATCCCTGGATCAGCACCAGGGGTATCCACGAAATTGACGATGGGCATGCCGAACTTCTCAGCCAGCTTATAGATGCGCAGGGCCTTGCGGTAGCCCTCCGGATGGGGCATCCCGAAGTTGCGGCGAATCCTCTCCTTGGTGTCGTGTCCTTTTTGATGCCCGACCAAAGCCAACGAGCGCCCACGAAAACGCGCTATACCGGTCACAATCGCCGGATCATCGGCAAATCCACGATCACCGTGAAGCTGGGTGAAATCGGTAAAAAGATAGGGAACCAGATCAAGGGTGTAAGGTCGGCGCGGATGACGGGCAAGCTGGACTATCTGCCACCGGGTGAGCCTGGAGTAAACCTTGCGGCGCAGCTTCTCAGCCTGTTTTTGAAGCCTGGCGATCTCACTATCCACCCCTTCAAGACCCTTCAATGCCTCGATGCGCTCCTCAAGCTCTACTATGGGTTTCTCGAAATCAAGCAAAAACTCTGCCATCAATCGAATGCAAGGTTGAGGCTGATGCGATGCGTCAGCCCAAGGTCCAGCCTGTTATAAGGAACAAGGGCGTAGTCCAAAGAAACCCAGTCGTGCTGCACACCCAGGCCGAAGGTAAGGAGTTCTGAAGGTGAGAAAAGCTTCAGTTTTTCCTCCATATAGAGCAGCTTGGCCCCGGCGCGAAGAGCGAGAAGATCGAAAAGCCCTACCTCCAGACCGGTACGCAGACCGGGTTCCTTCTCGTATGGACGGTAAAGGAAATCCAGATTTACTGAAGTAACAAGGTTTTGGCTCCAATCGTGGGCATAGCTGCCGCCTACCCGAATACTCATCGGCGGCTTAAAGCCTTCTGCATCCAGATGCATGTCAAAACCAAAGTCAAGCACCGAGACCCCCAGATCAAAACCTGAGAAGGGCGTATAGTTCAGGCCCACGTCGAACCCCCAGGTGTGAGCCGCATAGGTCCATAGACGTTCGTGGTAGTATCGGGCGATAAGCCCGACGCGTGTCCCTCGAACCACCTCAACACCAGCCCCTAAACCCAGGGAGAGATCTGCAAAGTAGTAGCTGCCCAGGGGGTCGGGAGAGCCGATGCTGTCGCGCAGCTCTATCTCACCGCTCGTAAAGTAAATCGCCTCTGCACCGATCGAGAAACGACCCAGCCTGCGCTTGATAAGGAGTGAACCCTGAGAAGTACCGAGAAACCAGAGGGTATGATTCATGGATGCTTCAATGCAAGGACCTTTAACCAGAAGGGCAGGATTCCATCTGAGAGCGTTGGCCGATGAGGCTCCGGCCACGCCTGTCTCTCCCATTCCCGACTCACGCGCACCGGTCGCTATCTTAAGCGAAGCATAACCCTGTCCCGCCGCAAGCATGAAAAATACCCCACTTGCCAAAAGAAGCAAAATGCCGGCTTTAAGACCAGCATCGCCATACATCCGGCGATTACTAGGCTTCAATGATTTCAACATTGGCGCGCGGCAAACGTATGCGTTCTTTTCCCGCAAGCTCCACCTCCAGGATTCTAACCTTTGATTCGGTCTCTATCTCCTCAAGATCAACCGGCAGGCCGACCACCGTGCCGATACCGCCGAAGTGCGGCTCACGGATGATCCTTACCTGCATCCCGACCCTGAGTCCTTCCTCAAGCGAACTCTTGCTTCGCTCTTTCCCTGCGACTTCGCGCGGCACTATGATCTCAGGACGTATCACGCCCGCACGGATCTGCGTTGCACCGTTTATCGAGGCACGCTCGCCGTCAAGCTCGGAAAGAAGCTCAAACGTTCGCGGAGCCATAGGCATCTTTCCAAAACCCTCGGTTACCACAACGGTAAGCCCTATCGACTCGGCACCCGTGATGGCCACGCCTATATCGTAACCCAGAACCTGCTTGATGGAGGAATCCTCGATCCCGCCGACGACCATACCTTTTATACCAAGTTCGGCTCCGCGCTGGATCGCCTCGGCGGTGACAAGCGAACCGCCTACCACCACGCAGCCCTTCAGATCAGGGGTAAGCATCTTCTCCTCAAGCACCTCATCAGGGCTTGCAGCAAGGAGCTTAATCGTCCCCCGACACTCTCCACCGAATCCGAAGATGCCCTGGATCAGGCTGCCCTTGGTCTCAACTTTCACGCCTTCATTCGCGAAAATCTCAACAACCTCGCCGTCAATGTAGGCATCAACCTCAACCGGCAGAGGCGGCTCGCGAAGGATTACCTGCCCGGTTATCGGGGAAACACTTTCCACCGTACCTGAAATTGGAGACTGGACATTAGACTTGAAGATACCCAAAAACCCCCTGGTTTGAGCGATCTCCTCACCCTTCTTTATGGACTCTCCCGGTTTCTTGAGCATAAACTCAGGGACATCCGAAGCCAGAACACCAAGAAGTTGACCCACGTTGAGCGTGGCCACGTTGCCCGGAAGCACGGTGCGGGCGACTATGGTGTCGCCTTTAACCTTCTGGCCATTGGCGACCATCACCTCACCCTTTAAGGGAAGCCTGCGCTCCTTTAGGATCTTTGTTGAGGCCGTTACCTTAAGTCCCGGCGTGTATGCGTGCGCCAAATGTTCCTCCTTGAATTATCCCTGATTATAGGTGCTTAACCCCGCCTGTCAACCGGTTAATGCTCCTTTTTGCGCGAAGCGCAAAAAGATCGCAGACGTACGGTTCCCTCTCCCTATGGGAGAGGGGTTGGGGGTGAGGGATACAGCCTCCCCCTCCCTTTGTGGAGGGGGATTAAGGGGGAGGGGATTACGTCCCCCTTCTGTAAGGGGGAACTAAAGGGGGATTGAGTTTCCCTGCAATCTTTTGTGCGCAGCACAAAAGGAGCATCAACTCCGGGGTCCCCGCGGAGATGCGTAGCAGCTTCGTGGGGTGACTTTAAGTCAAGGAGATTGGGAGAAATTAAAGAGAGAGTTGTTTTTGTTGTTTTTGCTTTCTACTTCCTGGGAGATCTCTAGGGACTCTCTGTACTCTTGGGTCAACGGAATCAAAACCATCGAATGCAGAATCTAGGCGTCTCTGAGTCATAGTTATGTAATCTGCATTAATATCAATCCCAATCCATTTTCGGTCCAAGACCTTAGCCACCCTACAGGTGGTTCCGCTGCCTACAAATGGATCAAGAACCACATCGTCGGGATTTGAACTCGCCCTCACAATACGTTCAACTAAAGCTTCAGGTTTTTGAGTAGGATGATTTTCTCTTTCTTCGCTACAGTAATGAACATGAGAAAATTCCCAGACATCCCCAGGATTCGCCCCTTGCATATTGTTTCTTTTACGGTAGTATTTCTGAGGGATTCTAACATCATCCAGATTGAATGTAAATTCATTGGACTTCGTGAAAGAGAGAATGTCTTCATGGCGGGGGGAGAAACCTATCTTACGTCCCATTCCTTGGGTGTAATGCCAAGTAATCCACCCATTGAACAATAAGTGAAAATCATTTTCTAGAATAATAAACAACTTGGGTATAAACCTAACACCCATGAATATATAGACGGAACCAGTTGGTTTCAAGACCCGCACAGCCTGTTTTAGCCAGCCTCGTGTAAAAACCTCATACTCATCCCATTCCTTCAAATCTATATTGTTACCGTAATGCTTCCCTAGATTATATGGAGGATCGGCAACAATAAGATCAACGCAGGCGCTGGGGAATTTGGACATTTCTCTTTCTGCATCGCCACAGATTAAATGATTATATTCCATCTCTATTTTCACTCATCTTCCTTAATCCACTTGTATTTTTTAGCCAACTCTAGCCAAGCTTCTTTACTATGGGATTTAATATACTTAGCGTCGAGAACTTGCAAAAACTCCCATGTGGTTTTCTTCTCGATACCTGCGTAATGAATGTCTTTGATTTGAAGCTGTCCCGTACCCAAAGCAGGGTTATAGTTAAGATCAGCCGACGAAACATACTTCAAGTCGTAAACCGCATGGGATACGACTTCCATAATTCCATTAGTTATTCCCGTAGAAGGTTCTTTCTCTTGATAAATTTTATGTTTCAAAGAAAGTATAATGAAAATGTAATCGGGGTCTTTGACATACGCAGTCCTAATTCTAGCAAATGAAGTTATATTCGGACTCTTTCCGGAGGTCTCAATATCTTCAGCTGTTGCCTTTACATCAATATTAGCAGATACATAATCGATTGAATTACGTTTACGCTTAAACTGAAGAATGATATCAAAAGGATCAAGACGCTTCCCCGCTTCTACATATATCAATTCGTACGGATTCTGAGGATCATTCGATAAATCCTCAAATTGTTCCAAAGCCCAGGCTTCCACGAATGGACCAGCTACCTTGTTTATGTTTTCCAAAGGCAATCCGCGTTTCAAGTTAGTTCTAATGAATATGCGATTATTCCCCTCATCAATGGCCTTCTTCATCATCGCCGAAATCCTTTCAATGACGTAATCAGACCACTCTGGATAGTCGGAGCTTTCCTCAGGAATCTTAAATGTAGTGTCCATTACTAAATTCTAATCCACATTCCAACAGTGTCAAGTAAATCAACTTCCTTGACCTCCCCCCTATCCGCGTAACATCTTCTTACCCCAGACGTCTGTTTCGCATCCGTCCGGGGACCCATACGATTCGCCGTCAGCTGTTAGCCGTCAGCAATCAGCCTCCTTAACTTTGAAATTTGCATTTTGACTTTTGCATTTTGATATTGCGACGCAGTCGCGTTCTTGTCCAGCTTTTGTCCACCTTTTGACCAGCTTTTTTTATCGGATTTTAGTGCTTTTGAGTCCAGTGGGGTATAAAAAAGGCCGCCCTCGGGCGGCCTTAAATTACGTATTAATGAGGGTTACCGCAGCAGCTCCTTTAAGGGGTCGAAGATTTTGCGGCGCGATGGGTCGCGAAGTTTTTTTAACGCCTTTGCCTCGATCTGTCGGATGCGCTCACGGGTCACGTTGAAAATCTGACCAACCTCCTCAAGTGTGCGCTGAACACCGTCGTCAACCCCGAAGCGCAGGCGAAGCACCGTCTCCTCACGCTTTGAAAGCGTGGCCAGGGCGTCATCAATCCGATTATCCAGAACCGAACGCGCCGCGTGATAGGTGGGAACCGGGGTCTTGTCGTCGGAGATGAAGTCGCCGACGAACGAGGAGTTGTCGTCATCAATGGCCTTGTCAAGGGAGACGTGATACTGCGCTATGTTGGTGAGGAACTTGACCTTGTCCTCGGTAAAGGTTGGTAGATAGTGTGAGACTTCGTGCGGAGCGGGCATGCGGCCGTGTTTCTGTATAAAGCGCCGTGATACGCGGGTTATTTTGTTTATAGCGTCTATGATATGGGCAGGCACGCGGACGGTGCGAGACTGATCGGCGATTGCCCGGGTGATTGCCTGCTTGATCCACCATGTTGCGTAGGTAGAGAACTTATAACCCTTCTTGTAGTCAAACTTCTCAACCGCCTTGATGAGTCCGCAGTTGCCTTCGGCGATGAGGTCTATGAACTCAAGCCCCCGGTTGGTGTATCGCTTGGCGATGGAGATAACCAGGCGAACGTTGCCTTCGATCATCCGGTCGCGGGCGCGCAGGATGCTTGCCTCCATCTGTTCTAAGCGAGCAAGGCTTTCTCTTGCTTCTTCTACTGTCCGCCCGAAGTTGCGCTCGGCGCGACGCAGATCCGTGCGAGCTTCGTGGAACTCGGGGCTGGCTGATGCGGATACGCTACTGGCAGCCTTCGCCTTGAGTCCCTCAACACAACTGGCCATCGTGATAAGTTCGGAGATCTCCCGTTTGTATCGCTCGGTGTATTCCTTGACAATGTCGTGTTGCAGGGAAAGATTTATTACTTTCTTATGGATCTTATCGCGCAGCTTTTCTACCTCCTTCTCCTCTTCCTTGGTCCGGTTGCGTCGCCGGGTTGCCTCACGCAACTGCCCGTTTAACTCTCCAAGTTTATGGAAGTTACGAATAAAACTCTGTTTCCAGCGCTGGTATAACCTCTTGTCGATGACCGAGTCGATGTCAGGCTTGGCGATCTGGTCCACGTGCACCTCCCCATTCTCCACCGCTCTGCATTGCTCAAGAAGCTGATCGAGCATCCCCGAGGTTCCCAATATCTCATGCTGCAGCTGGATGTAACCCTCTTCCATCCGGCTGGAGTAGCGGACCTCATCTTGCTTGGTAAGGAGCCCGAACTTGTTGAGTTCCTTGAAGTACGACCGGGTAGAATCCTTGCGCCCCCTGGCACGAGGAAGCTTGTAGGTCTTCTCCTTTGGTCCCTCATGGATAACCTCACCCTCTGCCACAAGTTTTACCCCGTGTTCTCTAAGCCTTACTATTATCTCATCTACCTCCTCAGAGGAGACGTAGGTTTCGGGCAGATAGCTCTCAAGTTCCTTATAGGTTATAGTCCGGCGATCCTTAACCTGGGTAAGGATCTTATCCGCAACCTCTCTGCCGCGTAGGGCTATCGCGGCCGCTTGAACGTTTGCTTTCTTATTCATATCTCCTGATAGATTTTGTTGCTTTCTTTATCTAACTCATTCAACTGAACAAGGATGCTGCGTACGCGCTCAGCATCCCCTGAACGTTCGGCTTGCGTAAGTTCACGACGCAGGGCATCTCGTCTGCGCCTGTAAAGGTAGTGCGCTAACGCGCGTGCGAACTCCTCGCATGAGTAGTCAACATCTGAAAAGCTCCACCGAGAAACCTGACTCTGCATCTGGGGCGGCAGTGAATCGATTATCTCACCCACAGTAAAGTTTTCTCGTGTCTCGGCAAGATGATAAAGCTTCTCTGCAAGTTCCCGCCTCTCTCCCTCCGGAAAGAAACTCAGAGGAAGATGCTTAGAGGCTAGACGAACAAACTCGGCGCTCTGAACCATCATCTTAAATAGCCTTTCCTCAGGATCCGGGGAGCCGGTAACCGGTTTTGGACTCTTCGCATTCCCTGACTTAGCGGGTCTCGCCAGCTCTGCCAACACCTTCCTATCAATTCTAATAAGGTTTGCCGCCTCGTCAAGGTACAATTCGCGACGTAAGCGATCAGGCACACGACTGATAAGTGATACCATAGCCTCGGCGGCCTTCTTTCGATCTGCGGTTGTAGAAGGGGAAAGCAGGTTATAGACGAACCCCATGGGTTCCTGGGCTTGTTCGAGCAAAGAGTTGAACTCATCCGGGGAGTGAGAGATAAGAAAGGAGTCGGGGTCTTCGCCTTCGGGAAGCAGAAGAAGCTTTACGTCAAGATCGGCTGCAAGCACCTCTGCAAGAGCCCGCTGCGCGGCCTTGCGTCCGGCTTCGTCACCGTCAAAGACAAGAATAACCTTATCCGTGTACCGGGAAAGGACCTTGGCCTGCCCGCCTGTGAAGGCCGTTCCCAGGGGCGCTACCACATTGTGAAACCCTTCCTGCGCAAGCCTTAAGACATCCATCTGCCCTTCCACAAGCAGAGCACCCTCTCGCCTGAGATAGGGCCGTGACTTGTGAAGTCCGTAAAGAAGCCTGCCCTTCTTAAACAGCCTGGTTTCAGGGGTGTTGACGTACTTGGCAGGATTGGGATCATCTCCCCACACGCGACCTGAAAAGCCCACAAGCCTGCCTGAAGACGTCCGCAGGGGAAATACGATGCGTCCGGCAAGGAAGGGATAAAGCCTTCCTGAGGTGCTGCCAAGGACCCCGGCATCGCTTAAAACCTTGGTGGCAAGCTTTGCCTCTCTGGCTCTTGAAAGAAGAGGCGAGGTATCGTGTGGCACAAGACCAAGCTCGAAACCCTTGACCGTTTCCCTATTCAAACCTCGTTCGACCAGATAACGCTGAGCATCTAAACCGTCCTGTGACCAGAGTGTTTCGGTGTAGATCTTGTGAGCCAACCCCAGCGCATCAACCATAGGCTTTGTTGGATCGTCCTCAGCGGTGTATTCGATCCTTATACCCAAACGCTCGGCCAACTGCTTAACCGCCTCGGGGAAAGAAAGGTTCTCGTAGTTCATGATGAAGGTGATAACGTTCCCGCCTGCACCGCACCCGAAGCAGTAGTAGGCCTGACGATCAGGGCTTACGTTGAAGGATGGGGTCTTCTCCTGATGAAAAGGACAAAGCCCGACAAAGCTTTTGCCTGAACGCTTGAGCTTTACGTAGGAACCGATAAGCCCGACTATATCGGTTTCGGCACGGACCCGTTCGATTATCTCCTGAGGAATCATGACGCCAGCTTCAACACGGTCACGCCGTCGCCTCCCTCAAAAGACTCGCCTACCCTGAACGAGGAAACTCGCTTATCCCGCCTCGCGAACTCCATCACCATGCTGCGAAGCACCCCGGTCCCTTTGCCGTGAACTATGGCCACCTCTTCGACCCCCAGGGCTAAAGCTTCGCTGACGTGTGCCAGGAGACGATCGTATGCCTCATCTGCGTACATCCCTCGAAGATGAAGCCTGGGATTAAACTCCGCATCCGATTGTATTCCGGCAGATGAGTTCACTTCGGTCAGGGACCCTTTGGACTCTCCCTCGGCAGGAGAAAGGTCACTCAAAGGCCTGACCATCTTCAGGGTGCCGAACTCAACTAAGGCCTCGCCGGAGCGCTCATTGATCTCGGCTATCACCCCTTCGCGCTTAAGCCGGCGTGAGCTAACCCTTAGGCCTTCTGCTAATCCTGGGGCTGTCCTGGACTGTTCTGTCTCCTCTTGATCCGCTCTCAGGGCAGAACCCTGAGCGTCCACGAACTCCTTGGCTCTAAGGATGGATTCCCGTGAGGCCTGGGTTTCTTTTATCTCTCGCACCAGGTTCTCAATCTCGCGGCGCGCCTCAGAAAGAAGCATTTCGCGCTCCCTAATCATCTCGGCATCAAACCGCTTGCGCCGCTCGGCAAGTTCGGTCCCCTCTCTCTCGAAGCGGGCCTTTGCCTGAGCTGTTTCCTTGAGATTTGCCTCAAGCCCCTCACGCAGTTCTTCGGCCTTGCGGTGTTCGCTGGAGAGCTTGGCGATAAGGGATGAGGACTCTAAAAGCTCAGGCCTTAAGAAGCTGCGCGCCTCGTCAAGCACCTGACTGGGAAATCCTACCTCGTCAGCGACCTCAAGGGCGTTGGACGTACCCGGAATACCCACGATGAGCCGGTAGGTCGGGTGATCGGTAAACTCCATGCCTGCGTTCTGCATCGAGGAATTCTCCTCTACAAAGTACTTAAGAGACTCAAGGTGACTTGTGGCTATCACCGTTGCGCCTTTCCTGGCAAGGGCTGCAAGAACCGCCATACCCAGGGCGCCCCCCTCCTCAGGCGAGGTTGATGCGCCAAGCTCATCCAAAAGGATAAGCGACTCATCGTCCGCCTGCGCAAGTATCTTTCGCAGGTTGGCAAGGTGCGCGGTAAAGCTTGATAGGTCGTCGTCAATGGACTGCTCGTCACCTATGTCCATGAAAACCTTGCGGAAGAAGGGGATGCGGGTGTCGCGAGAGGCAGGTACGTGAAGCCCGGAGGAAGAAAACAAGGCCGCAAGCCCGATTGTCTTGAGAACAACGGTCTTGCCGCCAGCGTTGGGTCCGGAGATAAGAAGCACCCGGACGGAAGGATCAAGCTTAAGGTCAAGCGGAACCACCTCTCGCTTCAGGGCGAGCAAGGGATGTCGAGCGGCAAGAAGCTCCATTACCTCGCCTGCCGGATCTACAGCCTCAGCCTTAAAGCGTCTCGCCCACTCCGCTCTGGCAAAGATGAAGTCAAGCTCGGCCAGCACATCAAGGCTGGAGCGGATATCCGCAAGGTTTTCCCTGACGGCTTCGGCAAGCGATATAAGCACACGTTCAACCTCCTCGCGTTCTTCATCACGAATACGACGCAATCGGTTGTTAGCGGCAACGGTCTCGAAAGGCTCTACAAAAACCGTTGCCCCGCCGCTTGATGTGCCGTGCACTATGCCTTCGAGTTCGGACTCACGGTCCCTGCGCACGGCAAGCACAAGCCTGCTCTCGCGGAAGTGTATGGGCGAACCCTGAAATATCTCTTTGCCAGAAGCAACCGACGCCTCAAGGGTACGCAGCACCTCTTTGCGCGCCGCAGCCATAGCCCGCCTTAATTCTCCCAGACGCGGGGAGGCGGATTCCTTGACACCTTCCTCGTCCACCGTTGCCGTTATACCACTGCGAAGATCATCAAAGGTAGTAAGCATGTCACCCGTTTCTCTCAAAAGAGGAAATCCTTCCCGTCTGGCTGAAGCAAGCAGACGGGCAATACGTTCAAGCCCCTCCAGAACCTGGGCCAACCTCAGGAACTCTAAAGGTGATAGGTAAACCTCCTTCTCAAGCTTTGCAAGCAGTTCGTCACCGGGTGCGCATAAGCCGAAGGGCAACGTGTGAGGAAAGCACAGTGCTTCCTCGGTCTCGGCAAACCGCCTTCTGGCCTGCTGGACGCCCAGGCAGGGAGCCAAGACCTCTGCACGCCGCTTGCCACGCACCGTTGCACACTTCTCGCTCAGGATAGTGCGGATACGCGCAAAATCGAGACGTTCGAACGTCTCTGTGGCAATCACCCTAGTACCGCTCCTTCTGATGACGACGCCATGCCCTGCGCCGGGCCTCGATTATCTTGCGCTTGCGTTTCTCGCTCGGCTTCTCATAAAACTGATGACGCTTGTAGTCGCGCAAAACCGCCGCCTTTTCACAGGCGCGGCGGAATCGTCTCATAAAGCTCTCGTACGACTCGCCTTCGCGGACACTAATACCTGCCAATAGATTCACCTCCTTTCTATGGCGTTTAAGGGTTTATGCATCATACAAATTGTAGACATTCGCCAGGGCAGCTAAAGCTGCGGTTTCCGATCGCAGCCTGCGCGGCCCCAACGAAAAGACCTTGGCCCCGGCAGCACTAAGCCACTCTATCTCATCAGGCGCAAAACCGCCCTCCGGACCTATTACCAATAAAAGACGCCTGACGCGCCTTTTCGTCAATCTTTCTCTCAGCTGGTGACGCGCTTCTTCCCAGGCCACCAGGGTATGATCATAATCAGGTATTATAGCAAGAAAATCGCGCAAGTCAAGCAGGGGGAGGATTTGGGGGGCTACCGAACGCATTGACTGCTTCATGGCGGAAACGATAATCCTCTCGAAGCGCGGCACCTTCTTCTCCTCCTCCCATTCAGGGACGGTGCGTGATGTAACCAGCGGTTGAAAAGCGCTGACCCCCATCTCGGTGCATTTCTCGAACAGTGTCTCGATCCGGGGGGCCTTTATTATGCCGAAAGCCAACGTTACCTCAAGCAGTGGTTCACGTGGTTTTCGAAGGGTGGTGATGATCTGACCTTCCACCACGCTGTCCGAGACCGAGCTTACAAGCACCTGGTACTCGGAGCCTTCCCCGTCGGTCACAAGGATACGATTCCCCCGCCGGTGACGCTTCACCTTGAAGATATGGTGCGCCTCCTCACCACGAATCGTTATCCTGCGGCCTGAGATCATTCGAGATGGTGCGTAGAAAAGTTCCTTCATCGCTTTGGTTTACGAGGTCTGGGGACTTTGTAGTCCTTATCGGCAAGCTCTTTGAGGAGTTTTCGCTGATCGGCAGAGACCCGTTTCGGTGTGTAAACGACGATGCGAACAAGCTCGTCGCCCTTGCCGCCGTTAAGATGCCCTATGCCTTGTTTGTGGATGCGGTAGACGGCACCCGATTGCGTGCCCGGTTGGATCTTGATCTTGTGCTTGCCGTTAAGGGTAGGTACCTCGACCTGCCCGCCCAGAGCGGCAAGCATAAACGAAAGCGGCATCTCAACCATTATATCATCACCTATACGTTCAAATAGCTCGTGTGGTTTTTCTCTAATCTCAACGATTATGTCTCCCCGGCCACCCTGACCCCAATGTCCCTCGCTCCTCATGCGCATGTAGTTGCCTGCGGATACCCCGGCAGGGATGTTTATCTCTATCTTATGGGACTTCTTGACCCTGCCGGAACCACTGCACTCCTTGCAGGTTTCTCTGAAGGTCTCGCCTGTCCCGCGGCAAGCCGGGCAGGTCTGGCGCTGCTGGAACGAACCAAAGAAGGAGCGGGAAACGGTAACCACCTGTCCCCTGCCCTGGCAGGTGGAGCAGGTCTGAGGGTTGTGTCCGCCCTTGCCCACGCACGCCTCGCAGCGATCGTAGCGGGAGACCTGAACCCTCTTGTTAACACCTTCCGCGATCTCTTCTAAGGAGAGTGGAATCCTGATACGGATGTCGCCTCCCATCCTGCGGCGAGGATCGGCTCTCCTGGATCCTGTCCCGCCGAAACCGAAGAGGCTCTCAAACAGGCCGGAGAAGAGGTTTCCGAAGAGGGAATCCGCCTCGAACTCGCTGCGGTGCTGGCGGAAGAAGTCGTTCATGTCGAAGCCGGCCGGTCCGTACTGACGGTTCACCCCTTCGTGGCCGAAGTTATCGTAAAGCTCTTTCTTTTTGGGGTTAGAGAGCACGTCGTAGGCTTCACTTATCTCTTTGAAGCGCTCGCGCGCGCCCTCACGGTCCGAAGGGTTGGCGTCAGGATGATTCTGGCGGGCCAGTTTGTGGTAGGCCTTCTTTATATCGTTTTCGGAAGCGTTGTGCGAAACGCCTAAAACCTCGTAGTAGTCTCTTTTCTCAGCCACCTCTTGTTACCCCGAAGACAACGACTCGGCGTCGAGATCCAGACGTTTGAAGTGCCAACCCCACGCCGTGAACAGACAGGAGTATCTGTTCTACACACTTCTGCGATCTTTTTGCCGCAGGCAAAAAGGAGCATACAACCTCGTAGTAGTCTCTTTTAGCAGCCACCCGTAACACTCCTTTCCTCAGCCCTTGAAAGGATTCTCGGAGTACTCAAACCCTGCCACAAGCTAGCATTCATCTGACACTTTTGAGAGTCAACTGTAACATCTTATTAATCAAAGCGTTACACCCATAGCGCTCGTTAAGAGGTATGTTGCGGGTCGGTGTGTTGCGGGTCTTCGTCGTCAATCACCTCGTAGTCGGCCTGAACGTCCTCGGCTTCTTTTTGTGCCTCGCCCTGCTCCGGGCCGGGCTCCGGTTGAGGTCCTGCCTGCGGACCACCCGCCTGAGGTTCTGCTTGCTTGTAGAGAACCTCGGAGAGCTTGTAGGAAGCCTGCTGGAGCTCCTCCTGGGCCTTGTTGATCGCGGCCACGTCCTCACCCTTCATCGCCTCCTTGAGGGCGGCAATCTTTTCTTCTATGGCCTTGCGGTCGGCCTCCGCAACCTTATCGCCGGCCTCGCGCATGGTCTTCTCTACCGAATAGATGAACCCGTCGGCTTTGTTGCGGGCATCAATCACCTCGCGGTGCTTGCGATCCTCTGCCGCATGAACCTCGGCTTCCTTGACCATGCGCTCCTTTTCCTCATCTGAGAGACCGGAGGAGGCGGTTATGCGTATGGATTGCTCCTTTGCGGTGCCTTTATCCTTTGCGGAGACATCCAGGATGCCGTTCTCGTCTATGTCGAAGGTGACCTCAATCTGGGGCACGCCTCGGGGAGCAGGCGGGATTCCATCAAGCTCGAAACGACCGAGAGTGCGGTTGTCTCGAGCCATGGGACGCTCGCCCTGAAGCACGTGAACGGTCACCGCAGGCTGGCCGTCCTCAGCCGTGGTGAAGGTCTCAGCCTTCCTTGTAGGGATGGTGGTGTTGCGAGGGATAAGTGTAGTCATCACCCCGCCCAGGGTTTCTATGCCGAGAGAAAGCGGTGTTACATCAAGCAGGACAAGGGATTCCTCGGCAGCTCCTTCAGGCGATGCCGCCAACGCCGCATGGGCAGCACCTATGGCTACCACCTCGTCAGGATTGATGCCCTTGTGAGGTTCCTTCCCGAAGAACTGACGGACACGTTCCTGAACCATAGGCATGCGTGTCTGACCGCCGACAAGGATCACCTCGCTGATATCGGCAGGGGTAACCTTTGCATCCGAAAGCGCCTGTTTGACCGGACCGAAGCTGCCCTCCACCAGATCGCCGACAAGCGATTCAAGCTTGGTGCGGGTCATAGACATCTCAAGATGCAAGGGACCCTTATCAGGATCCGAGGCGATGAACGGCTGGCTTATGGTAGTTTCTAGACTGGAAGAAAGCTCGACCTTCGCCTTCTCAGCCGCCTCCTTGATACGTGCAATGGCCGAACGATCATTTGAAAGGTCAACCCCCTGCTCGCGCTTGAACTCGGCAATGATGTAATCCATGATCCGCTGATCGAAGTCGTCGCCGCCAAGATGGGTGTTCCCGTTGGTGGAAAGCACCTCGATGGTCTTGGCCTCCACGTCAACCTCGATAACGGAGATATCGAACGTTCCGCCGCCCAGATCGTAAACCGCCACCTTTGTCGAACGCTTCTTGTCAAGGCCGTAGGCGAGCGCGGCGGCGGTAGGTTCGTTGATTATTCGCAGAACCTCAAGTCCTGCAATCTTGCCCGCGTCCTTGGTAGCGTGACGCTGTGAGTCGTTGAAGTAGGCCGGAACAGAGATAACCGCCTGCTTGACAGGCTCGCCAAGATAGGCCTCAGCCGCCTTCCTGAGATACTGCACGATCATGGCCGAGATCTCGGGCGGAGCCATCTTGCGGCCGTCCACCTCAACCCATGCGTCTCCGTTATCTGCAGGAACTACCTTGAAGGAGACCTTCTCACGCTCATCGGCGACCTCGGAGTAGCGCCTGCCCATGAATCGCTTGATGGAGTAAATCGTTTCATCGGGATGCAGCACCGCCTGACGCCTGGCCAGGATACCGACCAGCCTTTCCTTGCCAAAGGACACCACCGAAGGTGTGGTGCGGCCACCCTCAGGGTTTGGTATAACAACCGCCTGCCCCCCCTCAACCACCGCCACACATGAGTTGGTGGTTCCCAGATCTATACCGATAACCTTTGCCATTGTTCCTTAATCCTCCTTGTCGCCACGGGGTCGCTCTTCGTCCGTGGTATCATTTGAAGCTTCAGCTTCTTTCTTCTCTTCTTTAACCTCTCTGGCCACGATCACCTGCGCAGGACGCAGGACTTGATCAGCCAACATAAATCCCTTCTTGGGCTCCTCCACCACCTGCCCGGGCTGTGTTTCTTGTGCCTCTACATACCCCACCGCCTCTGCCCTGGCAGGATCAAATTCGGTGCCCAGACAACTATACTGGATTAACCCGTACTTTGCAAGAGCATCCGAGAACTGCGAGAAGATAAGTTCCACACCCTTGCGATAGGATTCCAAGGTCTTCTCGTTATCCTCGGCATCAACCGCCAGGGCGCGCTCGAAGTTATCCCAAATCTCTACCAGCGCTCCCAGCACCTCGGCCTGGGCCTGGATGCGAAGTTCTTCGTGCTCGCGCTGCCAGCGCTTGCGAGCGTTATCTAACTCCGCCGCGGTCCGAAGCGCCAAGGAACGCATCTGGACAACTTCTGCCTCTTTCGCGCGAAGTTCTTCCTTTAACTTGGACACGGGACCTTTTTTTACCATCTGATTGTGATTATAAAAAGAAAGCCGCCTGCGTCAAGTGACCCTGGATTTCCGGGTTGCTAAGTTTACCTCTACAGGGGGGTTGACAAATCCCTAAAAATCCTTATAATTTTAATCATGATTAGACAAGGAGGTCGCATGGCGAAACGTTTTCTCGTTTCGGCAGCTTTAGTTGCAGTGATATTCGTAGCTTTGACAGGTTGTGGCAACCATCTGCCCACCATCTCAGGGGTTACAGCTTCCCCAAGCACCGTGCAACCCGGTGAAAAAGCGTCAATTACCTGTACCGCCATCGATGCCGATGGTGATCAGCTCACCTATGAGTGGGAGTCGGTGGATGAAGGAGGCATTACCTACCCAGATGCGTCTTTCGATTGGACGGCGCCTTCCAAGACAGGCCCTTATCGATTCTACGTCACCGTGAGTGACGAAGGAGGCGGCGTCGCCTATGACTCCTCCCTCATCGTTACCGTTGCCTACAAAGGCATCTCCGCGGTAACTATGCTCCCCGCTATAAACATCGGCACCAGGAAAGCAACCCTGATGTGGACCAGTGCCGAGTCCTCCTGGATGGGGTATCAGCTTTACCGATCGGAAACACCGGGTGTCACGAGATACAATGATCTCGTAGTGACTTATGATTACGGGAAAGGCTATACCCGCCTCGATACGACCTATACAGATACCGATCTTAACCCTGGAAAGCCTTACTACTATGCAGTGGAGGTGATAGACTCGGCAGAAAATGAAGCCTTCTCAAACGAGATATCGCTCACCACCATGAGTTTCGAGTACGTAGGCAACAAGCAGTCCCTGGGCGGCGGGCACGGCGTGCGTCTGGCTAGCAAGGATCTCTACGTCTTCTGCGCCGCGCTTGAACAGAGCGTCAAGATCTTCACCATCGGCAGCAGCGGTCTGGATGTCGGTCCGACCATACCGCATCCCGATAATGACAACAGCACCTGGGCTTGGGACTTGTACGTAACCAATCTCCTGCACGTGGCGTTCGGTAAAGCCGGTTACAGATCCTATAACATCTCCAATCCCTTCAACCCCATCGACTCGACGTTCATAGATGCCGAAACCCTTGGTGGGGAGGCTAGAGCGGTATTCGCCCTTGGCAGCGCCATCTTTGTGGGATGCACCAACCCTGCCACTGCCACTCACACACTGGTCTACTTTGACTATACCAACCCCGGCGCACTGTTTATCGACACCATTTACTCAATACCCGAAGACATCCACGTCACCAACAGTTACATCTACGTGGCTGAAGGAGACGCGGGGCTTGAGATACTCAGCTGGAACCCTACCGCGGTTGATCCTATGCAGCCGGTGAGCATCTTTTCTACTTACGATGAGGCGCATCGAGTGTACGTCGCCAGCAATTACGCCTACGTTGCAGCCGGAACCCAGGGATTCGTGGTGGTGGATATAGCTAACCCCACCAGCCCTTACCAGGCCTCACTTTGGGTAGGGGATAAAGGCAGCAACGCTTACGGAATCTGGAGTTCAGGAGACATAGTCTACGTAGCCGACGGCACTTATGGCCTCAGGGTACTTGACCTCTATAAACCTCTATACCCTGTTCTTCTGGGTACTAAGGATATCACCTCCGAAGTAGGACCTTTTGATCTGAGGGATGTCATAGTAAGAAGCGAAGGCTCCTTAACCCAGGCGATACTTGCCGACTGGAACAACGCTTTACACATGATTAGGTGGTAACCCGTAACACACACCCGTAACCCGTAACACGCCTCAAAAGATTCGAGGGGCCGAAAGGCCCCTCCTCTTTTTACCCCATTCGGATACTTCGTCTCCGAATGGGGACCCCTTATGCTCCTTTTAACCTTCGGTTAAAAGATCGCAGAAAATCCGAAGATCTAAGGAATAATCCCACGACTACCGGCACGACATAAAATACCCCGAGGGAATAGGTGAAATCTGCTTCGCAGATTAATCTTTGGGGAAAAGCACAGTATGAGATGCTTCAGGCAAGGTGTCAGGATACTCCTCAACGTAGTGCAGGCCGCGCGACTCCTTGCGGGAAAGTGCCGAGCGCAGGATAAGGTCTCCCACCAAAAGCATGTTGCGAAGCTCCCGGATGCCCGGACTGAAGATTCCTTCCGGGTAAAGCGCCTCCAGCTCATGGGAGAGCTCAGCCAGCTTAGCCCTACCCTGCTCCATCTGGCTCATGGACTTTACTATACCTGCAAAACGCCACATGGTCTGCCTTAGAGAAGAGATAAGCGAGTTGAGGAGTGATGAATCCTCTATGCTGCGCAGTTGGCGTTCAAACGGATTGATTTTCTTAGAGGAAGGAAGGGAGGCCTCTTGCGTCGTAGCGGCCTGGGCGGCACGATCGGCAAAGACAAGCGCCTCAAGCAGCGAGTTGGATGCAAGTCTGTTAGCACCGTGAACCCCGGTATGAGCGCACTCACCGGCTGCGTAAAGGCAAGGGATTGAGGTCTTGCCCCACAGATCGGTCCTGACACCGCCCACCGAGTAATGGGCCGCAGGCACCACCGGCACAGGCTCACGCGTGATGTCGAGCCCGAAGCGCTTGCAGGTATCGGCGATCATGGGAAACCGTTTGAGGATGTGCGCGGGGGGAATGGATGAAAGATCCAAGAGAACGTAGTCGAGCCTTCTTGTTCGAAGTTCGTTGTAGATGGCGCGTGCCACCACGCTGCGCGGGGCCAGCTCCGCATCAGGATGATAGCGCGGCATGAACCGCTCCCCGTCAGGGGTCCGAAGTATCCCGCCCTCGCCGCGCACCGCTTCGGATATAAGGAAGGCGCGACCGTCTATCTTCGAGCCGAAAAGCGAGGTAGGATGAAACTGGATGAACTCAAGATCGGCAACCTTCGCTCCTGCTCTCCATGCCATTGCTACGCCGTCCCCGGTCGCTATCGGCGGATTGGTGGTGTGTTCGTATACCCTGCAAAGCCCGCCTGTGGCAAGCATCACTACCTTAGCGTGGATCTCTGTAAACTTCCCGTTCTCACGATCAAAGCTCAGCACCCCGCAGCAGCACCCGCTCTCATCGGTTAAAAGATCGATAACGAAATGATGCTCGTAAAGGGTCACGTTGGGGGCTGAACGTACCGCCTTGATGAGTCCCCACTCTACAGCCTGACCTGTGGTATCGGCGGCATGGGCTACCCTGCGTCTTGTGTGTCCGCCTTCAATGCCAAGTTGAAGATGATCCCCCTCGGTTGAGAACCCTATATCCAGACCCTCAAGCTCCCTGACAAGACGAGGCCCCTCCTTGACCATGGCCTCGACCGCCTGCCGATCGCAGAGACCATAACCCGCGCGGATAGTATCCTCGAGGTGGATCTCGGGGGAGTCGTCAGACCCCAATGCCACAGCAATCCCGCCTTGCGCGTAGTTGGTGTTGGACTCGGAATCGTCTTTCTTTGTAAGAACGAGCACCTTGCCGTGGCGAGATACACGGTAGGCAAACCACAACCCGGCCATCCCCGACCCTACCACAAGGAAGTCGGTCTCGATGCGCATATGCTAGAACCGCCAGGTCAGTTGAATACCTGGGACGTCGAACCGGGGAACGATCCCCAGACGACTGGAGCCAACCGGGGAGAAGAACGCAACGTCCATCACGCTCGCAACCCGTGTAAGCAGCATAAGTCCCAGAAATGCGGTAGAGGTCTGCTGCGCCTTGCGCATGCGTATCCTCTGGTTCAGGAACTCTGTCCACAACGAGTCCGAGCCCCACATCCAGGAATCATCGTCCCTAAAACTGTTTGAAGCTATATACTCCTGCTGGGCCGCAAGATCGTCCGGGTAAAGGCTTCTGGCCTCGCGGGCCACAGAGACGTTGTAGTCGTCGGAAGAAAAATAGTTCTCCATCGCGCCAAGATAGGTCCGTGAACGGTTGGAGGCGTTCGAACCCGCATACATCACAGCCATATTTGCCGAGGCACCACGTTTATTTACCGCGTCCCATCCAAAACCGGCCGCCCCTGCAATCGCAAGCCCGTCGCCCCACAAAAAAAGCTCGCCTTTTAGCCCGTAGCCTCGAATAAGCTCACCTGTCCCTGGTAAAACAAGGGATGCCAGTGGCGCGAGCCTTTCTGCGCGGGAGGGCGGGGAGGGCGTGGAGGGCTCGGTTATCGCAACTATCATATCCTGAGCATCATCAGGCATCTGAGTGATATCTGCACTCACGAAGATCAAAGCGATCATGAAATTCATCCGGGCCTCCTTTAGCGGATCACGCCGAGTTTGTATAGCTCGACCGTTTTCTCTTCGCCTTTGACGGCCTCAACGCGAAGGACATAGAATCCGGGAACAATATCGGTGAGAAGTTCATCGAGCGGAATGTCGTTGGCCATGCTTGGATCGAAGGATGGTTCTACGGTTCGCACTAGCTTGCCTGAGATGTCTATGATCTGAACCTTGAGCGCATCCACATCACCCAGCACAACGTGGAGGTACGCGTGATACCGAGCCGGGTTGGGATAGACGTAGAGTCCTGATAGCAGAAGCGAGGGAGCAGCCGGGGCGGAAAAGACATCTTCGACAAGACCTGTGTTGGCCGGATCGTGCATCCACTGGCCCCAGGAAAGCTGTGAACCTGTGGTGCGCCAGACGTGAACCTTGCCGCCCTCAGCGCCTGCAATCACCTCAAGTTTTCCGTCATCGTCGAGGTCGGCAAGAGCCAGCGCCTGTCCGATACCGAAGCGGGTGTAGAGGGTTTTGTAGGGCTTCCGTGCACCTTGTTTGATAAGGTAGACCCCGTGATCCGGCGAACCTGCGGCAATCTCCGCCTCGCCGTCCGCGTCAAAGTCTGCAACGACCGGCGAGGAGCGGAACGCAAATGGTTCCTCAAAGGTGATAAAGTAGAGGTATCCGCCGTGCTCGTAGGGTTCCTGAACCTCGTAGGTTTCAGGAAAGACCACAGGATAGCCCGCAACCGCTGTACCGTTGGCGTCAAGCGCCCACAGGCCGTTGGCCGCTCCGAATAAGACCTCAGGCAGGCCGTCGGAATCAAGATCGGCAAGCGCAGGCGAGGTAACAGGCGAAGCAAAGGTGCGGCTTGAGCGGTATTTGACGGTTCCATCCTGGGAAATAGCCGCGTATCGATAATCGTTGTACTCGTAAACGAAGGCGATAATCTCACGCTCGCCGTCACCGTCAACGTCCGCAACAATTGGTGGAATCACGTTCTGGGACGAACCTATCCCCAGCTCCAAGGGAAAGCCTTCGGCAAGACTGCCCGATGCGTCAAAAAGGTAAAGCCGCCCTGAGGTGGCAAGCAGAGCAAATCTGGCTGGTGAGCGCTGGACCAGCGCGAAGCCGGGTCTAACCTCCTCACCTATATCAAGGGGATAGCCGGGAAGAACCTTAGCCGTATCGGCCTCGACGTCTATTGCATACACCTTCCCGAACTCATCTGCGGTGAGTATCTCAAGGTCTGAGTCCGCGTCAAGATCGGCAAGCATGGGTGCCGCAAAGCCGCGGCCATCCATGCGGAAGGGAAATCCTTGTTTTTGGACAGCCACCCCACCAACGAGTGAATCAGGATCATAGACCGAAACCATACCTTTGTATCCAACAAGAACGATCTCCGATAATCCGTCGCCGTCCACATCCCCGATAGCTGCAGGAGAAGCAAGCTGATCGTCAAATGTGAGGAACATCGGTTCAGAGCCATTGTAGGGCGAACCGTCTGAGCGCCAGGCAAAGCCTATCCTGCGCTCACCGGAGCTGGAGGACACACCAAAAGCGATCAACTCTTTATCTCCGTCACCGTCAAGATCGGAAGCAAAGACCGAGTTGATCTCATCAAGATAATAAGCCTCCTGGGGGAACCCGCCCAGCTTGCCCTCAAAGGAAATCTCTACACGCATAACGGTGTCGGATGGATCAAGGACCCTGATGGTTATGCCAGTCTCGCCGTAGTAACCTTCGGTTGAAGGATTGGTTTGTGGGCCGAACTCAGCGTTGCCGCCTTGAAAGAACGGGTCGAACTCCGAGCCCTGCGTCGCGTAAGCGCCTGAACTCTCATACCATAAAAGCTCGTAGTCCTGGATGCCGTCCGCCTCTTCCATCTTTACCGCGTTGTGCTTGCCGTAAGCGGTCCAGACGTTGATGTAGTTGTAGTCGCCCCACTCATCAATCACGTCCTCGTCAACGTGCCAGATGATTACCCCTGAACCGGGCTGAAACGCATCGTACTCGCCATCCACCACCCACACGGGCACCCCGCCTTTCACGTCTACCTCAACCGTATCCTTGGCCTTTACGTCTGCCTGGCGGTTCTCTATCAAAAAATATTCCTTATCACGGATAGGAACCTTTATAAGGGTAGGACGGGTTTTCGTCTCCCACTCAGGAATCAGAAGGGTATCGAACTCGGCGGAGTAGAGGGAGATGGTGGTATCACTGGTGACTACAATCGGGTCTTCCCAGCCGAACCAGTAGCGATGAAATCCGTCGTGCATGGATGGTATCTGACCTGCAGGGTATCCGAGCCAGCCGCCGCCTGCCATAAGCGACCATGCGCCCACACCCTGGGTGTAACCTGTGACGTCGTAAAGATCGTATGCCCCCAAAAGATGCGCAAACTCATGGTAATGGATGCCGGGCAGGCCGGTCATCACACCTTCAACGCGCGGGCTCTCAGGAACGATGGATGCGGTCTTTATTCCAATCCCGTTGACTAAAACCGAATCTTGTCCAGTATAAGCCCCAAGCGCCCCTGGTGTTACCGTGGCTGAGGCAAGATCAGAAGTGTAACCGTAGTAAAACGAGGACTGGCTGGTGCTTCCCGCATGGAAGACGATAATCATGTCGAAGCTGCGGCCGTTGTGAACGTAGTGGTATCGGGAAAAATCTATCTCAGGGTCTTTGTCAGCGGCAAGCAGCGCATCGCGCATGAAAAGGGTGAGGCCGCGGTCAAGGTTGCTGGTGTCCCCGTAGTAGGCCATCCTGTGCGGGACCTGGTAGCACCGGAACGGGTCTTTTGGATAAACGTCATAGGTGATCACCAGACGTCCTCTGGAGTTCAAGAGATAAAAATTCCGCAGCCCCTCCATCTGGTTCTCGAAGTAGGTTCTATCGTGCGGCGGATCGTATGAAAGACCGTCGGAGGGCGAACCGAAGCCGCGAAGGTCCATCTTCCCGTTGCCCCAGGTGAAGGGATCGTCGTCAGCGGGAAACTCAACCCTTATTGCCAAGACGCGCAGCGTCTCAGGAATTGCAATACCTGCACGCGCTTGAAGATACTCGCGTGCCAAAACGTTCACCCCGGTAGGGGTGACGGCTGAACGATACAGAAGGCTTCGGTAATAAGGATCGTCCAGCCGAGATTGGTAAGGCTTCACCGGCACCTTGATGCGTTCTGCAAACAATAGAGTCGAAGCCAGAAGACCCAATATGGCCGCTCGTTTGATCATAAGTCTCTTACTCCTTCCATCGAACTAAAAACAAAGAAAGCCTCGGCTGCCTTCACGGGTGTTTTACAAGCGGAGAGAGAGGGATTCGAACCCCCGGGACCTTGCGGCCCACACGATTTCGAGTCGTGCGCTTTCGTCCACTCAGCCATCTCTCCTACTTGCGGACACGCTTGCAAGCAATCGCGCCCGCATAAATCTCATTCCACATCTTGCTTCTCCGGCTCCTCGATCTTTGCGTCACGACGTTCACGGAAGAAGGACTGCATCAGCGCTCTAGCTTCCTCTACCAGCACACCTTCAGTAACCTCGAATGTATGATTCAGGCGCTCGTCCTGCCCTATCTTGAAAAGCGACGCAACCCCGCCGAACTTGGGGTCCCTTATGCCAAAAACCACCCGCGGGATACGTGCAAGCACCGCCGCGCCCGCGCACATAAAGCAAGGCTCCACGGTCACGTAGAGCGTACAGTCCAAAAGTTTCCACGACCCCAGAGCCGAAGCCGCCGCCGTAATGGCTACGATCTCCGCGTGTGCCGTAGGGTCGGCAAGCCTTCCTATCTGATTGTGCCCCCGGCCTATTACGCGGCCCTGGTGAACAATCACAGCGCCAACCGGGGTCTCGCCCTCGGTAAAGGCCAGCTCAGCCTCACGCAGCGCCTCACGCATCCACCGCTCGTCTAAATCAATCAATCCTGCAACTCCTTTTCAGACCTCTCCCCTCGTTTAAGATTAAGGATAGCGATAAGTTGGACGCTGTCAACCCGCCCGCCCGTAACACCCGTAACACCCGTAACACCCGTAACACCCGTAACGCCCGTAACACCCGTAACGCCCGTAACGCCCGTAACACACCTTTTTACCGTTGGAGGATTACACCCCAGATGTTTATGAGCCTGTAGGGGCACGGCATGCCGTGCCCCTACGAATATATAAAGCGGCCCCCGGGGCCGCTTTATACGCCCGGAGGGATTCGAACCCACAACCTGCTGATCCGTAGTCAGCTGCTCTATCCAGTTGAGCCACGGGCGCGATAGATGTATTCTAGCGAGGGAGAAGCGTTTGTCAAGAACGCGGGCCGACCTCAAGGTCGGCCCCTACATTTCTCCGCAAACGGCGTCATTTAATTTCCCGCCAAACGGCGGCACTTCGCCCCAGAGGGAAAGAAAGTAATGGTTCTCCTCGCCCTCTGGGAGAGGAGTTAGAGGTGAGGGTCTGCGATCTTTTGTCCGAAGGACAAAAGGAGCATTTATCAAGGTGTATTCCATTCGGGAAAAGGTTACTTCGCGACTCTCAGCCGCTCGCAATAACATCCAGTAGCGGAATTTCATGCTAAAACTATATGTGAGGATTACGACCTGTTAAGTTTCAATTTATCTTATGCCTGACAAAGCAGGGTTTTCCCCTCATAATCTCCCGGAGAATCATTCACTCAGAGTGAGTCGAACGACGGCTCAGGCTTTTAGCAGGTTATCTCCGGCGCTGGCTGTACTTGATGGTAACAATGTCTTTATTGTCATTCCTGTTTTCACTTATGCCTGTAACGTAGATGTTTCCCGAATCATCTACCGCTATGGCATTTCCATAGTTTTGGATACTTCCAGAAGCTTCGCAGCGAACAATCCACTCCTCCTTTACCCGCTTGCATGCCAAACCAGAGACGATGGCGATTAAGAATATGAGGTACTTTCCGGTTCTCACCATTCCTCCTTAGATTATTTACTGAATCTACACAAGAGGAGCCGGTTGTCAAGTTAAAAGTAAACGTAGGTTATACCGCTCTCCGCCGACCGCTCACTGCTAACAGCCGCGTAGGACAGGCACTCCTGCCTGTCCGGACAAACTGGTACGAATTGAAGAGCAGGGGATAAAATGTTGTTAACCGAATTCCCTCAACATATAAACGATGAGCACAACAAGAAGAATAGCAATAATCACCTGAATTAGAATCCATATAATGACCTTCTTGGTTTCCTGCTTACCGGTTTTCCCATTATAGATTGTACCGCAATTTCTGCATCTAACCAGATTGAATCTCTTAGGAGCAGTCAACCCAAATATATCCCACCTCTTTCCGCTCCACCATTGCCCGAAAGCCCAGGTATATTCCACATCAGTAGCGTACTTATGACCACACTTAGGGCACGGTTTATTGTCTTCCATATATAGCTCCCTGTGATTTTAGGAAAAAATCATCAAATGTCAAACATACGCCCTTCAATCATCGTGATGGCACAGCCCTTACAGAAACCCTGGAATTACATCATAATCAAGGTTTAACAGAGCCACGATAGAAAATTCAATGCTTCAAGATTGAAAAATCAATTACTGCGCTCTCTTACCCGTTATCCACAGTTTTTCCCTGCGATCTTTTTGCTGAAGGCAAAAAGGAGCATTTATCCCGGGGTCCCCGCGAAGATACATCAGTAACTTCGTGGGGTAAATATCCGGGGTCCCCGAACGGCTGCGAAGTAGACGTTTGGGGTGTCCTACCAGCTCAGCCCGAACCACACCCCGATGCCTGCGAACAAACGCACGTCCCAGTCGTCGGCAAAATAGCTTAAATCAACACCGCCTTCTCCGAAGAAGTGCGAGTATCTCGAGACAACGTAAGCTGCGCCGCCCCCTAAGGTAATCCAAACCTGGGAAGAGGTGATGTCTCCGATATCGCTTATTATGGATGTAACGCCTATGCCCAGCCCTCCGAAGCCATAAGGACGCCAATCCCGATAGCTTCCCATGAATACCCCCTCGATCGGCGAACCCATGTTCAGACCCAGATAGTTCGAGTTTTCGTAGGCGGTAAGTTCAAGGATGTTGGTTCGCAGCCAGATTTGATTCCTGTAAAGGTTCAGCATCGCCTCGCCCTGGAAGCTGACCGGATAGATGGACTCATCGCCTTCGAAGAATCCCACCGAAAGCTTGGGCCCGAGCATCAAGGGAAAGGTTTTCTTGCTTGTGCGCGCCGCGTTCATAGAAAGGGGGCAAAGGATCACGGCAATAACGAAAAAAGTCACGATGCGTTTCATAAGCTCCTCCAGCGTTTAAGGCCACAAAAAAGATGGCCGATCATTTACACCGGCCATCATACCAAGGGAGGAGGGGTTAGTCAAGCCTTAGGGTTCTCCGTAGATATCATTCGGTAGGGGGCATCTCCTCAGGAGACATTCCCGGACCTGGCGGAACCCAATGACCTCTCAGACCTCCGCCACGACGTCGGAGTCCAGACTCTATCTTCTCGATCTGCTCATCTGTTAGTATCTTGCGTGCGGCAAAGTATGTATCCACCTGAGCCAGTTGGAGATCGGTTCTGAGCAAGCCTATCTCACGGATCTTTGCCTTGACCTTGGACTCGTTAGGTTCATCCGCATCCATGAGCTTTTTAAGTTCAAGCTGCTCGCGCTCAATCTTCTGTTTTATCTCAAGCACCTTTTCCTGATGGGAGTAGGAAAGTTCCTTGAGCTTATCCTGCTGATCGGCGGTAAGGTTGAGTTCCTCCGCGGCCTGGGGGGTGAGAAGCAGGCCAAGTCGCAGACCCCCGAAGTGCCACGGACCTCCATGCTGGCCGCGCGGCGCCCCGAAAAGACCGGCCAGGATTAAGGGCAGTGCTGCCGCTATTCTAAGCATACTATTCCTCCTTGATTAAAGGATTGATTCATAACTGTTGGACACCAACACATCAAAAAGGTTTAATCGGCCTTGACAGCCTGGCTGCACCGGCTATGCTTAACAGATGCCAATTCTTATGCTTGCTCTATGCGGGGTGATGGACACGTTAGAATTACCGGAACCTGCCTCGGCTATCTTTGCCACAACCGAGGGTAAGCTTGGGTATCTTTCAAGAACCGGTGAGGAGATATTAATCAAAGAAGAAAAGGGGTGGAAGAAGTTTCCCCTGCCCGAGCGTTTTCTCCTGGTGCAGAGGATTCTTGTAAAAGGCTCTTTCTGTTACATCCTTGCAGAGCGCACCCTGAGGCTTTTTGATCTGCGCACCTCGCGCAAAGCAGTCATCGCCGAGGACGTCGACGATGCTGCCATCAACCGCTACGGAGAATTATGGGTTCTCTCCGAGTTCACCCTGCGGCGGCTCTCGCCTTTGGGAAGGGAGCTTGAGATTCGCAAACTCAAGACCCTGCCTCGATCGGTATGGATTACAGGAGACAGCCTGTATCTGGCAGATAAGGAGATACCTCTTCTGGACGAGAAAATGACGGAAGAACTAAAGGAGGCCGGGGTGACTGCTGAACAGCTTGCCCCTTCGCAACTTGCTTTGCACGGTAAAGGTCTTTACGTATTGCTGGATTCGAGGAGGGTGCTACGGGTGTTACGGGTGTTACGGGTCTCGACGCCTGAGGGTTAGCTGCGCAAGGATGGGATTGATACTTCTACTGTTGTCCTCGATTCTTACCCCCCATGATGAAACCCTTGTCCTTGAGCCTGGACGAAGCGAGTATCCATTGATCTATCCTCTTGTGGTGGAAGGGACCTTTGAGATTGACTCCATAGACACGGCGTATGAGATAAGGGATGGGGCGCTTTACCTTGAGGCACCACCTGCTGAGACCTTGATAGTGAAGGCCCGCTACGTGAGCCTTGCAGATACCGCTCTGGCTCCGGTAGGAATCCACGAGCCAACTACCCAAACCCGCTTCCTATCCGACTCGGTTTCAAGAAGGCCCCTGGTGCAAACACGGGAGGCTTTGGAGGTGCACGGATCAAAGACCTTTTCCATATCGGTAAACGAGAAGGGGGTAAGCGATCTTGACCAGGGGCTTTCGGTCGAGGTATCAGGCGAGCTTTCAGGGGTTGACGTCCAAGCCTGCATTACCGACGAGGAGGGAGCTTTTGTGCCCGAAGGCACTACCGAACGCATCGAGGAGTTCGACAGGATCGCGATAAGCCTTTCTCAGGATCAATGGAAGCTTTCCATGGGTGATCTTGACCTTGCCCATCCCCTGCCCGGCTATGGAACGATCGAGCGAAGATTGCAAGGCGCAACAGGAGAGTTTTCGCTTGAGGGGTTCGGGACATCAGGCGCGTTCGGCATAGACGGTTCAAAACAGGGACGTGAAGTATTAAAGACTGAAGACGGCAAGCAGGGACCTTATTTTATAGGCTCAAGGGAGTCGAATCAGCCTGTGATTCCGGGAAGCGAACGGGTGTACCTGGACGGCAGGCTCATGGAGAGGGGCATCAAGAAGGACTACGTGATAGACTACTCGACCGGCGAGATAACCTTCACGAACTACCGAAGGATAGATGCGACGTCAAGGCTTGAGGCGGATTACAACTACTCAGGCACGGACTACAGCTCAAACAACGAGCTTGCAGGGTTTAACACAGGGCCTTTCGAAGGAGTATTTTACCGTGAGGCTGACTCGCGCACCCATCTCTTTCACTCCTGGTCGCAAGAGCAGCAGGCGGTATTGGATACCGCGAAAGGTAGAGAGGCGGTGCTTGCAGGCGGACGCTATGTCGGCGAAAACAAAGCAAGCTATGCGATCGAGGACGACCACTACGTATGGGCTGGACCCAACGCAGGCTCATACGATGTGAGCTTCCGCAGGGTCCAGGCGGGTGGCGACTACGTGCTCGATCCTGATTCAGGCTTCTTCCGCTACATTGGCCCGGATTCTGGAGACTATCGGGCCGAGATACTCACCACCCTGCCATCGCGCGAGGAGGCGGTATTCCTATCTCTGGACGAAAACGTAGGCAGCTTCAACTTTTCCTTAAGCGGCATAGGCTCGCGCCGAACACCGAATCTTTACAACGAAAGTTATACCCTATTCGGCCACGCGCACCGGGTAAGAACAGGGATAGAAACCGAACATATCCAGGTAGAGCTTGACCATAGATTACAGACCCCTGAGGTTTGGATTCCTTCAGACGGTGACGACGCGGACGCGGCGGACCGCTGGAACCACGACTCGCTGCCCCCAAGCTTCAACGAACAGAACCTTGGGGTTACTGTGATTCCTGTGCAGTCCTTAACGCTAGGGGCCCAAGGTGGGCATCTCTGGACCCAAGAACACGAGTTCAGGGCAGGGATGACGTCAACCGCGCCCTTCTTTGATCTCTCGGCGAACTGGCTAAAAGAACGGCAGAGAGCGCGCGCCAACCTCTATCCGCGCATAGGCATATTTATCCCGCTTGCAGGTCTGGGTTTTGAAAATTACACAGATACCCTTGATACCAGGAACATCGAGCCTCTTTTAGGCCTTACGGTCTCGCCTCTAAATGAGTTGACCATAAAGACAACCGTTTCAAGACGGATCGCTCAAAGGAAGGGGGCAGACTGGCAGGATACCCTTTACTACGACCGGCTCGGTATCGGCGGTGATTGGGGGGGTGAAAAGCTTTCTCTATCGGCCAACACCGGGATAGAGAGGATATCCTACCTTGACACCCTGGTGGGTGGGGGCTGGCAGGCGTTCTACGCAGACCTTTACACGGACTACACCCCGTCGTCCGGCATAAGGGTTTACGCCGATCTCGCGCATCATACCACACGCACCACTTCCGAGATCGTAGAGTACGTGCCTGTCGAACCGGGCACAGGAGACTACGCAAGGGACCCGGAAACCGGAGAGTATATCCCTGATGAGCATGGAAACTACAAAAAGACAGTAAGAATCGAGGAAGGGGTAACGCCTGAGATCGAGCGCAGTGCGAATCTAGGCGCGAATTTAAGCTTTGATCTCGCAAGGCTCTGGAGTGTGCTGTCCTACCAGGAATCTCCTGCATCGAACTCCCTTATCGCATCTGGAAGGATCACGCTCTTGCCAAGAAAGACGATACTCAACATTATCCTTGAACCTAACTACCGAAACCAGCGCTTTCCTTCATGGGGCTGGACCGACGAAACCCTTGCAGGCTGGGGCAGCCGGGTTGAGATTCGCTCGCGCGTGCACCCCGATTATCTCGTGAGACTCGAGGGTTCCTACGATGCAGAGAACAGGCACAGGGGCCAGCAGCCCTTGCGGTCGCGCGAGGAGACAGCGGTAGCCCTCTCCCCTATCATAGACCTGTGGTTGAAGATCGAGCCCAAGATCGGCTTCGGCACGCTCACGGCAGAGGAGCCTTTATACTACCCTGAACTAGGGGAAATTATCATACGACGTGCATGGGTTGGGACCAATCTTGAAAAACGCTTTGAAGAACTGAAGTTGACCGCAGGCGTCCTACTGACCCAGCGTCAGGCGAACGTTGCGGTTCTCCCCTACCTTATATCCCGCGACGACCCGCCGGGCCTGCACCCTTCGTGGACCGCGGGTGCTGAGCGCTCGATCGGCAAAGGACTTTCCATGCGGCTGGAGTATAAGGGCAACCTCTACCCTGACGAACGCGGACTTACAAACTCCTTCGAACTGTCAGCCGGGATGTACTTCTGAGAGCTCGATCCTTTAGCTTCACCGGATGAATGGACTGATTATGGGTGAGACTAAGCTACTGAGTCGAATCGGGCAGGACCAGCTCGCGCAGGCCGGAGTGCTTCAGTTCTGCAAAGGCGCGATTGCCCTTAAGATACACGTCGGTTACCGGCTCAGGCAGCTGCGAGGCTTTGAGCACCTCTACCCAGGTTCTCTCCCGCAGGGTGAGGATGAGCACGCTGTCCGCTTTGGCCACTATCCCGTCAGGACAGCGGTCGAGGTTGAGATCGTGGATTGAGTAGACGAGCGAACGCGTGGCATTCTCGGTAACGACCCAGGAGTCTATATCTCCCAGAAACGACCTGACGCGATCGGCCTCGGCACGGGTGCGGAAGAATCCGACCCTGAACTTTGTCAGCCCCCCCTCTTCAACAAAGTAGTAAGGAAGCCCTTGCCGAGCCAGGTTCTCCATGAGAGGGCCGAAGCTCATGGGATTAGAAAAGGCTCCGACCTGAAGTGAAAAGGCCTTGCCCTCGGTTACCCTGACCGACTGCACAAGGTAGCCTCTGGTCTTTGGGCTTACCCCGGGCAGGGCAAGCCTGTCGCCGCAGACGAATAAAGGCTTGCCAAAGAATGGGTAGACCGAACTGTGCTCCTGGCAAGAAGCGTTGAAGGTATCGATCGAGATGAGTGTGGGGAGGCTAACAGTGATAAGTGAATTACCGGCGAGCACGGTTGCAAAGCCCTCGGAATCAATCGCTGAGAGCCTTCGGATGCCGGCAATGGTGCTACGGGCAAGAACGGTTGCAGACAAAGGGTCTACGAGCAACAGTTCGGCAGGCGTCGCGGCAAGCGCCTTGCCCTGCCAGGTGCTGACGCGTGTGGGTGCGGAGCCGAGATCAAGGGACGATGTCTTTTTGGTCGCGAGGTTGAAGAAACGAAGCCCTGCCGAGTCGCGGTCGGCAAGGGTCGAGCCGATGAGCAAGGGATAGCGGGGTGTCCAGGGAAGCTTTACGTCGGTTATCTTTTTGGTGTTTGGATTGTAGGTGAACGAATTAAGCCCCTGCGAGGGAATAAAGAGCAACTCCCCTCGCGGCAGCAGGAACATAGAAGAAGCCAATCGAGGCAGCCCGTAGGTGTAAAGAAGGCTCATCTTTTCAGCAGAACCTTGCACTACGCTTAAGGCATCCGCGCCGAGAAGGTATATTCGATCGCCTGCGCCGAGCACCGCGGAGCTGTAGGCCCGATCCAATCGGAAGGCCGTCGAGACCTGTTCATTGACGGTATCTACGGCAAAAAGCGCCTGGGAGGTAAGAACGTAGGGACGCGAACCAACGAGTATGGTAACCGGCGAGCCAAAAAGCGGAACCCTTCTTGAGCCTTCAGTGGTTACGATCCTGAGATCGGGGCTATCCAGAAGATAAGCCTTTCGTCCATGCTCGACATAGGAGACAGCAAGTACGGTGGATGCAAGGAGCGATAAGGAAGCGAGTAGTTTCACCGTTCCCCAAGGGCCATGAGTGTTATGCGAACGATAAGCTCGTCGTATGAGATGCCAACCACCTCGGCTTCGGCGGGCAGGTCGCTCAGATCGGTCAGGCCCGGGATGGTATTGACCTCAAGCAGGTAGGGCTGGGAGTTTTCTGCAAGCATGAAGTCAACCCTTCCGAAGTGCCTTGCGCCTATGGATCGGAAGGCACGCAACGCCAGCTCCTGGGTGAGCCTGGTTTGCTCCGGGTCCATGCGGGCAGGACAGATGAACTGTGTTGCACCTTTCGTGTATTTGGCCTGATAGTCGTAGAACTCCTGGGTCTTGGGAACGAGCTCGAGCAAAGGCAGGACCTCATCGCCAAGTATGCCTGCGGTTCCGGTCATGCCTGATATGAACTCTTCAAGGAGTACGTCGCCGAACTCGGCCTGAACGCGCCTGGTCTGCTCAAGCAACGCAAGCTCCTCGTGAACGATGTGCACGCCGACGCTTGAGCCTTCGAAACGCGGCTTGATTATCACGGGGAAGCCGAACTCCGCCGCCGCCTTTTGCGCCGCCGGTACGTGATCTGCATCTCCTGGAAGTGGAATAAATCGGGGGGTAGGTATGTCGTTGCGTGCGAAAACCCACTTCGAGACCCACTTGTCTATACCGATCGCCGAGGCCTCAACCCCTGAGCCGGTGTAAGGTATGCCTGCAACCTCTGCGAAGCCCTGGAAGGAACCGTCCTCGCCCGGCTTTCCGTGCAGGGCGATGAAGATAACGTCCGGTTTCTCTTTTAAGAGTTTTGGCAGATCGTCGGGCGAGACGAGATCGAAGCTCACCGCCTCTACACCCTGACGTCTGAGCGCCTCGAACACGTTGCGGCCCGAAAGCAGCGATATCTCGCGCTCAGAGGACCAGCTTCCGGAAACCACCACCACCCGTTTATCTTTCAGGGGTTCGGCTAATTTCTTATCCATCCAACCTCCTTTTCATCCTCCTTTTCGCTAGAAGCGAAAAGATCGGAACCAGATACCTTGAATCTGTAAATCCTGGTTCGACATCTATCTTTTTTATCCTCCTTTTCGCTAGAAGCGAAAAGATCGGAGTCCACCTAAACCCTATATTAAACCCAAATGAACCTTGCAGAGCCATCACGCAACCTCACCTACTCTTCCCCGCTTCTGCCGCCGCCCTTGTTTTTTATAACCCCCAGTTGTTGCGATCTTTGCTCGCAGAGCGAGCAAAGGAGCATCAGCCGTATTTGGGGTAGCAGCATTTTTTGTACTTCTTGCCCGATCCGCAGGGACAAGGGTCGTTGCGTCCTACCTTTTTCTTCACCTTGACCGGTTTCTGCCTGCCCTGAGCCTGTCCGGCCTCGGGATTAGAGGATGCACCGGCCACTGCAGAGGAAGCACTTTCCTGATAGGCATGCACCGGAGCCTGCCGCCTGACCGGCACCTGCCTGAGCTGGGCTCGAAACAGAAGCTTGGTGGTCTCGCGCTGCAGGGACCTCACCATCTCCTCGTACTTGGTGTACGCCTCCCTCTTGTACTCGATGATGGGGTCCTTCTGCCCGTAGCCGCGCAGGCCTATGCCGCGCTTAAGTTCGTCCATCTCCCGCAGGTGATCGCGCCAGTGCCGATCAATACCGGTCAGAAGGACCAGGCTCTGAAGTTCTCCGAACTGCTCCTCGCCAAGCGTTTCACGGCGTATCTTAAACGCCTCATCCGCCCGATCGTTAAGCATCCCGATAAGATCTTCGAGCTTGATCTTTGCTCGCTCCTCTAAAGACGGCATCTCAAAATTAAGCATGAAGTAGTTTACGAAGTCTATCTCCAACCCTTCCCAGTCCCATTCATCACCGCCGTGGCCCGCGCAATGAGTATCCACTATGGAGTTGATTACCTCGCTGAAATAGAATCGGCATAACCCGTCGAGGTCCTGTCCTGCAAGGATTTCATCACGTGTGGCATAGATTTCCTCGCGCTGCCGGTTCATCACGTCATCGTACTCCAGAAGCCGCCTTCGCATCTCGAAGTTGTTCTGTTCTACACGCTTCTGGGCGTTTTCGATGGCGCGGGTGACGAGAGGCGACGATATAGGCTCCATCTCCTTGCCGCCGAACCGCTCGATAACCTGGTTCATGCGGTCGGCGCCGAAGATTCTTAAAAGATCGTCCTCAAGGCTTAAAAAGAAGCTGGACGCGCCCGGATCGCCCTGGCGTCCTGAGCGTCCGCGAAGCTGGTTGTCTATCCTTCGGGATTCGTGGCGCTCGGTTCCGAGAATGATGAGCCCTCGGGGGAAATCCTCCTGGCATTCTTTGGAACGCTTGAAACGCTCTATCTCGGCGTCGCTATCGGCCTCCTCGACATTGCATTGGCTGTGGATTTCGAGCACCTGTGGTGCAAGCTTGATGTCGGTCCCGCGGCCGGCCATGTTGGTGGCTATGGTTACCTTATGCGTCTGTCCTGCCTCGCGCACTATCTCCGCTTCCTTCTGGTGATGTTTGGCGTTTAGAACGTTATGGTTGATGCCTTCACGCTTGAGCATACGCGCGAGGGTTTCGGAGACGTCTACCGAGGTAGTGCCCACGAGAATCGGCCTGCCGGTCTGGTGCAACTCCTCGATCTCCTCTATAACCGCCTTGTACTTCTCGGCGCGTGTCTTGTAGACGACGTCCGTGTAGTCAATCCGGCGAACCGGCTTGTTGGTAGGGACCCCCATCACCTCAAGCTTGTAGATGTTCCAGAACTCTCCCGCCTCGGTTAAAGCGGTGCCCGTCATTCCGGCGAGCTTTTCGTACATGCGGAAGTAGTTCTGGTGGGTTATCGTGGCAACGGTCTGGGTCTCCTCCTGGACCCTGACCCCTTCCTTGGCCTCAAGCGCCTCGTGCAGGCCGTCGGAGTAGCGCCGGCCCGGCTGGGGACGACCGGTGAATGGATCAACGATTATGACCTTGCCATCGGCTACGATGTAGTCTTCGTCGCGGTCGAACAGAACGTAGGCCTTCAGAAGAGCGTGGTGGTTGTTGAGCATCTCGCTCCTTTGTGCGTACTCATTGTATAGCTCTTCCTTTGCCTTGAGCTTCTGTTTGGGGTTAAGGTTTCCTCGCTTGTCAATCTCCGCGAGCCCGGTGGATAGATCGGGCAGTGTAAAGGCATCGGTGTCAGCCGGATTGAGGAGTGCTCGTCCCTTCTCGTTCAGCTCAACCGCACGCATGTGCTCGTCGTAGGTGAAGTAGTTCTCGGCGTCAAGTTCGTGAACCTTCTTGTCTCGCATCAGTGAATTCTCAACACCCTCAACGAGCCGCATCATCGGCCCTTCCTTGAGGATTCTCAGAAGCCTCTTGTGCTTCGGGGTGGAGCGCTTGACCATCAGCAGGAGCCGGGCGGCATCCATCTCTTTTTCTTCTTCGATAAGCCCTTCCGCCTCGGCCACACGATCGGTGGAGAGCCGCTGCTGCGCATGAAAGAGCCTTTCCACGCCGGACCTGTAGCGCATGTATCCGCGATCCACGTATTCGGTCGAACCGGAGATGATGAGAGGGGTTCGCGCCTCGTCTATCAAAACCGAGTCAACCTCGTCCACTATTGCAAAAGAGTGGCTGCGCTGCACCTTTTGTTCAAGCGAGTGCACCATGTTGTCTCTAAGGTAGTCGAACCCGAACTCGTTGTTCGTGCCGTAGGCGATGTCGCAAGCATACATAGGCTGCCGCTCGGTAGGGCTCATGCCCGTCTGGATAACGCCGACCGAAAGACCGAGGTATTCATAAATCGGTCCCATCCACTCCCGGTCGCGCGCCGCAAGGTAGTCGTTGACGGTAACGAGGTGAGCGCCGCGGCCCATGAGCGCGTTGAGATACAGAGGCATGGTGGCAACCAGGGTCTTACCCTCGCCTGTACGCATCTCGGCGATCTTGCCCTCGTGAAGCACCACCGCTCCTATCACCTGAACGTTGAAGGGAAACATGTCCCAGGTGGTCTCGAAGTCACGCACGTCCCATGTATTGCCCAAAAGCAGGTAGCACGCCTCGCGCACCATGGTGAACGCCTCGACCATTATCGGCTCAAGCGCCTCGTTGGCCTTGCTCTTCCAGAACTCCTTGCGCTCACCTTCGTCTACCTTCTTGACCTCCGCTTCAATCTCCCTGGCCCTTTCTGAGAACCTCTTCTGCCACGCGCGGGTGCGCGCCACCAACGCCGGACGAACCCTTTCCTGAAGAATCTTCTTGGCCTCAAGCCACTTGGCCGCCGCACCCTGCTCCTTGGCCTCCAACTCCTCGCGAAGCTCCTTGTATAAAGGTCTTCCCACCTCCTCCTCGAGATGCTCGCAGAGCCAGTCGTCGCCTGCGCCTGCCCAGGGATTCTGTTTTCTTATTTCGCTTTCTATACCCCAGTAGATCGCACGCCAGTCGAACTCCGGCGGCTCGCCCTTCTCGCCGTCGGCAAACCACTGCGCCGCCTTATCTTCTGCCTCGCGGATTTTCTTACCTCGTTCTGGATCGTCAGGAGAAATATCAGAAACGAGCTCTGCCCAGCGGCGCTCGAACTCAGCAGACTGTTTCTTGACTTCCCCTATCTCCATACCCGATAGGTGGGTTATTGGCGCCGGATCTGTATTGTAATCATGCAAAGCGATCAGGAGGTCGTTTACCTCATCAACCAGAGGCATCATCCTGCGAATCTCACGATCCTGCTTGGTCCCGAATATCTTCTGCAAAACGTTAGCCATACTGCCTATATTATGTAAGGATTCAGCCCCATGTCAACCCGCCCGTAACATCTCCCGGCCACTTGTAAAACCGCCACTCACAGCCATTTCAAGTCTGTGTTGATACTCCAAGCCGATCTACCGATGCTCCCTGCGATCTTTTGCCCTCCAGGCAAAAGGAGCAATAAAGCATTAGTTGACAATCCATCCTCTCCGAATAGACTAATCCATGATGCGCAGGCTGCTGCTGATCCCTCCCTTGGCTTTAACGATGCTTCTTTTCTGCAACCCCAAGCCGCCGACAGTTGTGCTTCACAACTCCTGCTCAGGATATACCGAGCTGCGAAAAATCCCGTTCCCTACTGAGCATACGAAAACCCTGCTCGATTCACTGGGATTGCCCGACTCACTTGGGGAGCCGGACAGGTCAGCGGCCTATCAGATAGATACGCGCATCTGCGTCCACCCCAGGGACAAAAGGCGGCTCAAGGCGCTTGATTCCATCTTTCCCCAGGCCGAGATTGTTGAGGGCGAGGAAAGAGGAGTGATTCATATATGGGCCGGCATCAATGCACTTAGCTTCGATTCGATGCCCTTCTCGCGCCGGATACTGGTTCTTAACGGAACCGGAAAGCCAGGTCTGGCCCGCGACGTCGCCTACCGGTTCAGCATCAGATTCGGCCTTTTTCCGCTCCAGCCTCAGGACGCGGATTCACATACGGTTAAGCAGACGGTCCTTTACTGCTCCTCTGGCGACGTCCCGCTTGCCGAGAAGCTCATAGGCTACCTGAGAACGGGTAAGGTTGAGGTGCGAACCAATCTTGTGGATATGGTGCTGGTGCTTGGCGCGGATATGCTGAATCCAACCGCAAAGGCTAAGCACTCCAGGGGTATTTCGATCGTCGTGAAGAAGTCGCTGTTTACGCTTTTCGTCTACAAAAATGGAGCCATGATAGAGAAATATTCGCTAGCTTTAGGTAAGAATAAGGGCGACAAGCAAAAGGTGGGCGACAACCGCACGCCTCTAGGCGATTTTACGATCACCTCGATCGAGGACTCGCACGACTGGGAGCACGATTTCGCCGACGATACGTTGGGCCCGATAAAGGGTGCTTATGGTCCCTGGTTTTTGAGGCTCTCGACACTTGCGTCTGAGACAAAATCTGGTAAACAGTGGAAAGGCATCGCCATCCATGGCACCCATGATGAGGCTTCGATAGGCACCCGGGCTTCTGAAGGCTGCATCCGCATGCGAAACGAGGACGTGGACTCCCTTAAACGTATGGTTAGGGTTGGGACTACCGTAAGGATTGAGGAATAACCTTTACCCGTCATTGCGAGGAGCGAAGCGACGAAGCAATCTCATAGAAAAGGTAGTGGCACGGCATACCCTATGAGATGCCAAGCATCTCAAGGGGCAGACCCTGCCGTGCCACTACATCCGGCTTGTGTGGCACAGGCTCTCCAGCCTGTGCGTTACGAACGGCCTGGAGCACCCGACTGTGGCACAGGAGGCCGTCCCACATCCCCCTAAGCAAGTCTATGTTTGCTTTGGAGTGCGACAACCGCGTTGTCGCCGCAATGACATGGTCGTTGCACTCCATAAAAAACGTAGGGGCGGACCTTAAGATCCACCCGAATTATAATAATTCGGGCCGACTTGAAAGTCGGCCCCTACGCCATCCTCCACCAGGAAGCGGGAACTATAAAGCGCATCCCCTTCGGGCATCAGGTCGGCCCGCGCAATTCCTCTTCGTCTTGTCATTGCGAGTTTCCGAAGAAAACGACGCAATCTCATGCCGTCAGCTGTTAGCCGTCAGCCGTGAGCTGTCATTTGTCCATCTTTTGTCCATCTTTTGTCCACCTTTTGTCCCATTTTTGTCCCATTTTTGACCAGCTTTTTTTCACCCCACAAGACCGCTTCGCGCTCTTGCGGGGACCCCATTCTTTCATCCTGAGGCAGCTTCTCAAAGTTCATTGCCGACTACCCAATTCATCGATTTTGACCCAATTAGTTTAAGATTGTTAAAGTAGGACTTGACAAAGTTCAAAAATTCACTATAATTAGCCTATGACTGAAAAGAAACTCATCGGACGCTGCCCGGTCTGCAACGGAAGTCTTTATATTTCGGAACTTAGCTGTCGCGAGTGCAAGATAAAGATCCGGGGGGAGTTTGAAGTCCCTATGTTCGCGCGACTTACAGACGAGGAGCGCGAGTTTTTGATGATCTTCCTGCGCTCCAGGGGCAGCCTAAGAGACGTACAAAGGGAACTTGCGCTCTCCTACCCTACGGTGCGTTCGCGGCTGGACGCATTGCTGGCCAAGATGGGAATCGTAACCGCAAGAGCATCCCATGAAGAGATAAGTGACGTACTTGATAAACTTGAGGCAGGCGAGCTCTCCGCAGAGGACGCGGTAAAGCTCATCAAAAAAGAAAAGTCAGAAGAATAAAGGAGGAAGACGTGAGTAAAAGCAAGCCGATCATTAAAAGAACAAAACCCGACGATCAGTTTTTGAAAAATCTGCTTCGCGGGCTGTTCATAGGCAACTAAAGACCAAGGAGGCGGAGTGGACACAAAGGATGTCGAGTTCATGGCGTTCGGCCACCGCGACTAAGGAAACGTAATGGCAGATAAACCCATGCCCAATATCGCCTTTAAGGTAATGTCTTGGCTCCTGAACCTGCGCAACCGGAGGCATCCGCCAAAAGAAATACTGCAGGAAACCGGTATCAAGCCCGGATTTCGGGTGTTGGATTACGGGTGCGGCCCGGGCGGGCATTCCATCGCCGCAGCCGAGTTGGTAGGCGAACAAGGCAAGATTTACGCCCTGGACATCCATCCACTTGCCGTCAAGAAAATTCAAAAGCTTGCTTCAGACAAGGGTCTTGCTAATACCGAAACCATCTGCTCCGACTGCGCCACCGGCCTGAAATCGGGGAGCTTAGATATGGTTCTTCTGTACGATGTCTTCCACAATCTGAGCAATCCGGATGACGTTCTTTCTGAGTTGAACCGCGTATTGAAGCCGGATGGAATCCTATCTTTCAGCAATCACCACATGCAGAAGGATGAGATAATATCCAGAGTAGAAGCTGGTGGTTTGTTCAAGCTATATGGGCGAAGCGAAAAGACTTATAGTTTCGTGAGATTAAACAAAGGAGGAAGAAATGGAAGAACGTGAACGAATTCTAAAGCTCCTCGAGGACGGCAAGATAACAGCCGACGAGGCGACCAAACTCCTTAACGCCTTGGGTGAAACCTACCGCTGGGGTCCGAGGCACGTGCCGGGACCTGATCTCGGTGAGCGCATCGCGCGCAAGGTGGAACTCAGTCTGAAAGACCTGCCGGATATGATCGAACGCTGCGTGCCTTTTATGGACACCGGCGAGGAAAAGGAACTCAAGTTCGACCCCAGGGAACGATTTACCGTCAAGGCGGTAGCAGGCGATGTGAAGATCACCGGGGATGACGAGCAATCCATCCGCATCAAGCTTCAGGACGGACATAAGATAGCGGAGACCGAAGACGAACTGCTGCTCAAGACCATGTCAGGCGATCTGGATATAACCGTAATCAAATCCCAGAACGTTGACATAAAAGCGGCTGCAGGCGACGTATCGGCTTCCAATCTGGATGGCACGCTTACTTTCCGATGCGGTTCAGGTGATGCGGACCTTAAACAAATCAGCGGAGATATTCGGGTTGCGCTCGGCTCAGGCGATCTGGACGGGACCCAGATATCAGGTGAGGTCAGCGTGGCCCTGGGCTCAGGAGACGCAAACCTCGACTTTGCCGAATGCAAAGGCGGAAAGGTGGAAGTAGGCTCAGGCGATATCACTCTTACCTTGCCTGAGGAGGCAAATCTGGAGATAACCCTGGTAAAACCCAGGAAAGGAAGCATACTAAGCGACTTCGAATTCGAAACCACTGAAGACACAGAAGAGTTCAAGTTCACGATAGGGAAACCTGAAGCAAAACTTTACGTCAGAACAAAGCATGGTGACATAACCATCCGCAAAAGGAGCGAGAAATGACCGCAGGACTGGCCGGACTCCCAGGCATAAGCGCTTGGATAGCTGCCTTGATCCTTACAGGAGTCCTTGCCAACCTCTATTTTATCGCTGCATTAAACAAACGTCCGGTAAATGTTAAGGTTCAATCTCAAGAACTGAGCAATCAAAGGAGGAAAAAATGATTCGTGGCATCTTCTGGGGACTGGTAGTTGCGTGGATAGGTATCTGGATATGGCTGGGTTCAACCGTAGCGCCGGGGACCTTTGCGTTCCGCTACTCCTGGCCGATAATCTTTGTGATTCTGGGACTTATGGGAATAGTGGAGCTAATACAAAGAGCGATCAGGAAAACCAGGTACGGAACACGTTTAGGCCGCGTAGGCTGGAAGCTATTCTGGGGACTGCTGCTTATTGCTATAGGATTGGTTGTCTGGTTCTCAAACATCGGATTGATCGTTCCGGGCTTCGGTACGTTGTGGCCCTTCATTATCGTGGCCGTTGGCGTAGCAATAATGCTGAAGACGATTATCAAGAAATCCCACAGACCTCGCGGCGTGAACGTAATCATAGACAAGCTGGAAGACGGTAAGATAGACGTGGATGAAGCGGTGGACGAAATCCGCCGCACCCGTAACACCCGCAAAGGGCATCACTGCCATGAGTAGCGAAGCTACCCTGCGCATCCTGCGGATGGTCTCTGAGGGCAAGATAACGGCTGAAGAGGCGGAAAAGCTTTTGGAGGCAATAGAAGGGGCGCATCCTGAGGCGAAAAGTATAACCGTCCTGGTCTTTGAGAAGGGCAAGGAGAAACCCAACGTGAGAATCAACCTTCCCCTCTCTCTCGCGCGGTTCGCGATGAACTTCGTTCCGGCCTCGGTACTTGCCCGCCAGGAGATACCCGCCGATACCATCCTAAAGGCGCTGGACGAAGCCCAGCCCGGCAAGGTGTTTGAGGTCAAAGATGAGGAAGGCAAAAAGGTAGAGATTTACCTTCATTAAAGGCGAAGGTGATCATCTATGAACTCGAAGTGATTTGATGAGTTGTAAACTGCCAAGCTTGTTTAAATCAACAGCTTGCTTTGGTAACAGCAATGTTCAGACCTCTTCACGTAAGTAAGAAAGGAAATGCTTTTGTTCGCAGCACAAAACACTATCCTCCCCCTTGACGGGGGCACCCCCTCCAGTCAAGGGAGGGGAAGAATTTGTACCCACCATAAGAGCCTGACAAATAACGGTTGTAGTAATCCCTCACGACCTCACCCATCCGCACTTATGGACAATTACTAAAGCTAAAAGGTCTCATTGAAAACTTAAGAAGGCTGGCTTGAAGGTTCCTTTAGACCAAATCCTCTTCCGTACCCGCAGCGTCCTGGCAACGCTCTGGGTACTCTTGTTGCTCGTATTCTCCGACCCCTGGATAAGCGTGTGGAGTGCGCTTTTATTTATACCGGGACTCTTAGTAAGATTCTGGGCCGCGGGATTCATAGGACCCCAATCACGCAACCGGCAGATCGCCACAGATCATTTAGCCACCCGCGGCCCTTACTCTCTTTTTAGACATCCCTTATACCTCGGCAACGCGTTGCTGGTCGCGGCAGGACTCCTGTTTCTGCAACCCCACTGGATCCTTACCGTCCTAACTGCCGCAGGATTCGTAACGCTCTACGTCCTGATCGCTAAAGCTGAGGAGAAGCATCTTTCTCTGAAGTACGGCAAGGGGTACGACGAATACCGCCAAAGGGTGACGCCTCTCTTCCCCAGGCGATTCGAAGGTCCCTTGTTTGCGGGTTTCAAGCTTTCCTGGGCCCTTCGTGAGTATCAGACCTGGATCGTGGTAGGTCTCTTGTATCTGTTTGCGTTTTTGAGACTTCGCTTCATCCCATCGTGTTCCTTTTTAGCCGGAGGTTAAAAAGATCGCAAAAAATCACATGTAGAATGGGCTCTCTAGTCCGTTTATTTATTATATACCATCTGTAGGGGCATGGCATACCCTATGTTACCTATGAGATTGCTTCGTCGCTTCGCTCCTCGCAATAACACCCCCACCCTACCCTCCCCCATCAAGGTGGAGGGAATTATATGCTCCTTTTTACCTAGCGGTAAAAAGATCGCAGTATAGAACTGTCCTAAGGGTCCGCGCGGCGTTACGTAGTAACGGCGTGGGGTAATAGTTACCCCTCCCTCGACGGGAGGGGGCAGGGTGAGGGTGAGATAATACCTAATCTGCGTATCCGAAGGAGAACGACTGTAAGGAGTTCTACCGAAGGGAAACGAGTGAAACGAGTTTCAATCTGCGGATAAAAAAGAGGGCAAGGCGTACCCTATGGGATGCAGTAAAGTTAGCATCCCAAGGGGCAGGCTCTGCCTTGCCTCTACAATCTGTGAAAATCTGTGTCATCTGTGGTTAAAAATTTCCCTTCTCCTCGGCCTTGATCTCGTCCCACAGCTTGTCCAGCTCCTCGATTCCCATCTTGGTCATATCAAGCCCCCTCTCTTTAGCTAGACGGCGCACCTCCTCGAACCGGCGCTGGAACTTGGCATTTGAACGCTCAAGCGCCTCCTCGGCGCGAACCCCGATGTGCCGGGCAAGGTTCACTACTGAAAAGAGTATGTCACCAAGCTCGCGTTCCAGATCGTCTGTTTTCTTCCCGATGTGTTCGGTTAACTCCTGGGTTTCTTCCCTGACCTTGGCCAAGGGACCCCGGGTGCTCTCCCAGTCGAACCCCACCCGCGCCGCGCGCTCCTGCATCATCTGGGCGCGTATGAGAGCTGGCAAGGACTTGGGAACCCCTTCGAAGAATCCCGCCTTTCCACTCTTTTCCGCTTCCTTGATACGCTCCCAGTTGGCAAGAACGTCCGCTTCACCCTCGACCTTCGTTTCCCCGAACACGTGGGGGTGACGACGGATAAGCTTGGCTTTGGCTATCTCTTCTACCCTATCGTAATCCGTCAGGCCGGCATCCCGTGCGATCTCGATCCCCATCAAAACGATGTATAAAAGATCGCCCAGTTCCTCCTCGATCTTGGCTCCGTCCCCTGACTCAAGCGCCTCCGAAAGCTCGTAGGCTTCTTCTATATAGAGGTGTTTGATTGACCGCAGGGTCTGCTTGCGGTCCCATGGACACTGGTTGCGCAGCCGCGCAACTATCTCACGAAGATTCATAAATCTCCTTCAGAACAAGTCGGTGGAGTTTCAGAAGAACTCTTAAAACCTGCCGTAGACAGATTAGTGCCGCGGTGTTACGGTGTTAGGGGTGTTAGGGGTGTTACGGGTGTTACGGGTGTTACGGGTGTTATGGGTGTTACGGTGTTGCGGGTCAGGCGGAAAGCGTACCGAACCGGTTATCTCGAGCTTGAGACGCCGGGATGAGATCAGGGTAGCGTCCAGGTGCTGAAGATGCATGAACGGCAAGTCATCCTGAAGCACTCTCATGGAGGAATCAACCGCCTCAGGACGCCCTTCAAGGATGAGTGAGAAGGGATAGGCCCGCCATCCGGCGGTATCCTGCGGTTCGCCGAGCACAAGCTTGGGCGTCCGCGAGAGTGAACCACGGGCAGCGAGACGCTCGGAAAGCTGGGTCTGGATCACGAAAGCGATCCCTCGCATACTGTCGAGTTCCGACTCGATCCTTGAAAAGTCCTCCGGCAAACCATTCCAACCGGTTGCCTTGCCCTCAAGCTCTTCAATCTCAGTCACAAGGGCCCGGCGTTCCTCAAGAAAATCCAGGTGCTGCCTTCGGTTTCGGAGTCCAATATACGCACCTCCGGCAATCACCAGGGCAACGAGAACCCCAAAAATAGTGCTTATAAGTGCCTTCATTGTATCTTCAGCAGCACCCGATGCTCAATCAGGCCTTGCCTGGTTCCCTGCGGTTCGCTTTCAATAACCCTCAATAAACCGCTTCGTGAGAGTTCTTCTAAGTAGCGAGCCACTTTGACGTTGGATGGACTAAGACATCTGGTGATAACGCTGTCAGGCCCTATACGGCAGGAGAGAAACTTCATGCCCGGTTCAAGTTCGGTGCGCAGGAGCCTTAGGATATCCAGACGCCTCTCCGTATCCTTGCGAGCGTCCTCCATGACAAGCATAAGCTCACTATGACTGTCCTTAAGATCCTTATACCGGATGATCTCAGCCTCCAGGGCCTCTAGAGAATCGCGTTTCACCCCAAGCTCACCAATCTCATCCGCCAGGTTGTTGAGGGAATTCCACTGAAGAATAAGACCAATGCCAACGATAAGCGAGGTCCCAATCAGGATCCCCAGAAAAAGCAGTAGGAACTGTAATGAGGTAAGTTTCTCCGGGCGACGCCTGACCGCAAGATCAATCTGTATCATCACTTTCCCCTCAAAGCACAGGCATAGGCCAATGGAAATAGCACCCCTTCTCCGGCTTTGCATTCGATCTGGACGCCGTCGAAGGGGTCAAACACCTCGCCAGTCAGATCGATGCACTCACCAAGGACCCGGGCGTTCTCAGGCACAAGTGCCGCCTCACCCGACAAGAGGAAGTGATCCAGCCTGCGTTTGTCCTGTGGAAGGAAGTTGCGCCTGACCTTAAGCTCATCATACCAGAAGCTCAAAGCCTCCTCGCTAAGCCTTGCCTCTTTCAGATTGACCCGAGGGATCTCCTGCATAAGGATCGGATTGCCGTGACTTACAACAACAAGGAAACCTCTGCTACGGTCAAGATGCAGGATAATAATATCCTTCTCTCCCCACTTGGAGCGAAGCACCGCGTTCGCAAGCGCGGTCAACGCGGTCTCGATATGGGCAGGGTTTTTGGGGAAGAGCCCGCTTTTGCGCTGGATCACCTCAAGCGGAGCCGCCACTGCAACAATCCAGGTCTGGCTGCCCACGCTGCGCAAAGGGTCGAAGCTCAAGACATCGCGGTGCCTGTTATACTCAAGCATGAACTTTGCCTCCCAGGCCACGTTATCCTCCAGCTCGGAGATGTCCACCTTATCGGAGGCAAAAACCCTGGCGCGCACCCCCTGACCGCACAAGGGAAACACAAAGCGGGACACCCTTTCGCGGGAGAAGAACTCCTTAAGCACCTGCCTGATCCGCCTTGGCGAGCGGTCATTATCCTCAAGCAGGATACGACCGCAAACCGCCGGGTTCTCTCCTTTAGGCAGGCGAACCCAACGGATCTCCTCCTCAGAAATATCAATCCCGTAGGTCATGGGCAAAGTATATGAGCTACTTAATCGATGTCAACCCGTAACACCCGTAACACCCTCAACACCCGTAATACTCGTAACACCCGTAATACCACCGATAACCTTTTACGAACCAATCGGCTTGACCGTTTCCGATCTCAAAAAGGCCGTGGCGTTCAGCGCTCTTTACCGATCCTGACGGCAACAGTCTGCAGATCACCCAGGTGGACTGGCCCCGCCTGCTTCGCCGTCTGCACACCGAAGTAAATCTTTAAGAATAAACTAACACATACCTGATGATACGTAAAGGACTTGACATTTCTAAAAAGTTCAATATAATAAAGCAATGAGATGTATAGGGAGTGCAAAAAAGAATCAGGCCAATCCCATTCCTTTCACAAATATCAACCTGGACGAATAAGTCCAAAGGAGGGTACGATGCCGAGGTACGTAAAAAGAAAAGACAGCGACACATGGCACTGGTGTACTAACTGCTCTAACTATCCGACGGGCTTAAACGTAAATGTAAGCTATATAAAACCTACCTACGGCGAACTCTGCGACGAGTGCCAGGCGAAAGAAAAGGAGGACCGCTGCACAGGATAGCTTCGCACCTCAAAACACGAAACCGTTAAGGGGCTGAGGTTGGTCCGATCTCGTTGCCTGCGGTGAGACGCGAGGTCGGCCCTTACTTGTCCCTCATTGCTTTGCAGCCAGTGCCCCAAAGGGATACCACTAAACTGGCTACTTGACAAAAAGCCTTTCTCTCTTATGATTTAAGAAAGTGGTATAAACACGGGACGAACCTCGTCCCATAAACTAAAGGAGAAATAGGTATGGCTGATTTTTCGTATATTACAGTTTCAGGGAAGCGCCTAAAGGACTTTCTTGCCAAAATCCAAGTACTAGGTGTACCTACTACAGAAGTAAAACCTACATGGCTTGCTACAATTGGATTTAAAGGAGGTAATGAATATACACTTCTGAGAATCCTGAAATTCATAGGTTTTATTGATGCCTCAGATAAACCAACCTCCAGATGGACTGCATACAAGAATAAAACTGAAGCACCCAAGATCTTGGCCCAAGCCATCCACGAAAGTTACTCTGAACTCTTCGAACTTTACCCAAAAGCCCACAAAGCAAGCGATACTAATTTAATGGACTTCTTTAGCGATACTGGCAAAGCTGATCCGACAGTTAAGAAAATGGTTCTAACCTTCAAAACTCTATGCGAACTTGCAGATTTCGAGGCTGCGAAGAAAGAACCGCCTCCAAAACAACCTGAACCCACTCCAGCCAGAGAAGCTTTGGAACAAAAAAGCAAAACTATATACCACGGTTTAGGCGAAGGCGTTACAATAAACATCAACATCCAGCTTACATTACCTGAAACGAAAGACCCAGAAGTCTATAGGAGTTTTTTCCAAGCCCTAAAGAACAACTTGCTTGATACGGAGTCGAAGAAAAAGAATGATTGAATTCCTGCGTGAGTGGACTCAAAAGGCTCACGCGTTTGAAGAGGAAGCCCGGCGGTTCTTGGCTAAACACGAGAGTTCCAGAGATAGAACTATCACTCTCGACGACACGTTAAAGAAATTAAGTGGACTCTCCTTAAAACAGGATGAACTTTTTAAACAAGCCATAACCTGTATAGAACGTGGAATTTTCCGCGCAGCACACGTTATGGCTTGGGCGGCATTTGTGGATTTTCTCGAAATGAAACTGGACTCCGATGGCTTTGCAAAAGTAAAAAACATCAAAACTGGTTGGCAGCAATATCAAAGCCTTGAAGACATTCGAGAAAATGTCCCTGAGTACCAACTAATCGAAGCAGCAAAAGAGGTGCGGTTAATTACAAAACAGCAAATGAAGGCGTTGCATGGACTCCTATCAACGCGGAATGAGTGCGCTCATCCAAGCAGTTACAACCCTGGATTGAGTGAAAGTCTCGGTTACGTGGCAAATCTTCTAAATCGGATAGCCGCGATTCAAAAGAAACCCTACCCGTAAGTCTCCTGCGATCTTTTCTCTGTAAAGAGAAAAGGAGCATTCTTTGGGGTCCCCAAAGGAGAACGAAGTTACACTTTGGGGTGTAAAATATCTTGATTTTCCCGTCAAATGGAGTATAGTTACCTACCAAGGAGGCGAAATGTTCCGAGGCGTAATAACCGCTCTCGTAACGCCGTTTCGAAACGGCGGGCTGGATATTGAGGCGCTGGAGAAACACATCCGCTGGCAGATAGAGCAGGACATAGACGGGCTTCTGGCCTGCGGCACAACCGGCGAAACCCCGGCGCTTACAGAAAACGAACAGAATCAGGTGATATCAACCGTGGCCAGGATCGCCAGCCAAGCTGACCGCAAGATCCCTGTGCTGGCAGGCGCAGGCACCAACTCCACCGAAAAGACGATCAAGAGGGTAAACCAGGTTAAGGAGTTGGGAGCTGACGCCGCACTCGTGGTCACACCATACTACAACAAGCCCACCCAGGAAGGCCTGTATCGCCACTATGCCGAGATCTGCGAACAGACCGATCTGCCCATAGTTATCTACAACGTTCCATCGAGGACCGGCGGGAATATACTCCCTGCGACCGTCCAGAGGATTGCTGAAAAGTACGATAAGATAGTGGCGGTGAAGGAGGCGTCGGGCAGCGTTAATCAGTCCACGGACATTGTGCGGCGCTGCGGGGGCAAGGTCGCGGTGCTTTCAGGCGACGACAGCTTGACCCTGCCCATCATGGCCGTGGGCGGCAAGGGTGTTATCTCGGTGGTATCCAACGTCGCTCCCTACGATACCGCGAACATGGTGCGGTTTTTTGAACAAGGTGAGTTTGCGGCTGCGCTCACCATACATCAAAAGCTCTTCCCGCTCGTGAAGGCTCTGTTTGCGGAGACCAATCCCGGACCTGTGAAGGCTGCAACCGGTCTTATGGGCATCAACTCAGGCGAGGTGCGTCTGCCTTTGGCGCCGGTATCCGAGGAGAATCTGGCAAAGCTTCGCCAAGCGATGCTTGCATACGGTTTTGCGGTATGATCAGGGTGATAGTTGCAGGCGGCTGCGGTCGGATGGCAGGTAGGGTGGCAAGGCTGGTTGCAGAGGCAGAGGATATGGAGCTTGCAGGGATAGTGGAGAGGAAGGACCATTCGGATATCGGAAAATCCAGATACGGGGTCGAGATAACGGCGGATCTAGGAAGTTTACTGAAGGAGGCCGACGCGGTGGTGGAGTTTACATCGCCTTCGGGTCTTCTTGAGATACTTGAAGGGATGAAAGGCTCCAGCATACCCCTTGTCTCGGGTACGACCGGGCTATCCGATGCGGAGTTCGATAGATTGAAGGAGGGTGCCGAGGAGCGCGCTATCCTGTGGGCGCCGAACATGTCTGTAGGCGTGAACCTTATGTTCAAGCTTGCCGCAGAAGCAACAAGGGCGCTGCCCGACTGCGACGTTGAGATAGTAGAGATGCACCACCGGCACAAGAAGGACGCGCCCTCAGGCACCGCAAAGAAGCTCGCAGAGATCGTAAAGGATAACAGGAAGATCACGAAAACCATCTATGGCCGTGAAGGACATACAGGGGAGCGTGCCTCGGACGAACTGGCCGTCCTTGCCCTGCGCGGAGGCGACGTTGCTGGAGAGCATACCCTTTACTTCGCGACCGAAGGGGAGCGGCTGGAGCTAACCCACCGCGCTTCAAGCAGGTTAGCGTTCGCCAAAGGGACACTCCAGGCGATAAGATTTATTGCACATAAACCGAAGGGATTCTACCAATTCGCCGATATCCTGGAGGAAGGTTGAGAGAACACGCCAAGCGTCTGGACCTGCTTCCCCCCTACCTCTTTGCAGAACTTGATAAGGCCAAGGCAGCCTACGGCGAAGGGGTGATAGACTTCGGTGTGGGCGATCCTGATCAGCCTACCCATCCTGAGATCGTTAATGCTCTGGCGCGCGCGGCAAGTGATCCATCCACCCACCGCTATCCCAGCTATGAGGGAACGCTGAGCCTGCGACGTGACATCGCCTCCTGGTACAAGCATCGGTTCGGGGTTGATCTGGACCCCAAAACCGAGGTCTGTGTGCTCATCGGATCAAAGGAGGGTGTAGGCCATCTTATCTGGGCGCTTGTTGATCCGGGCGAGGAGGTCCTCTATCCCGACCCATCATACCCGGTCTACCGCAACCAGATCTTTCTAGCAGGAGGAACACCTGTCCCTGCCCTTCTTGTTGAGGAAAATCACTTCTTTATGGATATACCACGGCTCAGAGCCACCCATAAGACCAAACTACTAATCCTCAACTATCCCTCAAACCCTACGGCAGTCCTGGCTCCGCCTATCCATCTTGCCGAGGCGGTACAGTTTGCACGCTCTCACAACATGTGGCTTGCGAATGACAACACCTACTCCGAGATTTATTTCGACGAGAAACCAACCAGTGTACTTGCCGTGCCAGGAGCCAAGGAGTGCGCGGTGGAGTTTGGTTCCTTTTCCAAGACCTTCAATATGACCGGCTGGCGGATCGGGTTTGCTGTCGGAAATGCACGGATGATCGCCGCCCTATTAAAGATCAAGCAGAACACCGACTCCGGGGTGTTTGTAGCGATCCAGCGTGCGGCTCAGACCGCCCTTGAGCTGACAGGCGAAGTCGGGAAAGAGATACGGGCGCTTTACAAATTGCGCAGAGGCGTCTTGCTTGCAGGACTCAACCAGCTGGGCTGGGTTATCCCTTCTCCCAAGGCCACATTCTACGTATGGGCAAGGGTGCCTAAACAAGGATTGTCGTCAATGGAGTTTGCCAAGAAGATGCTTGCTGAGACCGGCGTCCTTGTGACGCCCGGCATAGGTTTCGGCGAGGCAGGCGAGGGCTACGTTCGCTTCTCATTGACACTCGACCGCGCTCAAATCGAAGAGGCTGTGGATCGGTTAGGGAAATGGCTCTGATAGTAACCAAGTTCGGCGGTCGCTCGCTCGCCACCGTGCGTCACATCAAAAGGGTGGCCGGCTATCTTGCAGAAAGAGCGAGAAAGGACAAGCTGGTGGTAGTGGTCTCGGCAATGGGCACTAAGACCGATGAGCTTAACGCACTGGCACGATCGGTGGTTTCAAAACCCAATGGCAGGGAGCTTGACATGCTTCTTACCGCCGGCGAGCGCATCACGATGAGCCTTTTGGCCATGGCGCTTGCCGAACAAGGGATCAAGGCCCGCTCGTTTACCGGTTCCCAGGTAGGTATACACACCGACGAGAGCTACAACGAGGCACGCATACTGTTCGTGCGTGGCCGTCGGTTGAGGGAAACACTTGATCGAGGCGAGATCCCCATCGTCGCCGGATTCCAGGGCGTGAGCGCGGAGGGCAAGGAGGTAACGACCCTTGGTCGGGGCGGATCGGATACAACCGCTGTTGCCATTGCAAAATTCCTGCAGGCGGATCGCTGCGAATTCTACAAGACGGTAAAGGGCCTTTGCACCACCGATCCAAAGCTCTTCCCAAACTCCGCGTGCATCAGCAAGATAAGCTATCAGGAGCTGGTGGAGCTGGCCGACTACGGTGCAAGGGTTCTTCATCCCCGTGCCGCAGCCCTGGCCATGCGCTACAAGGTGCCGCTCGAGGTACGCTCCAGCTTAAATCCCAAAAAGAAGGGAACAGAGGTGGGCGAACTTGAGGAGCTTGAGGACCGTTTCGTCAGAGCGGCGACTCATATGAAAGACCTTGTGCGGTTCACTGTCAAGGATGTGCCCAAGAATCCTATGGTGATGACTCAGGCGGTCGCTCGTCTGGCTGATGCCGGGGTGCGTATCTTATTCTACTCGCATGGTCATCCCCAGGCAGAAGCCTTCGACCTCGCCTTCATCGTATCGAAGGAAGATGCTGCGCTGACCGAGAAGATATTAAACGAATTCACTAATGAGGCCGGTGCGGCAAGACTATCCGTTATGAAGCAGATAAGCGAGGTCTCGCTTGTGGGTCCCGGTGCAGGGCAGGATGCGGTCATCACAAGGCGCGCATTCGAGGTCCTGCGCACAGAAAACGTACACATAGAGGCGTTCACCACCTCCCAACTCAAACTGACGTTCTTTTTGCGCGCGCGCAGCCTTAAACGCGCCATCGCAAGATTGCTGGAGGAATTCAACCTGACGGGAGGGTCAAGATGATAATCGTAGCTCCAACCGCATTCAAGGAGGCTTTGGGGCCTGTCGCTGCGGCACGCGCAATAGCCGCAGGCCTGAAAAGCAGTCTGAAGAACAAAAAAATCGAAATCTACCCCCTGTCAGACGGCGGCGACGGCTTTCTTGAATGCATCTCGTACTACTTCAAGGGCCGACGCTTGAGGAACGTGACACTTAAAGTAACCGGCCCTGCAGGCGAGCAGATCAAAACCTCAGCGCTTATCTCAGGCAGACAGGCCTTTATCGAATCGGCTTCCATCCTGGGACTCAGGCTGCTGGAGGATAAAAACCGCGACCCACTTAAAGCCACCTCGAAGGGGCTGGGCGAGGCTATACTTGCACTGCTCGATAAGGACATGGAGGAGGTTGTCGTTGGGCTGGGAGGAAGCGCCACGGTTGACGGAGGCAGGGATGCGTTGGAGGTTTTAGGCGTTCGCTTCCTGGATTCAAAAGACAACCCACTGGGTCCTGGACCTGCTGAACTTGCCGGTCTTGAAAGAATAGACCTATCCGGCATAGACCCGAGGGTCAGAAAACAGGTGTTGATACTCTGGGACGTGGACAATCCCCTTCTCGGCCCTTATGGAGCCTTGACCTATGCCCCTCAGAAGGGCGCCGGCCAAAAAGAACTTACGGCGCTTGAACTTAGCCTGCAGCGCTATGCCGAGGTGACCGAACTCACAATAGCCCAGAGGTTGGATCACCGCAGGGGCATGGGGGCGGCCGGGGGAATAGCGCTCGGTTTCGCCGCACTTGCAGGATGCAAGCTGATGAGCGGGGCCGATTACATGCTCAGGCTTTCAGGACTGCGTGACAAGCTAAAGAAAGAAGATATAGTTATCTCAGGTGAAGGCCGGCTTGACAAGCAAAGCCTATCATATAAGGTGGTAGGCGCCTTGCGCAAACTCCCCCACAGCAAACTCATACTGCTCTGCGGGGAAATAAGGGTCCAGATAGCGCCGCGCGACCGCAGAACCACCGCCATATCCATCCAGCCTGGCCCCATCGATCGAAAAAACGCACTCGCTAATACAAAAGAATACCTTAGGCAGACCGCAACCCAGATCGGACGCCTTCTCAAATAAGAGGGGTAATCTTTGGAAAAAAAGATACTCGCTGCATTCAGTAATCCGGAATTCTACTCACACGAGGTAAAAACCGTAAGACGTGCGGAAACTCATACCGCATGGGTGTTTTTGACCGGAAAACGCGCCTATAAGATCAAAAAACCGGTAAATTTTGGATTCCTTGATTTCTCCACATTAGAGAAACGCAAACGATTCTGCGAAAGGGAGGTCGAACTTAACAGCGAGCTTTCCGATCTCTATCTGGGGATCGAACCCATCACCCTGGATGAAAAAGACAATCTTAAGTTGGGTGGAAACGGGAAAGTCGTAGAGTATGCCGTAGTTATGAAAGAACTCCCCCAGGAAGCGATGATGAGTCACCTGCTTGCCGAGAACAAGATCGGCTACGGGGTGATTGACAAGCTGGCAAAAGAGACCGCAAGATTCCATAAGAAAGCAAGAACGTCAGATGAGATAACCAAGGAGGGTTCGCTTGACTCGGTACGCTTCAACTGGGAGGAGAATTTTTCCCAGACAGAGAATGTAAGGGGTGTTACCATATCGCAAGAGGAGTTTGATTACATCAAGGATAGGATCCAGCGCTTCCTTGCCGAAAAAGAGGATGATTTTCGCAAAAGGGAGCAGAAAGGCTACATAAGATACTGCCACGGCGACCTGCACTCGGGAAATATCTTTGTGCATGAAGGTAAGATTCATATCTTCGATAGGATAGAGTTCAACCTGCGCTTCGCCTGCTCGGATACAGCCGCGGACCTTGCGTTCATGACCATGGACCTTGATTTTCACGGGCACCGCGACCTTTCCGACTTCCTCCTGGATCGCTATCTGGATGAGACCGGTGACTACGGAATGCTTGGCTTCCACGACTTCTTCCGCTGCTACCGGGCATACGTAAGAGGCAAGGTGATCGGGTTCCAGTTGGGACAGAACCCTGTAAATCCAGCGGAGATAAAGAATCGTGCCAGTGCCTACTTTGACCTGGCTAAGCTTTACGCCTCCACCCTCTTTGCTAAGCCTCAGCTTATCGTGTTTTACGGCCTTCCGGGCACCGGCAAATCGCTCATGGCGTCAAGAACCCGGGACTGGTCGAACGCGGTGCATATCAGATCGGATATTGTTCGCAGACTGCTTGCAGGCGCCTCGCTCGACGAGCATCACTACGCATCCTTCGGCAAGGATTTATACTCACCTGAGATGAGCAGGCGGGTCTACGAGACTCTCAAGGGCAAGGCCCGAACCTATCTCGCACAAAACCAGTCACTTATAATAGACGCCACCTACAGCAGACAAAAGGAGCGTGCTGAGCTTAAAGAGGCAGGAGAGAAGCTGGAAGCCGAGGTTCATTTCATCAGATGCGAGGCTTCGGATGAGAAGGTGAAAGGCTGGATCGAGCAGCGCAAGGAGAGCGACAGACAGTCCGACGCCACCTGGGAAATATACACCAAGATGAAGGATAAGTTCGAACCGGAGGGTAAGTTACCTTATCACGCGCTTCGCACAGGACGCGATCCACGAGAAATGGATGCCGACGTCCGGCGATTCCTCAGCACTTAAGGGAATAAATCATGCCTCTGCCTGTATTAAAAGATGAAGAGACAAAGCCACAGGCAGAACCAACACAACCGCCTGAGGATGAAAAGAAACTCTTAGCCGAAGCAAAGAACGGTGATAGCGATGCATTCGGCAAACTGGTCGAACGTTATCAAAGAAGGGTGTATACAGTGATCTACAGGTTCGTAAGAAACCATACCGAGGCCGACGATCTGGCTCAGGAGGCGTTTATCCGGGCGTTTCGGGCCATAGATCGCTTCGATCTGCGCTATCCGTTCAGCCCCTGGATGTACCGCATCGCGATCAATCTGACGCTCAACCACCTCAAGAAGCGCCGCCTGCCGATGGTGGACGCCGATCTTGAGCGCAAGCCCTCTGCTGATAACCCGGTGAGTGTCTTGGAACAGGACGAGACCCGGCGCAAGGTCCATGCCGCCATTGCAAGATTATCCCTTAAGTTACGACAAGTACTTGTGTTACGGGTTTATGCAGACTGGCCCTACGCCCAGATCGCCCAGGTGCTTGCCATCCCCATAGGCACGGTGATGTCGCGCCTTGCACGTGCGCGCCAGGCAGTGAAAGAGGAACTCAAGGAATTGCTATGAACTGCAAGGGGATAGAAGAATTTCTTCAAGCCTATCATGACGGGGAGCTTTCGGAAAAAGAGCGCGAAGCCGTAGAGCTCCATCTTGAGAAATGTCCGAAATGCCAGGCAAAACTGGCCGAGCTTGCAGCCCTTGACGAGTTGATCGTAGACGGCGAGGCCGAGAAGGTACCTGACCCGGGTAAACACTACTGGCACAACTTCTCTCATCGCGTTACGCGAAGGCTTATTCCCAAAAGGGAAGCCATAATACGCCCTCACCGTCCCCGACCGCTGGGATTCAGGCTGATTCCCTACTTATCCGCAGCTGTGGCCGTGTTCCTTGCCATAGTCATAAGCATACCTCTTCTTAAACGAGCACCCACGAAGTTCACGGAAGAAGAGGTCGCAGAGATCACCGCACCGCCACAGAAATCAAACGTGAGCTTCAAAAGGTTTGAGGAAGAGCCGGAGGCCCAGAAGATTGAGTTGAGGGATAAGAAGTTGGTCTCTACTGATGAGATATTGGGGGCAGAACCTGTTGAGACAGGCAGAAAATTACACGTCGCCGGAATGACAGCTGAAGCCGATAAGGCAGCGAAAGGTACGGGAGCGGCTGCAAAAGAGCAGAAGCCACCCACCGAGCCCTCAAGGACGGAAAGGACATTCTTGAAGGATGAGGAGAAAGCAAAACCCGCCGCCGCGGCTAAGACAGCCGAACCCTATCTTGAGGAAGCGGAGGTCTTTACCGCTCAGCTTGCCCCCAAGTCAGGCACGCTTCGGGTGATGATCGACTCCACCGGTCAGCTGACTAAGGTGACGATCGAAAAATCCTCTGGCGACCCCAAAGCAGATACCATGGCCATGAAGACCTACAAGAACCAGTGGGAGGGCAAGACGTTCAGAGAACGCCAGAGAACCCTACTCGTACCCTTTAGCCCGCAGTCTGTTGAGTAAATTGTACTACTACATTCAACGTTGAAGTGCAACACTAAGGTTAGCGACTTCGAGGGGTGTTTTGAAACCCAGGCATTTACGTGGCCTGTTGTTTAGTCTAGATTCTATGAACCTGATCATCTCACTACTGATTATAGCGAAGTCGGTCTTCTTTGGCAAATACTGCCTTACCAGTCCGTTGGTGTGCTCATTGGTTCCTCGCTGCCACGAAGAGTAAGGTTCGCAGAAGAAGCAGCTTATGCCTGTGGATTGGGAGACTTCTTCATGCCCGGCATTCTCGGTGCCATTGTCGAAAGTGATAGTATGCCTGGAGTCTCTGGGGAAACACAGCAGGCGACTGATGATAGCTTGAGATGTCAGAATAGAAGTCTTAGCCTCCAACCTCTCAAGTTGAACCAACCGGCTCCGGCGTTCCACCATGGATAACACAGCTGCCTTGCTCCGGCGTGAGATCAAGGTGTCTGCCTCCCAGTCCCCAAACCTGGCTCTGGTCTCGACTTCACGAGGTCTTTGCTCTATCCCTATCCTCCCTGTTATCTTAAGCTTATGTTTGTCCGGAGCCGCCCCCTTACGCTTGCGTCTGCGGTGAGAACGCCGTAGACAGCTTATAAGCTCCTGTCGGTTAGGAATAGAGTGGTGATAGACATACTGGTAGATAGCCTCATGACTGATGGATAGACCAGGATGATCTATCTTTATCCTGCCCGCTATCTGCTCCGGCGAGGAGTCTTCCTTGAGCTTACTGGCTACGTATTCCCTAATCTCGTCGTTTTTCAAACGCATCCTGCGGCTTGCGTTCGATCGACGTCTATCCGCACGCTCCTGGGCGTGATGATCAAGGTAACCCGCGTGGACAGTTAACCTGTTGCGCCGTAGCTCCCGCGAGATACTTGAAGGACTACGAGATAAAACTCGTGCCATCTCTCGTATGGATCGCTCAGCTCTACGCATATTCTCTATACCCTCCCGTTCCTTCAGTCCAAGATGTCGGTATCTTTTGTGCATACATCCTCAGGATAACGAAATCCCTCTCGCTTTCCAAGGTGTTGCACTTCATTATTGAACCCACGAATTTATAAAACAGATCAACTCCGCGAGTTCAAGATAGCCGAAGATGTAGAGATCAAAACGGTGGAGTGGTAATCGCCTAAGCAACAACCGGAAAGCACAATCTTACCCCTTACCACCGATTTTATCTACCTTACTTATCTCCCCAATCAAGCTAAAAAGGCTGACAAGACCGCCTGCAATCGCTTAACGCCGCCCCCTTCGTCACCCTCCTTTGATGATAGGATAGGAGGTGGGATGTCATTGCGAGTAGCGTTAGCTCCGAAGCAATCTCGTACTCGAAGGTAAGGCCGACCTAACGACCAAAAAAGGCCTCCACCTCGGCCACTACTCCTAAGTGAGCTTCAATTAACCAAATCCGGGGTCCCCGCACGGGAACGCTTGTACCCCCGTCGGGTGAAGTACCCCTGTGGGGTTATACCTTTTCTAACTTCACAGCGGTGCCGTAGGCCAGGAGCTCGGCAGCGCCCTGCATAACAGAAGAGGTCATGAACCGGATGCCGATCACGGCGTCAGCGCCAAGCTCCTGCGCACGCTCAATCATCCTATCAAGCGACTGCTCCCGCGACTCGGCAAGAAGCTTGGTATAGTCGGTGATCTCGCCGCCGACAATGTTCCTCAGACTGGCCATGAAATCGTGCCCGAAGTGCCGGGCGCGAACAGTGTTGCCCTTAACTATCCCCAGATTCTCTTTTACCCGGTACCCTGGGACCTCGTTAGTTGTTGCTATAATCATAACTTCACCTCTTTCGAGTACTTATCGTATTTGCGAACAAACAATCGCTCTTTTAGGACGCTTACCAAAAGAACGATGAAACCGGCCAGAACTGCGCACACACCGATCTTGAGGACGACCGAAACTGTGGGGTCGGTGATAAACTCACGGATCAGCATGAACCCACCGAAACCCAGTAAGAGGATCGCGCCCAGGGACAAAAGAATCCAGCCTATACCTCGTTCAAGCCGGTTGTAAAGCAAGCGCCAGTAGGCTGAACGCGCGTCCTCGCTTAAATCTTTTAACTTTACGGCAGACATAAACTCCTCCAGGTTTTTGAACTCTCCGTACTCTCGGCGGCACTCATCGCAGGAGCGGATGTGTGCAGTAAACTCCTCGCGCTCCCGCTCCGTTGCCACCCCGTCAACCACCCGCAGCAACAGATGCTTGAAGTGTTCGTGAGTCATCTTTCCCCCTTTAACATACGATCCTTCAGGTGCCTGCGCGCGTAATAGAGCCTGGACATAACCGTACCGATTGGAATACCCAGCTCGGTTGCGATCTCGCGGTAGGAGAGCTGCTCGAAGTAGAACTTTCCGATTATCTCTCTGTCTTGCGGCGAAAGCTCGGAAAGTGCACGATTAAGAGCGATCTTAGTCTCGACGGTGATTCCTGAGGAGGGTGAGGAGGGCGCGGAGGAGGACAAGGAGGGCGCTGCGATCTGGAAGTCCTCGATGTTGTAGGCCTGTTTCCGTTTACGGCGACGCAGGAAGTTGTAGCACAGGTTGCGTAGAATCGTGGCAAACCATGGAAAGAATGGACGGGAGACGTCGAACCTTTTAAGATTCCGGTATGCGCGGATGAACGCGTCCTGGGATAAATCCATCGCGTCCTGTTCCGAACCTAAGATGTATAAAGCCATTCGGTAAGCCCTTTCAGTGTATCTTGCCACGATTACTGCGAAGGCTTCTTTATCTCCGGCAACGGTAAGGGAGATCGCCTCCGCATCGGCGGTGTTCATATCTACCATCTATACATTATCCCCAGTGAAATTATTCAGTCAACCCACCATGCTCCTTTTAGCCTATGGCTAAAAGATCGCAATTAAAAGAAGATCAAAGTCAGGCTGATCTCTACATATTCCATCTCAGATCCTTCCCATTCAGGGGTAATGAAGACTTTAGGGAAAGACGAACCTAATTCCTGCGATCTTTTCTCCGAAGGAGAAAAGGAGCATGGTCGGGTTGACAATCGGCAAACCCTGAATAATCTTAGGCGATGATAAAGGGCAAGCGAACGATAGCGGAGCTCGTAATCACTATCCTGCTGCTGCTGACCAACTTCAGCTGTCGACGACCTACAACGCCCAAGACCGAGATCAGCACCTTTGATATACTCTTAGACTACGATGAGCAAAAAGGCACAAACCTTGCCCAGGTTTACCGTAATGCAATGGAACGCTTTGAAGACTACGATTATCCGAAGGATAAAATAGAGGAACGTACGGACACGGTAGGAGACCACATCATTCATATCTTGGGCGTCCGTCACGAGTCCAGGCTGGCTATTATCCGTTTCCTGCGCAACGTGCTGCCTTTTATTCAAAATCCCGATGAGTGGGTTTTCCTTGTGGAGGGCTGCAAGAACAAAGATCCCGTGCTGCCTGAACTTTACTTCTTCGCCGGGGTTGCCAAAGAACTAAACATATCTACGGTTGACCCTATAGTTTCGCTTCTGGGGGAAGAAGTAACCCAGAGGCTCATCTCCGGAACCCATCCCCTGCTAACCTTGAAAGACATCCACTTTGCCGTCCTCAACAGCATCTTTCCCAACAAGGAATCGCTCCATTCATTAAGCGAGAAAACCCGCGCACACTACGTGAATACAATTGCCTCCTACAGTTCATTCCCCGCGGACTCTATAGAAAACCTGCTTGTTGAATACGACACCACTTTCCTCGCCCATCCCCTGAACCTGGCTGTTGCTCGACGGGTGTACGCACAGATCCGCAATGACATGATAGATACAGCCAACGTACTGAGCCGTGAAAGGGTAATGGAAAAAATACCACAGATAAGTCAAGCGCGACACATATTCATCTGCGTGGGTACCTATCACCTGCCGGTGTTCGACGATCTTGAGGGACTCCTTGGAACCGTCCACGAGCTGCATATCCTACCGCCACAGGAGGAAGCGTCGAAAGAATAGTATCCGACTCGACAGACTGGACCCGCCGCACACCAGGAGAAATCGGCAAGATACTTGAAACCGACCTTGCTTCTGGCCTTACAGTCGAAGAAGCCAAAAAGCGGCTTAAGGGGTACGGACCGAACCGCTGGGTTGAGGACAAGAGACCGAATCCACTTGCGATGTTCGCCTCCCAGTTCATTGACCCTATCATTCTCATCCTGGTAGCGGCGCTTCTCGTGTCCGGTGTGATTTTGGGTGAGTGGCTCGACGCTGCGGCCATCGGCGTAATCCTTATCCTGAACGCTGTCTTAGGTTTCGTTCAGGAGTACCGCGCCGACAGAACCCTGGCGGCCTTAAAGAAACTGGCAAGCCCGCGCTGCCGGGTGATGCGAGAAGGAAGTATAAAAGAGATTGATACCGAGGAGCTTGTTCCAGGCGACGTTGTGCTGCTTGCCGCAGGCGACAAGGTGCCTGCAGACGGTCGTCTGATAGATGCAAAACACATCCTGGTGGATGAAGCCAGTCTAACCGGCGAATCGGTCGCGGTGGACAAGCAGGTAGCGCCACTTGAGGCCCAAACACGCCTTCTGGGCGAGAAGCGCAATATGACCTTTTTGGGAACCAGCGTGGTCAAGGGACGTGGGGCGTTTGTGGTGACCGCGACCGGCAAGGGCACCGAGATGGGAAAGGTAGCCTCCTCGCTTTCTGCAAAGAAGGAAGAGACCCCTCTTCAGAAAGACCTACGCAAGCTAGGCACCAAGATACTATTTATAGTTCTGGGCACATGCGCGGTGGTGTTCCTGGTCGAGCTGTTCAAGCAAAGTGCGGAAAGCAACTGGCTTACCCCTCTGCTTGTGGCCATCAGCCTGGCTGTGGCAGCGATCCCTGAAGGGCTGCCTGCTGCGGTGACCATCTCGCTGGCATTGGGGGTAAGACGCATGGCCGAACGCCGCGCTATCGTGCGCCGACTTCATGCGGTAGAAACCCTCGGATCAACAAGCTTTATCTGCACAGACAAAACCGGCACCATCACCGAGAACCGCATGCGTGTGGAACGAATCATCACTCTGGATCAAGAGAATGAACGAGGACTACTCGAAGCGATGCTTTTATGCAACGACACCCAACGATCAGTCAAAGACGAGCTGGTGGGTGATCCGACCGAGACCGCGCTGGTGCGTTTTGCAGAAGAGAGTGGGCTTGTTTTGGAGGTGATGCGTCAATCCTGTGCCAGGGTGGATGAGCTTGCATTCGACTCGGAGCGCAAGATGATGACCACCCTGCATCGCTCTGCCAACGGATTCGTGTCAATGACCAAGGGCGCGCCTGAAAATATAATAAAGCGGTCGGCCAATCTGGATGAGAAACAAAGGAAGAATTGGTACAGACGCTGTGATGAACTTTCACAACAGGGATTCCGCTTGCTCGGCTTTGCCAAAAAAGACGCCTCGCAGATAACTGCAGATGAGACCCTGGAGGAGGATATGGAGTTTTTGGGGTTGGCAGCGGAAAGCGATCCCCCACGTCCCGAGGTGCCGGCTGCACTCAAGGAGTGCTTTGATGCAGGGATTCGCGTGGCAATGATTACGGGCGATCACATGGCCACCGCTCAGGCTGTAGCCGAGCGTGTAGGTCTTAAAGGAGAGGCACTCTCAGGCGAGGAACTGGCCCGGATGAGCGATGAGGAACTTTACGATCGGGTGCAGGATATCGGGGTATATGCACGAATCTCCCCGCTACAGAAGGTGAAGATACTTGAGGCGCTTAAGTACCGCGACCAGGTAGTGGCCATGACCGGTGACGGGGTAAACGACGCACCGGCGCTGAAGCGTGCGGACATAGGGGTGGCGATGGGTATTACAGGCACCGACGTGGCGGTGGAGGCGTCTGAGATGGTCTTAACCGACGACAACTTCGCCACCATCGTTTCCGCGGTAAGGGAAGGAAGGTTGATCTTTTCAAACATAAAGAAGTTCGTCCACTTCCTTCTGTCGTGCAACGTAAGCGAGGTGCTCACCGTTCTTCTTGCGTCGGTTCTTGGCATGCCGTTCCCACTTTTCCCTATACAGATCCTGTGGGTGAATCTGGTAACCGACGGCCTGCCCGCTTTAGCCCTTGGGTCTGACAAACCCAACCGTGATTTGATGCGCGCCCCACCGCGTAAATTAGGAGAAGGCATCATCACCCAGATGGGGCTTTTGGGCATCATACTCCAGGGACTGATATTGACCGTGGGCGTGCTCGGAGCCTACGCGGCCTCACTGTATCTCCTTCCCAACTGGATTCCGGGCTGGCTCCCCCGGTTGGGTGAGGGACAGGCCCAAGCCTACACCGTCAATCTTGCCCGAACCATCGCTTTCTCAACCCTTGTGTTGAGCCAGCTCTTGCATGCGTTCAACTTCCGGGTTGGTAAAAGTTTCCTCTTCTCAAAACAGACCCTGCGCAACCTGTTCCTTAACGGTGCATTCGGGCTCTCACTGGGACTTCAGGCAGCGGTGATATACTTCGGCCCGGTATCTGGAATCTTCAAAACCATTCCCCTGGGTTGGATGCATCTGGTTGTCATAGCCGTCGCTTCGTTGATTCCGGTAATCTGCATCAATCTCCTGCGCCGCCGCGCCATCAGAGATTGAATCCCTCCGAGCTTACCAACGTCATCCGCATCCTGAGGGAAATCGCCGATAAGTACGATCCCCCACTGGCGGAGAATGAAAACCGCAGAAACCACTTCCGCATTCTGGCAGGGGTGCTTCTTTCATCAAGGACAAAGGACTCGACAACCGGTCCGGCGGTAGCAAGGCTTTTTGAGAAAGCCTCGACCACTCAGGCGATTGCAAAGATGGATGAGAGGCGAATCGAGGAGCTTATCTTTCCCGTTGGCTTCTATCGCACAAAGGCCAGGAACCTGAAGGCGACGGCCAGGAAGCTTGTTGACGAATTCAACTCAAAGGTGCCGCAGACGATACAGGAGCTGCTTTCAATGCCAGGTATAGGCCGCAAGTCGGCAAACCTCGTATTGAGCGCGGCGTTCGGCATACCTGCTATATGCGTGGATACCCACGTGCACCGGATAACAAATCGCTGGGGGTATGTAGAGACCAATGATCCTTTTCATACCGAGATGGCTTTAAGAAAGAAGTTACCGAAGAGGTATTGGATAGAAATAAATAGACTACTGGTAATTTACGGACAGAATGTGTGTACTCCCCTGTCACCCTACTGTGCTAAATGCAAGATTGAGAAGTATTGCGATAAGGTGGGAGTTACGAGAACAAGGTAGTATTTCTACGATTTTAGAAGGTAGGGGCACGGCATGCCGTGCCCCTACAAATCTCTTTTACAGATGCAAACCAAGAACTCGGTGCAAAAAAAACGGGCCGACCTGAAGGTCGGCCCCTACGAGATATTTCTATTTTAGCTTGGATTTATCCAAGGCGTAAGGACGAAGCTCCGAAGGGTGACGGTCACGGAATTCCGAAGGGCGAACGAAGGGAGCAATCTCATAACGGTTATTTTTAATTCTGTCAATGCGGTGCTATGAGATTGCTTCGCAACCTACGGTTGCTCGCAATGACAGAATCCACCTTATGAATTAAAGATCGGTCTGGGATTTAAAGCGCGATTTTAGGACCTCTAGGCAGTAATTTCGCAAAGCGCCTTTTGCCCACCCGCAGGACAACCGGAGAATCAAGGGAGAGGGTATGTTCTATATCTTCGACTTTCTCACCATCCAGACTTACCGCACCCTGCTTGATAAGACGTCTCGCGTCAGTCTTAGACGAAGCCAGATCGTTATCAGCAATCACGTCCACCAGCTTGGTTCCGGAAGCAACTCTAACCTCAGGCATCTCCTCAGGCACCCCGCCCTTGGAAAACACCTTCGTGAACTCCTCCTCCGCCTCGCGTGCCGCTTCCTCGGAGTGATAGCGCGCAACCACCATCCTTGCCATTTCTGCCTTGAGATCGCGCGGGTTTTCTCCTGATTGCAGACGACTGCGGATCCCTCGAAGTTTTGCCTCATCCGCGCATGCGGCCAGCTCGAAGTACTGTTCGATAAGGTCGTCCGGGATGGACATGAGCTTTCCGAACATTTCCGACGGCGGCTCTTCGATCCCGACGTAGTTGTTGTATGACTTTGACATCTTTGCCCCGCCTGAAAGCCCTTCAAGCAGCGGCATCATCATGATCACCTGGGCAGGCTGGCCGAAGGAGTGCTGAAGCTCGCGTCCCACAAGGAGATTCAGACGCTGATCGTAGCCCCCCAGCTCCACGTCAGCCTTTACCGCCACCGAGTCGTAGCCCTGGAAGATGGGATACAAAAGCTCGTGAATGAATACAGGATCGCCCGCATCAAGCCTGTTTGAAAAATCCTCGCGCTGAAGGATCTGGGAGACCGTGTATTTGCCGAGCAGTTCAAGCACCCCTCGTGTACCCAGAGCCTCGCTCCACTCCGAGTTGTAGCGAATCTCAGTGCGTTCGGGATCGAGTATGCGAAAGAGCTGGCGTTCGTAGCGGGCCACGTTCGCCTCAACCTCTTCGCGGGTAAGCTGAGGACGTGTCTTGGATTGGCCCGAAGGATCGCCTATCATCGCGGTGAAGTCTCCGACTATGAGAACCGCGGTGTGGCCTTGGTTCTGGAAATCCCTCAGCTTGCGCAAAGGCACGGCAAAGCCGAGGTGGATCTCAGGCCCGGTGGCGTCTATCCCCAGTTTGACGCGAAGCGGACGAGCATCCTTTTGGGACGCATCGAGCTTCGCACGAAGCTCTTCTTCCGTCACGCACTCCTGAACCCCCCTCATCAGCTTGGAGATTGCTTCGTCGATATCTGCCATGACTATAGCTTGAAGTCCCCGAAGTTCTCCGGATCGGTATCCTTTAGCCTTTCCTTAAGCTCGTCAAGCTTTGCCTGCTCGTCTTCGGCAATCTCCTTGGCCTGGGCGTCCATAAGGGCATCGTCAACAAAGATCGGCGCCCTCATGTGAACTGCAATAGCTACCGAGTCGGACGGCCGTGCGTCTATTGAGATCAAAGCCCCGTCGCGTGAGAGCACCAGGTTAGCGTAGTAGGTGTTGTTCTTCATCTTGTTGATAATGACCCGCTCCACGTTGGCCCCCAACGCCTCCACAATTCGTTTGATAACGTCAAGGGTAAGTGGACGTTCAAAAGGCTCGCCGCGAACGGCATAGGTAATGGCAGACGCCTCGACAGGCCCGACCCAGATTGGCAGCACGCGATTGCCTTCACGTTCACGCAACAAAAGCACCGGCGTGTTGTTCAAATCCAGTGAGACCCCATGCACCTCCACCTCAATCACACTATCCCTCCTTGAGTGTCTCGGGTGGGTCCTCTACCTGGACAGACTTCTTCTCACCGGTTGACTCTGAACCACGGTGAGCGGGCTCTCCCTCTGGAACAATCCAAACCTTGACGGTAGCGGTCACATCCTCAAAGAGGCGAATCTTCACCTCGTGAGCACCGGCCTCCTTGAGGGGATTATCAAGCATAACCTGATGGTGATCAAAGTAGACCCCCTTCTCCCGGAAGCCTTCTGCTATGTTCTTTGCGGTAATTGAACCGTAGGCCTTACCTGTCTCCCCAAAGGCAAGGGTGAACTTCACATGTTCCCCATCGAGCTTTGCACGAAGCTCCTCCGCGGAGGCGCGCTGTTTGTCTATCCTGACGCAAGTCTGACGCATCACCTCCTTAAAATGACGCCTGTTGGCGTCACTCGCACGCAGAGCAAGTTTCTTCGGAATCAAATAATTGCAAGCGTAACCGTCTTTGACCCCAACTATCTCTCCTCGCCTACCGAGCTTAGCTACGTCCTGGGTAAGAATTACTTCCATAACGCCTCCCTGCTACTTCGCTACGTAAGGGAGAATCCCCAGGTTACGGGCCTGCTTGATCGCTTTGATCAGCTTACGTTGATGGCGAGCGCATAGACCCGTGCTACGACGACCGAGCACTTTGCCTTTGTCGGTCAGGAAGGCAGAAAGATAGGCGGCAAAGGGAGATATCTCGTCCATCTTCTCTACACAGAAACGACACTCTCTTTGGCGTCTCATCATTCTCACAGTACTCCTTTATCTCTTAGAACTATCAGTTTACTCTCCTTCAGGTAGTTGTCAACTCGCGAACGGGTCTCCCTCTCCCTCGCTGTTATCGGAATCACCAGAACCTGTCTCCGTCGAAGCCTCGCCCGGACCCGGAGTGGGTGCCTTATCGAGAAACTGCAAGCGTCGGGAGACGATCTCTACCACGTAACGTCTGCTGCCATCCTGGGTCTCGTAAGAACGGGACTTGAGTGTTCCTTCGATAAGAACGGCAGAGCCTTTCCGCAAACGTTCTCCGGCCATCTCCGCCATGCGATCCCAGACAACTATGTTGAAGAAGCTCGTTTCCTCCTTGAATCCGCTTGCCTCACGGTCGCGGTAGTAGCGCGATACAGCGATACGGAACGAGCAAACGGCCGTTCCTTTAGGGGTGTATCGCAGCTCGGGATCGGCCACGAGCCGACCCGACACTATAACCAGGTTAAGGTTTGGCAATCGTAAATCAGCCATTTTCTACCCCTCCTGGGAAGACCCCTCTTCTTTTTGACCCGGAGCGGCACTCAGATACATCTGACGCAGCAGACGTTCGTCGTGACGGATCTCTTCCTTCAGCTTGGCAATCAAGCCAGGCTCTGCATCAAAGGCCACTCTCCAGAAGCGCGTACGAGGATGCTTCTTGACAACATGCGCCATATCGCGCATATCTGATTCCAGCTCCTTGACGTTGGTAGCCTTACCGCGCTTGAGCAGCTTGTGGAACATCTCGCAGAAATCCTCTAAAGCCTTGTCTTCAAGATCCGGGTCAAGTATTAATACGGCCTGATAGCGTCTCAACGATCCTCCTATCTGAATTTAACAAGCAGGACGTCCTGATCCTGCACTATGTAATCCTTTCCTTCGACCTTCAACTTTCCTGATGCCGAGGCTTCTCTCCAGGAACCGGCCTCGATTAAATCACTCACACCAACCACCTCGGCCTTTATAAACCCCTCTGCTATATCGGTATGAATCTTTGCCGCGGCTTCGTGCACTGTGGAACCTTCAGTAATCAGCCATGCGCGAACCTCGGAACCCTTGATGGTGTAGAAACGTATAAGTCCCAGAACCCTGCGGGCCTCTTCCACGAGGCCATTCACTCCCCTGCTGTCTACAGCGATCCCCCGACGCAGCTCCTCACGCTCACCCGGATCAAACCCCTCAAGACCTTCCTCTAATTCAACTGAAAGCCGGTAGGCGCCTTCAAGTTCTACTGAGGAGTTCTTATCCGGAAGGTTAAGCACGTCGATCCGGGGACGGGGAACGAGTAAACCACATGACTTCAAGCACAGCACCTCATCGTCGGTGTAGGAGCCGTTCAGGCTGAAGGCAGCTTTGGAGATAAGCAAACGGTAGCGCTCTAAAAGATTAACCTCATCGCGAGCCTGGGGCTTTTTGCGCTTTTCGGCAAGCCTTCGTTCAACGATCTCCAGATCGGCAAGGGCAAGTTCTGAGAGGACAATCTCGGCATCGCGGCGAGGATCAACGGTGTCGAAAACATGGAGAATGTTTTTGTCGGCAAATCCCCTGATTACGTGGAGCACGAGATCTACGTCGCGGATATGTCCAAGGAAGCGGTTGCCCAAACCTTCACCTTTGTGCGCGTTTTTGATAAGACCCGCGATATCAATTACCTCTATCTGAGCAAGAGTCAGCTTTTGAGGGGAAAGCATCCGGCACAGGCGATCCAAAGTAGGATCTGCAAGGACCGCCATGCCGTGATTGGCGTCGATGGTTGTGAAGGGGTAGGTCTCGACCGCCGCCCCGGCCTTTGTAAGGAGATTAAAAATGGACGATTTGCCCACGTTGGGCAATCCAACGATGCCTATCCTCATCCCGCGTTCACCTGGTTCATGGCTACATCAATCCCCTGGGTTGCCGCAAGGAGCACAGCTTCTTTTGCGCGTTCGATAATTGAAGGCAACTTTTTGAGTTCTGCTTTGGAGAAGGAAGAAAGCACGTAGTCTGAGAGTTCGGCCCCATCAGGCCTGGGACCAACACCCATACGCAGCCTGGGAAACTCATCCGTACCTAGATGATCGGATATAGAGGCAAGGCCCTGATGGCCGCTGGTGCCGCCCTTTAAGCGCAGGCGAAGACGACCCCATTCCAGATCAACATCGTCTGCTACTACGAGGAAGTTGTCGGCGCGCCTGTCAAGGACTCCCTTGAGTACCGCACCCGAACGGTTCATGTAGGATAAAGGTTTTACCACCCGAAGCTCCTGCAAGCGGTATCTCCCTTCTGCAATAAGGGCCTGGTCATGGGGTCGAAATCGCCAGCCAAGCTCAAGGGCAAGGGCGTCCGCAACCATGAACCCAAGGTTGTGACGAGTAAAGAGATACTCATCCCCAGGATTCCCAAGACCAAATACAATCACTCCTTGCTCTCGGTCTCCTTTGCACCTGCTTCGCCTTCTGGCACAGCGGCTTCTTCTCCCTCAGCGCCTTCCTCGGCCTCGCCTTCCTCCTCAGCGGCGACCTCCTCAACACGACGAGGAGAGGCGATGGTCACGATCACAGCCTGAGAAGGATCAAGTACTTCGATACCCTCCTCAAACTTAATGTCGCGTATCCTGATTGCTTCGCCCAACTCAAGATGGCTTATGTCAATATCCACATTCAAGGGGAGTTTCTCAACCGGCCCGCGGACATCAACCTCGTAGCGGATGTGATCGAGAATACCACCCATCTTGAGTCCTTCCGGGGTGCCCTGGATTATGATCGGTATCTTGACGTGCAAGACCTCACCAGGATGAATCTTCTGGAAGTCTATGTTCAAGAACTCATCGGTCAGGGGATGCCTCTGAATCGCCTTTATAGCCGCACGGAAGACGTCACCCTGAGGAGGCGCGAGCTCGGTTATCATGAGCTTGCCTCGAAGGTGAGCGATAAGGTTTTTGAACTCTTCGGCGTCTACGGTGATGGAATAACTCTTCTCGCCCCTTCCGTAGACCACCGCGGGAATCTTACCGCTCTTACGTAACTTACGCGTGACAGACTTTCCAGTACCCTCTCTTGCCTCAAAATGTAGTGCATTCTTTGCCATTGTTCTCCTTTTATTACTTCAAACTCTTAAATGAATAGTGAACTCACCGATTCACCGTTGTGTATACGCCATATTGCTTTAGCCAAAAGCTTCCCCACCGAAAGGACTTGAAATTTATCATCCTTCAACCTATCACGAACCGGAAGTGAATCGGTAATCACTATCTCCTCAATAGGAGAAGCAGAAAGCCTGACTATAGCCTCTGCTGCAAACACACCGTGCGTTGCCGCTACCCTCACCTCGCGCGCACCACGCTCAAGGAGAAGCCCGGTGGCTTTAATCAACGTAGTACCGGTACTTATAAGATCGTCCAGCAGCAGACATATCTTACCTTGCACATCGCCCACCAGGTTAAGCGCCTCTGGTTGATCTTTTTTCTCCCTGCGCTTATCCACAATAGCCATAGGCAAACCACCCATGCGCTTGGCATAGCCCCGGGCACGTCTGGCACCTCCTGCATCCGGAGAAACCACCATGTAATCGGAAAGGTCACGCTTTCCGAAGAACTCTGCGAATACTGGCGTAGCGTAGAGGTGATCGACCGGTATATCGAAAAACCCCTGTATCTGTTCTGCGTGTAAGTCGAGGCTCAGCACACGGTTAGCACCTGCCTGAGTCAGGAGATCAGCAATCAGCTTGGCGCTGATAGGTACACGAGGCTCATCCTTCTTGTCCTGGCGGGCATATCCGTAGTAGGGGATCACCGCGGTAATCCGTGCCGCTGATGCTCGCTTGGCCGCATCAAGCATCAATAAAAGCTCCATCAGGTTCTCCGCCGGCGCATGGGTGGATTGGATAATAAACACGTCAACACCGCGAACGTTCTCTTCTATCTTCACCCTTATCTCGCCGTCCGAAAACCGATCAATGGTAGCCTTACCCAACGGAACACTCAGTTCCTTGCAGATGGATTCGGCCAGCACGAGGATAGAATTCCCGCAGAATACTTTTATCTCATCACGTACCACGTCGCTCCTTTTCAAACTGGGGCGCAGGGAGTCGAACCCCGATTAGAGGAACCAAAATCCTCCGTCCTGCCATTAGACGACGCCCCAACGCTCAAGTGTTCTTACACGAAACAAACGTCCGCGTGTTCCCGCAGGAAGTTCAAACTCCACATCAGGCCCAACCACGGCAAACAAAGCAGACCCTGATCCCGAAAGCCCTGCAACCCACGCACCCTTTGAGTTAAACCACTCCACCATCCGCTCAAGCTCCGGGTAGCACCGATAAACCACCTCTTCAAAAGAGTTATAAAGCCATTGCGAGGCTTCGTGGTAGCGACGCTCGCGAAGCGCCTTAAATAGAAGTCTACACGGCTTGGAGCCATTTGTCAACCGCTTAAGCCGCTTATAAGCCCAAGGGGTTGAAACACCGAACCCAGGGGAGTAGATCACAAGATCAAACGAAGGAACCTTCAGTGGTTTTATCCTCTCGCCGCGCCCGGTCACCAGGCAGGGACGGGGATCAAGAAAAAAGGAGCAGTCCATCCCCAGCTCAAGCGCGAGCGAACGAAGTTCATCGCCAGAAAGACGTGTATCAAAAAGCCTGTCCAATCCAATAAGCGTCGCCGCCGCGTCCGAGGAACCTCCACCCAATCCATGACCCACTGGTATCCCTTTCTTTAGGTCAACCCTTATCCCGGACCGAACCCCGGTGTACGTAAAGTAAAGATCGGCTGCAAGCCAAACAAGATTCTTGGAATCGGATGGAACGTGCGGTATGTCACACGAAAGCTCTATGCCACGCTCACGAACCTCAAAGCTCAACCGGTCGAAAAGGCTTACCGGGAAGAACAGCGAACGCAACTCGTGATAGCCGTCCGAGCGGCGCCGTTCGACCCACAGACCGATATTTACCTTAGCCGGTGTTCTTAAGGTAAGCACGAAGTGCATCCTGCCATGATCTCAAGGTATGCCCGAAGGATTCTTCGTATTTCCTGCATGAGAGCACCGATTGTCTGGGTCTGGGTGCGATGAAACCGATCTCGGCACCTGTGGAAGGTATGGGTTCAACCCTGCTTCCAAGAACTCGAATGATCTCTTTTCCCATCTCGAAACGCGTACAGTCCCCATTGTTGGTAAGGTGAAAGATGCCGATGACACCTGATCGGGCGATTTCGTAGATAGGCGCAAGCAAATCCGGTATGTAGCCAGGCGAACCTTGGTGATCTGTAGTAAACTTAGGGGAACGCCCTTGATCAATCTCTTCCTTAACAAAGGACACGAAGTCATCCTTAACCCCGAATAACCAGGCAACCCTTATGATTGCGTAATTCTCGACAAGTGAGCTGACCGCGCGTTCAGCAGCGAGTTTCGTCTTGCCGTAGACACTCAGTGGATTGGGGGAATCCAGCTCAATATACGGCGAGGATTTTTGGCCGTCAAAAACGTAGTCCGTGCTGAAATGGATAAGCCGGGCCTTGAGTGCAGCCGCCGCCTCGGCCAGGTTGCGTGTAGCTTCCAGGTTATCGCGCCAGGCACGCCCGGGGTCACGTTCGCAGCGGTCCACATCAGTCATAGCCGCAGTGTGAAATATAAAATCGGGACGAAACGCGGCAAGGTGTTTACTCACCTCAGCCTTCTCGGAAAGATCAAGCCCCTTCCTGGATACCGCTCTAACCTCACCTTCCCTCGATGAAAGGAACTCAAAAAGTGACGCACCAAGCCTGCCGCAAGTGCCTGTAACCAAAATACCGCCCATACCGAAGTCTAATCGCCAAAAGGGGTTGTGTCAAGAATCCCTACAAGAGGGCTTGACAATTTAATCCATAGCGTTATAATAAGAATTATGAACAGGCTGAATACTACGGTGCGTTACGCTGTTCGGGCTACGCTTTTTTTGGCGCAACACGCCGATCGCCCTATTTCTATCAAGGCGATCTCTGAGGCAGAGGGTCTATCCATCAAGTATCTCGAGCAGCTGTTCCTTAAGCTGCGTAAAGCTGGGCTTGTACGAAGCGTACGAGGCATGCACGGCGGCTATTTTCTGGCCAGGTCTCCGGAGAAGATCACGATTGGCGACGTCGTTCGTTCGGTTCAAGCCGACGGGATTTATACCGCCCCGTGCACCAAACGCAAGGCCCGTTGCGAACGCCAGAGTAAGTGCAAGGCCACCAAATACTGGAGCAAACTCCAGAAACTCCTTGATGATTTCTTCAACAATACCACCCTTGCCAGCTTTCAGGAATGAGATTCCTCGCTATCCATACCAGCTTCTCAAACATGACGGATGCAGAACGTGTGTCGCGGATCCTTATTGAAGAAAAACTAGCGGCATGCGCTAACATCTTACCTGCCCATTCGATATATCGCTGGCACGAAAGGATCGAGGACGAAGACGAGGTGTTCGTAATCTTAAAGACCGACGAAGACACCTATCCGGCACTGGAGAGGCGGATTTTAGAGCTGCATCCATATGAGGTGCCTATGATTACAGCTACATCTATCCGTGCCGGATCAAAAAGTTACCTTGCATGGCTCTCCAAAGCCTTGCAAAGGAGGAATAAATGGTAACCAAAGCCCAGGTGCGTGAAGCCCTGAAGAAGGTGATAGATCCTGAGATAGGAATCAACATCGTTGATCTTGGCCTGATCTACGACGTTCAGGTGGAGAATGATGTGCCTCACGTCAGTATGACGCTTACGGTTCCTGGCTGCCCTTTGGCAAACATGCTTACCCGGCAAGCCGAGCAGGCGGTGCGAGCAGTGGAAGGGGTGAGGGACGTTAAGCTCGAACTTACCTGGGACCCACCCTGGAACCCCAAGATGATGAGTGAGGATGCAAAGCGCAAGCTGGGCTGGGGCGAATAATTAAAACACCCCATGAGATTACTTCTTGCTCTCGCGGGAACCCCGAATTAAATGCTCCCTTTCGCCTGCGGCGAAAGGATCGCAAAGCGACGACTGAGAATGTAGGGGCCGACCTCAGCGTGCCCCTTGGGGTACTGAGTGCCCCATAGGGTATCAGGTCGGCCCGCTTACTATCTTATGAGAACAACCTTCTGAGTCGTAGATGACGTTTCACCCTCAACCCTTGCGAAATAGACGCCTTCACCCCACGCGTTCGTTCCACGACCGCGCGGGGACCCCGAAAACAGAACCCCGTTAGCGTAGCACGACGACTTTTGTGCGTGCCGAGTAACCCTCGGTTGAAACCCGGGCGAAATACACTCCTGCGGGGAGGTGGGAGGAGGGCAGGGAGGAGGGCGGTGGCGCGTCCCATACACCCTTGCCTTTTATGGTCTCCTGGAGTATTCTTCGTCCGTCGGCGGAGTAGAGGGTAAGCTTGGCTTCGCCCGTAACACTCCCGGACACGTCGTATGAGAGCCGGTTGAGGGAGGCTGAAAGCTGGATGGGTGACTCGGTCTGGATCGGCGATTCCGCAACCCCTACCCCCATGTCCCAGTCGGAGATTAAGGCCCAGGCCTCACAGATGCTATCAGGCGTAGAATGAGGATACACCCATACGATACGGTTATCACACGCCCCTACTGCGGGCACAAAAATAGTCTTAAATGTGGTATCTTTTCCGAAAGGCGCCGTGTAATCAAACACGTTAGTCCGGCGCCAAACCTCCTTGTCTCGAATCTCTCCGATTATGCCACCCGGGCGCCACCACAAGCAGTCTGGTTCTTCGTGTAACTTACTATGTCGAAGATGCGTCTCTGCAAACCGCCCATCAGAGGAGAGGGCAACTGAGAATCTCTTTTCCCGAGTAGCGGATGCGTTGGGGTCATTCACGAGCAGGCACGGGAGATAGGACGCCAACCCGCGATGGGCGAACACTCGAGCCTCCAAAAAACCTCCGAGTCCTCTGAAAAATGCCACGAAGCGGTCATTGTCAAGCCAAAAGAACTGGGGCTCCAGCCCGCCGTCTTCCCGTTCATCCAACAGATGTCCCCTTGGTCTCCAGGATAGAATAGGTTCATCTGCGGCATCAAACACCTGGAACCGCTGATACGTCGAGTCCCGCCACCCCCCAATCTCATCGCGCCAGGTCACTGCCACGTCGCCTGCATCGTTCAGCGCCACCCTGGGATAGTAGAAGAATACACACCCCTCATCACAAGCCAGGAAGGGCCGGTTCTCAGGATAACCCTCCAAATCAAAGCGCTCCACCCACACGTAGTTCTTGTAAGTGGGGGGACCAAGCTCTATCTCGCACCAGGTCACTACGAACTCCTCATTATTGTTGAGGCTCAGGTCAATTGGGCTGGGTTTGGCGACCTTCTCGTCACCTGGGAGTGTCTGCGTGTGCCTACCTAACGATACGTGGGCCACCAAGGTGTGCGCAGAGCCAACAGGGCTGCCGTCAGGGGCAAAACGCTGAAAGCGCACATACCAGGCATACCAAGACTCATCCTCCCTCCAGATCGGCTTATCTGCCCAAAGCAGGATAGTGTTGCCCGCGGTGTCCATCTCAAGGCAAGGCCGGCTAATCCACGAGGTGTCCGCGAGCTTTGTGATCTTATAAGCCTCGGTCATCGGATCCCCGTCCCGGTCAAAGAAGCGGATAAAAAGCTCCGGCTCTAGATCATTGGGATTGAAGGGATCGCCGGAGGGTATGCCGTCTATCCAGGCCACGGCAAAGTGGCCGTTTGAGGCTATGGCCGCACAACCGTATTTCTGATTATGCCCGGGCTGGTGCTCTGCTACCTGAAACGGCTCCACTAGGACGCCGCCGCATAACGTCAATGCCAAAACACTTAATTGGATCATATTGACCTCCTTTATGTCTATCATAAGCCGGTTTTTCACAATGTCAAGGCCAGAAGAGGAGGGGCAAAGCCCCTCCTCTAATCGTTTTAGTTTAATCTCAACGGTAGTACGTCCGGTGGCCTGAACAGGTGCCGCTTCCACTAACGCCCGGAGTATCACTCCAGGTTTTCATCCAGGTTCCTTCATAGGTCTTAGGTCCGTAATCGAACGTGGCTTCCCAGGTTCCACCGAAGTCAAACAGCTTCGTCTCCGGCTTCGCAGAGCTATCAGAATAACCTTCACCTGACCAGGAACCGCTACCCTCATGTGTACCGCTTGTGCCGTACTCCTTTCCGCCGGTGACTGTAGCGATGTAGACAAAGATGCTGTCGCCATCATCGGCACAGATGAAAGTGATGTAAGTTATAGCGGTCCAACGGCCAAACATATCCCGGCCTGGACGAGGAGGAAAGATGTAGGTGGAGTCCTCAACCTCGTTACAGGTATTTTCTACAACCGTATAGGCCGTCATATTGTAGGTAAGGGTTCCAGAGCGGAACCAGCCGTTCCAGCTTTCGTGAGTATAATCATCACCGTAGGCGCTGGTGGCGGCCACGAGCATCACCGCAACCGCGGCGATGATGATTAGGGCCTTTTTAGGCATAATGTCCTCCTATGTTTAGGTTTGTTTCGTTTACGGGAATCCTTCGGAGATTCCCCATATCCAAATATACGCAAAAAAAAAACATCTTGTCAAGTAGTTTCTGGTCAATTAAGTATGATACTATGTTTTTGGCATTATTTTGCATAAGCTTTTGAGGGGGGGCAACTTAGGAGTGTTATTCTAGAAGATATGTAGAGAATTTAACGCAGGAGAACGAACTTTACCCGCTCCACCCGGTCGGGGAAGCGAATAACCGCAAGGTAAAGGCCTGCGGTCATGCGCTGAACGTCAAGCTCGGCCTGGGCTACGCCCTGGATGGTCAAAAACTCGCTTGCAGAAATCTCGCGAATTCTCTCCCCTGAGATGGTGTAAATGGTAGCAGATTCTGCTCCGTCGAGCGGGGTAAAGCGGACGGGCAGCCCCAAAGAAACGTAGCAGGGATTTGGATAAACCGACACCTTAGCGGACACCGAGTCTGTATAGCGAGGCAGCGTAAAGAGCGAGATTCCGCCCCCTGCGGTTCCTACCGCAACCCGGCCAGTCCGATCCACATCCAGCCAGCTGTACTCAAAACCATGGATGAGCGGGGTATCGTATGAGGATATAACCTGCCACAGAGGAAGAGAGGTATCGTATGCGCTATTCGCAGGATCGTAGACAACCACCCCTTCGTTCCTGCAAAGGAAGTAGATTCTTCCCCAGGGATCGCGATCAACCGAAACAAGATCATCTTCAGGAATCGGCGAGTTTGAGTCTTTATACCACACCGTTCCTTCGGGCATCCAGTGGAAAGCCCCCTCTGGCGAGACTCCCCAAACACCTCCTGAGCCGTCCAGTGCTATATCCCGCACCTGCTGGGCCGGAACCTTGATGGCGAACTCTCCCCCTTCGAGTTTTTGCGTAAAATCCGGTGGATAGTAGGCCACAAGTCCTGCACTCGTACCCGCCCATACCGTACCTAAGGAATCGAACTCGAGCGCGTAAACATGTTCATAGATATCTGACCAATTGATGTGTGTCAATTCCTGGAGATCAGGCGAAAGCACGCTCATCCGCTGGGAATTAAAGTGGGAAATCCATATCCGATCCAATGGATCTACCGCAACCCAGGCTATTATGTTAAGGCTTACCCCCTCACCCCAGGAATACTCCTCCCACTCATTTGTCGAGGGGTCGTAACGAACAACGCCATTGGTAGCCCACCACGAACCGAACACAATCCGTCCCTTCGAGTCAACCGCACTTACCTTTGTAGAGTTATTAATGGGAATGGTATCGTTAGTATAGAGGTTTTCCCAACCATCCCCATCTTCAAAGTAGCGCGTCACCCCGCGCATGCCATGAGTCATCCAGAGATTGCCACGATCATCCAACAGAAAATGCCAAACAAAGTTGGAGTTAAGCCCAGGGCAATCGAAGCTTTGCGAACCATCCCATAGCGTTCTCCATTCCCCATCCCAAACTATGAGCCCATCACCCAAGTAGCCCCCTGCTTGACCAAGGCCAATCCATACACGTCCCCAGCTATCAACCTCTATCCTCTGCATGAACCGAGCCCAGGTCGATTTTACCCCGGCAGGGGTATCTATCCAGAAACCCAAGGTGTCCAAGGTATCAACCGCCTCGCGATAGCGAAACAGCCGTTTATACCCCCCTGATCCGGAGGCGGACGTAACATAAATCGTATCGCCCGCATGCGCGAGTGAAGTAACCTTAGGCAAGGTATCCTGGAGTAGAAAAACCGTATGGAAGCCGGCTCCTGATTCGGCATATCTTGATACCCCCTTGCGGGTCAGGACATTGAGGGAATCCCCGGGATCCAGGTCGCGTATATCCGTAGAGGGTAGACCATCGGTGATGCTGAAGGTTTCAACCGAGCCAGTTATCGGGACGTAACGCCTGAGACCTTCATTTGAGCCTATCCATAAATCCCCTTTGAACCAGCACATCCTGGGTGCGGAGCGGTTACCAAGCGGTGGGATAGGAATCCTGGTATCATCATCCAAGAAAGCAGGCGTACCCCTCATTAAGATAAAGAATACCCCGCTGGGTGTACCAACGGCAAGTGTATCCCCGTTAAGAGCAAGCGAGAGAACCGAACCGCTAACCTGGGGATGAGGTAAGGCCTGATCGGACTCAGGATCGATCAGGGCCAATCCATCATCAGTCCCAACCCACAACTCGCCTGAGCTGACCAACGCCAGGCTGCGGCAAACGTTGTGCACAAGCCCGTCGGTGTTGGTAAAACCGCGGGTAAACGCGGAGTCTGCAAGCGAGAAGAATCGCACCCCGCCGTTCGTCGCACACCACGCACCGCCATCAACAGGCGCAATATCGTAGATAAGGTTTGCGTTAAGCAAACTCTGCCACTCGACCTGATCCAGGTTTATGCCCAAGATAAGATAAAACATCAAAAATAGCATCCCTACCCCCTTTCTAAGTTAAGAGATTTCAAGAACATTTCAAAATCCCACAACGCAAAAAGCGTGGAAAAACCAGCATATCTTAACCCTACTGGAGTTTTTCCAACGCCTCATTGGCGCGTATACCGAAGCCTTCGGGGTCGTTCTCTCCACGTTCGGCGAGGATGGCAGAAAAGACAACCCTGGCATCCTCGGGTTTATCGAGCTGGACGTACCCTTCGCCCGCCTGAAGCCAACACTCAAGCCCCCACCGGTCCTGTGGAAACTCCTCGTGGCACTGCAGGAACAAAGCAACCGCCCTCTCAAGATGTTCGGGATCAGCAAACGCCGCGTAAGAACGCGCGGTACAGTAAAGGAGATAGGGCCGCCCTTCGGTGACAAGGGGTAAGGCCTGCTCGAAATAGGTAATGGACTGAGAGAATTTCAAGCCATAGTAAGCCGTAACCCCAAGCTCCAGGTACCACTTCCCGCGTTCTTCAGAGGATGTGGACTCTTCAGCCAGAAGCTCAAAGTACTCTAAAGCCTTATCCCACTCCTTCTGCCTGCGTGCTATCTTGGCCAGGTTTTCAAGCGCCAACGCACGTAAGTCAGGTGCCGTGAGCGTATGTCTGTAATAGGAAGCGGAACTGTCAAACTCCTGCTGCATGTAAAACAACGACCCTAACTTGAAATAAACCGTGGGCAAGAGCTCGCTTCGGGGGAAATCGGAGACAAACCCCTTCAGGATATCCATAGCATCCTCTTGTCTACCCTGTCTGGCAGCGGCAACCCCACTGTAGTATACGAAGTTCTCGTTCTGCCAGAGCGCACGCACGTTAGAAAGTGCGGCAAGCACACTGTCCGCATCCTGGATACGACCCGAATTCAAAAGATACGCAACCTTTTCCAAAAGAAGCGGCGATTGATCGGTTGCGCTCATAATATCAAGCCGCAGCCACAGCGAATCGCCCTCCCTGATTTCTCCAGAACGATATAAAGCGGTAACGAGTTTGGCAAGAATCAAGGTGTCTTCAGGATTGGCCGCATGAAGTTTCCAAAGCGAAGCCACCGCGCTTGAGTCCTCCCCTCCAGCAATTTTGTACTGCGCTAGAAGGAACTCCGCCTTTGCCATAAGATCCTCGTTCTTGCCTTCTCTCGTAAGCCGCTCCAAAAGATGCCTGCCCAGACGGGGGTGATCAATTAAACCCGCGCCCACGCCTGCCCAGTAGAAGTAGGAATCGGTACGGCCTGCCGGTCGTGTATGCAATAAACGTTTAACGTCTTCTGGCTCGGCCATCTTGCGTTCGACCTTTGCCGCCTGTTTGAAGAAATCGATCTCCTGGCTGTACTCGGCATCCTGGAGTGCAGCCTGAAAGTTATCGAACTCGTTGTACTGCCTCAATGCAAATATCAGGTCAAGCGAACGCTGCCAGAGATCCGCAGGCAAGGTTGAGAGCTCTTCTGCTATCTTTCGATAAATTCTTAACGCTTCAAGGTTGCGACCACGAGCTTCTTCCAGGATAGCCAGCTCACGGCAGGCAAGGAAGTAAAGGGTATCGTGCGGAGCCACCGAGAGGATCAAGGAAAGTTTTGCCGCGGCATCGGTCGTATCAGCCTCGGCAAGCGAGAGCCTGGCAAGCTCGTAGAGTACAGGATAGTTGTAAGGGCTTTGCGGTCGTGTAAGGTAAAGGGTTTCCCAGCCGCTCTGCGCAGCTGTGGTATCTCCACGCGCAAGCTGAACATATCCAAGAAGGAAGGTTATTTCATCCGCGTAGCGGCCTTCAGGGTAGTGGTCAAGGTAATCAAGCGCCCTCTCTACCTTTTTCAAGGGATCGCGTATCTCGGTAACAAAAAGATGGTATAAAGCATCCTCGACCAGGCGATCGGCAGGGAACTGCCAGTAAAGGTTCTCGTAGCGCTCCCGCGCCCGATCCAGGTATTTTACCTTGCCGTCACGCAGATACAGCCTTTCGTAAGATAATGCGGAGTAGTAGAAAGCCTGAGGCGTTGAGACCGTGTCGAGGAACGCAATCGCACCCTCGTAGTCCTTGGCATCCTCAAAGAGAATCTTCCCCTTCTCCGACGAGCTTGTCGCCGAGATGAGTTTTTGGAGCGCTGCCTCTGCGTCCTTGATCTCGAAGTATCTGAGGAGCTCGGCCTCACGGAAGGCCTCTGAGCGTTCTGAAGCAAACGGTGCGTGTGCAAGGTAATCTTCGTAGACCTCCAAAGCTTCTGCGAACCTTTTCTGCGAACCAAGCAGCCTTGCCCGTCTAAGGATCTCCGCCGAACGCACAAAGGGAGAGGAGATAAGCAGGCGTTCGTAAAGCGAGTACTCTTCCTTTTCTGCGAGTATCTCAAGTGCGTGCACGTACTCGTCATAGGTACGGAATCTTGCATCACCCAACACCTTTGAGTCGAACTCCTCTCCTGCAAGCAAGCGAACGCGTGCCTCAAGTGAACGGTCGTAGGAGGAAAAGGGGAGTCTTTCCTGCACCTCCTCGTATGTCTTTACCGCGCTCCGGTTATCGCCCAGGGCGGCGTATGATTCCGAAAGCGGCAAAAGCGCATCGTAACGGCGCTGGTCAAGCGCAGAGGAGTACAACTCAACGGCATCTTCGTAGAGACAAAAAGACTGAAATAACTTACCAAGGATATAGGCTTCCGTTGCAGGAATCTCCGAGGGTCTTCCCATTGCAAGCCCTGCCTCAAGAGAAGAAAGGCTGTCGCCGCGTGAAAGCGCGGCCTCGATCTGAAGGGCTGCGATGGTGGCGGCAACCTCAGGATAGGTCTCTTCAAGATCGGCAAGATAGACACGCAAGAGATCGTAGCGCCCGGCGGCAAGAAGCACCTTCGCACCTACAAGCCGCAGATCAGGGTCTTCTATCGCCATATAGACGTCGCGCGCCTCTTTGTATTCCTTGTGCTGCTCAAGCTCGGAAGCCAGCCTCAACTTAGTATCCTGGGATATTTCAAATCGGGGATAATCGGCAAACAAGGAGTAGGCCTTACCCGCTTGATTCAGTTCAAGTGCCGAGACAACAGCCTTCTCTAACGCCTGCGGTGCAGGATCAGCTGCGTCTCTAAGATGGCGCTCAAGATAGCGCAGCGCCTTGTCGTAGCGGGCAAGGGCAAACGCGGACTGACCGGCAAGTAAAAAAGCGCTGTCCACCGCGTCGAACTCCGGCTCCAGAAGCAGCTGCTCCATCGCGTAGAGGGTGGGGCCATAAAGCCCGCTGCGGTAAGCCTCCACCGCCTGGTCAAAATCCTCCCGCAGTGTGGTGGCTATAAGAAAAAACAGAAGCGCGGTCATCTCGACTATGGCCCCTTTATGCCGTCAACATCCCGCCGTCCACGCGTATAACCTGGCCGGTGATGTAGGAGGCGTCGTCTGAGCAAAGGAACCGAACTATCTTCGCCACATCCTCAGGGGTGCCGAATCTTTTAAGAGGAATCTGCGTAAGATAGGCGTCCTTTATATCCGCAGAGAGCACATCGGTCATAGGGGTCTGGATAAACCCTGGAGCTATGCAGTTTACGGTTATGTCGCGAGCGCCAAGTTCTCTTGCCAGGGATTTAGAGAAACCTATGAGTCCTGCCTTGGATGCGGCGTAGTTGGCCTGCCCAACGTTGCCAGTCTGTCCCGCCACAGATGAGATGTTGACGATGCGACCCCAGCGCGCCTTGAGCATTGGCCGCAGAAAAGCCTTGCAAACGTTGAACGCACCTGTGAGGTTCACCTTGAGAACCAACTCCCAGGCAGCGGCGTCCATGCGCATGAAAAGGGTGTCACGGGTGATGCCTGCGTTGTTGACGATAACGGTGATCGGCCCCTCTTCTTTCTCAACCTTTGAGGCAAGCCCGGTCATCTCTTCAAAGGAAGATACGTCGGCCTTGTAGCAGTGGACCTTGCCGCCCTCTTTTTCAATCAGGTCTTTAGTCTCGGTAAGTCCTTCCTCGTTCAGATCCAAAAGCACAACCGGATAGGACCTGGCAAGTTCCATTGCAATGGCCCGCCCGATCCCTGCTGCCCCGCCGGTTATCAAAGCTCGTCTTTCTTCGTTCAAAGCCCCTCCTAACGTAAAAGGGTCATCATTCCCTTGTTTCGCTCCGCTACCCTTGAACCCTCAAAGGTTTCAACTATATAGAAATAAAGCCCTGAGGCAACCGGCCTTCCTGCATCGTTCGTGCCGTCCCAGAAGGCGGTCCGGCTGTAGCGGCTTATCTCGGTGGGCTTTTCATCAAGGATTCTAACCCGTTTGCCGGCAAGGTTATAGATAAGAACCCTGAAATCCGGGTACTGGTCTGCGGCCTTTTCCTCGTCGGTCGGCTCGTAAACGATGGTTGCTCGTTCGTGTTCGTGAACGTTAAATGGGTTGGGATAAGAGTAGACATGTCCCAACAACAAAACCGCTATCTCCAGCCTGGCCGTCATTACGCTGTCTGCCGGAGAGATTTCGGTAACCGACGCGCCTGAGGGAGCGCCGTCGTAGAACCTGCTTGAGGGAGTAGATGAGTTGTTGAAGCCAAAGCTATCATCCGACCATAGATCCGAAGCCCAACCTACACCTGAGGTAAAGAGATAGTCCGGATCACCATCCGCCTGCATGATGCCGACCAATGGATTCTCAAGATCGCTGTTGGTTTCCTTAGATTCATCCACGTGAAGGATCAGGAGTCCGTCACCTGGAAGACCTTCATCGAAACCGATCCTTTGACGGTTCTCCACGAGAAAATACTCGCCTCGCCCAACCGATTCAAATGACCAATCAACCCCAGAAGGATTAGGGAATATCCTGTAGGTTGAAGGAGACGCTGATGATGTGGAAAACCATGCATTCTCTACCAGCTCTAATCTGTCTCGCTCAAGCGCCTCCGGCTCTACCCAGCCCAAAAAGTACTTGCACCACGCGCAGAGATGAACCGGAGAGGAACCCGGTGGATCTCCTGCCCAGGAACCCGAAGCCATAAGGCAGAAGTGGCCTAAACCTGCTTTTCCTGCATTAACGCCATCAGTTATATAAAGGTCGGGCAGGCCGAACCCGTGCCCCCACTCGTGACAGAAAACACCGATGTTGGATATCTCGTCCCGAGGGGGATCGGAAAGCTCAGGGTTCATGGTGTATACATCTATCTTAACCCCGTCGTTTGTCTGGTAGACGCCCGGACCTCCGTACTCTGCCCATCCTGAAAGGGAGAACTCGTGCGACCAGATGTCATTGATGGAGTCCCTCGTTTCCTCAGTACCGTAGCCAACGTGAATTACGGTAAAGATATCCACGTAGCCATCGCTGTCGTTGTCATAGAGAGAGTAATCGACGTAAGGATCCGATTTCTCACATGCCTCCCAAACCAACGAACCGGCGCATCGAGGGTAATCCCCAAGTCCAGATTTATTGTTCACATAGTAGGTGGATGAGTGATCAGCTTCGTAAGGACCGTAAACCTGACCGGTAAGATCAACCCTGCCGTATGAGACCTCATCGTAGTACTCATGAGCGGTGCCTGGATCCCACGGGCCATCGAAAAGCATCCGCTGAAAATCTTCGTTACTATAGGTCGCATCAACATCGGAGTATTCCATCAACACCACTGGGAAATGCTTTGGTCCCTCAACCGTCAGTATCCTCGTCTCCTCGGATGCTGCACGGACTATGGCCTGATACCGGTTCAATCCCAGTTCGCGATAACGCTCCCAGGCCTGCTCCGAAAGCTTAACCCCGGGCCTTGGCGGCATCAACCAAAGGAATGCAATTATAGCCCCAAATAAGTGCATAGAGGTTACTTCTTCGGCTGCTCCTTCTCCTTCATGGAGCAACGGCCCTCGAAGAAAACATTGTCCTGAATCACAAGCCCCTTACAGGTTACATCACCGGTCAAATTCGCCCCGGCGTGCATCTCCACCTTACCTTGCGAATAGATGTTACCCTCTATCCTCCCACCAATGAAAGCGTCCCTGCAACGAACATCCCCTTTAACGCGGGCACTCTCGCCGGCAGTAAAGGTATCGGAGACCGTAATGTTTCCTTCAAGCGTTCCATCAATTCGCAGGCTGCCCTTGGCTTTGATGTTCCCCGTAATCACCGTATCCTTTCCAATTAAGGTATCGAGTTTTCCTTCTTTATTGCTCATATGCTCCTCCTTTGTATTCTCGTTTGAGGATGAAGAGATTGGCAGGGTCTATTGGGATACCCTTATGTCTAACCTCGAAGTGCAGATGCGGCGCACTTGAGCGACCGGTGTTACCCACATAACCCACTATCTGATTCATACTAACCCTTTCTCCCTTCCGCACTATGGCCGACCGCAGGTGGCCATAGAACGTCTCGTAGTACTTGCCATGGCGAATCTTAATGTAGTTACCGTAAAGACTATCGAACCCCACCTCTTCCACCACCCCGTCGGCGGTAGCAAAAACAGGTTTCCCCTCCGAGGTTGCAAAATCAATCCCGGGATGATGCTTTGAGAAGGGACGGGTAATACGGAATCCGACCGTTGGTAAAACCTGGGGATAAAAACCCTCTATCTCCTCCTCTATTTGAGTGGAATCGAACTCTGTAGTATCAAGGGTATCGGAGACCCTCTGAGGTATTATAGGTTTGTAGGCAAAGATAAGCTTGGTATAGTCTACCGTATCCGGGGCCTTCTCTATCCCAAGCATTATCCGCAGGCGTTCCAGTTCCTTCTTACTCTCTAAAAGCTCCTGCTTAACTTCAGGCAATTTGGCAAGGGCGCCCTCAAGCTGATCGGTGCGGTTTCGCAACGACTCCACCTCTGCCCAATCGATGTAGATCTTGAGAGAAAAAACCAGCATGGCAATCACACCCAACACAAATCCCCCTATAGCCGAAAGGATCGCCATTACCGCAGAAAGAGAGTAGGTACGACCGAAAGAACGATTGGAGTAACTGGTGGAGATATGAATAGAGATCCTTTTAGGCAACTTAGGTGTCATTGATCCTCCTCTCTTGCAACAAGCCCTCCGAGGAGTTTAGACATACCCTTACAATCTGAGACTGCCGCACGCTCTATCTGGGAGCCACGATAGCGAAGTGGAATCCCTAAAACAAGCGACGGGATTCCTTTTCTGGATAGCGTATCGGCCGCACTTTCCTCGTCCCAGGCAAACCCTTTCTGAAGCTTTATACCGAGACCGGATGCGGTGCTCGTGACCTCATCTACCCATAGAGACGGTGCGACACTGTGCTGGGTACGCAGAAGAACCCCAGGCCCTTTGCCCGCAGAAAAGCCAGCTTTCTCCTTACCGCAAACAAGTGGTTCGAGGAGATAGAGGCGTTGGATCTTGAGGATCTCAAGCGCAGCGCTAACGCCGGCAAAATTCAGATATCTCCCTGTATAAAAAACGCAAGCGAATGACTGGTCAGCATGGACGCTTTTTGCCTCCTCAAGAATGGCTGCAGCACACACGCGATCACCTAAAGCTGTGGCAAAGTATGCATCCTGCAAGAATTCGAACTCCGCGAGCGGCACAATGAACGTGCCCATCTCGCCTGAGTCTTTAACCAGGTTCTCTGCTCGGAAGGTCTTGGTATCCGGATCGATAAAGATACGATAGCGTCTGGCTTCCTCATCAACTCCCCAGCCGGGGCCAAGCTTTGCATCCGAAGGAAGCGACCTGAGGTGTAAAAAACCCTTCCTGTCACGATGTTCCACAACCCAGCCCGCCTGATCAAGATGGGTGCAAAAGACGCGATAAGGACCGTCTCCCCTGTGTGCGATCACATTGCCCAGGGCGTCGGCAGTGACCTCAAGATTCGTTCCCTCGAGATGGGTCTTTACGATCCCAGCCACCCTTGATTCCCGGCCCGTAGGACCGAAAGCAGCGCATAACTCTTGTAATATCTTGTTCTTCACAACTTAACCTCTCCGAACCGTCCGCAGGCGGCCTTAACCAACTCTATGGTATTTATTATATCCTTGAGATCGGCCAATGCAACCGGTGAGTGGATGTATCGTGCCGGTATGGCCAGCACAGCAGCGTGAAGGGGTTTGACACGAACCGCGGCGCCTGCGTCCGTTCCGCCAACCAGAGGACGCTTGAACTGCCAGGGAATACCCTCACGATCGGCAGTCTCGGCAAGAAGCTCAACCAACCTCTGGTTGCAGATAACCGTTCTGTCAAGGATTGTCACAACCGGCCCTTTACCCAGAAAAGGCATGCGTGCAACGTCCTTATCGGTGGGAACGTCCCCTGCACCTGTACCCTCGAGCACAAGAATAATATCCGGTCGAACCCTGGCCACTGCAATGCGCGCTCCGCGAAGCCCCACCTCCTCCTGAACTGTCCAGACAAAGGTCACCGGGAAGCGGAACTCATGCCTTATCAGTTCAGTCATCATATAGCAGCCGGCGCGGTCGTCGAAAGCCTTTGCCTTCAGGATATCATCGTGTCTCTCAAAACTCGTATCGAACCATACGGGATCGCCCACATCCACAAAGCGCTCCGCCTCAGACCTTGAAGAAGCACCTATGTCGATGCGAAGTTCAGAGATGGGCATAACCGTATCACGTTTCTCCTTATCTGAAAGATGGATGGGCTTTATCCCGATGACCCCTGGGATACACTCCTTACCTATTCTTACCCTCTTGGCAGGCAATACGCGCGGATCAATCCCGCCCAGTTCGATAAATCTTATGGATCCTTCCTCATCGATGCCTCGAACCATCAGACCCACCTCGTCGGTGTGCGCGGCGAACATGAGGTGCGGACCCTGTTTTTCCTGCCCCTTGGTCATATAAAGGTTGCCAAGATGATCGGTGTGTACTGAATCAGCATAAGGACCTACGGCATCTATCAGTATCTCGCGCACCGCCTCCTCGTGGCCGGAGACCCCAGGGGCATCACACAAACGCTTCAGGAGCTCCACAGATCCTCACTCTGCAACGCGGCGCTGAGCAGCTTGAGCGATGATTCCACGTCTGCAAGATCGCAAACCTCAACAGGGGTGTGCATGTTGCGAATGGGAATGGATAAAAGGATCGAGGGGATTCCCTCACCTGAAATACTCAAAACATCGGCCTCGGTTCCGGTGAAGCGGGTTAAAGGCTCGAGCGAGTAGGGTATGGAAAGCTCTGATGCGATGTTTCGTATAGTAGCCAGGTGCGATCTTGATAGAATCGGTCCCACACCCAGGACAGGCCCCTTGCCCAGAGGGAACGCGGAATCCTTGACGTCGTGGTCAGTCCCAAAGGTGGTATCAACGACCAACGCGAACGAGACGCTCTCCCCGAATTCCAAGGCGCTGCGGCCCGCAAAACCGGCACCGAGCATCATTACCTCCTCCTGGGCTGAAGCAAAGAAACGTATCCGACCTGGAAGCTTGCAGGATACAAGCTCCCCGGTAAGGAGAAGGGAAAGATAGAGACCGATGCGGTTGTCCAGACCCGGGCCTGTGACCCGCGAACCTGCCAGCGAAGATGGCTTTTGAGCCCAGGTGCAGACCGTACCGATGGGAACCTGTTCCAGAACCTCATCAACAGATAATCCCACATCTATGAAGAGTTTCTCTCGAGGTATGGGCGCTTTACGCTCTTCCTCGGAGACAAAATGTAGTGGCAGCATACCAACCACCCCGCGGAGCGCTCGTTTCCCCCACACCATAACCTCTTGTGAAGGCACCACCCGCGGGTCTATAGAGGACATCCGAATATACAGATACCCTTCCTCATCGACGCGTTCCACCACAAAAGAGACCTGATCGGCGTGGGCTGAGAATAAGGCCAGCTTTGAGCCTTCGCCTATCTCCCAGGAGAGACCTGCAGGGCCAAGGTCCTGCGTTCTGATCTCATGCGCCTTGAGATACTCGGAGAGAAACGCCTTCATCCGTTCCTCGTGGCCAGATGGCGAGTGAACCTCCAGCAGTTGAAAAAGGAGTTCGTGGTTCATTTATTCTTAAACCACTCCAGGAGACGATTAAGCTCGTCCTCACCGGCGTAACAGAGCTCGATCTTCCCCCCTTTGCGTGCCCTTACTACCCGTACCTTAACCCCCAGCTTCTCCGATATAAGCTCCTCTGCGGCAACGACGACCCCATCTTTCTTTTTGCGCCTCGCCGGCATCTTGACCTTTGCCGCCAAGCGCGCTATCTGCTCCACCGCACGCACGCTAAGACCTTCGGAAACGATGCGTTCACTGAGCTTTTCTGCGAGGGAAACGGACGAAATCTGCAAAAGCGCCCGCGCATGGCCCTCGGTGATTTTACCCTCCTCAAGAAGCTTTCTGGCCTTACGCGGCAAGGAGAGAAGCCTGAGGGTATTGGCGACGGTCGAACGATCCTTACCCACCACCCTGGCCACATCCTCCTGGCTCATCCCGAACTCATCTACCAACTGCTTATAGGCAAGCGCCGCTTCTATTGGATTGAGGTCTTCGCGCTGAAGGTTCTCAACCAGGGCAAGTGCGAGCATCTGGCGATCAGTGGCCTTGCGGATGATTGCCGGAACCTCGGCAAGGCCTGCAAGTTCTGCCGCCTTCAGACGTCTTGAGCCAACCAAAAGCTGATAGCTCGTACCCTTCCGTCTGACCACGATGGGCTGAAGCATCCCGTGTTCGGCGATTGATGCGGCAAGCCCTGCAACCTCCTGACCCGAGATCTTCCGGGGCTGATAGGGATTGGAGGTGATGAGCTTGATCGGTATGGTAAGCGTCTCCCCCTTCAATTCTTTCGGTGCAGCCGGGATAAGGGCGTCAATCCCCTTGCCCAAAGCCTTCCTAGCCACGGGCGATCACCTCACTCGCCAGCTCCAGATACGCCTGTGCGCCGCGCGAGTTGATGTCGTAGTGAAGGATGGTCTGCCCGAAGCTGGGCGCTTCGGCAAGCCGCACGTTGCGTGGAATCACGGTGTCAAAAACCTTATCCTGAAAGTACTTGCGGACCTCATCCGCCACCTGATCGGCAAGGTTGGTGCGAACGTCGTACATGGTTAAAAGCACCCCGAATATCACAAGTCCTGGATTAAGTGAAAACCGGACCCGATTCAGGGTATCCAAGAGCTTGCCTATGCCCTCAAGGGAGTAGTACTCGCACTGGACCGGGATAAGGACGCCGTCGGCGGCCACCAGGGCGTTAAGGGTCAAAAGACCCAGGGATGGCGGTGCGTCAATAATTATATAGTCGTATTGAGAATCAAGTGGTGCAAGCGCTTCACGCAGTCTTGAGGCGCGCGCCTCGTTCTCCACGAGTTCGATCTCAAGCCCTGCCAGATCGATAGAGGCGGGGATGATATCAAGAAACCTCACGGCGGTCGAACGGATAGCTTCACGCACGCGGTGAGGTTCACTCAGCACCTCGTAGGTGGAAATCTCAAGCCCCCGGCTGTCTATCCCCAGGCCCGAGGTGGCGTTGGTCTGAGCATCGGTATCGACCAGAAGCACCTGTTTTTCGGCAACCGCGAGTGCCGCCGAAAGATTTATCGCAGTGGTGGTCTTTCCAACACCGCCTTTCTGGTTTACGATAGCTATCCGCCTCATTGGTTATGTTATTTAATCCTCGCCGCTTGTCAATAAAGGGGGATGGATTTTTAGTTCAGGAATACTCTGAACTTCTTCGATGGTTACCTTGCTCTGCTCACCTTTTTTCATGTCCCTGAGGATAAACCGAGCCTTGGCGATCTCGTCCTCCCCTACGATAAGAACCTTCTCTGCGTTACGTGCATCGGCACGCTTGAGCTGTTTGGAGAGTCCTCCGGCTCGGAACTCGGCCTGGGCTGGTATGCCTCGCTCGCGCAGCTTGAAGAGCAACCGCAGCGAATATCCCCTGGCCTCATCACCCAAAGGCAGGAGAAGAAGGGGTATGGGTGATTGGGTAAAATCAAAGACCTCCTCCCCTTTACTCACCAGAAGTGCTCGCTCTACCCCGAAGGCAAAGCCTGTCGCAGGGGTGGACGGACCGCCAAGTTCCTCGGCAAGATAATCGTAGCGACCACCGCCGCACAGCGTATCCTGGGCACCAAGCAACCTGGATTTGAACTCGACCACCGTTCTGGAGTAGTAGTCAAGGCCGCGAACGAGCCGATCGTTCTCCTGGTAGGGAATGGAGAAGCCCTCAAGCCCCCTTTTGACCTGATCGAAGTGAAGCTTGCAATCCTCGCAAAGGTATTCACGCTGAGAAGGGGCGTTTTTTAAAACAGCCTGGCAGCTTTTAACCTTGCAGTCGAACACCCGTAAGGGGTTGCGCTTCATTCTTACCTTACAGTCCGAGCAGAGTTCTGAGTGGTGTTCCTTGAGGAATTCCACAAGCTTTTTTGTATATCCAGGCCTGCACTTGCGGCAGCCGATGGTATTAAGTTCGAGATACATCCCATTAATACCCATCTCGGTGAAGAGGTCGTAGCCCAGCTTTACGAGTTCAACATCCGCCTCAGGCTCGGCCTCGCCAACGATCTCGACACCTATCTGGGTGTGCTCGCGATAGCGGCCCTTCTGCGGCTTGTCCTGCCGGAACATAGTCATCGCATACCACAGGCGGATGGGAATCTTCAGGTGATTCTCAAGGACAGCCCGCATCACCGACGGCGTTGCTTCAGGCCGGAGTGCAAGATCGCGTCCGCCCATGTCGGCAAATCGGTACATCTCCTTGATTACTATATCCGATGCTTCACCGGTGGAGCGCTGGTACAGCTCGTATGCCTCGAAGGTAGGGGTCAGTATGGGCAGGAACCCGGCGCGGCTGAACTTCTCGTAGACCATCTGCTCCAGTTCCCGCCTGGCCAGAGCCTCGCCGGGCAGGATGTCCCTTGTCCCTTTAACCCGTTTGAAGCGCACGTCTCCTCCTTAAAAAACCTATGAGGAATCCAGCGACGATGCCTGCCTCGTTCGCGGCAAGATCAAGCACGGCAACGTCCCTCTGGGGCACAAGGAACTGCAGGAATTCGCTGGCCGCTCCGAAAACAAGGGCTATCAAAAGTCCCCACCAGCCGAATGACCGGGCGGACAGGTATCCGAGATAGCCGAAGGCGAGAGCGTGAAGAAGCTTGTCCACCGGAAACCCCTGAGGCGGCGTCCCTCTGCCTGGGATAAATGAAAGCGCGATCAGGAAAAGCGCCCAAACGAGAAGGTAGACGTGCCAGCGCCGCATCCTAGCCCCTGATGATTTCCTTGATCCGCATGAGTCTGGTAAGGTTGCCGCGCTCCATCTCGGAGAGCTTGAGTTTGATGAAGGAGATGGTCTCTTCAGTATTGGGAATAACCACGTATTCCAAAGCATTGACACGGCGCCGGGTGCGCTCTATCTCGGATGCCAGAAGCTCGAGGGTCTTCTCCTTCTCTGCCAAAAGCACCATCTTCTCAAGGACCGAATAGAGCGCCTTTAAGGCAAGGTCGAGTTCGCCCGAGGTCTCAAGGAATCCGTAGGAGCGGATGCGACCTGTAAGTTTCGGCTTGAAGGTGGGCGTCTTTACGTTGAGTATTCGGCGTGTTCCTGCCTCGATTGCCAGCCTGGCCGCGGGAAGCGAGGTGGCGATCTCGGTGACACGTGGGTCGCGCTGAGCTGAGGCCAAGGCATAACGGGCAAAGGCCCTGCGAAGGGGTTCCTCAACCTCCTCGCGCATCTGTCTGATCTCATCAACGAGAGAGTAGACGTTGCGCATAAGCTCCTCGAGCTTGTCCTTTAAGAGCTTGTGTCCGCGGGCGGCAATCGCCAGACGCTTGCGCAGCTTCAAAAGCTCCATCCTGGTCGCGTTGACTGCGAGTCTCAAATCCACTCCTCATTCTCTTCATCAGCCATCACAATTTTCATCTCACACAGATTTAGAATCTTAGAAGGTGCGTTGCGGATCAAGCGTTCTCCTCTTCCTTCTTGAGCTTGGCCGCCGTCTTGTCATAATACTTTTCGAGATATTCATCCCGCACCCGCTTCATCTCGGCACGTGGAAGCATGGTGAGAAGTTCCCAGCCAAGATCAAGTGTTTCTTCTATGGTTCTGTCCTCGTACTCGCCCTGGGATACGTAGCGGGCCTCGAACGCCTCGGCGAAGCTCATGAAGCGCTTGTCGATATCGGTCAATGCGGCCTCGCCCAGGATAACGGCAAGCTCCTGTGCCTCCTTGCCTCGTGCGTAGGCGGCATAAAGCTGGTTGAAGGAATCGGCGTGATCCTCGCGCGTCTTCCCTTTACCGATCCCTTTGTCCTTCAAACGAGAAAGAGAGGGCAGAACGTCCACCGGCGGAGAGACGTTCTTGTTGTGCAGGGAACGGGAGAGGATGATCTGCCCCTCGGTGATGTATCCGGTGAGATCGGGGATCGGGTGGGTCTTGTCGTCCTCAGGCATGGTGAGTATGGGGATAAGGGTGATGGAGCCTTCGGATCCTTTGATGCGGCCCGAACGTTCGTATATGGATGCCAGGTCGGTGTATAGGTATCCGGGATAGCCGCGGCGTCCCGGGATCTCCTTGCGTGCGGCGGAGATTTCGCGCAAGGCCTCGCAGTAGTTGGTCAGGTCGGTAAGGATAACCAGAACGTGGTAGTTCCTGGTGAACGCGAGGTATTCGGCGGCTGTGAAGGCAACGCGCGGTGTAGCTATACGCTCGATGGCCGGGTCGTCGGCAAGGTTCAAGAAGAGAACCGCGCGCTCCAGTGCGCCGGTGCGGCGGAAGTCGTCTATAAAGAACTGGGCCTCCTCAAAGGTAATGCCCATGGCGCCGAACACCACGGCGAACTCCTCCTCTGCTCCCAGTACCTTGGCCTGGCGCGCGATCTGGGCAGCCATGCGGTTGTGAGGAAGACCGGAGCCGGAGAATAAGGGAAGCTTCTGGCCTCGCACCAGGGTGTTGAGACCATCGATACAGGAGATACCGGTCTGGATGAACTCGTTCGGATAGGCGCGGGCGTAGGGGTTGATGGGCAGACCGTTGATGTCTCGGAACTCCTCCGGGATCAGAGGAGGCGAGTCGTCGCGGGGACGGCCAAGGCCGTCGAACACCCGACCCAGGAGTTCTTCTGAGACACCGATCGTGATCCCCTTGCCCAAAAAGCGCACCCTGGTCTGGCCGATCTCGATGCCTGATGAGCCCTCGAATATCTGGATGAGTGCCTTGTCCTTATCTACCTCGAGCACACGTCCCCGGCGGCGCTCACCTGAGGGCAGGAAAATCTCAACCAGCTCCTCGTACTTTACGCCGTCAACCCCTTCGACTAAAAGTAGAGGCCCTGCCACCGAAGAGATGGTCTGGTAATCTATTATTCCTTGAAGCCTTCTTGATCCCTTGACAGACGCCTTCTTTGTCTTAAGAGATGTGTTGGGGGTGTTACGGGTGTTACGGGTGTTGCGGGTGTTGTGGGGCGTCATTGTGAAATCTCCTTCTTGAGTGAGGCGATTTCGGAAACGATTTCCTCCTCGATCTCGGCGATCTTTTCGCGATCGGCTTCCCTCATGTAGCGGGCCCGTGCGATCTTCTCGCGAACCTTGAGGTTGAGTAGATCATCAAGAGATGCTCCTGCATCAAGCGCCTTCTGCGCTTCGCGGTAGTACTTCAGAACTGCAGAAAGCATCTTCGCCTGCTTTTGGAGGCTGGCGTAGGTATCTATCTCGTGGAAGGCGTTTTGGTGCAAAAAATCCTCGCGGATGGAGCGCGTAGCCTCCATGATCAGGCGTTCCTTGGGCGAGAGAGCGTCCAGCCCGATGAGACGAACGATCTCCTTTAATTCATCCTCCTCCTGCAGAAGCCTCATGGCCTCTTTGGAGTCGGCAAGGAACTTGTCGCCGATAGCCTCGCGTACGGATTCGGCCACCGAGTCGGTATAAAGGGAGTAGGAACGAAGCCAGGATATGGCAGGGAAGTGACGCGCATACGCAAGGGTGTCCTCAAGCGACCAGAATACCCTGACCACACGCAAGGTGGCCTGGACCACAGGATCTGAAAGATCGCCTCCCGGAGGCGAAACAGCACCGATTACGGATAAAGCGCCGCGACGCTCGTCAGAACCGATGCATTCAACCAGCCCTGCTCGCTCGTAGAACTCCGCGATACGGGCGGAAAGGTATGCAGGATAACCTTCCTCCCCGGGCATCTCCTCAAGCCGACCTGAGATCTCGCGCATCGCCTCTGCCCAGCGGGAGGTGGAATCGGCCATGAGTGCAACCGAGTAGCCCATGTCACGAAAGTACTCGGCGATGGTGACTCCGGTGTATACCGACGCCTCGCGCGCGGCCACCGGCATGTTGGAGGTATTGGCGATGAGAATGGTACGCTTCATCATAGGTTCACCCGACTTGGGGTCTTTGAGCTCCGGAAACTCGATCAGAACGTCGGTCATCTCGTTGCCGCGCTCGCCGCAGCCAACGTAGACTATCACCTCGGCATCGGCCCACTTGGCAAGCTGGTGCTGGATGACCGTCTTGCCCGAGCCGAACGGACCTGGCACGCACGCGGTACCGCCCTTGCCCAGGGGATAGAAGGTATCTATTACACGCTGTCCGGTAGTAAGGATCTCGTGCGGCGCGTACTTGCGTTTGTAGGGACGAGGCTTACGCACAGGCCAGCGCTGCATCATGATGATATTCACCTTCTTGCCGTCGGCGGTCTTGATGACCGCGACCGTGTCCTTGACGGTAAAGGAACCCTTGCCGATCTTTACTATCTCGCCCTCGATTCCAGGCGGCACCATGATGCGGTGCTCGATTAGAACCGTTTCGGCAACCGTGCCAAGGATGTCACCTGCAGTTACCTTCTGACCTTTCTTGGCTTGCGGCACGAAATTCCACTTCACTTCGCGCGGAAGGGCAGGGATTTCGATACCACGAGTGATGAACGAACCGGTCTTCGCCGCAATATCCGACAGGGGTCTCTGTATCCCGTCGTAGATGGCCTCAACAAGCCCGGGGCCGAGTTCCACCGACAAAGGCTCGTGGGTGGGATAGACCGGCTCCCCAGGGCCTATGCCGCCGGTGTCCTCGTAGACCTGGATGGATGCTTTATCACCTTCAATACCGATGATCTCACCTACAAGACGCTTCTCCGAGACCTTTACCACGTCATACATTCGCGAGGTCCCCATGCCCTCGGCCACAACCAGAGGACCTGAAACCTTCAAGATACGACCAATATCCTCGGTTCTGCTCACTTAGCCTCCAGGTAAACGTCAACTCCTATGGCCTTCCTTATGAGTTCTCTTACCCGCTGCATGGCGTAGCGCTCCCCTTCACCTATTGAGGGGATGGGAACGAAGGTAGGAAACACCCCGCCGGCACGCCTCAGAAGGAAATCGTGCAGGATCGGATAGAAATCCTCAGCATAGAACACGATCTTGTACTCGCTCCCGGCAAGCTCGGTGGCCTTGGCAAGGGCATCGGTCTTATCGGCTAAAACAGATGACAGACCGACCGCACGAAAAGGCTCGGCAAGCTCCTTGTGGCCGAGGATGCAAATTTCACTAGAACCAGGCAATGGACTTCCTTACGGTTTCGGCTTCGAGATTGTAGCGCAACCCGGCGGCAACACGCCTGACGTTGCGCCGCTCCTCTCTCTTAACAAGTGCATAACCTGTCAGCGGCTCGTAGCCGAAGGTGAGTCTGCGCGCGGTAAGAAGAAATTCGATCTCGATCTCCTTCATCTGACGCTCCAATAAAAGAAAGCTATCGGGAAGCTCCCTTAAACCCTCAGAGAGATTCTTGTATGAATCGAGCGCTGGAATCTCGCTCACCCACCCCTCCTTACCCGCATCCCACCAGCCTTTGAAGCGATCCAATGCAACGGTCCCGTAGGGCAAGAGATACCCCAAGAACTCCTCCCACTCTTCCTCAGAAACCTTGAGCCGCAGAAAAGCCAAAAGATTGGTAAAGTCCACCTGAAGCGCCAGAAGCGCCCGCAGAAAGGAGTACCCTTTGCTCAACCGATACTGACGTTCAACAAGCGCCCTGTCCAGAATAAGATCGATAGATGCCGGGTCCAGCTCCTCGTAGTTTGCTGTGATTACCTCTCCAGCAGGTTCGGCAAGCCAGTCCGGGACCTCGTTCGTCTCCCCTTCAAGGAGCTTTGAAAACTCCTCGATACCAGGTGAGCCCTCGGAGATAAAAAACTCGTCCGTGATCCCGGCGCCGTAGTGGCGTCTAAGCGCGAATTTAAGGTTGCTTATAAGTAAAGGCGCACGGAAGAACTCAAAGATCGGTTCCTGCTCAAGGTAGCGGGCAAAAAACGCCTCCTCTTCGATCTCGGCGCGGGAGAGCATGGTATCTACGTCTTCGGCGCGTACTTCGCCGTACGGGGTGTCTGCCAGGGCGGAGACGATCTGGCTCTCGCTGCGCACATCGATCAGCCGGTCGAACTGGGCACGGGTAAGCATCCGCGCCTCGCGTGAGCGCACCCTGCCGACCGCAAACGCGTACCGGACATCCTCTGAAGGGGTATAAGCAACCATGTTGTGGGATTATATGCAGATGGAATCTAGTGTCAACCTTACAAAAAAGCTGGTCAAAAGGTGGACAAAAGCTGGACAAAAGGTGGACAAAATTAGAGTGATTTGGGAAGTCCTCTGGGTTTTTTGTCATTGCGAGGTTGCTTCCAGCAACCGAAGCTCCGCAGGGCGACGCTCGCGGAGCAATCTATTGCCTTCGGATTGGGTTGCGAGAAGGAAATGCTCCTTTGATTGAGATTGCTTCGACTTCTGGGGGAAGTCTCGCAATGACACCCCCTCCTATATCCTCCCCCATCAAGGGGGAGGAAATTATATGCTCCTTTTTGCTGGCGCAAAAAGTTCGCAGGATAGCAATCGGTACATTCCCTTCGGGAATAGATTGCTTCGTCGCTGTGCTCCTCGCAATGACTGAACTTCTTAAATCTGGGAAAATCTGCGTCATCTGCGGCTTGTAAAAATATACGCAGTATATTCTAGTAATCGTGGGGGATGCCCTTGATATGCAGAAGGAGATGCTCATAATCACCCATATCCTCGATCCAGCCGTAGTTGGCATCGGGTTTCGTATCCAGGTCCTTTATATAAGGCTTGATGTCAAGCAGCGGGGTTTTATCGAATACGTCCAGGCCTGAGGTTTCAATCCGGTTATCTTTGATGCGTTTTATGCGAACCACGCTAAGACAGATGGGGTTGGGCCGAACAGGGGACCTGCTTGCAAACACCCCGACCTCCATACCACCGGTCCACGGGGGAGATACCTTCATGGACACCCCACGCTTTATACGATCCACCAGATAGATAACGTAGATATACCGAAATCTGGCAAGCTGATAAAGCCCATGGGTATATCCAGGAGCTATTTCTATATGAAAGTCCCCTTGCTCATCATCCACCGGCTGATAAGGCGCCTTGTCCGTGTACGGTGTTCGGATGACCCCGATCTGCCTCAGCTTGAACTCCATCGCCTTAACCTATCTTTACACCCTTGAATAACCGCAGATATCCGCTGAAAAAGAGATGCTCAGTGAAATCGCCGAACCCGTGCCTAGCAAGCATTTCTCCCAAATCCCTTTCGATAAAATCGAACGCGTAAGGGCATTCCATGAACTTGAAAACGGTCCTTACGAAAAAAGGGCTTTCATCAAACGAAAACTGGTTGTAATCCATGATGAAAAACTCCCCGCCTTCCCTCAAGGCCTTGAAGGCATTGCCGATTATGCGGTCCCTGGCTTCCTGAGGAAAACCGTGCAGCACGAACGAGATAAACACCTTGTCGAAATAACTATCATAAGGCAGTTCCTGGTCTATCCTTGCATCGATGATCCTGATATTGGGGAATTCTGCACAGTTCCTTTCAAACTGGGCTATCATCTGACTGGATATATCCAGCCCCACCAACTCGGCCTGGGAAGAAAGATACCTCTGCATCAAGCAGGCGTTCTTGCCGGTTCCAGCGCCTAAATCGAGTATCCTGTCATCGGGCTTGATCCCCATCAGCCGCACCGCCTGCCGAATCATAGCAGAATACCTGCCCAGGGTGGCCATATCCAACAAGGCATCATAGTGCTTGGCGGTAAAGGTGCGGAGTTCTACCTTGGATTCAGGGTAATAGGCACACATCAGCTTTACTTTTGGGCCTTAGAGGTCCTTTAACCTTCAAGCATCTTCACATACTCTTCTGCGTATTTGCCGTTTACAGCGCCTTTGAACGTCTCCCCTCTCTTTATCTTCTCAAGGACCAGATACTCGCTTGCGGCCATACCCGCGTCAGCACCATCCGAGGCGCAGGTAACCAGATGGTTGACACACCCGGTAATCTCACCGCAGGCGAATGTTCCTTTCTTGCTGGTCATTTTGGAATCATCCACCTTTACGAAACATCCGTCAAAATCAAGCCCGGCTTCCTTTGCAAGCTCAATATCAGGCTCGGTGCCCACGCTGATTATTATCCAATCCAGAGATACCTCCTTCTCCTGGTTGGTCTGATTATCGAAAAGTACCGCGCCCCTCACGCTCTCGTCGCCTTTTATCTCCTTCAACTCGGTATTGTACCAGACCTCGACCCCTTCCTTGGCTAACCTTTTAATCATTGGAGGATAGGCGCGCATGGAATCCCGGCGGTGGATGAGAAAAACCTTCTCAGCCGTGGTATTGGCCAGGAGTGCGCTTTTCGCGGTGCTGTTCCCGCCGCCCACCACCATCACCTTCTTACCTGTGAACTTCTGGTAATCGAGCTTGGCATAATACGATACCCCCTTGCCTGCGAACTCCTCCTCACCGGGAACCCCCAGCTTTTGCATCCTGCTTCCGGTGGCTATGATGATTACCTTTGCCTTGTATTGGTTGGCATCGGTGGTAACGATCTTATTCTCGGCATCTATCTTTATTACCTTTTCCTGCCTGATCTCGGCACCTGTACCTTTTGGCGGCGGGGACGTAACCTGGTTTTTGAGATTCTCTATAAGGATTTCCCCGTCGCCCGGCGGGAACCCCGGATAATTCATCACAATGTAGGCAATAGCGGCCTGACCTCCCACCCAATCGCCCTCCAGGACCAGGGTATCCCATCCATCAAGGCTTGTAAATATGGCTGCCGACAGCCCGGCCGGGCCTGCCCCAACGATAACCACGTCTTTGGTTTCCATTAAATTCCTCCTATCTGGTTATGATTAGCCTACAGGTTTGAGCTACCCCCTGAGATTTGCACCTCGCCATGTACACCTCTATACTATTTGCCTTCTCGCTTGTTGGATTAAAACCAGAGGATAACGCGAACACGGAAAACATCTTACATCTTCATTGGTTGCCTGTCTTAGATAACTAATATACGCCCTGCGCACCGAATGTCAAGCTAAATGCTCCTTTTTGCTCGTGCAAAAAGTTCGCAGGATAGTAATCGGTACGTTCCCTTCGGGAATAGATTGCTCACTGCGTTCGCCCTTCGGAGCTTCGTCGCTTCGCTCCTCGCAGTGACAAGACGAGGAATCTTCCCATCTGTAAAACTTCCAATCTGCGAATCTTTTAATCTTCTAACCTGCAATCAAAAGAACACCAGCCACACCCCGAACGTCAACGCGCCAAGGAGCACTACCGACGGGACAAGCCACTTGTAGACCGAAACCCAGCTTGCCTTGAAGTAGTGCTTGGTCAGATAAAGGCACAGGTGTGCGGGAGACAAAAGACAGCCAAGAAAACCAAAAACGTATGCAAGCATCAGAAGTCCGGGATCGCTGCCAATAAAAGGCGCAAGAAGCGGGAACGTGGCCCCAACGTAGGCCTGGTTTAACCCGACCAGAACCCCGACAAGGAAAGGCACAAGGATTACAAAAAGGGTGATGAGCGAAGGGGAGGCCGCCGAAAGAAGGCCTTCAAGCTCGGCAAGCGCCGTGCCAGAGGTAAGCATGTCGCGGAAGAAAAACACCACCACCAGCAGCAAAAGGACCTGCCAGTCGAACGCCTTCCACATGATCCGGCCTATACTTCTTATGGGTACGCGGTAGCAAATCCAGGATATTATAACCACACCCAGCATGAGCAGTGAAACCGGCACGTCAAAAGGTATTTGAACCGCAGCGATGAGAACCAGGATCATGATGACTGGAAAGGTTCCGTAAAGGATGTCCTTTACTGCTTGCCTGGACTTACCTTGAGCGCGGTCTGGACGAACCTTTCGCCTCTGGACGAATCCAAACAGTGTGATTGCCCCAAGGCTTAGCGCTCCCAGGGTAACGAACGATTGATTGAGAAGGAAGTGGCGGTAAGGGATATCAAGGATACCCATGGCCAGTATGATGCCCGGATAAAGCGGCCAGAAGTATTCCCACACGTGGCGGAACCAGTAGTTGACGTAGACCAGGAGCCCCGCTGAAACGTGATGAGGTCTGGCCTGCTCGGCGACCATGGGTGCGGTTAAAAGCGCGCCGCCTGGCATGGGCAGAAGCCCGACGAACATTGGAACGGTTACAAGACCCAGCCTGGAGCCGCGCAGAAGATACTCTGTCCCGCCGGCGAACCGCTCCAGACCGCCTACCTTTTTCATTATCTGGATGAGGACATATATGAGAAACACCATAGCCAGAAGATTGAGGGTGCGCAGGTCTATGAGGCTGTGAATGAACACCTCGCCTATCTTGAGCGCAGGCATCCTCGAGAACACGCCGATAAGCACCGCTCCAATAAAGATCGCCGGAAAGATGGGCCAGCGAAGAACCATAAGAACCATCATCGTCACAACCACTACGGCGAAGACGATCAAGAGATTGGCAATCATCAAGAGATGGGCAGGAAAATCTGGGGCTTGCCGGATTCGGGATGGCGACCTTCCAAAGGTTTAACCCCCCAATGGCGTTGGACAATGTCAGCCCTTAGCAGTGCTTCCGGCCTGCCGTCCTCCACGAGCTTTCCCTCGGAGAAGACAAGCATGCGCTGTGATACAAGCGCCGCATAGTTAAGATCGTGAGCCACCAGCACCACGCCTACCCCTTCCCTGTTCAACTCCAAAAGCATCGTCAGCACCTGCTGCTGGTGGGACAAATCAAGGTGGTTAAGTGGTTCATCGAGAAGGATGACTGACGGCTCCTGGACAATAGAGCGTGCGATCACGGCCAACTGGCGTTCGCCTGAGGAGATGTTGTTTATTCCCTTCTCTGCAAGCTTGGAGATTTGCAGCCGATCGAGAGCGGAACGCGCCATTGCGTAGTCCGATGAATGATAGCGCTCAAGAGGTTTAAGGTAGGGATGGCGCCCCTGAAGCACGGTCTCGATAACGGTGAAGTCAAGTGCAAAGTAGCTCTCCTGAGGAACGTAGGCGATGCGCTGAGCAAGCTCTTTGCGGCGATAGAAGGAAAGCGGACGACCGTGGAACTCGATCTCACCGGATAGAGGATAAAGCAGTCGCGCCAGAAGCTTTATGAACGTGCTCTTGCCCGCGCCGTTGGGTCCTACCACAGAGCAGAACTCCCCTTCTTTGATAGAAACCGTAAGGTTCTCAAACAAGGTCTTCTGAGCGTACGAAAAGCACAGCTCTTTAACCACGAATCCAGATTTCGTGTTAGCGGGTGTGTTACGGGTGGGTGTGTTACGGGGGGGTGTGTTACGGGTACGGGGGGTGTTACGGGTCACGCAAGCCTCCGGCGCATGATGTAAAGGAATACAGGAACCCCGAACAAGGTGGTAACAACCGAAAGTGGAAGGTCTACGCCGGTTGCCATGGCAAAGCCGCGCAGGCAGAGATCGGAAGCAAGAAGCAGACTCGCGCCCGCAAGGAAACTGGCAGGTAAAACCTTAAGATGCCTAGGCCCGAAGATAAACCGAACGATATGGGGCACAACCAGCCCGATAAAGCTTATGGCTCCTGCAAACGCGACAACCACCCCGACCAGTAAAGCTGAGAGCACGAAGACTTCGGTGGTGAGCTTCTGGGTATCCACACCCAGGGACTCGGCTGCCTCGATGTTGGTGGAGAGGATGTCGAGCGACCGCCAGCGGGCCACGAGCCAGCCTGCGGCGCCTAAAGATACGACAGCCGAACCCGCAAATACCCAGAGTTTTGTTGGTGTAAACACCACCTTTGTAGAACCCATAAGGAAGTAGATAATCTGAGCAAGCTGCTCGCGGGAAAGCACCATGAGTACCATCACAAGGCTTGAGCCTACGAAACTTACGGCCACGCCAGCCAGAATCAAGGAAAGCCGCGACATCCTGCCCCGCATCCTGGCCAGGGTATAGACCAGGAAAAGCGCGCCAGCAGCACCGGCGAACGCGAAAAGGGGACGACCTATGACTGATGTCCATCCAAGTAGCAAGGAAAGCGCCACTCCGACCCCTGCCCCGCTTGATGAGCCGATGATGTATGGATCAACCAGAGGGTTCTGCAGAAGCCCTTGAAGGGCCGCACCGACAAGTGCAAGGATGCCTCCGGCAAAGATGGTAAGCAAAAGTCGAGGAACACGGCTGGCAAGGATCTGTGAATCAAGCGTTAAACCGGCAGGGCCAAAGGCAAGGGCAAGCAAAGAAAGTCCTGCAAGCAGGATAACGAGTACAATCCAACCCAGATTAGAACGCATGGCGGACCAAGGAGTCGGTTATTATGAGTCCGCGGATCAGCCGCGGCCCCGGACGCATAAGTTCATCCACAGGCAGGGAATCGAAGACGGCGCTGCGGGATATAGCAGGTATTCTTGACCATCCGATGCGCTTTTGAACGTTTCTGCGGTCGGCATTCGGGTAAAGAAGCAGGATGATCTCAGGTGAACGAACCACCACCTCCTCGGGGTCTATGACAGGATAGCCCTGGGAAAGGTCGGAAAAGATATTTACAAAACCGATGTGCTCGAACGCATCGGTCAGATAGGAACCGCCGCCCACACTTATCAAAGGCTCCTCGGATATCTCGATGTAGGTAGAAAGTTCCTTGTCCTTCTCAATCCCTTTGAGTTCCGATTTCAGGCTATCCACAAGTCTCCTGCCTCGATCCGAGACCCCAAGGGTATCGGCAAGCGCCTGAATCTGGGCAAAGACCCCTTCAAGATTGCGAGGATCGTCGAATACAGCAACCCGGAATCCGGCGGCTTTAAGGTCCCGGACAAGCTGGGCCTGGGTAGGTGCTGCAAGAAGGATAAGATCAGGCTTGAGTAAGCGCAGACGTTCAGGATCAGGCGAGAGGAAATCCCCGACCTTTTTCTTCTCTTTGACTTCGGGTGGATAGTCGCAGTAGGTTGTTACACCGACGAGCCTATCTTCTACTCCCAGAGCGTATGTGATTTCGGTCAGGCTCGGCACCAGCGAGATCACCCTATGCGGCTCCCCGTTACTCTTATAAGGTGTGTTACGGGTGTTACGGGTGTTACGGGGGGTGTTACGGGTGCGGGAGCAGAAGCTAGCGCTCAAGACGAGGACGCAGAGGAACAGCCTTGCAGTATTTTTCATAAACCTTTCCCAGTTCGCTTTTTAGTTTGCGCTCCTCGAATCTGATGGAAAGATACCAAAGCGGCAAACCGATCACTACGGTGGCGAGCATGGCCCAGGGGGAGAAGAAAACAAGAGGTATAGCGAACATGATTAAAAGCATCCCGACGTAGCGAGGATGTCGAGAAATCTGCCAGGGCCTTGTAAAAAGAACCTTTCGTTTTTCTTTTGTGCGACGATACAGGATAAGGGGCCACAGGCGAATCACTATCCCCAAAGCGAAGAGAAGCAATCCGAGAACGTTGAAAAGGGGGTAGAGGAAGTGAATCTGGGTGCCACCGAACGCGTCCCAGCCTGCAAGCCCTTGCAGACCGTAGAAGTAGATGGCAAATGAGCCTTTAAGCCATGGGTTGAACCTGGAAACAAGGCTGGACTGGAAGAAGAGTGCGGAAAGGTAGAACTCGACACCGAGCCAGCAAAGCCACAAGACGGAGTAGATAATCGGTATGGCTGCCTGGTGCCCGGCGACGTCCAGAAACAGGTTCTTCGTGAAGTTCGTAAGGTAGACAACCACAAGGATCGTCCAGAGAAGACGTCCCCAGCGGATACCGGATTTTTCCCTAGCCTTTACTACGGCCACTTGAGCGCTCATGGCTCCTCCTCCGGCATTCCAGACGGCGTGTTATGGGTAAACATTTGTCTCGTGACTTGGGCGGATGTTATACCTGTAAGCTTCAAGGATTTGCCCTGGAAGCGATCATCTGCAAGGCATAACGATGAGGGCAGTAAAGCTGCTTGGATCTCTCCCCTGGCCAAGAAGGTTCCACTATAGGATGAAATGCCATCAGGTAGGTCGTCCACTGAAACGAGGAAGAAGATTTCAGGCGCCATAACATTCCGCATCTGGCCAAACGTAATCCGGCCTGCCGGGATTTCCCCTGTTATAAAACCCTCAGGTATAAGGACGCCGATACCATCCGCAGGAAAGCTATCCTCGGCAAGGCGCTTAAGCGCCTTGTTAGCGAGAATCTCTAATGACTCAATCGAGAGGGACTCCTCGCACGTTCCGAGAACACGATCGTCCAGCGAGTCAGCATGCGCCTGCCAGAGCGTTAAAGGAGCATTCCCCGCATTCCCTGACAAATCAAAGGTAAACCGATGCTCCTTGAGCTTGAAATCAACACGACTTATAAACCTAAAATCCATCACCCGGTTCTCGCCACCTCGAGGAACAACATGCACGCGACCAGGCAACTCGGGCAGAGAGTCTTCGGCATCAAAGAAGATAAAGAAATCGGTCTGCAGGCCAAGCAGCGAGGCTGTAATGGGAAAGATTGAATCCATGGGAAGCCTCGAGATTCCTTCAAAAATCCGATCATCCTTGTATCTGCCGGCCGCTGCGGAGAACGCAAGCCGGTAAGGACTCTGCTGGCGAATCATGTAGCGGGACAGAGGATAGTTATTCTCTTCATCGACCACATCCAACGCGACGATAAAAAACTCCGCACGGGAGGAAAGATCATAAAGACGTTCAGGGCCAAGGAAGCACCATTCGGCAGGAGGGAAGAAAAGATCGCAGCCCAAAGCTTGGAGCAAAGATATCTCGCGTTCACCTTCCCACCATGCAAGACTCTCAAGGGTTGACAGGCAAGGATCGTCCACGACGAGAAGAGTGGCCGGCTCTAACTCCCCCAGGGCTTTAAGTCCTGCCATATCACCATCAAATTTGGAAAGATCGGTCAGGTAAACAAGCTCAAGCTCGCTGCGCCCCGGACGAACCGATTGCTTGAAGCAGCCCGCAAGCAAAAGGACAAGAATTGACAGGGGGAGTGCTTTCTTCATACAGCATTATAAGAACCCAACTTGCCGTGTCAAGGAGCAAAGCATTGTAAATCTCAAATTTTAAATTAAATTTCGACGCGGACTTTGGCCCGTACTGATTTTGCATTTTGACTTTTGCAATTTGAAATTGCGCGTCAGCGCGCCCTTCCCGTGTTCTGATTATCGTGGGCGAACTTGGGCCAGGGAGTCAAGGCAAGGCCGTCCGAGTGCCCGGCAATGACGTATAAGAAATCAGCCCCCACGTAAAGGGTTCCATCCGTACCAATCGCCGGAGAAAAACCTATCTTGCCGGAAGTCTGGTAGCGCCAAAGCAGGACGCCTTCCTCGTTCAACGCATAAACGTAGGAATCCCATGACCCTACGTAGATGGTTCCGTCCGACGCTATCGCAGGGGACGAGCTGATTCTGTCACCGGTCTGATAGCTCCACCGCAGGCTGCCCGAAGGAGCAAGGGCGTAAAGGCAGCCGTCAAGCGAGCCGAAGTAGATCGTCCCATCCGGGCCTATCGCAGGCGAAGATTCTATCGCTGCGCTTTGATAGCTCCACTTCAGTTCACCCCCAGAGGTCAAGGCGTAAAGGTAGCCGTCGAGCGAACCGACGTAGATCGTGCCGTCGGAACCTATGGCCGGGGAAGAAACTATCTTCCCTTCGGTCGCGTACTTCCATTTCAATGCGCCGTTCGGGGTAAGGGCATAGATGAATTTGTCCTGGGACCCGAAGCAGATCGTGCCGTTTGGAGCGATCGCCGCAGAGGAGGTGATATAACCGCCGGTCCGATACCCCCATTTCAAACTACCATCCGGCCTGAAGGCATAAAGGGAATCACTGAAAGCTCCGAAATAAATCGTCCCATCAGAGCCTATCGCAGGTGAAGAAACAACCCATCCGTCAATCTCGTCCAATTTCCACTTGAGGGTTCCTGCAGCGCTCAACGCATAGAAGTGTCCATCGCCGGTAGTAAACTTGTCGTCAGAACCGAAGTATACGGTTCCGTCTGCAGCTATCGCCGGGGTGGACTCCACTTTGCCTTCGGCCTTGTATTGCCACTTAAGGGTGCCGTCAGGGCCAAGTGCATAAAGATAGGAACCGGCACCGAAGTATACAGTCCCGTCTGCGCCTATCGCAGGAGAAGAAGAAATCCTTTGCTCTGACTCGTAGCGCCACAGAAGGGCATCGGTCAGCTCGGCATCTATCGATACCACCTCGCCCACACCCACGATAACCGCCTCTTCCCACAGGGCGTAGTCCTCAAGGACTAACCGAACGGTATGCTCCCCCGGCGACACATCCTCAAGAACGCAGTTCGTCTTCTGCCCGGTAAGGCTGTCATCCAAGAAGACGTCCGCCCCTTCAGGAACCGAGTTGATCTCTATGCTCGTCACCGCCCCGCATCCTGCCACTCCAAGGATTAAGAGCGACAGAACACTCAGCCACGCTTTCTTCATCGTTGTCTCTCTCCTGGTTGAATTCTTTAGATAAAAACTCCCGAATACTATGGATTAACCTGCCAAAGTCAAGCTCAACCATCTCTCAATCAAATAACAGAACATAAACGGTGAGTCGTGTTGACCAGGCAATCAACGTACTCAGGAACTCCCATATTTATTTAAGAATAGCCCAAAAACACCGGTCATCAATCATACAAATACCCTAGGTTTATGAGCAAGGTAAAGTGCCGGGAAGCCGGTCTGCATGGCGTAAGGCTAACTAAAATCAGCATTCGTGTATCCAACGATACAGATCACATCCTCCTCATGAACCAAGGAAGCGGCCTCAACCCCACTAACGGCCCCTTGCTTCTCTAGCCAAAGCCTGGAACTCTCAAGCCCAGCTTTACATCCTTCCACGTACCCCACACTGCCACAGTGGCGGTGTTACGGGTTGCGGGTGTTACGGGTTGCGGGTGTTACGGGTTACGGGCGGTGTTACGGGTTACGGGTGTTACGGGCCTGTTCTGCCTGTGTTGCGGTTGTCGTGACAGAATTTGGGCCAGGGCGATGAAGCCAGGCCCTGGGAGTCGCTTGAGAGGGCGTAGATGTAATGATCGGTAGACCCGCAGTAAATCGTGCCGCCCGCCCCTATCGCCGGTGAGGAGGTTATCACGGGACCCTCAGTTGCATATCTCCACTTCAGGGTGCCATCCGAACGCACCGCATAGATGCAGCCATCCACCGAACCGAAGTATACCGTACCATTCGCACCCACGGCAGGGGAAGACCTTACGAATCCTCCGGTTTCATAACTCCACTTAACACTGCCGTCAGCAGGATTAAGTGCATAAAGGTGATTGTCGTCTGAACCGATGTAGATAGTGCCGTCTTCGCCTATCGCAGGTGATGAGTTGACCTTGCCGCCTGTCTCGTAGCTCCACTTCGGATTGCCATCAGCAGGGTCAAGTGCATAGACGTATTTATCCTGCGAGCCGAAGTAGATGGTGCCGTCTGCGCCTATAGCAGGTGAAGACTGCACCTTTGTACCGGTCTTGTAGCTCCACTTTAGGGTTCTATCAGGGTTAATAGCGTAGAGACAGTCGTCATCCGAACCTACGTAGATAGTTCCGTCTTCACCGATGGCTGGTGAGGAAGCTACATCCCCGCCTGTATTGTACTTCCACTTAAAGTTTCCTTCAGACGTAAGTGCCCACAGGTTATCATCTCCGCAACCTACATAGATAGTGCCGTCGGAGCCGAGTGCAGGGGACGATGAAATATAGCCTTCTGTTTTGTACTCCCAATACCTTACACCCTCAGGATGCAAGGCATACAGGTATACGTCATCTGATCCAAAGTAGATCTTTCCATCAGCATTTACAGCGGGAGAGGACTTTACAGCAAGGCCGGTTCCATACTCCCAATCCCAGTCACCTTGAGGGGTAAAAGCATATAGCTTGCTGTCGGATGAACCTACATAAACCGTTCCATCAGAACCGATAGCCGGGGAAGATAATATCTCACCACCGGTCTCGTATCGCCAGATAACTTCACCGATCCGCTCAAGGGTCGCGTTTACCTCAGCCGTCTGCTCTGCTACGACCGTAACCGTGGTCTGGTAATCAGCATATCGTTCCAGACGGAGGCCAACGGTGTGGTCGCCCGCCGCCAGGTCTTTGAACAAAGAGGGGGTGGTTTTCTCGGTGGCTACACCATCCAACCAGATATCGGCCCCGCTCGGAGTAGAATTAACCTGGATACTGCCTGCATTCGAAGGCTCGGATATCTCCACCGTAAGCTCGGATGAGTACTCCGAGTATGCGTCGTATTTATCCTTCGCTTTCACCTTGATCTTGTAGGTACCCACGGTGTCAAAGGTTTTCTGCCGGTATATGGTATCCCCGGAGGCGATGAAACCGCTCCACTCCAGGTCAGAGCCATCTCCCCAGTCGAATTGGTATGAGATATCGTCACTGGTGGGATCGGTAGTGGTGGCCCAGAAAGTAAGAGCTTGCTTTACAAACCCGGCGGTCGGGCCGCCCAGCGAAGGGGTTTCAGGAGGCTCGCTGCGGTGACTTACCACAACGGTTATGGGATCGGATTCTCCCTCGTTACCTGCGGGGTCAAGTGATGTGGCGGTGATGATATGAGTGCTCAAGTCCTCAAGCTGTGTGGTATTCCATTCATAGGAAAGGGAAAATTCGTTGGCCGCCGCTACCTGGGAATCGTTGATAAACAGGGTTATGCTTTCCACCGAATCCTCGTCAACCGCTTCAACCATTATGGTTACATAACCGTACACCGTGTCGCCGTCCGCTGGAGTTGTAATGGTGACTGTTGGCGGGACTTCATCCTTGTGACATGCCACAGGCAAGAAGCAAAACACCAACCCCACTATCCCCAACACCCACAACTTACGCCATTTATTACTTGAAATGTTCATCTCGCGCTCCTCTGTTGGTTAGCTTTTAAGCCGTTTTGATCACGGCTTCTCCGATTCAAAATTCTCCATGTAAAATACTATAGTGAAATTAAGTGAAGTCAAGCCCACGCACGGGTATTGCAAAATCAGAAGTAGGGTTCGTCCACTTTGCATTTTACTCCGCAAGCGTCGTCACTTCGTGTAAAATGAGCACGTCAGTGCGTCTACTCTTCCTCCTCCGTGTCAGGTGGTGGTTTGATCTCGCCGCGTTTCAGCTTGCGCCGGTGCGCGACCGAACGGCTCAGCGCCCAGGCGATGCCGCCGTAAAGTACCAGACACGCGAGTATCAATATAACAAGCTGGGTCCTGTCGGCGCGCCACGCCCAGGAGATCAGGTAGACTGCTACGAGCACCAACGGCGGGGCAATCATCGCCAGAATCTTTCGCCTAAGCTTGAGCCTGGTCAAAAAGAGAGCGACCTCCACAATGACCACAACCCCAATCCACCACAGCAGGAGGAACAAGGGGGTTTGAATCGCTGAAAGCTGGGAGGGGGCAAAGTGTGACTGAATCCAGGCGAAGCGAAGCCCGTAGAACGCCCCGATCAGTGCAGGAGGCATGAGCATCCCGATGACCTTGACGCGCCACTTCATGCGCGAGATAAGGACAGCGATCTCGGCAAGGATGCCAATGATAAGCCAGCCTCCCAGGAACTCGGCCAGGTAGTTACCGGCGTAAGGTGCACTCACGCGCTCCACCACGGTGAGGATCAGGATGAAGATGATAACCGCCGGAACGATCCACTGTATCATCCCTTCCCACCATCGGCCTACCTTGACCTCGGAGCGCAGGTTGCAGTAGCGCCTGAGATGATGCGCCCGCCAGATCCAACCGATCACGATGCACTCCAGCAGAGCCACCGTGAAAAGACCGAAGTTGTTCATGAAGTAGTCGACTATATCCAGCCAGTGGATACCGGCGCCGGTCACGTAGATGATGCCTGCGACGAAGGCGACCACCGCCATGCCCACAAGCGTCTTCCAGCGCTTCCAGCCGAACCGATCCAGAAGCCCGGCCGCACACCCCTCAACCAGGGAGAAGGCGGAGTCAACCGCAAGGGTAAGAAGCATGAGAAAGAACAGAACCCCGAAGACGATGATGAAAACCCTTCCGAAGGGCAGCGTGTTGATGATCATGGGGTAGGTTACGAAGGTAAGACCCGGGCCCCCGGCGACCACCTCTTCGACCGCCTTGCCGGTTACCTGAGCATAGTAACCCAGTGTTGAGAAAACCACGATACCGCCTGCAAACGAGGTACCGCAGTTGGCCAGACTGACGATGATCGCGTTGTTGACCACGTCCGATTTACGAGGCAGGAACGAGGCGTAGGCGATCATCACACCGAAGCCCACGGTGAGCGTAAAGAATATCTGGCTGTAGGCCGCGTGCCACACAGCAGGGTCCTTGAGCGCTGCCAGGTTGGGGGTCAGGAAGTACTTGAGACCCACCTCCGCCCCGGGCAAGGTTACCCCCCTGATGAGAAAAACCATAAGGATCAACCAGGGCAGAAGCACCGTGACCCACACCACTTTGGATACGGTCTTTGCCCCCTTCCAGACAGAGAGTATCACCCATACCCAGGCCACGGCTAGGATAATGAGAAGCGGCCACATCAGCTTGCCAAGCTCGAACGGACCCCCGGTTTTGCCGAGAACCGTGTTGTAGAAAAAGTGCTCGACCGCGGCAGGTTCGGCTCCCCAGGCCAGGTTGAACGAGGCGATGAAGTAGCGACCTGACCAGGCCATGATCACCGCGTAGTAGGTGACTATCACGAATCCTACGAGGAGCGCTAACCAGCCCACCCATTCGGTATTGCGGTGAACCTTGTAGAAAGCGTTGGGAGCTGCTGCACGCATCTTGTGGCCCAGGGCGAACTCAAGGATGAGGAGCGGTATGCCCGCGGTAAGAAGTGCAACCAGATAAGGGATAAGAAAAGCTCCTCCCCCGAACTTGTAGGCTATGTAGGGGAACCGCCAGATGTTGCCCAGCCCGATGGCCGAGCCGATCGCGGCCAGGATAAAAGCGGTCCGGTTATCCCAGTACGTATGCTTTGCCATCAAAACCTCCTACCGGATAAGATTAAATTTGACTCAATCCTATCGAGAGAGAGGAAAATGTCAAGGAAAAAGGCCGACCTAAAGGTCGGCCCCTACGATTGGTTTTCAGAATCTAGCTCATGCTTTAATAGAAAGCAATGGGCATAGTTCTGATTGTCTTTGATCAATTCTTTAATTTCCTCCCAAGTAAAGCCTATTTCGCTCAATAGGTACAGTTCGATTAATATCCGCATTTGCCATGTCAACAAATAAAGTTCCGTGCCTTTTGCGGCTTTATTCTTCAACCCTTTGTCGTAATGGGTATAATAATTTCTTGAGTCTTTCACCTTTTTTACAAACGTAGCTGTGTCATTTATGAATTTAATGAATATCTCTCGAACGCCTTCTTTTTCTATGAGATCTTCCAATCTCCTTTTCAGATTCATCTTGTTGCCCCAATATAGTATATCCTTGAGCCATTTCTTGAATTTTGAAGGAGCAACTTGACATAATTTCTCGGACAACTCTTTGTGTTCTTTCTTAGGCCAAACAGGACGGTCCCTAGTCTGGGCATGGTATGATTCTAAAGCCTGAGCATAACTTAAGAATTTCTGTCTTGGACTCATCTCTGGATAGTATAGAGTTGGAAAGTAAAGTTCATAGACTGGCTCCAACAATTTCTCTTTTGCCACCCAATTCCCGAAATATTTGTCAAACTTCCCTCTGATAGCGGCAAAAGTAAAAAGCATCCAATAAGGATGGAGAGCCTTTTTGGGGCCTGGAACTTCAACAGATGGATAAAACACTTTCACATCAACTTCTCTCGGTTCTTGTTCAGGTTGAGTGTTAGAGTCAATAACAACTTTTCCTTCAAACTCCAGGGCTATGACAGGTTCCATAACAGCCAATGTAATTAGGCGATTTATTGAGGAGATAAGATCTATATAATCTTGAAAAGGGCGAGGCTCCTTAGAGTATAGCTCTAGATATACGGTTTCCATAAACGTGTATTGCTGCGAGCCAACAGTTGAGTGTTTGGTGTTTAGTCTCAAGTATGAAGATATTTGAAAACCATTGCAAGTAGTGAGATTCATCTTTTCTCGAAGCTTGTATATGAGTTTTATCTCATCTTTTCTGAGGGTTTCTTCAAAACCAGATATTCTGAACCATTCTCCCAAACGGGAACATCTATACCGAACTAGCTTGAATTTGATATCTTCCTCATCCATGAACCACACGCCAATCATTACAAATTGAGCATAGAATGTTGCTTCAATCGAACCACTACGAAGTTCAGCCCTTCTATTCGTCTGCATACAATTATATAAAGTGATTTCCTTCCCATTGCTAGTTAACCCATGAATAATCTTGGGTTTAATCATTTCCCTCTCAATAACCTCGATGTAACTGGTAACACCCCAGAAACCAACAATATCGAGAGTGGCTCCTTCGTGCGGAGTGAATTTAAGAGCACCGTATTTTTTATCCTCTTTGTTCTCAGGTAGCCACCATTCGCCCCTATATTCAAAAGGTTCTATCATCTATATATCGTAAAGGGCAGAAGGTTTTTGTCAACCCCGCTCTTTTTCTCCGCGTCGCGGTAGGATTGAGGGCTGGCTCGGCCTAGTGGCTTTCGGGTTGGACAGACTTCTGAACAGACAAGAGTGTCTGTTCTACACAGCTCGCGATGACCTGGGGCTTTCTTCCCCCCAATCCTCAATTTACAATTTGCATTTTGCAATTTGAAATTTAAAATGAGCGCGCTAGCGTGCCCTTCCCGTGTTCTGGTTGTCGTGGCGGAACTTTGGCCAAGGGGAGGCGGCAAGCGGTGAATCTCCGTAGATAGCGTAGAGGCAGCCGTCCTCGGAGCCCACGTAAACGGTGCCGTCTTCAGCGATGGCAGGAGATGATCTAACGCTCTGCAAGGTTTCGTAGCGCCAACGCAGGCTGCCGTCCGGGTTCAGAGCATTAACGTCGTGGTACATCGTTCCGAAGTAGATCGTTCCGTCCGCTCCAACCGCAGGTGAGGATTGTATCGGTTTCTTCACGTCATACATCCATACCTGGTTCCCGTCAGGAGTCACTGCATAGAAATTTTCATCGTTGGAGCCGAAGTATACGGTGCCGTCCGGGCCGATCGCAGGGGAAGCCGATACGATTGAACCGGTAGGAAAACTCCACAATGGCGCGCCTTGAGAACTCACGGCGTAGAGCTTATAGTCATTGGAGCCGAAGTAGATAGTGCCCTCAGAACCGATGGCCGGCGAGGATTGGATAACGCCCCCTGTCTGATACTTCCATTTTAAATCGCCTGTGGGACTCACCGCGTAAAGCGAAGAGTCCTTTGCCCCGAAGTAGATGGTGCCGTCCGAACCGACGGCAGGGGAACTGGTGGCCTCGGCGCCGATCTCATATCCCCATTTTATGCTGCCGTTAACGGCATTAACGGCGTAGAGGTAGTCTCTCCATTCCTGAGTTATCGGGTCACGCGAGCGTCCACAAAAGTAGACCGTACCGTCGGAACCGATTGCAGGAGAGGAGGTTACGTTAGCTGAGGTTGAAACTTTCCATTTAAAATCACCAGCAGGGGTCAAAGCGTAAAGATGATCATCGTTGGAGCCGAAGTAGATGGTGCCGTCGGAGGCGACAGCGGGAGAGGATTGTACGGGTGAACCTGTCTCATAGCTCCACTTGAGGCCTCCGTCAGGTGTAAATGCATAAAGCGAGTTGTCCCAGGACCCGAAGTATACGGTGCCGTCTGAACCGATTGAAGGCGACGAACTTACCGACCGACCGGTCTCATATCTCCAGCGCAGAGCGCCGACCTGTACTGCTTCAAGCTTCGCGTCAACGGTAACCGTCTTGCCCGCCTCGACGGTTACTGTCTCTGACCAGGGCGCATAACCGGCAAGGAGTAGACGTATGCTATACTCTCCTTCTTCGATATCCTCAAACACGTGATTGGTTTTGTGACCGGTAAGCGTATCGTTGATATAGACGTCCGCACCCCCAGGCTCGGAGTTCACCTCGATTGTTCCTTTGGTCGATGGATTGCAGCCCGCAAGTATCAGGATCAGCCCTGCTCCCGCAAAGATCTGGATATGTTTCACATCTTCTCCTTTGAATTATGGACAGAGCCTACTCATAGATGTTGAAAAGTCAAGATAAACCCGTATCTTTATCCTCAAGGATCAGGATATTGAAGGATAGGGAATAAACCCGTATCAAGATGGTATATACGGGCATGAGTAGTAATCAAAACCAAAAGGAGGCCAAGATGAAATTCGCAAAGCTCTTAATCCTTTCAGCGGTGCTGGTGTTCTTCATCGGTGCAGACAAAGTCAATGTAGAAACCGAGGTCCCTGAAGGGGTATCGATAGCATCAGGAGAGGTGACCCAGGGATCGCTGCGTATCCTTAAAGACGACAAGACCCTCGAGCTTCCCTTAAAACACACCGACGTTGACGCCTATGTTACAGGCTACATTGCCCGCGTGAACGTCACCCAGCACTTCACTAATCCCTATAAGGAGCCGATAGAGGCTGTGTACGTATTTCCGTTGCCTGAGAATGCGGCGGTTGACGCCATGACCATGAAGATAGGTGAGCGGGTAATCAAAGGCGTTATCAAGAAGCGCGAAGAAGCACGCGAGATATACGAACAGGCGATAAAGGAAGGCAAGACGGCAAGCCTTCTGGAGCAGGAGCGACCGAACATCTTCACCCAGACCGTGGGCAACATCATGCCCGGCGACGACATCTACATCGAGATCTCCTACGTGCAGGATTTGAAATATGACCACGGGAGCTACGAGTACACATTTCCGATGGTTGTGGGACCGAGATACATTCCGGGCGAGCAGTCGGGTAAAAAGACGGACGGCGGCTGGTCAGAGGATACCGATCGCGTGCCGGACGCTTCAAAAATAACCCCGCCGGTCTTAAAGCCGGAATACCGGTCGGGTCACGACATAAGTCTCAAATTGACGGTAGACGCCGGGGTTCCAATCCGGAATTTTTTCTGCCCCTCACACGATATCGAGCAACAGGTTAAAGGTGAGTCTCAGGTTGTGGTCCAGATAAAGAAAGGCGACCAGATCCCGAACAAGGACTTCATCTTCAGATATGACGTTGCCGGCTCCAAACCGGAGTATGCGCTTTTGACTCACGCCACCAAAGAAGGCGACGGCTACTTCATGCTCATGATCCAGCCCAAAGCTTCCTTTAAGATCGCCGAGATCACCCCACGGGAAGTAGTGTTCGTGGTGGACCGTTCCGGCTCCATGTCCGGTTTCCCCATCGAGAAGGTCAAGGAAGCCATGAAGCTCTGCGTCGAGAACCTGCACCCCGACGATTACTTTCAGGTAATCGCTTTCTCTTACTCCGCCGAGCGCTTTGCCCCGAGTCCGGTTCCCAATACCCCGGAGAACGTGAAGAAGGCTATCGCCTACATAGAGAGTCTTGACGGTTCGGGCGGTACGGAGATGCTTACCGGGGTGAACGAGGCTTTATCGGTTGACCGCGATCCCGCACGCAAGCGCCGCAGGTTCGTTTTATTCATGTCCGACGGCTACGTGGGCAACGAGGCCGAGATAATCGCGGCCATTGAAGCCAAACTTGAGGGCGCCAGGGTTTTCTCCTTCGGGGTAGGCTCCTCGGTCAACCGCTACCTTTTGGAAGGCATGGCCAGAGCGGGCCGGGGCTATGCCACCTACTGCCGGCAGGACGAGGACCCGCAGGCGGCGGTTCAACTGTTCTACGACCGCATCGCCAAACCGTTTCTCATGGATATCGAGATAGACTGGGGCGGGCTGGAAGTAACCGAGGTCTTCCCCCAAAGGATCCCAGACCTCTTCGCCGCCCAGCCGGTAATCATCCACGGCCGCTACACCAAGCCCGGACAGGCGAGCATCAAGATAAAAGGCAACGTTGCAGGCAAACCCGTAACACAAGAAATCCCTGTAACTTTTCCAGCTGTCGAGCCCTCTCATGACGTAATTCCCACCCTTTGGGCGAGAACCAAGATAGAGCGGCTCTCCGACGAAAGCTACACGAAAGGCGAAATCGAGGACCTGGTCGCGGAGATCACCGAGCTTGCCTTAAAGTACCGGATAATGAGTAAGTATACCTCGTTCGTCGCGGTCTCCGAAGAGGTTCGCAACGTTAACGGCAAGCTGGAAACGGTACAGGTGCCAATCCCTATACCGGAGGGAGTCTCCTACGAAGGCGTGTTCGGCGAAGAGGAAGCCGATGGCTACTCCGGCGGCACGGGACGCGCCCTGAAGAGTGCTCCATATATGGCTCGCGAAAAGACCCCGGTTCCCCTCATCGGCGCCACCCAGAACGGTACTGCCCAAAAACCAGCCCTCAACGGTACAGTGAGCTTCGAGACACCCACCGTACTCGGTGGATTGTCCGCCGACGACGTAACCTCTGCCCTGGAATCGATCGAAGACAAGCTGGTAGAGATCTATGAGCGCTATCTCAAAAAGGACGCCTCGATCGAAGGACGCGCCGTGTTCGGAATTACGGTTAAAGCGAACGGAACAGTTGAGAATGTGGTGGTGAAAAGCTCGACCCTTGATCATAAGGAACTTGAGAAGGCTCTGGCAAAAGAGCTTAAGAAGCTGCGCTTTCCCGCACCCTCAGACGGAGGCAAGGTCATAATCACCGTAGCGGTGATTTTTAAGACCTAGTCTCCATCTGTAGAAAAAAACGCCGGAAGGTTAAATGGTGGCGCCTTCCGGCGTTTGTTTACCCCGCGACGTAACTTTGTTCCGTCGCGGGGACCCCTGGTTTTAACACCCCAGGGAATTGCACAGCGATTCCCTGGGGACCCCGTTATACCCCTAAATGCAACCCTCAGAACTCGTATGTTGCCTTGACTTAACTCAATCCTTGACTAATATAAGTATATAAGGAGGTCAGGATGCGTTCTTTTAATCAAAGATTCTTGCCGTTTTTCCTAACGGTGATCTGTCTATCGGTAATTCCCTCCTCGATGTTTAGCAGTACTGAAGGCAAAATCATAGGAAGAGTCCTATCTCCCCTTTCATACGAACCTCTTCCCTCTGTGAATGTTATCCTCTATAAGGAGGGAAAAATCTGTGCTGAAGTATCAACAGATCATAGAGGTGTATACACAATTACAAATGTTAAACCCGGTGAATACGATCTGGAATTTTCCTTGGATGGTTATGACTCTATAACTGTAACTGGAACCAAAGTCTCTGCTGGCGGAACCACTTTGATCAACGCTAAGCTAATAAAACCATGCGAAAGAAATCTCATCCGCGAAGTTTTTATTGAACCCCACATCGACTTTCCTCAACCGGAACCTCGTCCTAAGCATGACCGACCGTGGCCAAAAGATTTGATGAACCTAACCCCATCTGAACCCACCGATTTCCCTGAAATCTATACTTATGGACAGCATGAAGTGATCTACTTTCTAGACGGAATAAATGCTGGGGCTTTCGATGACCTAGACATAGATCTGCCGGAATCTCTCCTGCCTGAGGAAAACTCCGTAAATACAACCATAACCGGCGAGGAGATCGAGCGGATGCCGGTGGACGATATCGAGCAAGTGCTTGAGAACCTGGTGCCGGGTGCTGTAAGTACCTCCCCTTAGATTGTCCCTTAAACAGGGGTTAGGGGAATAAAGTTGTAGGGGCGACGCATGCGTCGCCCTTCGGTCTTGTGGATTCTTACATGAGGCAACAGGCAACCTCCTAAAAAGGGATTTCTACGGAATAATCCTTGTGCACAGTTGTATTCCCAAGTGAAACCTGAAACCGAAGGAGGTTGACATGAAAACACTGAGCATCACTTTGAATCCACTGGCGTGGGTCCAATCGTTGGCTCTGGCGTTTCGCAACAGTTTTGCGGGGCTCGCACAAATCCTGCGCAATCCAAGGTTGTGGATCGGTATCGGAGCCTCCTTGCTTGTTCACGGCGCAATCATCCTGCTTTCCCTTGAATACAACAACAAAGCAGTGCCTGTAAATCCAGACAGCACGTGGAGCATACACATCATACCAGGCACGGAACACCCTAACGTAACCAAGGTTTTAGGACCTGCTGGAAGATCCGTAGATACAGAGGAAGGAATTAACCGTCCTGTCAAATCAACCGTCGCAGACCAGCTTCAGGCCCTGACCAAAAACACTATTGACCCCACCGACGTCTCGGCACTGGAACCTCACGGAGTTATAGTCCTCGCCAGGCACCAGTTAAGCATAGCCGAGATTCTGGAAAGGGAACCCCTCGCCGGTATTCGTTCAAAAGGTGGGATTGTGTTTCCGGGGATTCCTATCCTTGGGGGCCCAATTGACCCGACCAAACACACCGGGATTGTAAAGCCGGTAATCAAGCCTGCCAATAAGCCTGCCCCTCCCTCGATCAAAGAGCCGACGACCAATAATAAAAATCTATCGCCGTTCTCCCTGGAAGGAGAACTCTCACCCGAAGACATAGTCTCTACTTACCTGCCCAGATACCCGAACTTTGCCAAAGCAAAAGGGCTTAACAACGTAGTGATCATTGTAGACTTCTCGGTCAATCCACAAGGTGATGTCTCCCCTACCATGATAATCAGACGCTCAACAGGCTACCCGAATTGGGACACAGATGTGAAGGCAACGCTTAAACGCTGGAAGTTCACCTCATCGGAGAAACTCAAGCGTACCGGGCGCATAACCTTCAGATTCGTATTGGAGTGATTTATGAGTCGGCCCGTAACACCTCCCGTAACACTTCCCGCAACACTTCCCGCAACACCTATCGAATAAAGGCGGTGTCACATAAGACGCCGCCTTATCTGGTTAAAAAGTCCATGTCGACGCGGTCAATGATGACATCTATCTCGTTAACGTTTTCAATCTGGATGCAGGCGTCAAGCACAACCTTTGTAGGCTCAAAGTGACGTCCCAAGCGTCGCAAACCCCAATGCTGTCATAAGGATGTAGATGGGACTGACCTGCGCCGGCCCACCACATTTTTCTCCCGCTCGTGTAAAGCTATCAGTCCTCGTCCAGCCGGAAGAGGCGTATCGCGTTCGCGGTCGTCGCCTCTCGTAACTCCTCTGGGTCCATACCACGCACTTCGGCTATCCCTTTCACCACGTCCACCACCAAAGCCGGTTCGTTTCCCTCGTCCTTGTGGTGCTTGGGCGGCGCCAACATGGGAGAGTCCGTCTCCACAAGTATGCGGTCAAGCGGCACGCTGCGAACAAGTTCTGCAAGGGGCTTGGCATAGGTATGTGGACCGCCGAAAGAGATGAAGAAACCCAGTTCAATCGCACGCTGGGACTGCTTGGGGGTACCGGTAAAGAAATGAATCATCCCTCCCACATCACTCGCCGCCTCTTCATCCAGGATCTTAAGAACGTCGTTGGTGGCTTTACCGTCGTGAATCACAAGGGGAAGGTTAACCTCCCGTGCAATCTGGATGTGCTCGCGCAGTTGATCCTTACGCTTGGCAATATCCGAAGGTTTGCCCTGCCGGTAATCGAGACCGATCTCCCCAATACCTACCACGCGAGGCTCATCCCTGCATAATGTAACCAGACGTTCGAAGGTCTCGGTCATTGAATCGTCAGGATGTGCAGCGGCCAATGCAACGAATACGTTGTCATGTTCTTCTGCCAACTTGAGTGTCGCCTCCCAAATCCGCGGGACCTGCGCGATTGCGATTATAGTCACCCCCAGCTCGGCCGCACGCTCTATGCGCAGCTGAGCCTCTTTGATATCTTCCCTGTCCCTTCCCAAAAGATGCGCATGCGCATCTATGTAACGTATACCAACCACTTATCTCTCCAATCGTTTTTGCCTTCCCGTCCCTTTGATTTCAGATACAAAAACCTGATCAGAGCCATTCTAATGAGGATGACGAAGGTGTCAAGTTGAAAATCAACCGCAGAAAACTACTATCACTGGCTGATAATTCTCGACATAACAGCACCAGAACGCCGCAATCGCATGAGAGGGTCTATAGGATGATTGAGGCAACTTTTGTTCTTGACATAACCCGGATTCTGTCTAGACTTGAGTATGTCAGCATTGACAAGAGCAATATACCTTGCGTGGAGTAAGTCACGTCTTGCCAGGAAAGAAATCTCGTTCCATGCCGAGTTAACTGGAGCCAAAGATGTGCTTGTACGTCTTGCAGAGCGCGCACCACACACACTATTCTCGCTTTATACCGCGGCGGCTCTGAAGAAAGCCAAAAGGGGACGCAAGATTACTGTGCTTTCGCCGCTGGACGCAGACCTGCTTCTTTCCGGATTCAACGAGATATTCAATGAGCGAATCGATATTGCCGACACACCTTCTCACGGTTCAAAGGCCTTCAAAGCCCTGAAGGAGAGGTTCGCTAAATCCTCCTTCGATTTATTCGTAGATCTTGACCCATTCCCTTTACCTGAGCTTGCCATCCTTTCTGAGGCCAAACTACGCATCACCTACCAGAACAAAGGGCTCTTCCCTTACTTCAATATCATTTTCGCACCGGACAAGGAAACGAATCTGCACAAACGAGCCCAGTTTATAAGCAAGCATCTGGGGTGCGAAGGGAAAATCACTGAAAGCCTCCCCCGTCCTCAAGTTAACCAACGAAAGGCCAACGAATGGTTAAATAAATACGGAAATAAAACGCCCTACCTGCTTTCCTCGATCGCCCTCGATGCTGAACGCCTCGGCGGGATGAAGGTCTTCGGAGCCGAGAAATGGATACAAGAAGAGCCGGAGATAAAGGCTGGTTTACTTGCATCGGCTTCTGCCTACGTAGGTAAACCGGATCGCTGCTTCGAGCTGGCCTGCCTTCTGGAAATACCCTCCGTTATTGCCTTACCAGATACAGCCCACCTCGATCTACCTTCCTTGCCCTTCGTCAGGGTAATTACTCATGCCCATAAAGAAACACCTCGGCTTGAGGCAATCGAAGAAGCTCTCGCAAGCCTTTCGCTTTGAACCTGCGTAGATTCATTCAGATATACGCCGTGGCCGGACTCCTGGCCTTAGCGGTATTCTGGGCCTTTTACTCGCAGCGACTCCTCAAGAAACTCGAAGAAGAAACCCTTTTCCGCTCAAGGCTCTATGCAAGCTACATACGCTCCCTGGCATCACCGGAAACCCAGATGCTTCTCGAAAATCTTCTCTTTGAAGAGATAGTGAGTCAGGTGGACTTCCCTGTGGTAATAACGGACAGTGCCGGCAACCCGCAGAGCTTTCGGAACGTCCCTGTCCACGATACCGTGCCCGAGGCACTGCCCCGGTTCATACAAAAGCTCGATCGTGAGCACGAACCCATCCCCATTCGTGCAGTGATACCTCTTCTGGATTCCCTCAGTCAAGATACCGTCAGGTTAGACACCCTCACATTAAGCGTTCTCCACTACGGGTTGCCTAAATCATGGACAATGCTGCAGTACTTTCCTCTCATTCAGATATCATTCATCGTTCTTTTTGTTATCCTGGGATTCGTATTCATCGTGGCCTCATCACGTCGGGAACAGGAAAAGCTATGGGTGGCTCTCGCGCGTGAAACCGCCCATCAACTGGGAACCCCTGTTTCCTCGCTCCTGGGATGGAGCGAACTCATTCGCCCCAAGCTGGACGCCGAGGCATCAAAAGAGATAGTGGCCGACCTTGAGCGCATCAAGGGAATCCTGGATCGGTTCGCACGAATCGGAGACAAGCCGCGTCTCGAACCCCACGAGATTGAACCGATAATAAGCCAGACGGTTCGCTTCATGCAGCACCGCGCCCCCTCACGCATTGACTTCGAGGTGGAGGTTTCGGGGAACGCGCGCCTGCTAATGGATCCCACACTCATCTCATGGACACTCGAGAACCTCATCCGCAACTCCATCGACGCCATAGGACGCAAGTCGGGTAAGATCACAGTGGCAGGCAAGAAAGCAGAGAAGGGCAACAACTACGAGATAACGATAACCGACACCGGAACGGGGATCGAGGTAAAACACGCCCGTGATGTGTTCAGGACCGGATTCTCCACCAAGAAGCACGGCTGGGGGATCGGCCTTGCGCTCTCCCGCCGCGTTATCCAACAGCTTCACCACGGCAAGCTCAGGGTGAAATCCTCGCGGTCGGGCAAAACCGTTTTATCCATCTTGCTGCGAATATGGCAGGAATAGCACCAGGCCAAACGGTCCTCTTCTATCACAATGAACGCCTTCACTACCTGAGAAAGGTACTCGAGAAGGGCGATTTCGAATGCCACAAGGGACGCATCCCCTGGGGTCAGATCATAGGACGCAACTATGGGGAGGTTGTAAAAACCCACATGGGGATTAGCTTTACACTTCTGCGGCCCTCGCTAGCCGACCTGATGATAGGGGTCAAGCGACGCACGACCATAGCCTATCCCAAAGATGTCGGCTACATGCTTTTGAGGGCATCCATAGCACCAGGAGTTCGGGTGGCCGAGGTAGGTTCGGGATCGGGTGCCTTAACCTTCATCCTTGCGCGATACGTCCAGCCACAAGGACACGTATATTCCTTTGAGCGCCGTCCGGAGTTTCTTGAGGTAGCCCGTGCCAACGTCAAAAGACTGGGGGTTGAGGAGTTCGTAACCTTCGAATTGCGCGACGTAGAAAAACAGGGGTTCGGAATAAAGGAAGTGGACGTGTGCGTTGTGGACGTGCCGGAACCCTGGAGTATCGTTCCTCACGCTGCCAAGGCACTGGTAGGTGCAGGCCGCTGGGTATCCCTGAGCCCTACAACCGAACAGCTGCAAAAAACCCGCAAGGCCTTGGAAGAGCATGGGTTCACCCGGTTCGAGGTCTGGGAGGTAATGATGCGAGAGATGCTGATCCGCCCGCAAGGTTCACGACCTCGCGAAAGGATGATCTCGCATACCGCCTACCTGGCCTTTGCAGAGATTGCAGGAGGTAATCCTGATGCATCAAACGCAGCAACAAAATATTGACAATTCACCTGGAGACAATAGACTAAGCTTGCAAGATGAGGAAAGTTCTTTATAATCGATACACAAAGACCATCGGGCCGCTGAAGGCTTAGACGAAGGAGGAAAGAAATGAGACGCTTTGCTGGTCTTTTAGTAATTATGGCCGCTGTCACCTTTGCCGCAAAAGGAAGCTATCTCCTGGAAGGCGGAAAAGTCCACTACCGGGGCGAGCGTTACGAAAAGGCAGACAGCCTCTTTCTTGAGTCCATAGAAAAAGGCATGGCCGTCACCGAATCGTACATGTGGCACGGGAAGGCAAGCATAAGAATGAAGAAGCCGGATCTGGCTGAAGCGGCCAGGGCGTTCCTTGAGGTGCTCAAACGCGACACTACCGGAGAGGTATTAAAGAAAGACGAGGAAGCCTCTGATCTTGCCCAGATTGCATTCTACTACGGCGCACAAGAAATGCTCTATGATCCTTCAAAAGCAGATACCGTAATTCTGTTCCTGCGCATGGGAATCAGGCTCGATCCCAAACGCGAACAGAACTACGTGCTCCTGGGCCGTTTCCACCTGCAGAACCAAGAGCTGGATGAAGCCCTGGACGTAGCGCAGGAACTGGAAAAGATAAACCAAGAGTCCCCTGACGTAGCGTATCTTAAAGGCAGGGTAAATCTGATTAAAGGAAACAAGGAAGAGGCCGTCGAGTTATTCAAGACATCAACCGTCAGGTTCAACGCCGAGATTGAGAAACTTAAAGAAAGCATAGGTTCACAGCTGGGCATTGAGGACGAAGATATTGACAAGATAGTCAGCGCGATAGAAGAACTCGAAGAGTCGAGGGACAGCGTATCCATGGACGACAAACAGAAACTACTCACAGAGAAGTTCGGCCTTATTCCCCCACAGGCAACAGCTTTCCTGCGGTGGCAAAGTGGCTATGCAGGCAAAAATCGCCAGCTGAGCGACGCCTATAACTGGCTTGGAAAGAGCTACATGGAAAACAAAAAATACCCGGAAGCCGATTCAGCTCTTGCCCGCGCTTTAGAGCTTGACCCGGAGAATATCAACGTTATGTGGGACAAGGCCTTAGCGTCATATTACTTAAGGAAGTATAAGGAAGCTGTGGAGCTCTTAAAGAAGGTTGAAGCCGAGGCTGAGGAAGATTACTACGTCCACCTGTGGCTTGGCATATGCTACTTGAAGTTCGAACCCAAGGAACTGGATGAAGCAGAAAAGCATCTGGAAAAAGTGATTGAAATAGACGAAAACATAGCAGATGCTTACCGCAACCTGGCCGTCATAGCAAGGGAGCGAGGAGACATCAAAAAGGCCAGTGAACTCTTAAAGAAATACGACGAGCTGATCAAAAAGGAAGGAGAGAACCGATGAAAGCAACCAAACACATCCTCACTGCTGTAATTATCGTACTCGGACTCGTCCTTGCCGCCATACTCATTGTTCCTCTGGTCAAGCTCTCACGTCCGGTTCAGGTGAAGGTGCTTGTAGAACCTTCCGTTTCCTCAGTTCCCATATACTACGCCCAGGAAGAGGGTATCTTTGAAGATAAAGCAGTAAAGGTTGAGGCGACGTTACAGAAGGTTGAAGACCCGACCGATGCTCTTGCGGCTCTGGTTTCCGGCGAAGCCGATTTTGCTTTAGTTCCATGGCCAGAGGCCCTGCGCTGGATGAGCGAGCACGATGATACACTGCGCTGCTTCTTTGCGGTGGAGTTCAAGGTAGCAACACCGCAGGAGGGACTCTTTCCCCGCAAGGGGCTGAGATTCGACAAGATAAGCGACCTCGAAGGAAAGACTGTAGGGGTGAGTGCGGGAACCAAAACGGCGATGCAGGCTATTGTGACCTTCACAGAGGTAGATCCAGCCACGGTAACAATCAAGGTCTATGGTTCAGATGAGCTTCTTGCAGCACTTGAGTCCGGAGAGGTTGATCTCATCCTGCCCCTTGAGCCCTACTTCACCTTAGCCAAGGTCCACCTGAGCGAACCGTTTTCAGAAGGTGCCATGTTCCCCAAGTGGATCAACTCCCCCTATCCGGGGTCCGGTCTTTTTGTAACGCCCGAGTACTTTCGTGAAAACGAACTGGCTGTCAAACGAATGAACAAGGCCATGGAACTTACGTATCTGGAGATGGCCAAGAATCAGGATACCACCCGTGCGGTCCTTGCACGTGCTTTCGGAATCGAAGACGAACAGCTGATCGAACGTCTGAATCTACCCGGCTTCCAGCGGACCCACGAGATCGACCAAAACGCGATACAGGAACTGGCCGATAAGCTTGAGATATACGGAGCTATCCCGAAGGGATTGAATACTATGGATATGAAAGTAGTTATCTCCAAAGAGGAACTTCGAGACTAGTGAGATTCGGCCGTGCTAGGCGGGAGGCTGGCGGTCTCCTGTACTCGAAACCCGCCATATGCGAGGCTGAAAGACATCATGAGGTCGGGAAAGCGGGAGCCCCTGCAGGGGCGGACGATGTTGAAGATCGGGTCTTTGCTCGCAACGCCCCGCCAATCCCGCCAGATCCGGAAGGAAGCAACGGTACGCGGATGTCGCTGTGGTGCAAAGAGAGCCTGATTGGAGTCGCCTCGCTTCCGCAGTCCTCGCCGCCCCGGACGAAGATGCCGCACGGCCGATCACTCTTAAACCAACTGGATTTCCAGCAATAAAGAATAATGGAACCCAGAACATTCTCTCTGCGATACAGACCACAGAACTTTGAAGAACTCTTCGACCAGGAGCACGTCAAGCGCACCCTTACAAACGCCATCCAGCACAACAGGCTCGTACACGCGTATCTGTTTGCAGGACCAAGAGGTGTCGGCAAGACGACAACGGCAAGGATACTTGCCAAGAGCCTGAACTGCGTCGAGGGGCCAACGGTCCATCCCTGCGACAAGTGTTCGACTTGCCTGGAGATTAAGGCATCCAAAAGTCTGGACGTTCTTGAGATAGACGGCGCGTCCAACCGCGGGATAGATCAGATAAGGGAGCTGAGGGAAAACGTCCGCTACAGACCTACAAGTGGACACTACCGTATCTATATAATAGACGAAGTCCACATGCTGACTACCGAGGCGTTCAACGCGCTTCTTAAGACACTTGAGGAGCCGCCTTCCCATGTAATCTTCATCTTCGCCACCACCGAACCTCACAAGGTTCCTGCAACCATCCTCTCCCGCTGTCAGCGGTTCGACTTCAAACGCATAGCCCCTGACGTTATAACCAAGCGCCTTGAGATGATAATCGAGAAGGAGAAACTGGATGTCTCCGAAGACGCGGTGAGACTCATCGCGGATATCGCCGACGGCGGGCTGCGCGACGCTGAAAGCGTGCTGGAGCAGATAACCACCTTCAAGCAAGGAAGGGTCACCGCAGAAGACGTAACCGAGCTTTTAGGCATAGTCCCTTACGAGCGTTTCTCGCATCTTCTCAAGCTGGTTGGAGAAAAAGACGAGGCAGGGCTGCTTGCGTTCCTGGAGCAGACCTTTGCGGCAGGGTACGACGTGGCCGAGTTCTACTTCGGGATGGTAGGTTTTTTGCGCGCCCTTCTCTTTACCAGTTTGAACATGAGGGTTGAAAGATCCAGCTTCCCTGAAAGTGCATTAGAACACGCCCGTAAATATACCCCCAAGCAGCTGGCCAGGATGCTTGAGCGCTTTCTTAAGTCCGAAGAGGCCTTCAAGCGCAGCCGCGAGAAGGTTATCTTCATAGAAACCCTGGCACTTTCATTACTGGATATGGGAGAAAAGCAACCGATTCCCACGAACTCCTCAACGGTCTCGGAGCCATCCTCCCGATCCACAAAAACCTCCACTTCTCCCCAGACCTCAAGACCAAAAGCGCAAAAATCACCCCTCCAGCAAAATCATGCCGGCGTTCTGAATACCGGTGAGGGGCCAGCATCAATCCCTGAAGAAGGACCTTCAAAGCAAGCCCCTGAAAACGATACGAAAAAGGCCGAGGGAGAGATGCGGGAAGCGGAAGAATCGGTACAATCCGTCCCCATTACAGACGTATGGAAACGCTTTATGGAAGAGATAGAAACCGAGGAATCCTTTGTAACCCTGGCGCTTCAGGAATCAGGGATCATAGAGGCTCAAGACAACCTTTTAACGATAGGGATAAACAACAACCCGAAGCTCAATATAGGCCGTCTTAAAGCTGAACAATCTCACCTTGAGGAAAGACTTTCAAGACTCGCAGGGCAAAAGATGCGTCTGGAGTTTAAAGCAACCAAGCCCATGAAGAAAGAAAACTGGGGTTCTAAATCCAAACCTCGCTCTGCGGTTGAGGATGTGCTGGATATCTTCAAAGGAGATATAGTTCGATGAGACAAGCCGACTTATTGAAAAAAGCCCAGGATATCCAAAATAAAATAGCCGGTATCATGGTCGCAGCACGGGGAGAGGCGACCTCTGGCGGGGGGATGGTCAAGGCGGTAGCCGACGGAAACGGCACCATACTTGAACTTAAGATAGAAAAAGAAGTGATCGATCCCTCCGAAAGCCAGATGCTTGAGGACCTGGTGATCGCCGCGGTCAACGAGGCCAGACGCAAGGCAAGACAAGCGGCCCAGGCAGAGGTCCAAAAAGTCATAGGCATCCCTTTACCAGGTCTTTTCTGATCTCTGATGAGTGCATTGGCCAGGCTGATTCAACGCCTTAAGGAACTGCCCGGTATAGGCGAAAAGAGCGCACAGCGGATCACGCGCTATATACTACGCATTAAGCGCGAAGAGGCTGCCGAGCTAAGCGAAGCGATCCTTGCGGCACGCGACAAGACCCGTACCTGCGAGCGCTGCGGCAACCTGACCGAAGATGAACTGTGTGAGATCTGTAAAGACCCTTCGAGAGTACAAACCGAGATATGCGTCGTAGAGGAGGCTTTTGATATACCGCTGATCGAGCGTGCCGGTGTCTACAAAGGACTTTATCACGTGCTTGGCGGGGTGCTTTCACCTATGGAGGATGTATCTGCAGACGAGCTCCGTATCGCGGAACTCGTAGGGCGTGTGAAGCAGAAAGGAACAAAGGAGGTGATCCTCGCCACCTCAGCCACTACCGAAGGTGAAGCCACCGCATTCTACGTGGCCGAGCAGCTGCGCGGCCTGGGATCAAAGATAAGCCGGATAGCCCGCGGCATCCCGGCAGGTGCGGACCTGGGGCTGGCAGACGAGGTTACCATCAGCAGAGCTCTCAGCGGTCGCAAAAGCATGGACAGCACAGACCAAGAGTGAGATTCGGTTTCCACGTAAGCATAGCCGGAGGTTTCGAAAACGTTATCCAGCGTGCAAGGCATCTTGACTGTGAAACGGTGCAGATATTTACAGGCTCCAACAAACAGTGGAAGAGAACGCCTCTTGATCCGGACAGGGCGGCAAGTTTTCGCAAGCTACGCATGAAAGCATCACTTGATCCTTTGATAGTGCATCTGTTCTATCTTCCCAACCTTGCAACACCGGAGAAGGAGATGCTTGAGCGCTCGCAGAAAGCGTTCTCAGAGGAGCTTGAGCGATCATCTATGCTGGGTGCCGAATTCCTGGTTTTTCATCCCGGTGCATTCAAGAACTCGAGTCTGGATCAGGGAATAAGGAGGGTTGCCGATTCGTTAAATCAAGCGATCTCTTCTGCCAAAGCGAATAATGTAAGGATACTTATCGAAAACACCTCAGGCGGCGGCACACGAGTTGGAGCGAGCTTTAGCCAACTGGCAAGGATAATAGATGGGGTCGAGAAGAAGGATTACATGGGCATCTGTCTGGATACCGCTCACGCCTTCCAGGCCGGATACCCTCTGCATACAGCCAAAGGGTTGGAAGACACCCTGGAAGAAATAGATCAACTCATAGGTCTTGACAAACTTCTGCTCGTGCATCTTAACGATTCCAAAACGCCTTTGGGAAGCCACAACGACCGCCACTGGCACATAGGTGAAGGAGAAATAGGCATCGAGGCGTTCCGCAGGATAATCAACCACCCTAAACTAAAGCACCTGCCCGCGATCATGGAAACACCGTCCATGCCGGATGCCGACAACCGCAACATGACCACGGTCAAGAGATTGAGGGAAGAAGATTGATTCCGTTCAAGGATGTAGCCATCGTTATCCCTGCCTACGAGGCCGCGGATACATTGGGAAAGGTGCTTTCCGATTGGTTTCGCTTCGGGGCTAAAGCAGAACAAATCTTGGTGGTGGATGATGGATCATCTGATGCAACCGGCGATGCGGCGCTCGGCATGGGGGTAGGCGTTTTAACACATGAGCGCAACCGAGGCAAGGGAGCGGCGCACAAGACAGGGTTCAAAGCGGCGCTTGCAGCAGGCTACCAATGGATCATGACCATGGACGCCGACACCCAGCATGACGTAAGGGAAGCAAATCGTTTCCTTGGGTTGGATCCCGCCACTTTTGACCTGGCCATAGGTACCAGACGTCCCAACATGGCCGGGATGCCTTTCGACCGCTGGTTCGTTAACCGTCTGACATCGATGGTGCTCTCGATCTTTGGGGGACGACGTCAGGTCACCGACTCGCAGTGCGGGTACAGGCTCATCTCAGCAGAGGTCCTGCGGAAGGTACCTCTAAGGACGAACCACTTCGATACCGAATCGGAGCTTGTGGCCAGGGCGTTACGAGCAGGTTATATGATAACCGAGGTGCCAATCACCACACTCTACACCTCGCCGCGCTCACACATCAATCCATTCCTGGATACCCTGCGTTTCATAAGGCTCTGCTTCCACTACCTCTTCTGGTGGTAGCCCTCCTCATTCGATAGTTTAATATCCCAATTCCCCAAATTAAAGATTGCTCACTTAGGAATCTACACGCACAAAAAAGCCGCCCCTTGGTCGGGGCGGCAAATCTTTAAGAATTATGTGCTTAGCGCACGAACACTGTCTTACGCGTCAGGTTGGCTGCAGGCGAAGAGAACTTAATGAAGTAAACACCGCTAGGAAGCGCGCTTTCGTCAAGCGTGAAGCTGTGCACGCCGGCTGCAAGCATACCTTCATGAAGGGTCAGCCTGCGGCGACCGACAACGTCAAGCACGTAAAGCTCTCCATCGGTAAGGGCAGGCAACGAAAGCATAACCGCTCCACCGGTAACTGAAAGTTCATAAGTAGTCGGTGCAATCTCCTTCTCTTTCACAGCCGCAGAAGTGCAGTAGACCGAGTCGTAGATGGTGTCGTTGTCCGGTACCGAGTCGCCAGCAAGTAATGTGTAAACCCGGATGTCGTACCAGGCACTATCGTGATGAGGAATGTTCAGCCACCCATTAAAGGTAACCTCTGATTCCTCGTCCACACCCAGCGGACCAACGGTCTTCGTGCTTGAGTAGTCCTGAAACCCGGAGTGGAAGATCTTGAACTCCACATTAAACGTAGCTGGCGTGTTGCTCTGATTGCGAACCGTGACCACAGGAGTATACGTGGAATCGGGATGGATCTGTCGGAAATCCGGCGGGTGACCTTGGAACCACCACGTTACGGGTAAGACGTCCTTGATGATCTTGGTGACGTATTTTAGATCGCCGTTGGTCGCATCATAGTAGGAGATGTGGGGGAAGCTGGCATCACCTTGATAGCTGAGGGCAATGGATGTATACATTCCAACGTCACCTGTGGTATCCACCTTCTCGGTATGCCAGCCGAGGTAGTTCTCGGAGTAGGCGTACTTGAGATCGCCATTCGCTTCACTGTAGTAGCTGGCATGGGTAGAACCAAGCGCCTGAGATCCGTATGACCCTTGATCTATTACATCGATTGCCCATGTCGATCCGGTCCAGCGGGCATACGTGAAGTATCCGTTTGTAGCATTGAAGTAGCTGATGTAGGGAAAGCTACCTGCTTCTTCGTTGATGAGGATATCCGGCCAGGCTCCTATGTTATCACCACCTACCATCTCAACGGTATCTATCACCCAGTTGCCGGAAGCAAGATAAGCATGCTTGAGGTAACCGGTGCCGGTCAAGGGGTCGCCGTCCCAGGCGTAGTAGACGATGTGGGCGGTACCGATGGAATCAAGAGTGATCGAGGTGCCTTTAATATCGGTTCCAAAGATAGGAAGCGGCCCTACGCTATCCACTGTATCGCGCACCCATCCTGTAGCCGAGGATCGAACGTAGAGGAGATAGTTCGTGGTAGCATCATAGTAGGATATATGGGCATAATCATCTTGATCCACCGCTATATCGCATCCCTGGCCCACATCGTTGTCGCTGGGATCCGGAGTGCCGACAATCCAGTGTCCTGAACCATCAAGGCTCGCCCATTTGAGATTGGTGTTCGCCATGTCGTAGTATGCGATCTGAGGCAGGTCGGTCAGCGGACCAAGATCGAGTGAGGCGAAGATGCCGACTCCGCCCAGGCCGCCGTTATCGTCAACAACCTCTATATCCCAATCCGTACCGTTCCAGGCAGCGTACTTGAGAAACGCACTGTCCGCGTATAAGTAGGCGATGTGCGGGCTATTGTCCGAGTCGATCGCCAGTGAGGTAAATAGGCCGACGTTGCCGGTGGTATCCACTGCCTTGATGTCCCACGCTTGCCCGAAAGCGCTAACCACCACTACTACGAGAAGCACACTTATCCATTTCTTCATAAAGACCTCCTTGGGTTTAGATGTTCGTAACAACTCCATATATCCGTATAATCTTAAGGATTTTGGGGCACTTGTCAAGGGGTAAGGTTAATAAAGGACGCTTATAAAAAAATCCACTCCTGCCGCAGAGAACAATGGCCTTCATCGAGAGGAAGGAGCTTTCACGACCTTGCAGTACCAGTTCTTGCCCCGAATAAAATACACCCCCGGATGCAACCGGGAGGCATCAAACCTCGCCCCCCGGATGCTTGCTTGAAGTCTGCCCGAGGCGTCGTACAACTGGGCTTGGACAGAACGATTGAAGTAAAGGGTTGAGGTGAAAGGATTCGGCCATACTTCCAATACAGAGGCAGGCAACGCCGAGGATTCATCCAGCCCTAAACCAAGGAAAAACACAGACAGCAACCCGTCATAGCCGTCTGCAACCAGGAGGGTATCGCCCAGAGAAACGATGTCTCGCGCCTCCCCGCCGGTGTTCAGGGTACCCACTCGATGAGGTGACGCGGGATTTCTTATATCATACGCAGAGATGCCAAGAGCTCCTTCGGCAAGAAAAAGTGTATTCCCCTCCAGAGCCAGCGAAAAGGTCACGTGTCCGGTAGGAATCGTTGAAAGCAAGTCCCATCCTTCCATATCATAAATCGCGGCACCCGCAGTTGCCTGGGCTATGAAGAAAAGCGAATCCCTCAGAGTCATATCAAGCACACCGCCTGCAGTAGGTTTAACTCCCAGAGAAACCGGGAGTTCCGGTACGCTGACGTCAATCAGACCTATGCCTGATTTCTCGAAACCCACATACACCGTATCCCCGCTTTTGAGCAGAGACAGTGCACGCGCACCGAGGCTTATACGCGCCGCTTCGCTGGGAACGGATGGATCGGAAAGATCGACCACGATTAGGCCGGAATCGCCCGAGGCAAGGTAGGCAAAACACGAATCAACCTCAAGCGCCCAGACATGGACACCGTCGAAGGCCAGGCGGGAGATCAGGGAAACTTCGTCCGATTGTCCTGCGGGATCAGGCATGCTGTAAAGCGCAAGGCCTTCCCAGCTCTCGGCCACGTAAAGCGTATCAGCGCGGACATCGAGATCCCTGGGCCAATCCCGTGTCGACAAAAGATGCGCAGGAACAAGCGAATCGTCCTTTGAGAAAAACGCAAGCCTTCCGCCCAGCATCCCAAGAACAATCCAGCCCTCGTCCGCGGCCACCACCTCGGAAGAACCCCCGAGGACGACGCTGTCGGTAATTGAAGGATTTAAGGGATCGGTGCAATCGAACAACCACCACGAACCCAAAAAACCGGCCACCGCACCGTAATCACCTTCTACCGAGACATCATAAGGCCACACACCCGTAACACCCGTAACACCCAGGGTATCAAAACCCAGCCCGCCAATCCCTTCCCCTGAAGGGATGTTGATTATGTACAGAGAGTCATCCCAGGAAGCGATGTAGGCAAAACTATCCTGTATATCTACAGCCCAAGCACCAAACACCTGTGAGTTTTTAAGAAGTCTCAGATCAGGAGAATCGGAGATATCGATGATATTAACCCCTCCGTCGAAAGAACAAACAACTGCACAAGAAAAGGAGGTATCCAGTGCAAGCCCGTAGTGCTGGCCTGTAAGATCAAGTTCTCCGATAGCAACCGGATTGGTGGGATCGGAAATATCTAAAACCAAAAGGCCTTTAGATACGTCGGTGGCGTAAAGCAACCCCTCGTAGTACACAAGAGAGCGAAGGTTGAAGCCGGAAAGTGATCCGATAAACTCCGGATTGAGTGCATCACGGCAGTCGTATATCTCAAGACCCACTGAGCCCATCGCCGCGTAGACTGTATCTTCTCGGATCTCAAGACCGAATACCCGCCCGCCGGTCGGAAACAGGTTGATAAGCTGGGGGGCCTCAAGGGATGATATGTCGACTACGGCCACGCCCTGGTCGTCTACAGCCACGTACAGGCGGTCTTGAGAGCGAACCATGGTATAAGCCAGACCAGGGAAGACAAGCTCAGAGAGCCGTGAGACCTTGCCTTGAGTGCTGATCCGGCCTATCTGGAGCACCGCGCCGTTTGTGTAGAAAAGGATGTTCCCGTCGAGGAGAACGGAGAATCCTGAACCATAAGGCCAATGATCGAGAACCTCGAAGTTGTAATCGGAGGAGGGGAAAGGAGTAACAGGCATATCCGGAACCTCGTATGAACCTTGTCCCCACGAAGCAATGAGCGACAGCAACAAAGCAATCATAGTACAATCCTAGTAGCTAACCTGGGTTTGTCAACTGTTATTGAAAACGGGTCCTGCTATTTAGCGCCGCCAGACCACCTTCCCACCCTTGCGGAAGAAAAGGAGGGTATAATGACTACCATGCCCCCCAGGATCCCAACCCATTCCATCCCACCAGGAACGGGAATAGGTCTGATCTATTAATCCTATTCCTCTAAGTCTAAAGGTATAACAATCTGTGTTATCGTACGAATGCTGATCTGGAGGATACATCTCAAAATGGTATCCCATATTCAAGGTGTCACCTCGATACCGAATCGATAAAAGATTCCTCGCCTCACTCGTATCGGGAATAAGAGAAACAATTGATGTTCCACAGGGGTCGTTTGGAAAGGCCGTTATCTTCTCATCCACGATTTTTATCGTGTCGCAATCCAAGTCATAGAAACATCCTCCCTCCAAAACAAAAGTATAACCGCCAGGAGCAATGTTTGAATCTACGACCCGAATGGTAACCGTATCATAGGAATCGTCATCCTCCTCAGTACCGTACCTCCAATGATGCCTCTCATACTTCCACTCATAATCCATCCCGAAGGGGAAGTAGGTGGTGTCAAGGCCGGAAGGCTCTGCGTTCTCGATTGCAAAGCTGCGAACCTCGCTCCAGTTAACATCAGGTGCAGAACCGTCCGAAGGATATCTCAAAGATGCTACCTTCCAGTAATAAGTACCCTCTTCCAGATTATCGAAATCAGCCCCTGACATGGTGTAGGTGGTATCGTGAAGGTTCTTTTCGATGATGGGATCAGTAAAATCTGTTTCACCAAGTCTAAAGGGAGGTGTATATGTCTCTGAGGACGAACCGCTATCTATCACGATGCGGTAGTCCTCAATCAAGGGAACCGAACTCCACACAAAGGTTGGCGTCTCACTTATTACCGCGTCGTCAGCAGGCTTGATCAAATCCGGCGCGTTTGTGCCATCGTCTCTATTGCACGCGACCATAGCAAAGACCAAAACCCCGAAAATCAAGGCAAGCTTGTAATGCTTCTTCATAACATAACCTCCTCTAGAAATATACACTTATCAAGCGATTTGTCAAGTCTGCCGATCATTGACTGACGGCCAAATCCGGCTAAAATGGCATAATGAAACCGGCAATCGAGGGCGGAAAGCCCGTACGTGAAGAGTTCCTTGTCTTCGGTAAGCCTGACATCAGGGAAGAGGACATAGTCGAGGTGGCCGATACCCTGCGCTCGGGCTGGATAGGACACGGCCCGAAGACCGAGCGCTTCGAGGAGATGTTTGCCACCTACACCGGAGCAAAACACGCCATAGCGGTAAATTCCTGCACTGCCGCGCTCTATCTCTCTCTGGGGATGCTCGATCTGGAGCCTGAAGATGAGGTGATAACCTCTCCCATGACCTATCCATCGACCGCCAACGTGATCCTGCACCACGGAGCAAAGGTGATGTTTGCGGATGTAAATGAAGACTCGGGCAACATCGACCCGGTAAGGGTACAGGAAAGCATCACTTCAAAGACACGGGCGGTTATTCCAGTGCATCTTCATGGCTACCCCGTTGACATGGAGGCGATACTCTATCTGGCAGAGTATGCCGGCATTGCCGTCATAGTTGACGCTGCCCACGCAATCGAGGCGCGCCATAAAGACAGGCACGTGGGGATTCTGGGTGACGCGGCCTGTTTCAGCTTCTACGCCACCAAGAACGTCACCACTGCCGACGGCGGTATGATAACCACCGATCGCGACGACTGGGCTGAGCGGTTCAAGCTTCTAAGGATGCACGGGATAACCAGAACCGCTTGGAGTAGGTTCCGCGAGAAGGGCTTCAAGTTTTACGATACCGTTGCCCCGGGCTACAAGTTGAACCTCACCGACCTGCAATCTGCCATGGCACTGCATCAGATGGAGCGGATCGAGGATAGCTGGAAGCGAAGGACCGAGATCTGGCATGCTTACGATGAGGCATTCAATTCGATGCAGGGTATTAAGATACCACCTGAGCCTGAGGACGGCAGGCATGCCCGGCACCTGTATCCGGTGAGATTGGAATTGGAGCGACTGAGTATAACAAGGGATGAGTTTCTCGAAGCGCTCAAGGCGGAAGGCATCGGCGCCGGTATCCATTTCATATCGCTGCATCTGCACAGCTTCTACAAAAATGCCTTCGGATTCAAGCCGGATGATTTCCCGGTGGCGGCGAGGATATCCGAGCGCACCCTTTCATTGCCCCTCTCCCCTGCCCTCACCGATCAGGACGCAGATGACGTGATAGAGGCTGTGGAAAAGCTGCTTACATACTATGCCAGTTGATCCGAAGCTCTGGAAAGAGGTCTGGGACGCCTGCCCCTGGGCTACGATATTCGCTTCTCCTCTCTGGCATGTGGTGACCGAGGAGATCGAGCCATCTGATGCAAGCTTCGAGTATAAAGGAATCATTACCCCTTTGCGCAAGATCAAGCTGGCCAAGGGATTGCTCTCCGGATACGAATCTTCCGTACCAGGAGTCCCGGCAGGACCCATCGCTCTTAAAGTACCCGATGCCGCCACGATCCAGGCCTACTGGCAAGAACTCGTACGTAGAACAGTGGGCAAGTTCCTTATCCACCTCCTGCCAGACTCTCCCTTCATCAATACTCCCTTTAGAAAGATAGAAATCTATACCCATATTCTTAATATCTCTGAGAAGGACGAAAAGATGTCCAAACACCATAGGGATCGGATGGAAAAAGCCCGAAAGGCAGGGGTATACGTAACCCCTGGCCTGCGTGATGAGGACTTTGAGGCCTACATGGAGATGTATAACGCGTCGCTGCAACGATGGAAAAGGAGGCCTTCAAGGATATATAAGGAAAGCTTCTTCCAGCGGGTACGCGAGGTGCTTGTGCCGGCTGACTCGGCAGGCTTCTTTATGGCATGGAAAGACATGAAACCTCAGGTAGGATCCCTCGTGCTTTACGGGCATAAAAGAGCGGTATCCTGGCATACGGTAAGGGCCGATGACTCCGTGCGAGGTGCAAATCAACTTCTGAACTGGACGATTATGGAACGAGCGGCAAAGCGGGGAATAACCGAATTCGACTTCGGACCGAGTCCTAAGATGGAGGGGGTAGCGAAATTCAAAGAGAGATTCGGCGCCGAGCTGGAGTCTCAAATAACGATAGTAGGACCTGCCCGTCTATTTTCCTCTTACTTTTTACGCAGAGCAAGACAATGATATCGGTAGGGCACTTCCACTACTGTTTCTTCGAGCGTTCCGAGACCTTCATCTATCATCAACTTTCATCGCTAAAAAGGTTCCGACCGGTGGCGATATCCTTGATATCCCGAAACCTGGATGAATTTCCACTTTCCAATGGTGTTCACTACGATGTGGGCCTCGAACTTTCCAGACCAGGACTTCAGTTCATCGAGCCATTCCGGTACGGCTCACTTAAGCTTGCCGCCGAGCTTTTTAAGAGAGAAGGTGTCGCGTTGATTCACGCTCACTTTGGAACATGGGGGGCCTACGCAACACCTTTGAAGAGAAGCCTGCGCGTGCCGATGGTAGTCACCTTCTATGGACAAGACATGTCCCTGCTCCCTAAAAAGACAATGTGGCGAAATCGGTTCCAGAAGTTATGGAGGAAGATAGACCTGTTTCTGGTCGAAGGTCCCCACATGATGGCGGAACTCATTAAACTCGGCGCTCCTCGAGAAAAGATAGCTCTCCAGCGCATCGGGGTTCCGGTATCCAGGATAGGCTTCCGTCCTCCTGCAACGAAAAGCACGAGGCCACCTACCGCTTTGTGGGTGGGACGGATAATCGAAAAGAAAGGACTGATGGATGCTCTCAAAGCACTCGAGTCCCTTAAGCGGGAGGGGATAAAGATCCAGCTGCGGATCATAGGAGACGGCCACGAGAAAAGAAAAGCTCAGGGTTTCGTTAAAGAGAAGGGATCAGAGGAAGACGTCACATTCCTTGGTTTTCTTGATTACGAGACCTACCTTGCCGAACTCGAGCAGGCAGACTTCTTCCTCGCACCAAGTAAAACGTCAAGCAAGGGAGAAACCGAGGGAGGAGCGCCTACCACCATACTGGAAGCACAGGCACGCGGCCTGCCGGTCGTAGCCACCCGGCATGCCGACATCCCGTTTGTCTTACCTGAGGGATATCCCTATCTTGCCCACGAAGCCGACCCGCGTGATCTTGCCCGCGTGATAAAACTACTGCTCGATGATCGAAAAAGATGGATTCAAATCGCACGAAAAAACCGCAAGCACGTGGAACGTTTCCACGATCTTAAGGTTACCACTCAATCGCTAGAGAAGCATTACGACCGCCTTTTAACCGAACGAATCCGGTAGCATGAAACGCAAAGGCGATTTCCTGGCCAAAGCCACGGGAACGTTCCTGACAATGGGATTCAGCACATGTTTAGGTTTCATCGTGAACCTGATCCTGGCTCGTGTCTTAGGCCCGGCCGGCAAGGGAGTAATAGCACCGGCCCTGTCTGCGGCAACCATCGCAATAACCATAGCCTCACTGGGCCTCGATCACTCTACAGCCTACTTCCTGGACAAGAAATCTTTCAGGGCGAAGGATGTACTCCTGACCTCTTTTCTGTTTGCTATCGTATCAGGCGCTCTGGCTTCGCTAGGTATCGGGATGGCACTTGAGTACGTAATCCCTGAAGCCACCTCTCTAACCCGCCTGTTTTTTGCGGGCGGCGTCTTCTTCACCGTTATCTACAACATATCCCACAGTGGTCTTCTGGGACGCAACCGACTCGGTCTCATAAATCTTGGACGAGTGGCCTCGGATGTCTTAAGAACCATCCTGGCAACGCTTTTTCTCTATTCCCTTTGGCCGTCGGTAGAAGGTTTTGCCTTTGCATATATGATCGCCCAGGCTCTAAACGCAATCCTCGTAACCATCTTTGCCTTTAAAGAAGTAGGGATTATCGGTGCCAGGATAGACCTTTCGTTCTTCAGGAAAGCAGTAGGATTCAGTGTAGCGGTCTTTTTGGCTTCGCTTACCTTGCAGGCCAACCGGCAGATAGGGGTCCTGATTCTCAAAATGCTTAGATCGGTGGAGGAAACCGGTCTCTACGCACAGGCACAAACCTTTGCCAACTTCCTGCTTCTTCTACCCCAGGCGCTCTCCTTTGCCCTTTACGGAGCGGTGGTGGGAGAGAGGAACAAGGAGGAGTTCACTGCAAGGATCGTAAGGCTGTCGATTTTTTCTCTGCTTGTGCTCTCCGGGATTGTAGCTTTGATCGCCCCCTGGCTTATCCCGGCCCTGTTTACCGAAAAGTTTACCCCAAGCGTTCCATATCTCTGGGGGCTCCTGCCCGGTGTGGTAATCTACGCCCTGCCTAGGATTTATGCGTCTTTCGTGATAGCAAGCTGGGGCAGACCCTGGCAGGCTTTCGGGGCAAGTATGGTAGGATTTTTCTTAAACGTGGTTGGCAACCTTTTGCTTGTCCCCTGCATAGGTGCTTGGGGAACGGTGATCTCCTTCGACGCCGCCAGCATCGCGATGGCTCTTTACTATATCGTATTCCTTAAAAGGCAGACTGGAATAGGTATAAGAGGGCTACTGCTGCCCTCTGGAGAGGATTTTCGCTTTCTGTTAAGACGCCTCAAGTCTTTCTTTAAACCCTAAACCGGACTCTCGGCTTATACCTAAGAAGAACCAATGAATCGTCGGTAGATAGCAGCCTCTTGATTTACCCTCTCAGGCCAAGGTCGTAGAACCTTTCTGGAAAAATCTTCAGCACGCCTGCCCAGATCCTTTCTGAAAGATTTCTCGCGCATGAGCCGCTCGATCCCTCGCGCCGCGCCCTCGAGGTCATATGGTTTATAGAGCAGCCCGGTCTGGCCGTGACGGATAAACTTGCGGGTGCAGCCGACGTCCAGGGTAACGACCGGTTTACCCAAAACTAGCGCCTCAAGAACGGTGTTGTTGATATTGGATACCTCCTGTGTGAAAAGAACCACGCTAGCCCGGCAAAGCATCTCGTGCACCTTGGTTCGCGGAACGTTTCCTGGTAGGTGTACGGTGGAAGAGACCGCGAGTTTTCTTATAAGCACCTCAAGCAATCCTCGCCGGGGACCGTCGCCAAGGATGATGAACTGCAACTCAGGCAGGCTCTCCTTGCACATGGCTGCTATGCGAATAACCCTGTCAACCCGCTTCCCGTCAACCAGACGTGTTGCGGTAATAACGTAAGGGGGCGAGGATTCCTTACACTTCATGGATAGAAGTGAGGGATCGTAACCGTTCAAGAGGAAGTCGCAGCGGTCTTCCGGGACTCGAAAGATACGCAGGGCTTCGTCCCCGCAGGTTCCGTCGTCGGTGAGAACGATGTGATCCGGCGGATGACGAAGGATGTAAAGTAAATCGAAGTAACGCTCGCGAAGCAGACCTCCCCTGAGTTGCTCTATGGGAGCGCTTGTACCGTATAGCCTCGAGATCGCGGGAACCCCTAGATAACGAGCGGCACGGCGCAGGGCAAAAGCGCTCTCCAGTCCGTGTCCCACCACGAGATCGAAACCCTCTCCGGATTTTCGCAGCCAACCCGAGACAATCAACGACCATGCACTGACCGCAGGAAAGCGATAGAAAAAACCGACGCCCGTCTTGATGATCGGACGCAGACGGGCAAACGGATTGGCTATACGAATGAAGCGAACGTGTTCCTGTTCCTCAAAGGCAGGGAGTCCTGTGGCGACCGGCGTAAGGTGCGTGACCTCAAATCCCGCCTTCACGAACGCTTGTATTGCGTAACCCTCTGAGGGCGATCCACCGCCCTGGCCCATTACCCAGATGGAAGGCCACGGCGAGATGGAAAGCACCCTTCTCAACCTGTTCTCCTCAAGATATTTAGAGTAATTTTGCCTTCGGGCAAAATTACTCTATCGAGAAACCGGTCTTCTCCCAGTCGTCCAGAAACCGTTTGAGACCGATGTCGGTTAGTGGGTGCTTTACCATCTGACGGAAGACCTTGGCAGGCATGGTGCATATGTCGGCACCTATAAGTGCCGCCTGCATTACGTGCTCGGGATGCCGGGTACTGGCGAAGATAATCTGGGTATCGATGCCGTAGTTGTCAAATATCTCTCTTATGCGGGCCACCTGATTGATACCCTCGTGGCCTATGTCGTCAAGGCGGCCCACAAAAGGAGAAACGTAGGCCGCACCGGCGTTGGCTGCAAGGATCGCCTGCAGAGGAGAAAAGGTAAGGGTCATGTTCACGTGGATCCCTTCCTCAAAAAGCACACCTGTCGCCTTAAGCCCCTCAGGGATGCAGGGGATCTTGACCACTATGTGTTCGGATATCTTGGAAAGTGATTGTGCCTGTCTCACCATGCCTTCGGCATCGAGAGCCGTGACCTCGGCAGATACAGGACCTTGCACCACATCGCATATCTCTTTTAAGAGCGTCCGGTAGTCGCCCCGGCCTTTCTCTCTGGAGAGCAGGGTGGGATTGGTTGTAACTCCGTCAAGAACGCCCCATGCGGCTATCTCTTTTATCTCGTCTATGTTTCCTGTGTCAAGATAAAGCTGCATCAATCCTCCTTAGGATAGACTACTTTCACGAGTACCAGGCCGTTTGCAGGCGCGGTGATGGTCTGCACAGGCTTGGTGCGGTTGAACAACTTCAGGACAGTTTGCGGTTCTATCATACCGCGTCCACACTCGGTTGCGACACCTACCATCCTGCGGACCATCTTGTAAAGGAAAGACTTCCCTCGTACGTCGATAACTATCTCGTCACCCTCCTCCAGTATATCTATTGAATCCACGGTAAGCGAGTGCCTTGGATCGTCAACCTCGCAGAGCGCCGCATAGTCGTGCGTCCCGACCAAAAGGGCGGCGGCGAGCTTCATCCTCTCGATGTCAAGATCGTAGGAATACTCCCACGCCGTGTCCCTGCGCAGGGGTGAGCGACCGCGGATGATGCGGTAGCGGTAGAGCTTTGAGGAGGCATCGCGGCGTGCGTCGAAGGAATCCGACACCTCTTCAATAGATTTGATGAAAATCGTCCGTGGCAGAATCGAGTTCAATGCGATCGGGAGGCGATCTGGTGTAAGCCCGCCATCGTAGACGAAAGACGCAACATAACCCAGAGCGTGCACCCCGGCGTCGGTGCGTCCGCAGCCGGTGATACGAATCACGTCGCCCGTAATCTGTTCCAGGGCCCGCTCGATCGTGCCCTGAACCGTCGCCCTTTCAGGCTGAGTCTGCCATCCGAAGAAGCCTCGACCGTCGAATTCGATAACGGCTTTGAGTCTCATCTCACCACCACCGCAGCCGCCAGGGATATGATGCCGACAGATAACAGTGCCCATCCCGGACGCTTACCGGTTATCTCGATGGGGTGGGTGACGATGTTCCGGGCCTCTCGGAATACGCGGGCGACCGATTCAGGCAGATCCTTCCAGCGCCTGACACGGGATAGGGAATCGAGGAAGAACGGAACGGATAGGAGAGCCAAAGCAAGTACTTCGCCTATTACAGGTCGGCGAAAAAGCTTGCCTGAGAGCCTTGCAAGCCCCCATACCAGCTCCTCGTGCGTGCAGACGTAAACGAGAAGCAGGGAGAAGAAAAGCGCCAGGGCAAAACGCCCGCCTATTGTCAGGGCAGACCAGAGAGCATCGGCACCCTGGGAGCGGTTGAGAAACCAGTTGAAGAAGACGCTTAAGACAATCAAGGGAAGCGATATCTTAAGGTAGCGCCCCCAGAATCTCCATCCTGCTCGACTAAGGATTGCAAACACTACACAGAGCGCTCCTGCGGCTGCAAATTCATACCAGCGAGAGCAGAAAGGAGCGATGGCAATCAAAAGAATCGTTGCTACTATTAGCGTAACCGGAGAGATCCGGGAAAGCGGCGGGCGAGTTGTGCTCATAGATCGAGAATAGGGAAAGCCGAACGAATGTCAATAAGACCTGTCATTGGCTTTATCGGCGGACGATGATGCCCCAGTTGCGGCCGGCTCCATGCTCTCGCCGATGGGAATAGAAGCGCTTCGAGTTGCAGTGGGTACAAATATCCAGAGATGCGCCCTCAACCGCCCCGACGGATGAAAGAAGAAAACAATTGGCCGCTCGAAGGTCCAGATAGAACCCATCCTTCTTTCTTGAGAAAAACCGGTTCGCTTCGGGCCAGGTTTCTCTGAATTCATTCAAAACGTCCTCACTAACCTCATAACAGCACTTGCCGATTGAGGGACCCAAGGAATAGTATAAACGATAAGAAGGAATGCCTGTCTCCTTTTCCACCTTTTCGGCAAATCTTAAAGCTATCTTGGCAAGGGTTCCCCGCCATCCGGCGTGAGCCAACCCCACAACCCCAGAATCCTTGTCCCAGATAAATATAGGTACACAATCCGCCACTCTTAATGAAAGCGCAAGACGGAACTCGCTGGTAAAGCATCCGTCCGCCTCTATCTCTCCAGGCCTATCAACCCGAATCACGCGATCGGAGTGGGTCTGATTCATGGTTACGAGAGAAGCACCCAACTCAAAAGGCGCGAGTTGTTCCTTCAGATCAAGGTTGTGATCCAGACCCTCGTCTCTAAACCGCCGCGTGGTGAATAAGATCTCTATATCCTGTGTGGGATTAAGTACATAGAACCTTAAGCCGTCTTTGGAGATCAAGCGCCATGATTGACTAGACACCGAAGTCCTCCGGTTCGTAGCGCAGCTTTAGATCCTTGGCAATAAGCTGCATCCCTTTCTTGCCCCAGTAACTATCTTCGGCGATCCGGTAGGCGACATCGAGCGCTTCCTTGCGACCCGGTTCAAGTTTCAGGATAAGCTCGGATTTACCGAACGCAAGAACGGGCACGGTAGTTTTATCCTTGCGCACGGTAAATTTGAGATGGTCGCGACCGAAAACCCTCGGGGTTCCAACCACCTCCAACCCGGAAGTAGCAAAACAAGGCTGGGGATTGCCCATACCGAAAGGCCGAAAGCGCTCGAAGAAATCCCGAGTCTCGGAATCGAAATCGCCAAGCTCTACCTCAGCTTCAAGACGCAGCCTGGGCTCAAATACTGACCCCGGATAAGTAGCGGCATGTTCGTTAATTGCCTGCGTGAAATCTTTAAGCTTCGCCTTCTCCATAACCAGCCCGGCTGCCACCTCGTGTCCCCCGAAGGTCACAAGATATTCCCGCACTGCAAGAAGTGCCTCGTACAGATGAAAACCCGGCACACTGCGAGCCGACCCCTTCAGCCTGCCCTCTTTTTCCGCTAAAAGGATGGTGGGGCGATAGTAATCATCCACCAGCCGTGAGGCAACTATCCCGATAACGCCTTCGTGCCAGCCAGGACGGTAACAAACAAGCACGCGAGGGTTTCGTTCCTTGATCTGGTGCTCGGCGAGGATACGGGCCTGCTCAAGGATAACGTCCTCGGTCTGTCTGCGGTTGCGGTTGTGTTGATCAAGTTTTACGGCCAGGCTCCTTGCCTCTTCCAGGTCGGTTGAAAGCAAAAGCTCAAGAGCCTGCTTTGAATCTGCCATCCGGCCTGAGGCGTTAAGTCGAGGCGCCAGTCCGAAGGCGACGTTGGTAGCCGTAATGGACTTACCGGCGAGTCTGGAAACCTCCAGGAGTGCGGCAAGTCCCGGCTTGGAGGCCTTTGATATCTCTTCAAGCCCGAACCTTGCAAATACCCGGTTTTCGTGGATCAAAGGAGCGACGTCGGCGATGGTGCCAAGGGCAACAAGATCGAGATCAGCTTGAAGCGGCTCCAAGGGTTCGCCAAGACGCCGGGAAAGTGCTTCAAGTAGCTTGTAGGCTACCCCGACCCCGGCAAGCTCAGCAAATGGATAAGTTGAGTCTCCTCTCTTGGGGTCGACGACCGCAAGGGCTTGGGGAAGGTTCTCTCCGGGTTCGTGATGATCGGTTATTAAAAGATCGATGCCTGCCTCGTTCGCCAGCAGTGCTTCCTCGACAGCTGTGATACCGCAGTCCACCGTAAGAATAAGAGACGCTCCGGACTCCTTGGCTGCATCTATCGCCTTGGCAGTAAGCCCGTAGCCTTCCTTCATGCGATGGGGAAGATAGAAATCAGCATCGATCCCTAATCTATGCAGACCACGCAACAGCAAAGCGGTGCCGGTGACCCCGTCAACGTCGTAGTCGCCGTGTACAAGTACCCTATCTCCCCTTCTTTGAGCATCAAGCAATCTCTCGACCGCTCGTTCCATATCCGGAAGCCCGAATGACTCGTGCAGATGCCCCAAGGAAGGATTCAGGAATCTCTTGACAGACTCCTCATCCCTGTAGCCGCGCCTCCATAAGACCAATGCAGGCAAATATGGAATACCTTGGTTGGAAGCAAAATCTCTCACCAGTTGATCATCAACAGGCTCACAAACCCAGCGCAGTGTCTTGCAGGTAGATGGGGACATCAACGAATTTTAGTCACAGGCTGGGCTATGTCAAACTTGAGCAGCCATGAGGATAGAAGATTCATCGCACTTGACAGAAGGTGCTAAGGACTTTATCATTACATCATGATTGCATTGTTTTTATTAACAATCCTTGGTTCCGATAAGGATACAACCCGTGAGCTTATCCCCTATCTTGCGGGAGATCAGGGCAGCGGGTTTATCCTGTGGGGTGATGCCGAAGCCGACGATCTGATCACAAGAATCTTCCCTGCGGTAACGGAAGCGATGAAGGCTGATACCTCCAAAACCTTCAGGGCTGTTGCCTCTATAGAGATAGATCGTTCAGGAGCGATCGTCAAGGAGCCTGAGCTTTTAGAGAAGAGCAAAGTCCCCAAATGGGACACGACGATTATCACGATCTTGCGCGGCTGGTTGTTCGAAACGTCTCGTGACAGCCTGCGCTGGGATACGGTCGAGTTCCGGTACATAGCGCGTAAATCCGGAAAAGGGAGCACCTCCATTATCAAAGCCAGGGGACGTGAAGATTTCCATCCTGCCGCTTTCACCTCGGTGGATAAGATTCTGGCTGACCAGTCAAAAATGAACGCTCCTCGTGACAGCATCACGCCGATGGGCATCAACGTTACCTTCTCAGGCGATCTTGGTCTGGATGACCTGGAAAGTCACATCATGCCTGATCTCGAAGAAAGCATGAACGAGAAAGGCATCGCCTATGTTACCGCACGTTTTGAGATCGTGGTAAACGATAAAGGTGCAATCGATGATATCAGGGTTATCCAATCAAGCGGGAGAACTGCCTGGGATTCGGAACTTGAGAAGGCCATGCTTCAGTGGCGATTCAAGCCGTCATACAGGCTGCAGCGCAAAACCGACGTGATATTTGTAGTGAGCCTGGAGTGAGGGGTTTACTCCTCTCGGATAAAAAGATCAAACATAATGCGAAACCAAGAGCGTGGAGAATAGGCCCTGTGTCGATTAAGGTTTAATCACTGCCAGCTAAGGTCTTGACAGATTCAGGTGCAGCTACTATTCTCAAAACGCGCGACGGCTAAATGGTTGAGGCAGTCTTCACCGGGATGTCGAACGCGTTTGCAGACGTTAGTTAAACCATCGAAGAACAGCTATAAAAACATAGGGCTATGCCGAGGAAATTCCAGTTATCTCGAGAGAAATATCTAAAGTCTTTGCCGAATGGGTCAGTGCACCTACTGAGATGTAGGTAACACCTGTGAGGGCTATATCCCGGACGGTCTCAAGGTTTACGCCGCCCGAGACCTCAAGTTCTACCTTTCCTTTAACGAGCTTAACCGCTTCACGCATCGCATCCAGGTTCATGTTATCAAGCATGATACGATCGACACCCCCTGTATCGAGAGCTTCCTTGACCTGATCCAGGGTCGCACACTCAACCTCGATCTTTAAATCTCCGTGGGAGTTCTGTGCCGCTTTGACCGCTGCCGCAAGCGAACCACAGGCGGCGATGTGGTTATCCTTGATAAGAACCATATCGTAAAGACCCATACGGTGGTTGTAGCCCCAACCATATCTGACAGCGGCTTTCTCAAGCGCTCGCAGACCAGGCGTCGTCTTGCGGGTATCAAGTATCTTCGCGTTGGTGCCATGAACCGCGGTCACGAAACGAAAGGTCAGTGTAGCGATGCCGGAAAGATGTTGAAGGAAATTAAGAGCTGTCCGCTCGGCCACAAGGATTCCCCTCCCAGGACCTGAAAGCTTGGCCAGCTCATCACCTGGACGTATCCTTTCTCCATTGTTGAAGAAAAACACCACCTCTATCCGCTTATCCACCTGGGCAAAAACCTCTCTGACTACCTCGACGCCTGCAATCACACCCTCTTCCTTGCATAACAGGATGGCCTCAGCCCTTGTCCCTGCAGGAACAGTTGCAAGGGTTGTGACGTCGCCGATACCTATATCCTCGGCAAGCGCACGCCTTACGCTGTCCTTTACCGCATCTTCGTAGAAACGAGAGTTGCTCATCGGAGTATTTTAGTCGAATTAACAAACAGGTCAACTAATATAACCGAGTCATTCGTGATGAGTTTAAGATTCTCTCTCCTCCAGCTTGACGAAACCCTGCTCAGAGCTATACTGAACTGATGAAGAAATTCAAGGTGCTGTTCAAGCCCGAACCTGAAGGGAGATACACCGCATCTGTTCCCTCTCTGCCCGGATGCATCTCTTACGGGGAAACCCTGGAGGAAACGAAGAAGATGCTTGCCGACGCCATTTCCTGTTACCTGAAATGTATGAAAGAGCACGGCGAATGTTCTCTGGATGATTCAGAGTGCATAGTGGATGAAATCTCAATCGCAGATGAATAAGGTCCCTGCGTTAAAATCAAAAGATCTGTTGCGCCTCCTGAAAGACGCGGGATTCCACGAAGATCATCGTTCGGGCAGCCACGTCATCATGCACTCGGATTCCAGAGGGGCGCGAGTAGCTGTCCCTTTCCACCAAAAGGACCTGCCTATGGATACCACACAGGCGATACTGCGGACGGCGCATCTCGATCCCGAGAGGATGTTGGAGCTCTTGTATGCCTGAGTTCAGGCTGGTAACCGACATGAAGCCGGCGGGCGATCAGCCCCATGCGATAGCCGAACTGGTGGAAGGCATAAAGAGAGGCGACAAACATCAGACCCTTTTAGGCGTAACCGGCTCGGGCAAGACGTTCGTGATGGCCAACGTGATTGAGCAGGTGCAGCGCCCGACCCTGGTTATGAGTCCGAACAAGACCCTGGCAGCTCAGCTTTTCGGCGAGTATAAGCAGTTCTTTCCCCACAACGCGGTGGAGTTCTTCATCTCGTATTACGACTACTACCAACCCGAGGCCTACGTGCCCGAGTATGATTTGTATATTGAGAAGGAAGCCGACATCAATGAGGAGATCGATAGGTTGAGGCTGAGGGCGACCGCGTCACTTCTCTCCCACCGCGACGTAATAATCGTAGCCTCCGTATCATGCATCTACAACATAGGCGAACCCTCCGAGTTCGCCGACAGGGTGAAGCTGGTAAAGGTAGGTGATGAGCTGGACAGAGATGACCTTCTGGCTGATCTTGTTCGCGAGCAGTACTCTCGCAACGACTACGAGCTTAAACGTTCCTCGTTCAGAGTGAAAGGTGACGTGGTTGAGATATGGCCGGCCCATGAGGATGTAGCCTTAAGAATCGAGTTCTTCGGCGATGAGGTATCCTCAATCAAAAGATTCAACTCCGTATCCGGCAAGATAATAGATCAACCCAAGAGTGTGATGATCTTTCCGGCCCGGCACTTCATGGTCTCCGAGATCACGCTTCAAGAGGCCTTAAAGACGATCCACGAGGAGATGGTCCAGCGCGTGGCCGAGCTTGAGAGCCAGGGAAAGCTCCTTGAAGCGCAGAGACTGAAAACCAGAACCCGCTACGACATCGAGATGCTGAGGGAGGTGGGCTATTGCCCTGGTATCGAGAATTACTCCAGGCATCTGTCAGGACGTACGGCTGGATCCAGACCCTGGTGTCTTCTCGACTACTTCCCCAAGGATTTTTTGACCATCATGGACGAATCGCACGTAGGCGTGCCTCAGGTGGACGGCATGTACAAGGGCGACCGCTTTCGCAAACAGAACCTGGTGGATCACGGGTTCAGACTGCCATCGGCTTTGGACAACCGGCCCTTGAAGTTCGCCGAGTTCGAGGGTCTTGTCGGTCAGCGCATCTACACCTCGGCTACACCAAGTGACTACGAGCTTATCAACTCCAAGGACAGGATAATCGATCTTGTGGTACGTCCCACCGGTCTGGTTGATCCGCCGATGATAATCCGTCCCACCGCCAATCAGGTTGACGATCTCATAGAGGAGATACGCGTGCGCGTTGAGCGGCGGGAGCGTACCCTGGTTACCACCCTGACCAAGCGGATGGCCGAAGACCTCGCCACCTACCTTGCCGAGATGGGGCTTAAGGTACACTACATGCACTCGGAGATAAACGCACTTGAACGGGTCCAGCTTTTGCGCGGGCTGCGTCTGGGAGAGTTCGACGTGCTGGTGGGGATCAATTTATTGAGGGAGGGGCTGGATCTGCCCGAGGTGTCGCTGGTTGCCATCCTGGATGCTGACAAGGAGGGGTTCCTGCGCGATACCAGGTCGCTGATTCAAACCTCGGGCCGGGCCGCGCGAAACGTGGAAGGTCTGGTGCTCCTTTACGCAGACAGGAAAACAAACTCCATGAAGGCGGCCATCCAGGAGTCGGAACGGCGCCGAAAAAAACAGATCCGATACAACACCGACCATGGGATAACCCCGCAGACCATAAAAAAATCCATCCAGCAGGTGATGGCCACCACCGGGGTCGCCGACGCCAGGAAGATAGAGGAGATTGACCTCGGGCACGAGCCCGCCGACGAGGAGGAGCGGTTGGCTATGATCGCCGAACTCAAGCAACTCATGAAAGAGACCGCCGACCAACTTGACTTTGAAAAAGCGGTCATCTATCGCGACCGGATCACCGAACTCAAGCTCAAGATGGATAAGGAAATACTTAAAAGGGGAACCAGGCCCAAATAACCCGTAATCGTTGACGAAAACCATATTTAAGATAAAATATGAAAGAAAGGAGGATAAGATGCACAAGAAAATAATTCGCAGGAGGAAAACTGTGGGTCTTGTACTTGCTGTTTTAGCATTGATACTAATGAGTTTCTCCGTTCTCCCCTCATGCAAGAAATCAGATAACCAGTCAGTAACCACACCACAGAAGACCAACGAGGTGACTGAAGAGCAAAAGGATAACTGGCTGGTTCTTACGGAAGATGGGAAATTCAAAAAGAAAGTGTACGTTGGTGATTGGGAATGCGGTGATTATCTCTGCCTAGGGGGTTTCCGCTACCACTGGCAGGGGAAAGATAGCATCGACTACCGAATAGAAGATGGTCTGCTTTGGGTTAATAGTCAGTTAGTTGGCGCTAATCTGATGAAAATTAAGGTTTCATATATCTCCCACCCAGAACGTATTTTGACGGTAATCATAGATAAAGTCAACCTAGGTGAATTGCAGCAGTTATCGGCATTAGAAGCTGTCGAGGTTGAAAACGATTCCTTCTCTGATACTGCTCTTGCCAAGTTGTCTAAGCTTACTACCCTCAGAGGATTATACCTTTGGGACACCAACATCACCGATGCTGACCTAGTTCATCTTAAAAAGTTTACCAACCTGAGGGAATTATATCTTATTACAACCAAAATAACCGATAAAGGCTTAGCTCATCTGGAAGGACTCACCAACCTGAAAGAATTATACCTTTCTTCTCACTCCCAAGTTAGCGAAGCAGGTGTTGCCAAGCTACAAAAGGCACTACCGGATTGCGAAATATCTGTGTATTAAAAGCCAATCCTGACCTCCGAATCACGAAATATGGTAAGGATGGCAACATGTTGTGGAGCGACTTCTGGCAGCCGATTGGTAATCAGACCCCTACGGGTTTGGCTTTGGATTCGGAAAAGTCCGTTTATGTATCCTGTAAAACCCCCTACATGTGGTGCGCGTGGACGTTGGATGGCACGCTTAAGCGAATCATCCACCGCTACGAGGTTGAATGGGCCCATGGCGAAGGGATAGCCTTGAACTCAGCTGACCACGTCTTTCTCTGTGGTGATATGGGGTTAGGAGCACGTACCTTTATGCTCATCAAAAACGACATCTACGGCAAGTTCTTATGGCCTGACAGCGCCAAGCGTTACGACTTGGGTGCGGATGAACACTGCCGTGACATCAAGCTGGATGCCATAAGCGACTGCTATCTTGCGGGCTGGCAAGTGCGTGGTTCGGAGGAGGACGTTGCTCTGGTTAAGACCGACTCGGCAGGCAAGATGCTGTGGTCATGGATGGATACCCTCGAGGGTAAGCAGGAGATCAAGGCCATAGAGGTTGACGAAGAAGGCTACATCTACCTTACAGGTTCGCATCACAACGGCGATAACTGGGACATGCTGGTTATGAAGGTCCGCCAGCCGTTAACCATCACAGGCAGGGTAACCGACTCCACCGGAAAACCCATGGAGGACTTCCCTGTATCCCTTTCAGGCGACACCACAGTTGAGGTCCTTACCGACACCAGCGGCTATTATTCCATCGAGGTCTACAATGGTGGCTCCTACACCTTATCCCCGAACCTCCCGGGCTGGACGTTTTCGCCCGCCTCCCATACTTACTCGCCGCTTGCGTACAGAGAATTCGACCAGGACTTTGCCGACGGCAGATGGACGGAGATAGCCGAGCCGCCAATAAAACAATCACCATCCTGGGAGCTTACCTCCTCGGTTGGTTCACAGATCGTGCTGAAGTACTCAGGCTACCCGCAAGGTTCTCACGCCTGCTTTGCCGTCTTCGACGCAACCGGTCGTAAGGTGGATGAAATCAAATCCAATACTTCATCTGGGATAGTGGCCTGGGGGAAGTGTTACGGGCCAGGGGTTTACTTCATCCGGGAGGTGTCGGGCAATCCATCGGTAACCCGAAAGGTTATCCCGGTTCGATAGTTCCTGCCTTTTTTTGCTTGCGATCTTTTGCCGGACGGCAAAAGGAGCATTCTTAAGTCTTGATTTTTGAAGCTATTCCATTATAATCTTTGCATGAAAAGAATCCTGGTAACCGGAGGGGCAGGGTTTATCGGAAGCCACGTAGCGGAGGTATTGATTGAAGCAGGTCATACCGTGGCAGTCCTCGACAATCTCTCGTCAGGTAGACGTGAGAATCTCCCTGAGGAATCCCGCTTCTTTGAGGTTGATGTCACGGATAAGGAAGGGTTAGAGAAGGTCTTTTCAGAGTTCAAGCCCGAGATCGTAGACCACCACGCGGCGCAGATCTCGGTAAACCGTTCGGTGCGCGAGCCCTGCTTCGACGCCGAGCAGAATATTTTGGGAACCATCAACCTGCTTGAGGCGTCGGCCAGACACGGAATCAAGCGCTTCATCTTCGCCTCGACCGGCGGAGCACTCTACGGCGATGCGCCGAGTATCCCATCGAATGAAGACACGTCGGTTATTCCGCTTGCACCCTACGGCATCGCCAAGGCGTCGGCTGAGCACTACATCCGCTTTTTCCGGAACGAGTATGGGATAGAGCCTGTGGTTCTGCGTTACGCCAACGTCTACGGTCCGCGACAGGACCCTTACGGCGAGGCAGGGGTGGTGGCGATATTCTCACTCAAGGCACTTTCAGGTGAGGGGTGTGTGATCTACGGAACAGGCGATCAGACCCGTGACTTCGTTTACGTCAAGGACGTGGCGCGAGCAAACCTGGCGGCTGTGGATGGCAAACCCGGCACATATAACATAGGCACAGGGATTGAGACCAGCATCAACAAGCTGTTTTCAGAGTTCGAGAGGCTTGAAGGTTCCCTTAAGGTTTCCCACGATGCCGCCCGTGCGGGCGAGGTGTTTCGTTCCGTACTGGACGTAAGCCGCGCCGGAAATGATCTGGGCTGGCAGCCGCGGGTGAATCTGTCAGACGGTATCCGCCAAACCTATGCGTGGTTCAAGGAGAGGATCGGGTGATCTTCGATCTCATCATACGCAACGCATCACAAATAGTAACCATGGAGGGTGAGAATCTGGGAGTAATAGAGAAGGGTAGTATTCTTTTGCATGAGGGCCGTATCTCAAAGGTTTGCACGGTGAAGGAAGGTGAGAGGTGTGACGCCAAGAAGGTACTTGATGCAGAAGGCATGGTGGTGATGCCCGGCTTCGTGGACTGCCATACACACCTGGTGTTTGCAGGATCAAGAACGCAGGAGTTTCGAAGACGCATGGCAGGTGCAAGCTACGAGGAGATTGCAAAAAAGGGCGGTGGGATACTCTCGACGGTAAAGGCAACCCGGCACGCAACATTTGAGGAGCTTTATGAAGAGGGGCTTAAATGGCTTCGCGAGATGCTTCGCTGGGGCACGACCACGGTGGAGATCAAATCGGGATACGGTTTGACGTTGGCCGATGAACTCAAACAACTCTCAGTGATTCGCAGCTTATCCGAGGAGGTTCCCCAAACCCTGGTTCCCACGTTCCTGGGCGCTCATGCCTTTCCTGAAGGGCCCTCGCGTGAGGAGTATGTTAACGAGGTGATCGATCTCATGCTTCCCGAGGTCGCGGAAAAAGGGCTGGCCATGTTCGTGGACGCCTTCTGCGACTCTATAGCCTTTAGTAACGAGGAGACGCGGAGGATACTTGAGAAGGCAGCCGAACTTGGCTTAGGGATTAAACTTCACGTGGATGAGATTGAGGACACGGGCGGTGCCAGGCTTGCGGCTGAGCTTGGGGCGATCTCTGCAGAGCATCTTGTCAAGTCAAACGAGGAGGGTCTTCGAGCGATGGCCGAGGCAGGCGTGGTACCGGTGCTTCTGCCTGCCACTACCTTCTTTCTTAAGGAGAAAGCCCGTCCCAACGTTGATCTAATGCGTGAACTTGGTATGCAGATTGCGGTGGCCACGGACTTCAACCCGGGTTCATCCACCATCTTTGCCCTTCCATTTGCCGCTGCCTGCGGGGCGCTCGTGGACGGCTTGACCCTTGAGGAGGCGCTTAAAGGCATCACCATCAACGCAGCCCGCGCCCTGGGGCTTGCCGATGAAGTGGGATCGGTCAGGCCCGGCAAGTACGCCGACCTGCTGCTGCTTGAAATGGATACCTGGGAGGAGCTTTTGTACCTCTTCAACCGCAACTCGATACGCACCGTTATAAAGAGAGGCGAGGTGGTCTGTGCTCACGAGTGAGGTACGCAAGGCGCTGAGTGATGCGCTGCGCGAGGGCCGCCTGAACGAAGCCAGGATGATGCTTGAGCGGGAAGGAGCCTATGCCCCGGACGCGGAGGAGTTAAGCTACTTTCAAGGGGTGCTTTTTTTGGCCCAAGGGCAGACCGAGGAGGGTATCCAGAAGCTCAAAGACGCGTTGAGTGTGGCAGAGGAACGCTCAAACTTCGTTTTTGCGATCGCGGCCGCGGCACGTCTGGCCCGGAAAGACCCGGATAATGTGGACATCCGCCTGCGCCGGGCCGATCTCTATCTGGCCATGGGAGTTGAGCATGCAGCCTACGACTACCTTCTGCGGGAGTTCGACTTCTACCGCAGGCGCAACGACCCTCACGCACTCTCATCTATCGTGAAGAAAATGATAGACATAGACAAGGAGAATCTTGACTTAGCACTTAAAGTGGCTAAAATACTCGCCTATCTGGAACAGAACGACGAGGTGCGTCTGGTAGTGGAAAACGTTATCTTCACCCTTCAGGGCCATGGGAAATATACCGAGGCGGCACATATACAGAAGGAATACACCAAACTTTACGAGGAGTCATGAAACAGGAAGGTCTGGATCCTGAAGGCAAGGTAGAACTCGCGGGGCTGCTCTTGCAGATAGGCTTCAAGTCCGAGGCAGTAACCGAGTATCTCATGGCGGCTAAAATGTACGAGGAGCGTGGGGATAAGGAAGAGGCGGTAAAGCTTTATGAAAAGATACTCGAACTGGATAAGGACAACCAAGCCGCCAAACGAGGGCTCGAAAAGCTCAAGCCTCGCTCTCGTAAAGACATAGACGAGATGGTCGCCAGGATGGGATTCGGACCTGCTTTTGGTGAAGAACCCGCCCCCGAAGAGCCTCCTCCACAAAAGGTAACTGCCCCGGAAGAATCCGAGACACCTACCCCATCGCCTTCGGAAGGTGAACAAAAAGTGCAGATCCCCTCAGAGCCTCCCGAACACGTACCACCCACTGATATAAGCGAGGCTCCGGTTGAAACCCAGCCGCAGGAGAAAGAACCTGAAGCCGAGATGGAAGAAAAGGTGGCTGGTCTGGCCAGCATGGGGATCGAGGAGTTTCTGGCTTCGCTTATGCCTCTGTTAAGACACACCTCAGAAGAACTTAAAGAGAGGGGCGAACTGGCCGCCTTCTTCCGCGAGGAGGGGTTGTGGTCCGAGGCCTTCTTTGAAGAACGTCCCGCCTACCTGAATAAACCTTCGGTTAAGAAGCTTGGCGAACTCCTGTCGCTCCTCGCGCGTTCGGATGATAAGGACACCTTGATTGGATTCCTTTTGACTGAAAGCTTCACCGAGCGGGAGGTGAACCTGAAACAAGAGGTGCTTGAAGCACTTGTTACGGCATACGAGGAACAGGGACGTCCGGAGGAGGCGAGGAAAACAAGAAAGCAGCTTGCAACCCTTGCATCACAGGCACAGAAAAAAAAGAAGCCCGGGGTAAAGATAATCGAGGATGTACCCAGGCTCTCCGAGGAAGATACCCATAAAGGCAAGAAGAGACCTGCAGACCCGATTCAGTTTGTGTAGAGATGGCGTACGAAACCTTCTATAGACTCAAGTGCGAACCCTTCGCGGTTCAGCCCGATCCTCGTTTCTACTTCAACAGTCCACAGCATGCAGTGGCGCGCGAGTATCTCCTGCACGCGGCAGAACGCGGAAGGGGACTTGCTCTTCTCCTGGGCGAGATCGGGACCGGCAAGACGACCCTTTCGCGGCGTATACTCACCGAACTCGAAGCAGACGAACGCTATCATATCGGCATGGTGGTCCTGACCCACTCGATCAGACCACGCTGGCTCTTAGAAAAGATCGCAACCCTCCTCGATATTGAATACCTGCCTGATGAAGCCTCAGAGTTGTTTTCCATGATAGTAAATAGGCTCTTCGAGATATACAATGCAGGTAACAAGGCGGTGATATTCATAGACGAGGCGAATAAGATCGACGATCCAGAGACCTTAGAAGAGATCAGGGGGTTCATCAATCTTGAGACCGCTGAGGGGGATAAGCTGGTTACCTTTATCCTTTTGGGTCTACCCGATCTTGAGGTCAACCTTGCGCAGAACGCGGCCCTGTACCAGCGCGTTGCCGTACGGGTAACCCTCAATCCCCTGACCGCAGATGCCGTCAAGGCCTACATCCGGTACCGCTTACAGATTGCCGGACGTATGGATTCCATCTTCACCGACAAAGCACTGGACGCAGTAACCTCGTTCTCCGGGGGGCGTCCAAGGCTCGTCAATATCATTTGTGATAACGCATTGATCGAGGGCTACATCCAGCGCAAGCCCAATATAGACGAGTTTATCATAGAGCGGGTGGCAAAAAACCTTAACCTTATTCCTAAAGAACTCGGCTCGTGACAGGCTCATCCGCTGACCTTCATATACATACGAGCTACTCAGACGGTCTGTATCCTCCGGCCGAGACGGTAAGAATGGCCAAGGACGTCAACCTCAAAGCGATGGCTATTACCGATCACGACACTGTGGCCGGGCTTAATGAAGGAAAGCTGGCGGGCAGAAAGCTCGGTATTGAGGTAATCTCAGGGGTGGAGCTTTCGTGCGAGCTTGACGGCAACGAGATTCACATGCTAGGCTACTTTGCTCCAGGCAACGAAACCGAGCTTGAGGAAAGGCTCGAATGGTATCAGGCCAAGCGTGAGGAGCGGGTCTTTGAGATCATCGATCGCCTCAACCAGGCGGGTATCATACTTAACATTGCAGAGGTGCGCCGCTTCTCTACCGGTAAGTCGATAGGCCGGTTGCACGTGGCCAAGGCGTTGATGGCTCAAGGGACTGCCCGCAGCGTCCACGAGGTGTTCAGCCGTTTTCTGGGCCCGGATGGGGTGGCCTACGTTCCCAAGGCCAAACTCTCCATCCAGGAGGCGGTGGAGTTCATACATGAACACCAGGGGGTAGGTGTACTTGCCCATCCCGGCATGTACCGCATCGAGAACGCGGCCGAGCGCACGTTAGAGTACCTTGACGGGATCGAGGTCTGGTATCCTGAACATTCTCCAAGTTTTGAGGATCATCTGTATGCACTCGCCTTGAAGAACCGGCTTATGCCCACCGGGGGGTCAGATTATCACGGTGTGGGACGTAACGAGATCGGATGCGTGAGGATTCCATACTCGATAGTAACCCGCCTCTTAGAGGTAGCGGTCGGCGTGTGAACTACCTTTTTTTATTACTGGTAGCGCTCTCCCCTATTCAGCTTGCAAGACTCGAGTACGGCGGCGGCGGGGATTGGTACAACGATCCAGACGCCCTGCCGAACCTGGCCAGGGAAATCTCGGCGCGCACAAGCATACTCGTAGCTGAAGACCAGAAGGTATTGACGCTGATGGACCGCGAGATAGCAAACTACCCTGTCCTCTACATGACCGGCCACGGGAAGGTCTCATTCTCCAAGGCGGAGCGGGAGAGGCTGAGGGAGTATCTGCGGTCAGGCGGGTTTCTTTATGCCGACGACGACTACGGGATGGATGAAAGCTTTCGTGCCGAGATCGAAGAAGTTTTCCCCAACTCCGAGCTTGTGGAACTGCCCTTTAATCATCCCATCTACCACATCTTCTATGATTTTGATAACGGCCCGCCGCAGACCCACAAGCATGAAGAAGGCCCGCCCAAAGGTTTTGGGCTTTTTGACGCCGGAAGACTCGTTATATTTTATACCTTCAACTCGAACCCGTCTGACGGCTGGACAGCGGCCCACAACGACCCGCCTGACGTTCGCGAGCGCGCCTTCCGCATGGGGATAAACATCGTCCTGTACGCGCTGTTAAATTGAACCTTTTTTGTTTACTATAAAATTACTTAATATGTTTGTAATCTTCGGAACGCAACCGTTGTGTTAATTCTTGAGATTGAGGGATGTTACCTGGAGAAACTTGTTCAATATCCTGTGTTACAAGCCAACGAATGTATACCCAGTATGTTTCTTCCATAATATCACCATACTCAAAGATACCGTGGAGATAATATTCTATCCTAGATTCTTTACGACCATCCTCAGTGATCTTAATCGCGTCAAAGAGATTACCAGGTACATTTTCTTTAGTAATAATAAAAGTATATCCTTTATTTGGAATAATCGGTCCCGTGATTTTTCTTTCCATCTTAATAAGACTCTTCTGCCATTTTCCGTAATCTATCTCTTTTTTTTTCAGTTGTTTTCCATTCTGCAGTTTTGACAATTAATGGAACCCGACCTGTTGGAAGAAAGTGATAACTTATATTGAGATATTCAATACCTGATTCCGGGGTAGAAGAAAATCCAGATATCTTTTTAACATCAACCACTAAAAATCCTTTGTTCTGAAATCTAATCTGATGCCGAATCTGAACGAGATTTCGCCAAAGGAAGAAAATAGCGACAACTGCACCTACCCCTCCAATAAAACCTCCAACTGCGCCTATTATAGGAGCCGCTTCAATGAACCAATCTACTATTGAAACCAAGATTTGCTCTAATCCCATCACAAAACTATAATAAAATAAGGGATTGTGTCAACTACCCTCCGTCATCGCGAGCGAACGGAGTGAGCGTGGCGATCTTTAATGCTCCCTTTCGCCTGCGACGAAAGGATCGCAAAGCGACGGCTGAGAATGTAGGGGCCGACCTCAGCGTGCCCCTTGGGGTACTGAGTGACCCATAGGGTATCAGGTCGGCCCGCTTACTATCTTATGAGAACAAACTTCTGAGTCGTGGACGACGCCTCACCCTCAACCCGGGCGAAATAGACGCCTTCACCCCACGCGTCCGTTCCACGACCGCGCGGGGACCCGACCGTTAGCGTAGCACGACGACTTTTGTGCGTGCCGAGTAACCCTTGGTTGAAACCCGTGCAAAATAGACACCTTGTGGAAGAGCCGGTGCGTTCCAGACGCCCTTGCCCTGGATGATTTCGGTAAGCACGCGGCGGCCGTCGGCGGAGTAAAGGGTAAGCTTGGCTTCGCCCGTAACACTCCCGGACACGTCGTAGAAGAGCCGGTTGAGGGATGCCTCAAGCCGGATGACAGACTCTATAACTGGTTCCTCTTCAAGGCTCACATAGCCGAGAGAGTCAGTCTTTATTAAGAGAACATCCGCTCCTCTGTGCAGGGGAGCATAGGAGCATGTCGACCCGCCGATGATATAACCTCTGTCCGAGGTCACTTGAACGCATGCACCTACGTCACCGACACTGCCAAAGGTACGCGCCCAAGCGCTATCCCCCTGCTCATCGATCTTTAGGAGCCAAACCCCCTTATTTGTGTATGGCCCGAGCCCCTTCACGCCTGTAATAATATAGCCGTCATCAGGGGTCTGGCAAATGGAGTAACCAATGTCGCGACCTTCGTTACCATAGAAGCGTGCCCAAACAGAGTCGCCGTTCTCGTCGGTCTTTAAGATAAATAAATCGCTTGCGACCGGAAGGGACTGAACACGATTTGCCTCTCCGGTTATGATATACCCGCCGTCCGAAGTTCGCTGAACGCAGTAACCTGTGGCAAGTCCCTCCTCCCCTAAGCTGTAGAGATGTGCCCAAAGGGAATCGCCCTCACTATCGGTCTTCATTAGCCATACGCTGGAGTCACTATATCCTGTGATAATGCAGCCATCATCAGGAGTCAGTTGTATGTATTCGCCCAGCCTCTTATAGCAGCAACGATCCCAAACCACGTCACCCGCCGAGTCGAGCTTTATGAGAAAAAAGGAATATTCCCCTCCTGATACTAAATATCCTTTATCCGAGGTCTCTCGCACGCAGAGGCCTCTGTTGGGATACGTGACACAAAGATTTCGCCCCCATAAGGAATCGCCATGTTCATCGGTTTTTATGACCACTACATCGATTCCACTTCGCCCTGTGATAATGTATCCTCCGTCTGAGGTCTGCTGAACACAGCGGGCTTCAGGTGGTAGGTCTAGCATTGATGGCGGAGTCCGCATGTAGGTGCGCGTCCATAGGGTATCTCCCAGGGAATCCGTCTTGATGAGGTAATAAGAACCCGTATCACATTCCATGAGCTGACCTGCGACGATGTAACCTCCATCCAAGGTCTGTTCCACCCAGTGGCCAGCATCATTATATTCCCCTCCATAGGTATGAATCCAACCTGCAGAGAGCGGGATGCTAACAAGTAGCAGACTTGCTGCTACACTAAGCTGGCAAGTCCTTTTCATCTATACCTCCAATGTTAATATAAGACAAACCAGGGATTTGTCAAGTTGGGGCGGGTTTACCGCCCCCAAGGTTTTTTAATCACCGGCAAAGTCACCCCAGAAGCTGTCGCGGCATGTGCGGATGGTATCGTACCGCCATTTACCGAGGGCTGTATCCCTGGGGGAGCTGTCTGGCGGCGGAGGACGGAACGCAAGACAGAAGATGCCGGACCAGTGCCCGACCGTATCGTCGTCATAGGCCCAGAATGCTGAATCCGATGATACGCTGAAGCATGTGTCTGCAGCGGTTACAGCATCTACCCACCCGAAGATCCAGTTGTCTGGGTCGTTGCCCCAGTAGCCTCGGAAATAAAAGGGCATGGTTCTGGCATACACGGTACCTTGCCAAGGGTGCCAGGGGTGGATGTCTCCACAGCTGGCGGTGTCCGGGGTGTCACCTTCGAAGTCATAGTTATCGTAGGCTAGGACGATGCCTGCCCCTACTGTAAGCGCGAGAACCACCGCACCCATGATCAGCATTAGTTTTTTATTGGTAGTCACTTAGCCTCCTTGATTTATTTTTGGTTTATGGAGGAGTTTACCTCCCCCATGTAAATTTATTATAGAAAAATTTATAGGTTATCAAGGCGGCATTAAATCGCCAGCGGCATAGATGCGGTCTTTTGTCTAAGGACAAAAGGAGATTTTGTTCCGAGTCTCCGCAGAGCAGCGAAGTAACTTTGTGGTGTGTTTATCTAGCTATCCAGGCTCCGCCGACGGTCAGGCCGTAGACTGTTTCGGCGCCGGCATCGAAAAGGACCTCGGCAGCCTCATCAAGGGTCGAGCCTGAGGTTATCACGTCGTCCAAAAGAATCACCTTGCGACCTGCAAGAAGCATGGGACCAACGCCTTTCCTCATGCTGAACGCACCTTCTACGTTAGCTCTGCGCTGCTCGGGCGTCAGGCGAGTCTGGGTGCGGGTAACTCGTCTGCGTTTGATACAATCAAGCATGCCGATCCCGGTCTGGCTGGAGAGTTCGCGCGCGAGCAACTCGCTCTGGTTATAACCACGCCACCAGCGCTTGGACAGATGCAGGGGGATAGGGATAATCGCATCCGCCGAGCCGAGTAGACCGTCACTTTGCACCACAAGAGCAAGCCTGCGCGCAAAGAAACGCGCCAGCCTGGAGTAACGAGCGTACTTAAAGGCATAAACGAGTTTGTCCAAAGGGTGCGTGAATCGCGCCCAGGCACGGACGCGGGCAAGTGCGAGCGGCTTGCGCACACATTCGGGACAGATATAGGAGCGGCGTTTGCGCCCAAGCGGCCTTCCGCAGAGCTGGCAGAAACCCCGCTCGATTGGCTGGATCAAAGCAAGGCAGTCGTCGCAAATGGGAGCACCGTCCGTATCCTTCTCGCAAACCAGACAGACTGGGGGGAAGATAAAGTCCCGAATAGCACCCCAAACCCTGGAACTCAACGGCTCAGATGATAGAACCTGTGCACCCTCCATCCTATCCCCGAGACTTTTTGGACTTCCTGTACCTTTTGCCTCTCTTGGCTTCCTTGGTTTCCTTCTTGCGCTTGGCTTCTGCCATCTTTTTGCGCTCGGCAGCAACCCACTGCGGGGTAGGCACCTTCTCCTGAGTGAAACCGAAAAAGACAGCCAACCCGACGCCCACAACCACAAAAGAGATGGCGATCCACTGGTTTGTCAACAGGTTAAGGTCGTTCTCGTAGTAGCGCAGGAGGTTCACCCCGAAGCGCAGTCCACCGAACGATGCAAGGAAGATACCGAAAAGCTGACCTTTACGCAGCCTCGTAAACCTTATAAGAAGAAATAAGACAACAAAGAGTAAGACCCCACCGCCTGACTGGAAAAGCTGGGTAGGCCACACCGTTGCCGAAAAGGCACCAGCAGGTAATTGGCCAGCTTTGGAAAGCTCAGCAAAGGGTATCGATTCGTAAGGGAACGTGATACCGCATACGGCGGTAGGTTTGCCGAAGCAGCAGCCGTTGAGGAAACAGCCTATGCGTCCGATCCCCTCTCCCAGGGCAATCGCAGGAGCAATTGAATCCAATAAGGGAAGCACAGGAATCTTCTTTCTCCACAGGAAGATAAGACCGAAGATAATGGCAAGGATGAATCCTCCGTAGTAGACCGCTCCACCCTTCCAGATCTTGAAGATACCGGCCGGGTTATCTGCAAACTGCGGCCAGTGCATGAAGACGTAAGCAAGACGTGCTCCTATCACAACGCCGATGATTACCCAGAAGGCAAGATCACTCACCACTGCAGGATCTATAAGGGTACGGCGTTTGAGGATAAGCCAAAGAAGAAGTATCCCCGCCACGAAAGCCAGCAAAAGCATCAAGCTGTAGGTGCGGATTTGAAAACCAGCTATCTGGAAAAGAACGGGATACATGAAGCTATCTTAGGGGAAAACCCGGTAAAGTCAAGTAAAGCTCAGGATGAGGAAGGGGGAGGGATAATCTGCAGAGGGATCGGCATAACGGTAAGCACGAGGATAATGAGTGCTGCAACGGCGATTAGGATATCCGAGGCCCTTAGAGGGGTAATCTCGTCCGAGGCAGGAGGATGCCTGAAACCGAAGATTACGGTTATCAAAGCCCAGATCAGCCAGCTCCAAGCCTTGAAAAAGAAGGCCGTCGCCACCATCAGGGCGTAAACGACAATCATAAGGTAGATGCGTTTCTTCCCGAATAGCCCGTAGGCGATATGACCCCCGTCAAGCTGTGACAGAGGCAAAAGATTAAGCGCGGTTACCAAGAATCCCAGCCACCCGGCAAGGGCTATGGGATGAATCAGGATGGTCGAGGTCTCAGGGACAGGTCCCTTTACAAGAAATGCCAGCAACTGGAAGATAAGTGAGGAGCCAAACTGAAATACACCCACCAACGAACCCTGCGGAACGACCTCTGAAAGCATAAAGCCCACTATCGTGACAGGAACAGCAATAAGGAAACCCACTATCGGCCCGGCAGCCCCGACCCTTACAAGGGTGCGGCGGTTGGTGGTAAGTCCCATACGGATCACGGCGCCCATGGTTCCGAAGGGTGGTAGAAAGGGAATGAAGAACGGCAGGGTGGCCGGCACGCCGTAATGACGACACGTAAGGTAATGCCCAAGTTCATGGCTTCCGAGGATAAGGATCAACGCAAGGGAATAAGGCAGACCTTTCCAGATAAGCAGTGGGTTGTGGAAGATATCAACGTCGGCCCAAAGCGCTCCTCCTATTGTGGTAGTAATCAGCGTCACCGCAAGGAGAAGAAGGTTAAGCCACGGACGCTGGCGCAGACGTTTGAGGGAAAAAAGACCTATCTTCAGGCGGTGAGGATCAACGGTTGAACCGTCGTTCGGTTCAAAAAGCGGGGTATAGCCCGATTCCTTGAAGATCAAACGAATCGCGGAGATGTTCTCGGTTTGAGGTTCATAAATCTGCCCTTCCAGGATGATGAATCGCACACCAGCCTTTACTTCACCGATGCGCATATAAGGCTGGATCCTTGAGATAAGTTCATCAACACTCATATCAGGAGTAACTATAGTAAGTTCAAAGCCCTGGTCAAGCCAGGGGACCTCGAATGGATCAGAGCTTCAATCCCCAAAGGCCTCGTAGATACCTTTAAGCTGGTCATCAGAGAGTCCGCACTCCTTGCTCCTATCCCCGAGAAGAAGAGCGATCCGTGCCGCCTTGTCTGCGACCTCCACGAGATCAAGTGCCGAGTAAAGGTTCGCGCCTGAAGCCAGCATCCCGTGCCCTGGCCAGACTACGCCAGAGACCCTGCGGATGGCTTCGGCGGTTGCAACTCCAAGTTCATCGCTGCCGGGGGTTCGGTAATCGAGGACCTCCAGGTTTTCATGCAACAGGAGAGCCGCCTCAGGAAACATGCGGACAAGGGTATCGAGGATTTCGGAATTATCTGGTGCAAGATGGGTTAAAGCAATGAGAAAGGTTGGATGGGTATGAAGGAGCGCATGATGATCAGGGCGTTCCTTGACGAGTAGGGCGTGCACCGCAAGGTGGCTGGGGAACTCGCTCGTCAATTTTCCTCCGGCGCTTTCTGCAAGAAAAGACCTGCCGGAATCCACGATCCTCACAAAACACAGGTTCTCTAAAGGATTCTCGGCCAAATCCCGCATACGACTACCGCTGGTGGTGAGAAGAAGCGAATGCCCCTCGAGTTCGGGCCTTGGGATGCTCAAAGGAAACCTCTCCCCTGCAGGATCAAAGGAGCCGCCCAGCCTAAGGGACAGGTTGCCACCGTTGGCTTCGGCCCAGCCGCGCTCGGCCAGAAGCCCGGCAACCGTGCAGATCTCGGGCTCATGTTCGCTTAGGGCCTCTCTGAGTGCCATATCCTTTCTATCCTAACCCTAAGTGGAACAATGTCAAGATCGTAAACGCTCCTGCGGCCGCTTGAACTCAGACAGCAGAGCCCTGCTATCCGTCTAGATAAAACTGGATAAAAAGGGAAGGTGGCTGTCGGGGAAACCCCGACAGCCACCGGATAAGTATGGGAGGAGGGCGTAATCTTTTCCGTTTTCCAGTTTCCTTCCTCTCACTTGTTGGAAAGATAACAAAAACAACTCGATTGTCAATAGGCAAAATACCCTAGCTTTCTTTCTAGGGTAAAATACTAATATGAAGGACTCATATTCTTGCGAAAGATAAGAATCGACTTATACTAGAAATGACGGTTATGATTTTTGCTAAAGTCTATCCGGTGGCGCCCGGTAAGACTTCAGCAGATCGAAAAGAGCCTTGAAAAAGTAATAAGGCACAGCGACCACTTACCATTTATCTTGAATATGAGACATAAGCATCACAATATCCTTGACATGCGAGACGCCATGCATAAACTTCCTATAAACCCTGGAGGTCATGATGTGGATTTATTGTCAAAATGACATCGAGATCGAGTGCGAGAGCCTTGAGAAGTGGGAAGAAAACCCTTCATTCCTCAAGTTGAAACAATGCACCATCCGTAAGAAGATAACATCCAGGAAAGGGATCGCCGAGATCATACTGAACCAGAATCAGATTATAGCGATCGGGAAGGAGAAACTCGACTGGCACGAACTGCAGCGCATAAGGTAGATTGCTGGCTTAAGCCTACACTAACCTGAAGCAAACCCGTAAAACCTCAGCTTGATGTGGAAGTTTGGGAATGGGATCGAGCTACCCAAGTGAGGAAAGCGGTTGTAAGAAATCGACATCCATGGAGAGGCTGTGGGGCTTGACAATACACTCTGAGTCGCTAAACTTATTGTTATACTTAAGTGATAGAGATTCGGAAGGCTAAGGTTTGTCTTTCGGCAAAATAGTTGGATGTAAACGATTCCATCCTAGGAGGAATCTTGAAGAGTTCGAGAGTTAGATTTCCGGCAGCCGGAGTGTTTATACTGTTTGTTTTCATAGGTCTACTTCACGCCGAGCCAGTCGGTCCCGAGACCGCCGCAAAGGTGACCGAAACCCAAATTGAAATCATAAGCCAGCGTCTGGCGAAAGCTGATTATCTCGGCGCGAGTTATACCCTATCCATAAAGACCATAAAACCACTCTACGCAAAGGATAAGGAAGAGTTGCTCGCTTACGTCTTCGAGCTTGAGCCACAAGGTTTTATCGTAGTAACGGCGAACACCGATCTTGTACCGGTTATTGCCTACTCTAACCGCAGTTGCTTCCCCTGGGATGAGGATCCCTTGAATCTCCTGCCTCATATGTTAAGGGAAGACCTCAGCCTGCGTATGGCGGCTCGCGAGATACTTGAGCCGGAGCGCATCGCTCGCTATCATAGAGAATGGGAAGGGTTTATTTCCGGCGAAGCCGCGCTTAAGGCCCCGGGGGACTCCTGGCCGCCTGATGGACAAACCTGGACAGGCGGTTGGGTGGAGAGTATGTGGCATCAGAGTTCCCCTTACTGGAACGAATGCCCGATTGATCCGGTTACGAGCGACCGTTGCGTTGTGGGATGTGTGGCCACTGCGATGGGGCAGATAATCAACTTCTGGCAGTACCCTGATTCGGTGATTTTCACCCACGCCGACGACTACGTGACCAATACGCGCCACATCTCCATCGATGCCACCGAAGCAAGCATACCCGCGATAGACTACAACGATGGGTCCCCCAGCTTTGCGGTTTGTGCGGACATCTCCTATGCATGCGGGGTCTCCGTGAAGATGAACTACACAAGCCAGGCTTCCGGGGCATCCCACACCGACTGTGCTGATGCTTACAGAAGCAACTTCGATTTCGACCGTGCCCAATGGAGGGAAGAGGAGAGCCTGGGCTTCTACGACATCCTTGAGCAGAACATGAAGGACAGCATGCCTGCCCAATTGGGAATATACAACCCCGGCACCAACGGTGCACATTCAATCATCTGCGACGGCTTCCGTGAGACCACGGGCGACGACGAGTGGCATCTGAACTTCGGCTGGGGAGGAAGCAACCCCGATCCCCTGCCTTCCTCGTGGTATGTCTTGCCTGCCGGAATGCCAGCGGGCTTCTCGGTGGTTTTTGATGGCATCGTAAATATCGAAGCGCCAAGACGTCCTGGTCCGGCCGCTCCGGAGGCGGATTTTACCGCCGATCCACGCTCAGGTCCTGCTCCATTAACGGTGAGTTTTACCGATCTTTCCACCGGCGATCCTACCTCCTGGTCATGGGACTTCGGCGATACAAGAACATCCACAACCCGGAACCCAACCCACGTCTACGATAACGAGGGGACGTATACCGTATCCCTTACCGTTCGAAACGCGGACGGCGAGGATACCGAGGTAAAAACCAACTACATCACCGTTGGAGGTAGTGCCCCCAGCGCGGACTTTACTGCTGACCCCCGATCCGGTCCCCCGTCCCTGAGCGTAGCGTTCACCGACCTGTCCACCGAAAACCCAACCTCCTGGTCGTGGGACTTCGGCGATACAAGAACATCCACAATCCAGAATCCAACCCATATCTACAACAACGAAGGCACCTACACCGTCTCTCTGACCGCTGCCAACGCATACGGCTCGGACACGGAGACCAAGACCGACTACATTGTGGTAAGCAGCACTCCTCCGCCTCTGGATGCTGATTTCTCGGCCAACCCGAGAACAGGCCCGGCACCCCTCGAGGTCGCCTTCAGTGATCAGTCAATGGGCAACCCAACCTCCTGGTCATGGGAGTTCGGAGACGGCGCAACCTCGGATCTAGAAAATCCTACACATACCTACCAGAATGTGGGCACCTATACCGTTGCACTTACCGTTTCTGACGGGAGCGAGCAGGATACCGAAACGAAAGCAGGCTACATCACGGTCACCGAGGCCCTTCAGGCGGCGTTCACCGCAAACCCATCGATAGGGTACGTGCCCCTTACGCACCGCATGGAGGTAACATTTACCGATCAGTCCACAGGCGATCCCACCTCGTGGTCTTGGAACTTCGGGGACAATGGGATCTCGACCGAGCAGAACCCCACGCACGTATATACCTCTGCCGGGGAGTTTAGGGTTCAGCTGACCGTCTCCAATACCATCGGTTCTAACTCGACAAGCGACACCGTATGCTTATTTGTGCTGCCGGGCGAGTTCTTCACCCAGACAATGGAATTGGCGAGCCTTGCCCGGAGCGAGATCGAGATACGCTACGGAACGCCTGTATCCACCAACATCGAACTTTTGATTTACAACGTCAACGGCCAGTTGGTCAGGCGGCTCCTGTCAGGTGAGGTTCCAGCGGGTGAATACGAAGCCTTGTGGAATTTCCGTGATGAGATGGGTCTTTTGGTTGGACCGGGTGTCTACTTCCTGCGGCTTAAAGCACCAGAAGGGCACGCGGCCTCAAAAATCATAGTAACACGCTAAGGAGTGGAATGATGAAACGCACACCTCTCATTTTAGCAGTACTTCTTATCCTGACGGCGTTACTGCCCGGGTGCCGTGAGCGCATCGTATATACCGGCCTGGGCGACTGGCTGCTTCTGGCGGATGACCCGGACGATGGAGCAGTGGACTACAACGCACACTATCTGTACGTTGACGCGGACTTCTCGGACGACGCCCTTGAGTTCAAGGTCCAGACCTATGCACCGATTCCTGACGCATCGCGGGACGTCCAGTTTGCGGTCTACTTCGATACGGATCGAGATGCTACGACCGGGCTTTCTACGTCGACTCCAGGCTGGGGTGCTGAGGCGGTTCCAAACGACATCGGCGCGGATTACATGATGTTCGTGGGGTCCGACACAGCCGACGGCAGTATAATTAACGAGAATCTTGTGTTTGTATGGGACGCTACTCTTGCCATCCCAGGGTGGTCAGAGGTTGGTCAGGTGGGTTCGCTGTATCAAGCTACCGATGCCGATTCGGTCAAGGGAAGTGTTACCGAAGCATTACTTGGTATCGGCACTACCCCTCAAATTGACGTGGTGGCTATCCTTCTATGCGATCCGGACGGTGAGGCTTACTACGACCACATTCCCGATCAAAACGAGGGTCACGCAACCATTGATCTGGAGAGCGGGGGTGTTGCGCAATCTGCCTCACAGGGAGCGGGTATTGCCGTGGATGGAGGTTCAGTCAGAAGAGTTTCGCTTATCACAGGCAAGAGATTAATCGAGGAGGCAAGATGAAACGAACTATCGTCCTTCTTCTGGTAGGGATAAGCCTCGGCCTAGCCCTGCCTGCCGCCGCGTCCTCAAAGGGGACGCGGAAGATATACGAAGTGCAACCCACTGCCATTTTCTCCAATAACGCCGATCTCTCAAGAGAGCCCTCCCTAATAGAAAGCCAACAGCTTATTGCATTTGAGGCAACCCTTAATAGAGCACCGGATCTTGCGATGCCTCAGGATACCATAGAGCTGATAGAGGATGAGGCTAGCCCGGTACCCTTCGGGTTCAAGATGAAAACAGGAAACCGAATGGCGGTTATGCTCACCCCTCCAGCATACCCCTTTGAACTCACACAAGCCTGCTACGTACCAATAGGTTGGGGTGACGACCCAGACAACTGGGACCAACCGTGCTACCTTGTGTTTTTCGACGACGGCGCTGAACCCGGCGCTGAGCTGGGACGCAAGGAAGTATCCGCGGTCGAGGTGATGGCGTTCAACTGGTTTGACGTGAGCGATTTGGGTATCACGATAGAATCCGGGAGCTTCTACTTCGCGGTCGAGAACAAGGTGAACGACAACCCCGGCCTGGCATTGGACGGCGGTGCTCCACTCCACCATGTCTCGTGGATGTATGCCATTTTCCAGGGCGAGACCGAGCCCAAGTGGGCAGCTTTTGACGACATTGATGCAGGGCTTGGTGTTAACCTGGGCGACAGCGTAGACCTCATACTGCGTGTGAAGGGTGTAGTTTCAGGTCAAGCCCCTCCGGATGCGGATTTCACCGCCGATCCACGCTCTGGGCCTGCCCCCTTAACGGTGAGTTTTACCGATCTTTCCACCGGCGATCCTACCGAGTGGGAGTGGGACTTCGGCGATACGAGAACATCCACAACCCGGAATCCCACCCACGTCTACGACACCGAGGGTCAGTATACCGTATCCCTTACCGTTCGAAACGCGGACGGCGAGGATACCGAGGTAAAAACAAACTACATCACCGTGACGAGCGGCCCGCTCCCTGCAGCGGACTTTACGGCTGACCGGCGATCCGGGACCGCGCCCCTCGATGTAGCGTTCACCGACCTGTCCACCGAAAACCCGACCTCCTGGTCGTGGAACTTCGGCGACGGCGGAACTTCTACGAGTCAGAACCCAACCCACCGCTACGATAACGTAGGCACCTACACCGTTTCCCTGACCGCTACCAACGCATACGGCTCGGACACGGAGACCAAACCAGGCTACATCACGGTAAGCAGCGCTCCTCAACCTCCGGATGCCGACTTCTCCGCCGACCCTACGAGCGGTCCTGCCCCACTGGACGTTACCTTTACCGATCTGTCCACCGAAAACCCGACCTCCTGGTCGTGGAGCTTCGGGGACGGCGGCTCATCGGCGGATCAGAACCCTCAACACGCCTACAATACGGCTGGTACCTACACGGTAAGCCTTACCGCTACCAACGCGGACGGTTCGGACACCGAGACAAAAACAGACTACATCACGGTTACCGAGCCTCTTCAGGCGGCGTTCACCGCCAACCCCTCGATGGGGTACGTACCGCTTACGCACCGCATGGAGGTAACATTTACCGATCAGTCCACGGGGAATCCGACTGCCTGGAACTGGGACTTCGGAGACAATGCAACCTCGACCGAGCAGAACCCCACGCACGTATATACATCTGCCGGGGAGTTTACCGTTCGGCTCACCGTCTCCAATGCGCAGGGAGATTCCGACGATACAACCGGCACCGTGCAGCTGGTTGTGCTGCCGGGCGAGTTCTTCACCCAGACCGCATCCTTCGCAACCCTCGCCCGGAGCAAGATCGAGATACGCTACGGAACGCCTGTATCCACCAACATCGAACTTTCGATTTACAACGTCAACGGCCAGTTGGTCAGGCGGCTCCTGTCAGGGAAGGTTCCAGCGGGTGAATACGAAACCTTCTGGGATCTGTGCGACGAGAGGGGTCTTCTGGTTGGACCGGGTGTATACTTCCTGCGCCTTAAGGCACCAGAAGGGCACGCGGCCTCAAGAATCATAGTAACACGCTAAGGAGTGGAATGATGAAACGCACACCTCTCATTTTAGCAGTACTTCTTATCCTGACGGCGTTACTGCCCGGGTGCCGTGAACGCATCGTATATACCGGTGCGGGCGACTGGCTTCTTCTTGTAGATGACCCGGACGACGGGAACGTGGGCTATAACGGGCACTACCTCTACGTTGATGCGGACTTCTCAGACGACGTCCTTGAGTTCAAGGTCGAGACGTATGCGGCCATCCCTAATGCCTACGATGATGTGATCCTTACGATCTATTTCGATACCGATCAGGATGCTTCAACAGGTCTTTCTACGTCGATTCCTGGCTGGGGTGCTGAGGCGGTTCCAAACGACATCGGTGCTGACTTCATGATGTTGGCGGGCGCTGAATTCTCAAAAGGCGACAGGATCAACGAGGATGAGATCTATGCATGGGATGGCAACGCCAACGGATGGTCCGAGACGCCCGTGGGTTCGGTACAAGACCCCTATCGCCCGGCAAATACCGACTCGGTAAAGGGCACCATCAGTTTGGATATCCTTGGCAATCCTACCGGTCAAATTGATGTGGTGGCTATCCTTCTATGCGATCCGGACGGTGAGGCTTACTACGACCACATCCCCGATCAAAACGAGGGGCACGTCACCATTGATCTGGACAACGGAAGTGTCGTGCAAACAGCTTCATCGGCGGCTGTTGCCATCAACCCAAGTTCAGGTAGAAGAGTTTCGCTTATCACAGGCAAGGAATTAATCCTCGAGGAGGCCAGATGAAAAGGACCATCGCCCTTCTTCTAATCGCTGCAAGCCTTGGCTTTGCCCTGCCCACCCTGCAGGGTACAAGGGGCACGGACTTCGTCTCCTCTGCCCGCTGCGAGAATATGGGCTACCTTTGGTTCTATATGGCTTCCGAAGGCTACAAGGATCACGTCATCTTCCAGGACTCCGCCGGGGTAGTCCAGAACACATACGACAACTGGACGGCAAAGCCGGTGGTTTCACTGGGATTCACCCCCTGGCACTACCTTGAGTTCTCGGCGTATGGTTCCGGTTACTTCTACTACAACGTGGACAACTCGGCGATGACCTACGGACTCACAGACGTAGGCGGGCACGTGAAGGGCAGCATACCGTTTATCCCCCTGGATAATCCACTCGTGATCGCCACAGGTATCGACGGATTTTTCCTCATGTCTATTCCCTTCGAGTTCGACGCAGGAGCTAATCAAACGATGAGCCAGTATCTGGGTTACTACCCATTTGAGGAGGCGGGTCCTGAGTTCGGCGGCAGGCTACTCTTCTCGCTCGAATCGCAGTATATCTCCGCTCATCTCAACGGCGGCTACTGGTACCGAAGCGTCCATAACTTTGGCCCGGATTCCACCGTCTCCTACCCCCAGACCATCATAGGCGGCTTTGCTATTGAATCCTCACCCTTGAAGTGGTTTAATCTGTTTGCGGAGTTCAACCTGAACTACGGCCTCCCCATGGGCAGCCCCGATCCGACCCTCACCGGAATATCCACCCATGCCAGCGCCGGATTGAGACTGCCGGTCTATCTCGGTCCCAACTTTGCGTTTATGTTACACGTCGGCGGCGGCGCCGACCCGATGGACTTCACTGCCACCTCCTCACTTTACGCAGGTCTGGGTATCGGCGGAGACCTGATCCGCCCCAAGAAAAAACTGATTGAAGGTCTGGTCAAAAACGCTGAGACCGAACAACCAATCGAGGGCGCCAGGATCAAGCTTTCAGGAGACCTGATAGACACAGTTTTCTACTCGGACAGCACGGGCCGGTTCACCCTGCCAGAGCTTATTGAAGGCGACGAGATCAACGCAACCAAGGAAGGCTACCATCCTGAGGCGGTTACAGCCGAGGAGGTCGGCGAGGCGCTTACCCTTACCATTGCTATGGATCCAATAAAGGAGTCCTTTATCGCAGGCATAGTCGCAGACGCCGAAACCGCAGACCCGCTGCGTGCGGTGGTAAGCTTCCATGACATCGAGACGGGCGAGGTTCTCCCCTCTATCTCATCCGATGCTGTTACCGGATACTTCCGAACAAAAATCGAACCCGCTACCTACCGTATGAAGACTAAAGCGCCGGGTTATCACGAAGACCACACCACCCTGACCATCGGAACCGCCGAAAACAAGATGGTTGATATATTCCTTACCCCTGAAGAGAAGCCCAAACCGGTCGAACTTAAGCCTGTCACCATAACCGGCTTCGGCAGGGGACACAGCGACGTCGGTTTCGAACAGATGGCGCAGCTTGAGAAGGTGGCCGAACTCCTCGAGGAGAACCCCGATGCTACTGTAGTCATAACCGGACACACCGACAGCGTAGGCTCGGATGGTACCAACCTTCAGATAGGCAGAAGGCGAGCCGAAGCTGTAGCCGGCTATCTTGCCATGCGTGGCATCAAACCCAGCAGGGTGCAGATCGCGACCGGCGGCGAACGCTATCCAGTGGGCGACAACCGCTACCGCAGCGGGCGCAGAGCCAATCGCCGGGTAGAGCTTGTGTTCTCTCGAGAGGCTTCGGAGAAGATCTCAGAAGGAGGGGTAAGATCTCCTACGAGGAAATAATCAAACGGGTTTATAAGCTAGAAGCGCGGCCTGTGGTCGCGCTTTTTTTTAGGTGAATAATGCAATTAATCTTGAAGGAAGGGATTAATCCTTAGAATCGTGTTAAAAAGTGCGCACCCCCCGTGACCGGACAGAACCAGGGTTTCGGGTTCAAGAACTCCTTTGAGCTTCTCCAGAGACTGCATAAGGGTCTGCTCGTCACCTCCGGGAAGATCGCTGCGTCCGATGGAGTCTGCGAAAAGCGTGTCGCCGGTGAACGCCCAGCGCCTCTTGCGTTCGATAAAACACACGCTGCCAGGCGAGTGGCCGGGTGTGTGGATGAGGTTCAAGGAGATGCCTCCGATATTAAAGTTCCACCCCTCCTTAAAGGTCACGTAGGACTCGAATGGTTCGTCACGATAGCCGAGTCCTTCAAAATCAGGCGGCACACGGTTGAGTAACAACTTGTCGTCAGGATGGATTCCTGCCTTCCAACCATTCTTCACGAGCTCAGGGCAAAACCCGGTATGATCAAAGTGCCCGTGGGTAAGAAGGATCATCCGCGATTCAAGATGATTCAGGGATTCAACCCGCTTGCGGAGCTCATCGGCGGCAAAACCGGGATCTATAAGGATGGCCGAATCCTCGGTTGTTAAAAGATAACAGTTGACCTCAAGTGGACCAACAATAAACCGCTCCAGGGTTACGTCATCTATCTTCGTTCTCTGCAAAACTCTTCCTTCAAATATTCATTATCCGCAGATTTCGCAGATTAAATCATTGACGCTTTCATTGCACTCCCCATCCCCTCTCCCTGAGGGAGAGGGGTACGTTCCGGAGGAACGGTGTGGTAAGGGACTGCGATCTTTTGTTTGAAAAACAAAAGGAGCATGACTATTCTTTGTGAAAATGTCTGTAGATTGTCTCAGCCAAGCTGGGACCGATTCCTGAGACGAACTTAAGCTCGTCCAGCGACGCCTTGCGTATTCGCGGCACCGAACCGAAGAACTGGATCAGCGCACGCGCCTTCTTCTCCCCTATCCCAGGGATACCGTCCAGTTCGGAGGATAACGTTGATTTTCTTCTGAGCTTACGGTGATAGGTTATCGCGAACCGGTGCGAGGAGTTTCGGATACGCTTGAGAAGCTTGAGCACCGGATCGCTGCCAGGAATCACAACCTCCCTGCCGTCCCGACCGAACAGATGATCGTGGGTCTTGGCGAACGCGAAGACAGAAAGGGCGACGTCTATCTTGTTGAGAAGTTCTCGGACTACGGAGAGCTGGCCCTTGCCGCCGTCGAGGATAAGAAGGTCGGGAAGTTCCTTGCCTTCCTTTTGCAATCGGGAGATACGGCGAGCGACAACCTCGGCCATCATCGCCGGATCGTTGGCTCCTTCGACGGTTTTTATCTTGAACTTGCGGTAAAGGGACTTGGCGGGACGCGAGTTGCGGAACACCACGACGGAACCGGTGGGGTTTGTGCCCTGGATGTTGGAGATGTCAATCATCTCGATGCGGTGAGGGACGCCTGCGAGATGAAGGTAGTCTTGAAGTTTTTCCAATAGCGGATCGGTACGCGGGGCTTGCTTGTCCTGCGCCAGTGCCAGCTTCGCGTTCTCGAAGGCAACAGCCAAAAGATGCCGCTTCTCCTCACGCACATTGGCAGAAAGCTGCACCTTTTTATCCCGATACTGCTTGAACCAATCGATGAAAACCTGGGGGGCTTCAGGAAGAACGGGAAGAACAATCTCCGAGGGGACATCAAAGGTATGAGTGTAGATGGATCGCAGCACGGTGTGGATGAGATCGGCGTCGGCGGCATGAGTGGGCACGGTGAGCATGAACGTTTCACAGCCGTAGAGCCTGCGTTCACGAAGCTTGAGGAGTACGGCTGCGGCGCGGGATGCGTGTCGAGCAACTGCGATGAAGTCGCGCGGGGTTGCGTCGTGCGAGGCTTCACGTGAATGGTGTTTGACCTCGCGGATGGCAAGAAGCTGATCTCTGAGAAGGGCTGCCACCTCGAACTGCTCGGAGTCCGATACCTCCCACATGCGGCGTTCGGTTTCCTCTTCGAGTTCCTCGGAGCGTCCCATGAGAAAATCTATGAGACCCTTGAGCTGGGCCTGGTACTCATCACGAGGAAAACCCTCCCGGCACGGGGCCGAGCACAGCTTGAGCTGAAACAAAAGACAGGGGCGTTCAGGATAGTCTTCGGGAAGATCGTAGTGGCAGGTGCGGATCTTGAAGATGCGCTTCACCGCATCGAGAGTTTTTCGCAGGTTCTTGGCCGAGGAGTAGGGACCGAACAACAGGTTGCCGTCGCGGCGCTCGTTGCGGGTGACGTAGATCCGAGGATAGGACTCCTTGACAGTAACCTTGAGATAAGGGTAGCGCTTGTCGTCGCGGTAGCGGATGTTGTAGCGGGGTCTTGAGAGCTTGATGAGGTTCTCTTCGTAGATTAGCGCCTCGGCCTCGGTCGCGGTAAGGGTCAAATCGAGGAGCGCAGCCTTATCAACAAACGCCCTGGCCTTGGGTTCGGTTGGCGAGAGGTAGGAGTGCAGCCGATTGGAAAGGTCAGCCGCCTTGCCAACGTAGAGAACGCGATTGCGGGCGTCCTTGAATACGTAAACTCCCGGCTTATGCGGAGCGGCATTTATGCGTTCGCGGACTCGAGGGTCGATCACCCTTTGATGACCCCCAACGGCTTCATCCGCGCGACCTTTGCCGAGATGCCCGCGTTCTGCGTCACCTCCACCACCTCGTCCACGTCCTTGTATGCCTCGGGGGTCTCCTCTGCAAGGGTCTTGGTGCTGACCGATAGAACCAGGATTCCTTCACGTTCCAGACGGGATTTGACCTCGTGGCCACTAACCTCCCGCAGCGCCCTGGAGCGCGACCACACCCTGCCTGCGCCGTGACAGGTGGAGCCGAAGCTTGCCGACATTGCTTTGGTGGTGCCAACGAGAACGTAGGAGGCGGTGCCCATGTCGCCTGGGATGATAACAGGCTGACCGATAGCGCGGTAGTCTTTGGGTATATCTGGATGTCCAGGCCCGAACGCACGGGTGGCGCCTTTACGGTGCACGCAGAGCTTGCGTTTGCGACTATCCACCTCGTGCTCCTCGAACTTGGCGATGTTGTGCGCCACGTCGTAGACCAGGTGAAGCCCGAGTTTACGAGCTCCCATGCCGAAGGTCTGCTCGAACGCCTCGCGTATCCAGTGCATAATCGCCTGGCGGTTGGCCCAGGCGTAGTTTGCCGCAGCAGCCATACCACCGAAGTAGACGCGGCCTTCAGGCGAGGTGATAGGTGCGCAGGCAAGCTGGCGGTCAGGGATGGTGAGATGATACTTCGCAACAGCGTGACCAAGATTTTTCACCGCGTCGTCGCACACCTGGTAGCCGAACCCGCGCGATCCGGTATGAATCATCACAACGACCTGACCTTTTCGCAGACCCATGACCTCGGCGGCCTTCTCATCGTATATCTCGTCAACCTTCTGGATCTCCATGAAGTGGTTGCCCGCACCCAGGGTACCAATCTGGACAAGCCCGCGTTCGTATGCTCTGTCAGATACTGCCGAGGGGTCAGCTCCGTCAAGGCTTCCTTCTTCCTCGGTGTGAGCCAAATCCTCGCCCCAGCCGTATCCTTTATTCACCGCCCAGCGCGCACCTTGCACCAGGACCTTTTGTAACTCACTGCGGGAAATGCGGATTCTTCCTTTCTTTCCGACCCCGGCAGGCACTGCATCGTATATGGCCTGCATCAGGTTGCGCAGTTTGGGCTTGAGTTCCGGGACATCGAGGTCGGTTCTCAGCAAACGAACCCCGCAGTTGATGTCGTAGCCCACGCCGCCTGGTGAGATAATCCCATTATCTACATCGAATGCGGCCACCCCGCCGATTGGGAAACCGTACCCCCAGTGGATGTCGGGCATGGCCATGGATGGTCCCACGATGCCGGGAAGGCAAGCCACATTCTCCACCTGCTGGGGTGCGTTGTCTTTGATAAGGGTAGGAAGAAGCTTCTCGCTTGTAAATATGATACCGTCGGTCCGCATACCGCCCGATTTAGGGATTCGCCACCGATTTTGATCCAACCGCTCCAGCTTGCCTTGGTATCCTTGCTTATCGTTACTCATCGCTAGATTATAGAACGCGATCGCGGCACTGTCAAGGAACAAATGTAGATTGTCTACCGTGAGGGGTCCCCGCGACGGTACGAAATAACGTCGTGGGGTATTTCTGTCAAGCTGCAGGGGCGACGCACGGGGGCTGGGTCAAAACCCCTGTAGGGACGCTGTTAGTCCGACAACTCGAACAGGACGCAGACTGTAAGTCCCATAAATACGCAACTAACAGCCGGGTTGGGGCAAGGGGTTTAAACCCCTTGTCTGGTTTTTTTGGCTTTTGGCACACTCCCTTAAGGTTGGCCCGCATAATGGAACGAGCCGGTTTAAAAACCGGCCCCTACGTTTAATCTGCGAAATCTGCGGATTGCTTTCCGCCGCTGCCCTAGTTACCCCTCCCTTGATGGGACAGCGTGCCCCTTGGGATACTTTGTATCCCATAGGGTAGGGGGCAGGGGGAGGTAGAGGGGTCCCCGCGACGGTACGAAGCAGCGTCGTGGGGTATTCCTAACTTGACAGTCCAGATTATCTGAGTAGGCTTAGGGCAAGAAACCAAGGAGGTAACGTGCCTTTTGATGCGAGCCATCTATTTTCCAACACAGCCAACCGAATGCGCCGGTCCGAGATACGTGAGCTGTTAAAATTGACCAGCAAGCCGGACATCATCAGCTTTGCCGGCGGTCTGCCCGCACCCGACTTGTTTCCTGTCGAGGAGTTCAAGGAGATATCGGTCAAGGTGCTTACTGAAAACGGAGCAAAGGCGCTGCAGTACGGCCCAACCGAAGGTGACGCCGGTCTTATTCGCGAGCTGGTGGCCTTCGAGAAGCGCGGCGGGGTTGAGGTTACACCCGATCAGATACTGGTGACCACCGCCTCCCAGCAGGGCCTCGATCTGGTGAGCAAGGCGTTCATAACCGAAGGAGATGCAATCATAGTAGGACTGCCTACCTACCTGGGCGGACTTCAGGCGTTCAACTCCTACGGGGCCGAGATGCACGGGGTCCAGCTGGACGAAGCGGGCATGAAGGTGGATGCTCTCAAGGCCAAGCTGGAGCAGCTGGAGATTATGGGAAAGATCCCCAAGTTCATCTACGTGGTGCCCGACTTCCAGAACCCGTCGGGCGTTACCATGACCAAGGAGCGCCGGCTCGAGGTGCTGGACCTTGCACGCGAGTACAACACACTCCTTCTCGAAGACACCCCGTACCGGGAGCTGCGCTTCGCAGGCGAGCCGGTGCCTCCGTTCATACTGCTTGACGACGAGGAACGCGTCATCACCCTGCACACCTTCTCCAAAATCCTTATCCCAGGCTTCCGGGTAGGATGGCTTATCACCCGCAACAAACCGGTGATGGACAAGCTGGTGATGGGCAAGCAGCCAGCCGACCTGTGCACCGCATCGTTCGACCAGATGATCCTTGCCGAATACATGAGCAGGGGTCTTTTGGAAAAACAGATCGAGCGAATCCGCGAGGCTTACAAACGCAAGCGCCAGGTGATTTTGGATGCGTTCGACGAGTACATGCCCAAGCTGGACGGACTTTCGTGGACCAAGCCGGAAGGTGGATTGTTTTTGTGGGTGCGGTTGCCCGAGTACATGAACGCCACCGAAATGTTCCCCAAGGCGATTGACAAGAAGGTGGCCTACGTTGTGGGAACCGCGTTCCACTGCGATGGAGGCGGTGCCAACTGCATGCGCATCAACTTCAGCTACGCTTCAACCGAACAGATCAAGGAAGGTGCTAAGCGGTTAGCCGAACTTATCGCTGAAGAGACGAAGTAGAGAAAAATCTAACCACAGATTACACAGATTTGTAGGGGCGAGGCATGCCGTGCCCTTAACCCTCCTTTTGTCCTTCGGACAAAAGATCGGGGATGGAGGGACAGGCTCTCCAGCCTATCCGGACATCCTGATTTTGGAAAGCGACAACCGACGCTCCCCGCAATGACACTGGCATTGCTTTCCAAAATCGCTTGTTGACATCCGGGGGATTTTAAGCTCAATTAAGGTATGAAGAGGTTTTTTAGGATCAAACCCTGGCTCGCCTACCTCATCTTCGTAGTTCTGGATCTCGTATGCATAGGCGCCGGAATGGGAGTGCCTATCTTTTGTATATTCTTTGGATTCCCGGTAGGCTGGTATATAGCAAGAAGACAATTGCTTTCAGAAGGTGAACTCTCGGGCAAACTGAGAAGAATACTCCTGGTGGCACTGGCCACATCCCTATTTACCTTTGCCGTGATGGCTATCCTCTGGGGACGCACCGTCTCTTTGCTGTTCGATCCGGCATCCGACTTTGCCAACTTCGGCATCCCCATGATACTCTACGATCCCAAGCTTAGCTTTACAGGCTGGCTTATCTTAATGGTCTTCATCTCCCCTTTCCTTCAACTTCTGGCAACGATATTCGCCGCCTACCTGACCGTCACCCGGAGTGTAGCAATAGAAACCAACCGGAACTGATCCTTAGACGCTCCTTGACAGCTCGATAATTCCGTGATATAGTAGGAGGTGAGCAGGGCGTTAATTCAAGGGAATTCTCGTGGTTAACGTAGCGAGGGAGATATGTCCACCCCTTGCAACGATCCTTTGCAAAGGCTATGCGGGCTGCAAATCCAGATTCGAAGTCAATCAAGAGACATCGGGAGATTAAGTGCTAACGGATATCTTGAAGACCAGCTTGTGGACCGCTATCGGCTATCTTTCCGGCTCCTTCATGTTCTCGGCCTGGCTGGTCAGACTTTTTGTGAAAAAAGACGTCAGGGAGTTTGGGGACGGCAACCCGGGTGCTACCAACGCCTGGAAGGCGGGCGGCTGGAAGATAGGTATCCCTGCCGCACTTCTGGATTACCTTAAGGGAGCGGTGCCCGTGGGTCTTGCCTGGCTCCGTGTCGGCATCACCGGATGGGGGATCGTTCCCATTGCCCTCGCTCCTGTACTGGGCCATGCCTTCTCTCCCTTTCTGAAGTTCAAGGGAGGCAACGCGGTGGCGGTGGCGTTCGGCATCTGGACCGGGATAACCTTATGGGAGGGTCCTACCATGTTGGGGATATTATTCGGACTCCTATTCGCGATTCTCGACGCCGACGGCTGGACGGTTATATTCACCATGCTGGCCTTCCTCGGCTACTGGATTCTGAGGAGAGGCCCGGATTACGTACTCATTTCCGTCTGGGCCGGGAATATGCTGATCTTCTTGATCAAATACGTTCCTTCCTTAAGGACCCAGCGCATAAAGCTGAGACCCTACATCCTCAAGCTCTTCAGGGGAGGAAGATGAACACCTTCTGGATAGCACATCAGGCAAGCCTGATTGTGTTCCTTGCAGTGATCCTCTTAATCGCCTTAAGCAACCTGGTAATCCTTAAAAGGATGCGGCTGGGAAGATATCCTGAACCCAAACGTCTCCCACGCGTCTCGATCATGGTGCCTGCCCGCAACGAGGAACACAACATCGGTGCGTGCGTTGAGTCTCTTCTTGCCCAGGATTATGCGGACTTCGAGGTCCTGGTTGCCGACGATAACTCCACCGACAGAACTTGGGAGACACTGGAAAGGTTGAAGAGGGAGAGCCCTCAATTGAAGATAATGAAGGGCAAGCCATTGCCAGAGGGCTGGCTGGGCAAGCACTGGGCATGCCATCAGATGGCCGAAAAGGCTTTAGGAGAACTTCTTCTGTTTACCGATGCCGACACCCGCCATCACCCCTGCACCCTGCGCGATGCTGTTGCTGCCTTGACCAAGGAGAATGCCGACCTCCTGACCGCCTTACCTAGGGAAGAGGTCTTCAGCTTCGGCGAGCGGTTGATTGTCCCGCTTATGCACATAAGCATCTTGAGCTTTCTTCCTCTCTTTATTGCCTACCGGGTTCGCTGGCCAGCGTTATCCGCTGCGGGTGGGCAGTTCATGTTGTTTCGCCGAGAGACCTACCAGCAGGTGGGCGGCTTTGAGTCTGTGAGAACCAACCCGGTTGACGACATAGACCTTGGTAGAAGGATGAAGGCTCAGGGTTTGAGGTGGAGACTTGCAGACGGTCAGGACCGCGTCAGCTGCCGCATGTATCAGGGATTCAGCGAATCGTTCAAGGGTTTCGGAAAGAGTCTCTTTGCCGCCTTTGACCGCAACATACCGGTATTCCTCTTCGTCTGGCTCTGGATGGGAGTTCTCTTCTGGGAGCCTGGGGTCGTTTTTGCCTTAAGGATAGCCGGTGCAGGGATATCAGATCTCTCGCTCGCACTTGCCGCCGCAGCGGTCGGGGTCTCTCTTATCCTCTGGGGGACCTCACTTCGGCACTTTCGTTTTCCCCTCTATCTCACCCTACTCTATCCTATCAGCATCCTCTTGGGGGTAGTGATCGCCTTCTACTCCATGATCGCCACGCTTTCAGGCCGCGCTCTTTGGAAGGGCCGCAGGGTAGGGATGCGGAATTAAAGAAGAAAGGCGGCCGCAAGGCCGCCTACATTTTCAATTTCTGCGATCTTTTGAGCTTCGCTCAAAAGAGGCACTACGGACCTACATCGCCGTCTGCGTTGCCCTCGAAGGTATTACCGGACATCGTGGGATTTGAATCACCATCTAAGTAGATTCCCCAGTGGAGACTGTAGTTGATCGCACAGTTGGTGATCGTTGGCGAGGCATCATAGCAGCAGATGTTCCCATAGTCGTTGCCGCCGCCGTATTCGACGAGGCAGTTGTTGAGTTTGGTTACTCCATCGATGGTGTGTTCATCAAAGAAAATTCCATCCCAATCTCCAGGGGAACCTGGTGAGATAGCAGAGGTAAAGGTAATCTGACCAGCACTGCCATCGGCTAAAAGGGCACCGGGATCGTCATCACCCACCCAAAGGTAGGTGCCAGCATTGAACTTCAGGGTATTACCAGCCGCAATCGTAAGCACCGGGCTCGCTGTGCCCTGGATATCCAGATCACCGGCAATAATATATGGAACACCCTGATTGAACCAGGTACCAGTGGTAGTAATGTAACTACCTCCGACCTCGATCCCATCCTTGGTGTTGCCGGTAAGGGTGTTGCCTGAACCAAGGGTGCGGACATATTCACCATCAATCCGAACTGGATACTCGGCATTTGAGGTAATGGTATTGCCGCTGAACTCGGTGAAGTAACCCTGCCAGTCACAGTATACCCCGTATGTGCTGCTGTGTCTGATGGTGCAGTTGGTAATCGTTGGTGAGGCATCATAGTAGCAGATGTTCCCATAGTCGTTGCCGCCGCCGTATTCGACGAGGCAGTTGTTGAGTTTGGTTGTTGCATTGATGGTGTGTTCATCAAAGAAAATTCCATCCCAATCTCCAGGGGAACCTGGTGAGATAGCAGAGGTAAAGGTAATCTGACCAGCACTGCCATCGGCTAAAAGGGCACCGGGATCGTCATCACCCACCCAAAGGTAGGTGCCAGCATTGAACTTCAGGGTATTACCAGCCGCAATCGTAAGCACCGGGCTCGCTGTGCCCTGGATATCCAGATCACCGGCAATAATATATGGAACACCCTGATTGAACCAGGTACCAGTGGTAGTAATGTAACTACCTCCGACCTCGATCCCATCCTTGGTGTTGCCGGTAAGGGTGTTGCCTGAACCAAGGGTGCGGACATATTCACCATCAATCCGAACTGGATACTCGGCATTTGAGGTAATGGTATTGCCGCTGAACTCGGTGAAGTAACCCTGCCAGTCACAGTATACCCCGTATGTACTGCTGTGTCTGATGGTGCAGTTGGTAATCGTTGGTGAGGCATCATAGCAGCAGATGTTCCCATAGTCGTTGCCGCCGCCGTATTCGATCACGCAGTTGTTGAGTTTGGTTGTTGCATTGATGGTGTATTCATCAAAGAAAATTCCATTCCAATCTCCAGGACCAGCTGTACTCACATTGCTTGTAAAGGTAATAACAGAATCTGTTGTTCCATTTGCTGAAAGGGCACCAGGATTGTTATCACCCACCCAAAGGTAGGTGCCGGCGTTGAACTTGACGAGAACCCCTGGCTCCAAGGTCAGGGTTGCCTCCACATCAATATCACCGATGACGATATGGGGGTTGTCGGCCGCATACCAGGTTTCATCTGCTGATATGGTGCCCTCGTGGTAGGTTGGCCCTCCGCCTCCGGCGATAGTAACCGTAATAACCGAGGATTCGCCGACATTATCCGCCGCATCGTATGCCTTGGCCTGAATCGTATGGCTTGAGCCCGGGGTCTCGCCGCTCGCATCCCAGGAATAGGAGTACTCGGAATCGGCAGCCTCATTGTCGGTGCCTTTAAGATCACCGTCCACATAGAACTCGACCTTTGTCACCTCTTCGTTGTCGTCTGCAGTGGCTTTGATCTCCACAGTCCCTGAGACTACGGCGTTATCCGCAGGCTGGGTGATGGAGACCGTAGGATCCTCGGTGTCACCTGGCTCACAGCCCGACAGAAAGACAAGCCCGAGGATCATCACGGATATTATAGTTATACGTTTGATCATCACTCCTCCTTTTGAGTTAAATCAACGTCTTTGGGAGTGTAGTCCCAATTATTCCTCTGTCAAGACTTGCCTCACCATTTCAGGCCGTGCCATCTGGAAAGGAGGGATCTCAAACAAAAGTAAACCGCACCGAAAATTCACCGATTAAAAGAATAGCATCGCTTCAGGTTGACAAAATCTGCATTATGGATATGGTAGGGTTATGGTGGGGCGCAGATCTGTGGTCGCTGGACCCATATCAGGACGCACCTTTCAGAGATGGTTGGGATTTGCCAAAGGATGCAGTTAGATGAGCGCTGATCTTCTCAAGGTTTTTCTTTGGATCGTCGTCGGATTCCTATCCGGCTCGATGATGTTTTCGGTATGGCTGGGAAAACTGCTACTAAAAAAAGACGTAAGGGCCTACGGTGATGCCAATCCCGGTGCGGCAAACGTATGGAAGGCGGGCGGCTGGAAGATAGGTCTTCCTGCAGGAATCCTGGAGTTATGCAAAGGCGCTGTGCCGGTAGGGCTGGCTCATTGGGCATTCGGTATTGAAGGCTGGTATCTGGTGCCGGTTGCATTGGCTCCGATTCTGGGGCACGCGTTCTCACCGTTCCTCGGGTTCAAAGGTGGAAAGGCGATAGCGGTAACATTCGGCGTATGGACAGCTATCACTATCTGGGAGGGACTGGTGGTCCTTGGGCTCCTCATAGGGCTCTTCTATCTCCTTATCGATCATCCCTCCTGGTCGGTCATCTTCGGCATGCTCGCATTCCTGGGCTACCTTCTCCTCCTCGGCCTGTTTGTTCGAGGGGTGGAGATTCCTTTACTTGCCATCTGGGCAGGGAACATGGCGATATTTCTCTATAAGCACCGGATCGATCTGAAGAAAGCTATCAAACCCAGGCCCTACATCCTAAGGCTCCTCAGGAGGGCCTCTTGAGTAATATCTGGATAAATATTCAGGTTATTACTATCGTCTTCCTCCTGCTATTATTGCTGATTGCTCTCAGCAACACAAGGAGCTTCCGCAGGTTAGGAGACTATCCTGCGCCCTCTCGCTTCCCGCGTGTCTCGATTCTGGTGCCTGCACGTAATGAAGAAAAAAACATCGCTGCATGCGTGCGTTCGCTTCTGGCTCAGGACTACCCTGACTTTGAGGTAATCGTCATTGATGACGAGTCTACGGACAGGACATGGGAGGTGCTTGGGAAATTAACAAAAGAGAACAAAAGCTTGAAAATCCGTAAGGGCGAGCCTTTACCTCGTGGTTGGATAGGCAAGCACTGGGCGTGTAATCAGCTGGTAGGAGTTGCAAGCGGAGAGCTACTTCTTTTTACCGATGCCGATACCCGTCATCATCCAAACACCCTGCGAGAAGCGGTGGCAGCTTTTGAGGCGGAAGAAGCCGATTTCCTCACCGCCCTGCCCAGGGAAGAAGCTAAATCTTTGGGCGAAAAACTTACCATACCCGTTATGTCTTTTGGTATCAACTCTTTTCTTCCAGTAGGTGTTGCACATAAAACCCCCTGGCCTGTTCTCTCCCTCACCGTGGGACAGTTTATGCTGTTTCGCCGCAAGGCTTATGAAACGATTGGCGGTTATGAAGCGGTAAAGCAAAAAGTGCTGGATGATGTCTGGTTCGGACGAAGGATCAAGGCACAAGGCCTGCGCTGGAGGATAGTGGACGCGGGCAACTACATCACCTGCCGTATGTACAACAACATGCAGGAGGTCTCCCATGGGTTCAGCAAGAACCTCTATGCCACCTTCGACAACAATCTACTCGTATACCTACCGGTCTGGCTGTGGCTTACTACGGTATTCATCTTGCCGGTGTTCGTGCTTGGATTAGCCATAACCGGCGTGGGCATCTCTGAAACCTCGGTGGTGCTTGTCCTCATCACGATTGGATGCTCAGTTATCCTGTGGGGAATCACGCACCTGCGTTTCCACTACCCTTTATATCTAACGCTCCTCTACCCGGTTATCGTTTTCTTATGGGTTTTCATGGCCGCCCGCTCAATGGTCATGACCATTGCCGGTAAGAACACATGGAAGGGCCGCACACTCAATATCAAAGTAAAACCTGCGGAAGAATCCGAGGATCTTGAGGATGTCCGGGACCGTCCCGCCTAAACTGAATTCCTTACTGGGATACAAGTAATTGACGATACAGAATCTAAAACCGTCTGTTTGCACAGGCTAGAGAGCCTGTGCCACACGCACTCCATAGCGGCAGAGGAACAGAGGGTGAGGGAAACGATGTAGAACCCTCCTGTCTGTTCATAAATCCCGACCCCTATGAATCAGAAGCTAGTAGTGATAAGCAACCATTATGGTTCCCGGGCCGGTGTGTGAGCCTATCAGGGGAGTTAACTGCGAGACAAACAGAGTTTCCGCCCCCAACTCCTTGATCCCTTGTTTCAACCTGGATAGAGACTCTTCAGAGATATCGGCATGGGCAACGGCCAGCCTGACTTTTCCTTTCCGAGAAACCCTCTTTAATTCATTTATTATTGCTGTAATTATATCTTTGCTGAACAATTTGAGGCCGGTCATCTTTACCTGGCCTCCTACAATCCCTATAGCCGGACGAACCCCTGCTTTTTGCAGAGCCAGGGCCGGCGTGGCCCATGGTTCATGAAGTCTTCCGCCGCGTACCAGCCAGACAAGATCCTCCATGAAGGCAAATAGTTTTACACCCCCTTTGAATTCTTCCAGTATCTTTAGGATCTCGGAAAGCCCTTTGCCCTGATTAGCTAGCTCCTGGGCCTTCCAGACAACTAATCCTTCCGCTACCGAGGCCAGGTGGGTATCGAAGAGCTCGATCCGCTCCTGCTCCTGTGCTGGCATCTGGTTTCTCGCCTGGGTTGCCGAATCAAACGTACCTGACCATCCTTTGAATAGGAGAATCACTAGCACCTTATCGAATTTCTCAAGAGACCTCTTGTAGGCTTTCTTAAACCTTAAAGGCGGGGGAGCAGAGGTCTTGGCTGTCTTTTTGAGCTCTCTCATCCTCTGATAAAGAGCTTTTGTATCTTTGATCTCCTCGTCTTCATCAGGGAACCAGACCGGGTATTTAGCTACCTCGATATCGTGCCTTTGAGCGAAATCTTCGGCTATATTGGACGCCTCGTCGGTTACTATACCTATTCTTCTTCTAGCTGAGGTGCCCATAATTATTCCTCCTCGGTTAAGTCTTCTATTCTAAAATCACCTATCTTGCTAAATCTCCGGGCAACCTCGGCAACCTTTTGGGGAGAATCGGTATGGATGTGTAAAGCAACCCTTTTTCGGGATGGGGAGATACGTATGTCCAGACTGTCCCCTAAAGGGGAGAATTCTTCTCTAAGTACATCTTCATCTAAATCCTCTTCTCCTTCTATTACCACCACCACCCCTGCTCTTTCTTTGATCGTCTCTGCTATTGCCTCCCGCAAGCCCTCCAGGAAGATCAAAAAACCCAGCGCACCGGCATCCACCACCTTTTTGGCTTTCAGCATCTGGATCTCTTCGGGTGTATTCTTTCCTTTGAGTAGATCGTCCAACCTGTCGGTGGTTTTCTCAACGGCAATCCTGGCCTGAGAGATGATCCCTTCAAACAGGGGGACGAGGTTCTTTTCGGTTTCATAGAGAGTTAAGGCGGTTTGAGCTGAGCGAGCGATGGGATCGAGGATGGTTCCCTCTCGCGGTTCGGCAAACACTCGATACCCACAATCCCTTCCCCTTTCCATGGCGTGGGTCAGGCTCATTGAGTTAAGGACCAACTCCTCGGCAAGATAGTTGAGGAAACCCGCGAACCAGCCGGTAAAAATCATCCCGGCGTTACCCCTGGCCGCTCCCAGCAGTATCTCCTCCTGAAGGCTCTCGATCAACTCCCTCTTCGGGCAACGGTCGGTTTGTTTTATCCCTCTAAGGATACTCTTCAGGGTAACCACCAGGTTGTCCCCTGTATCGCAGTCCCTCACCGGGAAGTAGTTCATGTCGTTCACTTCCTCTTTGCGAGGAGAGATGCGGTCAAGAAACTTCTCAAAGATATTTACGAGAAGACCCTTTGAGATCTCTATCTCTGAGATAAAGATTCCCTGAACTTTATCATCCTTTCGATGCATGGTGCCTGAATTCTAGCCACGAACTTTAGCCTGTCAAGCCAAAACCCTCACCTCGTGAAATGTCTGCATCATAAAGAAACACCCTCGCTCATGTAAGGGTGTTAAACCTTTCGTGGTCCCAGCGGCGTTGTGCCTGCGCCCCAATCGGGTGAAGCGACGGCGTGGGGTGAAACAACCCCAAGCCTCACGGCCAATTCACTTGACCGGGTCGGGATTTCGGTTATATTTTGATTATGATAAACGCCCTCACGGTAGACGTGGAGGAATGGTTCTGCGGCCACATTTTGAACAAAGCCGTTAAGAAGAACGAGTGGAACAACCAGGAACTCCGGGTCGTTGAAGATACGAGGCGTATGCTGAGGCTTTTTTCCAGACATGATACGGAAGCGACCTTCTTCGTGCTGGGCTGGCTCGCAGAGCGTTCGCCAGAGCTGATCAAGGAGATAGCCGATCACGGTCACGAGATAGCCACCCACGGCTACTGGCATACCTCGCTTACCGAGATGACGCCCGCGTCCTTCGAGCAGGATCTGAACAAGGCCATTGACGTTACAAGTAGATGCGTAAAGCAAGAGATACTGGGGTTCCGTGCGCCCTCTTTTACCATCACGAGCGCAACCCTGTGGGCGTTACGGATACTTAAAAACAACGGCATCCGATACGATTCCTCTATCTTCCCTACGAGCTTTCATCCTGATTACGGCATTTCGAACGCGCCGCTGGCGATCCACAAGCTGGATAACTCATTGATAGAGGTTCCGTTAAGCTGCGTGGAGGTAATGGGCAGAAGGATACCCTGCGGAGGGGGTTATTTCAGGCTCTATCCCTACGGTTTAACAAAGGCGATTCTTAAGCGATGCAATCGCGAGGGGCGTCCTGCTGTCTTCTACCTGCACCCGTGGGAGCTTGACCCTGCCCAGCCAAGGGTCAAGCTGGGGCCAATCAACACGCTCCGCCATTACTACAATCTGGATAAGACGGCCGCGCGGGTAGATCGATTGTTGACCGACTTCAGGTTCACCTCGATAAAAAAACTGCTTGGACTATGAAAAGAATGCTTGACCAAAAGGATTTCTGGGACGCCGAGTCAGAGCGGTTCGACGCGATATATTCGCACAAGAAAAGTAGATTTGCGGTACTGCTTGATAAGTCGTTTCGGTGGGCTATGTACCGTAGGTTTGAGTTCACCCTTAAGCAATCCGAGCCGATTCACACCAGAACCTTTCTTGACGTCGGCTGCGGGACAGGCCGGTATTCTTTGGAGCTTGCCCGAAGAGGAGCTGTAAGTGTTGTAGGTATAGATGTTTCAGGGAGGATGATCGAAGTGGCAAGGAAACGCGCTCACAAAGAGGCCCTGGAAGAGAAAGCCAGGTTTATCCGGGCAGACATAATGGGATACGAGCCGGACGAGGCCTTTGACATCTGTATCGGGATGGGTGTATTGGATTATATCAAGGATCCCTTGCCGACGCTGACCAGAATAAGAGGATTGACCAGGGAGAAAGCCTTTCTCAGCTTCCCTGTGCTTTGGAGCTGGAGGACGTTACCCCGCAAGCTAAGGCTGGGATTAAAACGATGCCCTGTGTATTTCTATACGAGGCGCAGGATTTATGGGTTGCTCACCGATGCTGAATTCAAAAGAATTATCATCAAAAAGATGGGTCCCATGTACTTCGTGATCGCCTTTAGGAAATAACTCCCTCTCCCCAAAGTTTGTTAAGTATCTTTGAGTTAGAGGTCCCAACAAAGAGGCCCGCCTTGTAAGGCGGGCCACCAAGTAATAACTCGGCGGCGACCTACTCTCCCACGCCGTCGCCAGCGCAGTACCATCGGCCCTGGGAGGCTTAACTTCCGTGTTCGGAATGGGAACGGGTGATCACTCCCGGTATAGCCGCCAAAAAACTCATTGTCCAATTCCCCTCCCACAGAAACGGAATTATACTTACCCATTACCCGCTGTCAACCCCTTGGGAAGATCAGCTGAGTCTATTCGCACAGGCTGGAGAGCCTGTGCCACATGCCTGGCTTATTAAGTAAGCGGGCCGACCTGATGCGAAGCGGGCGTCCAAAGACGCCAACGTCGGCCCCTACGAACTTAACAAAGTGAGAGTTATTCTTTTTCTGATTCGTTTACTGACGAAGATGGAGGCTCAGGCCAGTACCGGCCAACGTTTTCCCTGAACTCCTTGCCGGTGATGACCATCTCTTCCTCGATATCCAGCCCGCTAAGCCGCGATAGGACTGCGATTGCGGTATCCGAGCTTTTGTCTTCCGATACCCGGTATGCCTCCAGGAACTGGGGGATGAGCTCCGGGTTTCCGGATTTTTCCACCGCCTTGGCCCAGAAGTAGGGCGCGATCATGTAGCCGAATAACCCTACCGATCTACCTCCCTGGGGGTTTGTGACGGTCGGACTTTTCCACTTCTTAAGATCGTAGGTTTTGTCCGGGTCGTAGCCGGGGTGCTCCTCATCGTACAACTGGTCAAGTCTCCGAGGATAATATAACCCTGAAACGGTAAACCCCGCATAGTTGGCTAGCCCGTCACCTATCCAGCGGGTATAGATAACCTCGTCATCATCATATATCTCGTATAACCTGTCCAACGAAATCTCAACCCATTCGTGAATGAAGGAACCGAATAAACGAGAACTGTCCGGCTCAGGACCAATTCCCCAGCCGCCGCCAGCGTGGAGAGTGAAGGACGGGTTGGCGCTAAGGATAGCCTTGAACGGAACCAGCCTCATACCCACAACGCTGTCAATGACCGCCTTGCCTCTAATCATCGCGTCAAGGGTAATTTCAGCACCTTCCTCGTATCCGGCTGGATAAAGAATCCTGATTTTTCCTTCCTTGATCTCTTTCATCTCTTCCCCGGTAATGATGGGTATGTTTCTAGCTTCACGTAAGACCCTGAATATAGTGAGTAGTCCGACGTGTTCTGACTTCGATACCCCGCTGAAGGTCCATGAAAAACTCTGCATGAACGGCTGATGCCCGTAGGCCATAGACTTGATCTTCCTGCGGTCCTTTCGTGAGACCCACAATACAACCTCCCCGTTTTCGTCGGAGATGCCTTCAAGTTGTGCTTTCCTTGTCTCCACCTCCAGCTTTACGCCCGGTACAGGTTCGCCCACCGAATCGTAAAACATAACGAACACCGGCAGGCTGTCGCTGTTGTTGATCTTGGTCACGAACCCCAGTATCCCCCGGACCTTCTCGGTCATATCGGTGGTATCGGTATAAGGTTCGGTTTGCTGGGCGGTTAGAACACCTGCTGATAACATCAGGAGGATTGCCGTTCCCCAAATCACTCCTGGCGTCCATCTCTTATGCATTACTACCTCCTTATTCTAATTATTAAGACGAAGATTTTATTAGAAAGTTTCTTGCCTGCAGCTTAAAAAATACCCCCGCTTTAAGCAGGGGTATAAAATCCCTGGGGACCCCGCGCAGCTACGTAATAGATGCGTGGGGTATTCTATCGGGGTCCCCAAGTTTTTACTCTGTAAAAACTTGGGGTTAGAGTAGGGAGTGCATTAAGAGAAGTTCAAGCCTCACGGCCAATTAGTACCACTCGGCTGAATGCATTACTGCACTTACACCTGTGGCCTATCAAACTCGTAGTCTTCGAGTGGCCTTCAGGGGGCTTAACGCCCCGGGAGACCTAATCTTGAGGTTGGCTTCCCGCTTAGATGCTTTCAGCGGTTATCCATTCCGCACATAGCTACCCGGCGGTGCCGCTGGCGCGACAACCGGTACACCAGAGGTGCGTCCATCCCGGTCTTCTCATACTAGGGACAGCTCCTCTCAAGTCTCCTGCGCCCACGATGGATAGAGACCGAACTGTCTCACGACGTTCTGAACCCAGCTCACGTAGCGCTTTAATGGGCGAACAGACCAACCCTTGGGACCTTCTCCAGCCCCAGGATGCGCTGAGCCGACATCGAGGTGCCAAACACCGCCGTCTATAAGAACTATTGGGCGGTATTAGCCTGTTATCCCCGGAGTACCTTTTATCCGATGAGCGATGGCCCTTCCACAAGGAACCACCGGGTCACTAGGTCCCGCTTTCGCGTCTGCTTGGCCTGTCGGCCTCACAGTCAGGCTTGCTTATGCCCTTACACTCTACACACGGTTACCGTCCGTGCTGAGCAAACCTTTGAACGCCTCCGTTACATTTTAGGAGGCAACCGCCCCAGTCAAACTGCCCGCCTGGCACTGTCTCCAGTTTTGTTGACATGGATTAGAGCCCCAACAACCCAAGGGTGGTATTTCACCGATGACTCCACCCAGACTGGCGTCCAGGCTTCAAAGTCTCCCACCTATACTACACATGGATGGCCAAGACCCAATACCAGGTTACAGTAAAGGTTCACGGGGTCTTTTTGTCCAATCGCGGGTAGGCGGCATCTTCACCGCCACTACAAATTCGCCGAGCACTCCGTCGAGACGGCGCCCCACTCGTTACGCCATTCGTGCGGGTCGGAACTTACCCGACAAGGAATTTCGCTACCTTAGGACCGTTAGAGTTACGGCCGCCGTTTGCCGGGGCTTCGGTCGGAAGCTTCGTCCCCCGAAGGGGAGTGACCCCCTTCCTTAACCTTCCGGCACCGGGCAGGCGTCAGGCCCTATACGTCGTCTTACGACTTAGCAGAGCCCTGTGTTTTTGGTAAACAGTCGGCGGGGCCTGGTTTCTGCGACCTTCCCGAACTTGCCAAACGAGTTAACTCGCCCGGGAAGGCATCCCTTCTTCCGAAGTTACGGGATCAATTTGCCGAGTTCCTTAACGGAGTATCACTCGAGCGCCTTAGGATTCTCTCCTCGCCTACCTGTGTCGGTTTGCGGTACGGTCGGCTGTGAACCTGGCATAGAGGCTTTTCTCGGCAGGGGTTCGAGACGAGTTTGTGGCCATAGGCCTCCCATTCCTCCTTTGGGCTCAGGTCCGCGGATTTGCCTACGGACCACCCTCCGGAGTTAGACCACCATCCAACAGGTGGCTCATCTGTATACCTGCGTCCCCCCATAGCTCATAACGGTTCACAACCGGTACGGGAATATTAACCCGTTTCCCATCGACTACGCCTTTCGGCCTCGCCTTAGGGACCGACTGACCCTGGGTGGATTAACCTTCCCCAGGAAACCTTAGGCTTTCGGCGGACAGGTTTCTCGCCTGTCTTGTCGCTACTAATGCCGGCATGATCACTTCCGATACGTCCAGCATGCCTTACGGCACGCCTTCACACGCTTACGGAACGCTCCCCTACCGCGACGCTCTTGCGAGCGCCACCCATAGCTTCGGTGGTTGGCTTAGCCCCGTTATATCTTCGGCGCGGAACCACTCGACTGGTAAGCTATTACGCATTTTTTAAATGATGGCTGCTTCTAAGCCAACATCCCAGCTGTTTAAGCAATTCCACTTCCTTTGCCACTTAGCCAACACTTAGGGACCTTAGCTGATGGTCTGGGTTGTTTCCCTTTTGGCCATGGAGCTTAGCCCCCACGGCCTCACTCCCAGGCTCTAGAGTAACGGCATTCGGAGTTTGGCTGAACTTGGGGAAGAATTTCTTCCCCTTATCCAATCAGTCGCTCTACCTCCGTTACTGAACACCTGAGGCTGTCCCACAAGACATTTCGGGGAGAACCAGCTATCACCTGGTTTGATTAGCCTTTCACTCCGACCCACAGCTCATCCGAGGATATTGAAACATCCACCGGTTCGGGCCTTCACGCGGTGTTACCCGCGCTTCACCCTGGCCATGGGTAGATCACCAGGCTTCGGGTCTACTATACGCGACTCAGCGCCCTGTTTGGACTCGCTTTCGCTGCGGTTTCGCCCCTTAAAGGCTTAACCTTGCCGCGCAAAGTAACTTACCGGCTCATTATGCAAAAGGCACGCAGTTACCCGTACTTGAACGGACACAGTCCGAACAAGCACTAGGCTCCTACTGATTGTAGGTGCACGGTTTCAGGTTCTATTTCACTCCCGTCTCCGGGTTCTTTTCACCGTTCCTTCACAGTACTGGTCCACTATCGGTCATCTGGACGTATTTAGCCTTAGGCGGTGGGCCGCCTGAATTCCCACAGGATTCCACGTGTCCCGTGGTACTCGGGTGCCTCTTTAGGAGACACATCCACTTTCGCTTACAGGACTATCACCTGCTCTGGTTCGCCTTTCCAGGACGATTCAGCTAGAAGATGCGTTTTGTAACTCCTTCCCGAAAGCTGCAGCTTCGGGACAAGAGGTCCCACGACACCGCTGAGGCAAGACCTGCAGGCTTGGCACCTCAGTCGGTTTAGGCTGTTCCCTTTTCGCTCGCCGCTACTGGGGGAATCGCTTCGCTTTCTTTTCCTCCGGGTACTGAGATGTTTCACTTCCCCGGGTTGGCTTCCCGGCCACGTTGTAACCGGGATGACAGGGCATGACCCCTGCCGGGTTTTCCCATTCGGAGATCGCCGGGTCAAAAGTTGTTTGCACCTCACCGACGCTTATCGCAGCTTACCACGTCCTTCATCGCCGCCAGATACCAAGGCATCCACCGTACACCCTTAGTAGCTTGAACTTGTACTCTCCGCTTGCACTCCCAATTTTCCAAAGAACACCCATGGAAAGACTCTGTCCTTCCACAGTTCAAATTTCCTGCCACCTCTCTCGCCCCTCCAATTAAGGATTATAGTCTAATCTCCCCGCTTGTCAAGTTCACGCGGCTAAGTTAGCTTCCTAGAAGATTTTTAAATCACTCCTGTGCAACCTCTGGTCTTTCTCTACTGAATGTTACATATCAACCAACCAATACCTCGTGGTGAAGCTGTTTTATCTGACCATAACGATCTTGGCGGTTCTCGTGAAGCCTGGCGTGGTTATCCGTATGAAATAAAGGCCGTCTGAAAGCCTGCGGCCGGAATCGTCGGTGCCGTCCCATGAAAGACTGCCTTCTCCTGAAAGCTCGCCCACATGCAGGGTGCGAACCAGCTTGCCGGTTACATCGTAAATGAGAACCTTGACCCTGGTCGGTTCAGGCAGAGAGTAGCTCATAAACGTGCCTGTTGCAGAAGGATTAGGCCCTGCAATTTCTATCCGAAGCACATCTGGTTCTTCAGCTATGCCTGTCCAAGGCACACCCTGGAACATAACCCCCATAGTGGTGGACGCCAGATAATCCTCGGTTGCACTGGTGGCGTAGAACGTAGCCATGTACAGGAGGCTGTCCGAGCAGACCCAGGAGGCAAACTTCACGTTAGTAGAGTCGCCGGGCTCCAAAGGCCCTGCCACGTAGAAGCTGTCGTGGTAAGGCGCGGTATGATAGCTCATAGAGGCGATCTCCGAGTGGCAGTAGAACTCGCTTGCAGGGAGTGTGCCGAGACTCGTAAACCACGCCTCAGGATTCGTCCGTGCACAGGCTGAGTCCTGCTCAGGCGCTACGATCGTGGTGGCCGTGACCTCTACACCGGCAAGGATCGTGCAGTAATCGACCAGGGTGTTGTTAGAAGGATTCTCATCCTCTGTGGTCTTCTCAGGCCAGAGGTATACGGTCACCTCGACCCTGTAGCGGTCTTCCGGCCCACCCGGAGGCGTCCATGAGGGGAAGTTTACGTCGTCCTCCTCGCCCGGATCGAGGTAAACGATGCCCTCTAAATCGCCTTTTTCGTAGTGGGCACCCGGCCCTGTGATACGGCACTTGGCAAAGCATGAATCCACGCCTCCGCCGAGATTGGCGATAACCGCTCTGGGCGTTATCTCTTCCGGTTCGATCTTGCCCACCGGCTCGATGATGCGGATGCATGCAAGGTCGCGGCCCCGAGCCTCCAGATCGTTATCAATCCACACACGGTGGTTCGCCCCGCTCACGGCAAGGCTCATCGGACCGGCGACAGGATTGATATCAAGATATGCATCGCCGGAAGCGTCGGTTCTTGCCCAGGCGTACACGTAAGGCTCCTGGCGAACGCAAACGAGCATACCCTCAACCGGGTAACCGGCCTCTGAGCCGACCGTGACCTTGAAGGTCTGAGGACCTGCGTGCGGTTCGTCATGGGTGACGATGAAAGCCGAGATCTCACGCGAATGGATTGGCATCGCAGGATCGCCGTGCAGATTGAGTTCGTATATGCACCAGCGTCCGACCCAGTAGGAGCCCCAGTATCCGGCGTTATCGTCCTTGGCCGCAATAAGGGTCAGGCCCGCCTCGGGGTTCGCCTTATCGTAGAGGGTCTCGAAGAAGGATACGTCCAGGTCCTCGGAGGGGCCGCGTACTGGTGGTGTACCCCAGCCGTAGCGGGAGTTGCCTACCCAGGCTACCGTGCCACCTTCTTCCGCATTCTGGAACGCCTCAACCAGACAGTCAGGGCTGTTGTAATCGAACGCGCCTACCAGACATGCGATGGAAACGTACACCGGCGTCTTGCCAGCATTGGTGAGATTGCTCGCATGGGTGGTGATGAACAGACCATTCGCACACGAGATGCCGATTACGTTGCCGTGGGCTATGTGATGGACGAGTCCCACGCCTTCGTTTAAAGAGTCCTCCACCGCCGAACGTGAAAGCGTTCCCTGGGTCTCGTACATCCTGGCGATCCTCGTTGCGGGATGCGCGAGGTTAGCGATACTGTTGTTGGTCGCGTTGCCCGGGTAATAGGGGTTTGTCCATAAGATCTCCGCGGGCAGCATGAGCTTGTCGGCGAAGCCTTCAGGCGGATTCTCCTGGTAGGCCTTCACCTTATCAACAAAAAGCTCAACCTGGTCTGCATTGTCAACACAGGCGCGACCAACCGCAACCTCGGCATACAGATCGGGATTGTCGTTCATCTCCCCGAAGACATCGTCGCCGTCGGCATCCCAGTCCCCGTTCAGTGCTCCGAAATACATATCCGTTGGGATCGTATCGTATGGATGAGGCCACCAGCCGCTCTGTACCACCCAGCAATCCCGGGTGGGTACCAGCTGCGCGTCTCCTCCAAGCAGTAGATACTCAAGCCCCCACTCCTCGTGTGCGTAAGAGACGAAGTTGCGTATCTTCTCGGTAAGATCCCGACCTGAAAAACCGGCATCGATGCTCTCCAAAGAAACAACCGTGTCCCGGTCACCCAGGCTTGTGTTCCAATCGGCAAGCGGCTGGAACGAGCTTACGAGCGACGCGGGCGTTACGATGACATGACGATACTCGTCAGGGGCAGGGGCCGAGAAGGTGGTAAGCGCGCTGGCCAACTCAGGGTTCTCGACCAAACCCCGAAGCCTCTGCCTAAGACCCGCTGACTGGCCAGCGGAAAGACGGACCGATCCGCCGTCATAGGTAAAGTCCTGCTCGTATTCGATCGTAAGTACCATGTTTTCAGCAACTTCTATCTTGCCCTGGGCCGGTACGTAGCGGATAGGACGCAGTGCAATCGCCGCGATCCGTTCGCCCTGAAGCAGACCCTCGGATAAAAGCTCGGCTTGGAAATCGAACAAGGGCACAGTCCAGGAATAGACCTCTGCAAGCGGCTCAACAAACTCAATCTCCTCCCAGCTCAAGGGCCTGGCAGGCTGCGCAGGATAGAGGGGTTTAGCCACGCTAAGCGTCCTGATGCTTAAAACCTCAAGACGAACCCGGCTTACGCGCAGACCCCTTGGAAGAAGATAGCGCCTGGCCATGAAAGGCACGAGTGGATGCCCTGGCTGGGCGTCGTAGCAGGCGTCTGCAAACGAGATAAGGGTATACTCGCCAACTGTTTCTATACGAAGCTCGCTTGATGAGAGCTCGAGAACGTATTGCAGCTCACCCGCTTGAACCGCCCCGGCCACAAGGGGCAACGATATCACGGCAAGTGCAAGTAGGGGAATACTACACCCATGGGCTCTCATCAAAACCTCCAGGTTTGTTTGCATCGTTTCATCTATGCTCTACTTGATTCTACCCGTGATAGCAAAGGTTATCAAGCAAATCGAGTCTGTGCGCCAAGAGATGGTTAGCAGGCAGCGCCTATGCTCCTTTCCCGTTCCCATTTTCAACGCACCTGTCAGCGCAGCATAACGAACTTGCCAACCAACTGCTGGTCGCCGGACTGGACCCGTACGAAGTAAACACCTGAGGGCTGAGCCTGCCCCACGCGATCTGCTCCATGCCACTTTACAGTAGCGTTACCTGAGGGATCGGGATCAGCTGAAGTTTCATATACCCTGCGTCCGAGTTTATCATAGATGGCCAGCTTCACGCTTTCACGGCAGCCGGTGATCGTAAAGCTTAATCCATTGCCGCGAGAGAGTGGGGGAACTTCGAGCACCAGCGGCTCTTTCTTCTCCACCGGAGGTTCTGTTACACCAAGGATGCGCACACCCTCATAATCCGTGATCATGAAATCGGTAAGCCTGCCGGGTGCGAACTGAACAGCGGATTGGCTCGGCCTCTCTTCGTAGGAATAGGTAGGGCAGTGTCCGAGATCATACTCGGCATCGGCCTGAAGTCGTAAATCCGTACCCTCAAACGAGACGGTGCCGGAGATAACCTCTCCCATCTCAGCATGGTTGTTGAAGAATACAATGTAGCAGACTTCCTCGGATGGTAAGGGAAGGACTGAATCAATCTTTCCTTCGATCGGGAAGCGCTCGTATGTGTAGAAATCAAGTTCGCGTGGCTGAGGCTTGTAGTTGGTGGTTAGTGTGCAGGGGATAGAAAAATGCGTTCCAGCCAGGGCCGAGGCGGAATCGATAATCTGCCCCAGGCTTTCCAGGTAGGCCGAGGCGTAGTAGTTCTGTTCCTCTCCCAGTGTTGTAGTAAAGACGCCGTTGCGGTCGGTGATACCGGAGAACCCCTTATACTTCTGAATCGTGTGCCAGCCTTCGCTTGAGAGCTTGACATCCGCGTTTGGTACCGGGTTGCCGGCCGTGTCGTAGACGGTAACGGTCAGGGTGCAGTAATCCGAGTACATCTCAATAGTACTCCACTGAAAACCGTCAGGCCGCCAGTTCCAGATCATGGAACAGTGCTTGGCGCTGCCCGTGCGATCATCGTCGTAGGAGGTGTTTGAATCCGCCGCGTGCGTTACCCCACCGCCCAGATCAACCTGACACTCGTACCATACGCCCTCATCTGGGGAAGCATAGTCGAGCGGCCACCAGAACGCGTTCCACACGTGATCCTCGTTAATGTCCATCGTGCCCAGGGCAGGTATCAAACCGGTTCTGAGCCCGGCGCAGAAAAGGTCCTGACACTCGCCGCAGTTGCCGTAATGACAGGTGGCGAGCTGGTTGGGCTGAATATATCGAGGACCACCAGTATATTTACTCGGCAGGACCCTTGATGTCCACCAGCCGACGGCGTCGAGAGCGCACATATCTGAAGTAGTGTCTCTATCACTGGGCCAGACGTGCTTTTCGCCGTCCCAGACGTAGGTAATATCATCAAGAACGTCGCGCAGGAGAGGATAGGGGTCGCCCTCCGGGTTCGCGGTATAGGAGGTGGTGCCGTTATCGTAGTAGAGAAACTCACGCCAGAACCGCTCGTAGATGATCTTGGGAAACTCGTCGGTGATCCGCGGCATGATCACGTACCAGTAGTAGATCTCATAAGGAATCTCGAACGTCACGTCTGAGCCGCCCTCATGCGCCGTGTATCGGGTGGTGGAGTAATAATCATCATCGGTTGCAGGGTTACCGTAATCAACGATCTCCACGTATTGCAAATCGTTGTCGATAGCAAACAGTGAATCCAGATTGCTCGTTATGACGGACAGATTCATAGTCATGAGGTGTAGAGGTGAGATATGCGCCGCCTGGAATGCGATCTCGTCGCGCAAGCGAGGATCGGTAGGGTTAAGAATCATCTCAGCCAACGCGTTCTGTTTTGTAGACATCAGCTGCATCAGGTTATCCACGAGATCAGGTCTCATCCAGGCGGGTGCTGCGGCGACCGCGGCTTCCGCATCTGCAGTCAGGCCGTAGTCCGGTGCAAGGGTATCGGCAAGGGTAAGGGCGTCAGGATCGCAGCGCAGGACAAGACCGGTCAAAGGGGGAAGCAGTAAGCGGAAAGAGAGTGTGTCATAGGTCTGGCCGTCATAGACGACCCGCAACCCCGGCGGTTCTGCCTGCCAGGTCTCCGTAATCTCCCCAACGACAGCCTCAGGTTCCACCGGCCACACCTCAGCAGTTATCCCCCGATTCACGTCACCCGCTGAAACGAGAGAAAGCAAAACGAACAAGGCGGTCATATCTCCTCCTTGGTAAGGTTATTCGACTATGGATAACCTTAACCGACGAAGCTTAATTTGTCAAGTAGACACTGATTAAAAGATGAGGGTCGAAAACGACCTGCAAGACGAACCTTAAGGAAAATATGATGTGATTTAGGACTCCAACTCGCCCACGAAGTTTATCTTCACTTCCTTGATATCCCAGAGGTGGTCGAGCTTCTCGTGAATCTCCTCTTGGATATGGGATGCGAACTTATGGTCTGGGGTCAAATCGAGGTCTATGGTTATGACCCCGTCGGCGACGTCGAAATCCCTAAGGAGCTGCATGCGTACGATGGAAGCACCGGTCAGGGGGTTAAGGACGTTGCGCAGCTTGCGAAGCACCTTGTCCGGGGTGGTGGGTTTTTTATCCGCAAGCCCTTTCTTTTCCTTCCACTGCTCGATTGCCGATTTCAGGGCATCTACAGCCAGCACCGCGCAGTGCATCTTTACAGGAGGAAGTCCCTCAAGCTCCTCTGCAGCCTGTTTCCACGTAACCTTCTCGGCCTCTTCGATGGTTTTTCCCTTCACCATCTCGGTAAGTATGGATGCGGTGGCGATGTTTGAGGCGCAGCCGAAGCTCTCGAACTTGATGTCGGTTATAACATGGGTTTTCTCATCAATCTTAAGGGTGATTTTGAGCATGTCGCCGCACGCCGGACTTCCCTCCAAAGCCTCGGCGTCGGCATTGGCTATCTCACCTACGTTACGGGGATGCTTGAAGTGCTCGATTACCTTCTTTGAATAGGATAGCATCTAAGCCTCCTTCCGGGGTGTAAGCGGCGAGAGCTTGCGAAGATCGCTAACGATCTCCTTAAGGGCATCGAGGGTCTTTGCGATCTCCTCGTCGGTGTTGAAGCGCGAGAAGCTGAACCGCATCGAGCCGTGCGCCTGCTCGTGCGGCCTGCCCATGGCCAGAAGCACGTAGGACGCCTCCAGCGCCTTGGAGAAGCAGGCCGAACCTGTGGCGACAGCTATCCCCTGCATATCCAGACGCAGAAGAATCGACTCTCCCTCGATGTAGTCGAAGGTTACGTTGAGGATATGGGGAGCACCCCGATCTACCGAGCCGTTGAGATGAACCCAGGGAATCTGGCTCCCTATCGCACCCCACATCATTCTCCTGAGCTTATCTATATGTTCTATGTGCTCGGGCTTCATCATCCCGATCGCCTTGGCCATGCCTGCAGCACCCGGAAGGTTTTCGGTTCCAGGCCGCAGCTCGAACTCGTTGTAGCCTCCGTACATGATGGGTGAAAGTTTTACATCTTTGCGTTTATAAAGGGCGCCGATCCCTTTGGGCCCGTGAATCTTGTGTGCGGTAAGGGCGGCAAGCGAGAGGTTCATCTTTTTAACGTCCAGGCCAACCATCCCCCAGCCATGAACCGCGTCGGTGTGAAGAGGGATGCTCTTTTCTGCACATATCCTGCCGATCTGGGCCAAAGGCTGAATAGTTCCCACCTCCTGGTTGACCAGCTGAACAGAACAGAGTACGGTTTCAGGACGCAGAGCCGCATTGAACTCCTCAAGCTTAATGAAGCCATCCTGATCAACCCCTACTTCTGTGAGTTCAACACCATCCTTTTGGAGCGCACGAAGCGTATTGAGAACCGACTCTTGCTCTATTGCTGTGGTTACCACGTGAACCGGTTTCTTTAAGGACTTGAGATACCCCTGGATCGCCAGGTTGTTGGCCTCGGTACCGCCTGAGGTGAATACGATCTCCTCTGGCTGGGCGTTGATGGATTCTGCGATTGCGGCACGCGCCTGCTCCAGCTTCTCCTTGGCCTCAAGCGACGCCTGGTGCCCGAAGTGCCCTGTTGGAGCAGCATACTTCTCCAAAAGCCAGGGCCTCATCTCCTCGGCAACCCAGGGATCAAGCTGGGTGGTGGTGGCGTTATCAAGATATATCTCGTTCACTCAACCTGCTCCCTTGCATCAATAATAACCTCGCCTGCCGACTTGTAAGCGCGAGGCAGGAACCAGCCCGAGCGCTTGAGACGGCGGTTAAGTGCCACCAGAAATACCCAGTAGATTGCGAGAGAGGTCACCGCGGAGATCACCCTTGCCAAAAGCGGCGCTTTGAAGGCGAACTCCGCAACGAGCCAGACGAGGAGGGGAACGAACACCGAACCCACAAAGATCAGTAAGGAGGAGATAATCGAAGGTCCTGATGGAAAATCTATCGAAACTAAGTCGCCTTCGTGAATCCCCGGCTCAGCCCGCGCGATCAGAACGCGATGGTCACCTGTAAGAAAGCATATCGCCTTATGTCCACAAGTCCCGCAGACCCCATGCGTACTCATGCGCACCCTAACAAGATTACCTTCTGTATCAATAACCTCTCCCTGCTCTTTCTCTTTGATCATCTGATTATTATAGTTTTTTGCTAGGGTTTGTCAAGGCAACTGCCCGCCCTGCTGGAAATCCCCGCTTAGAGTAGCAGCCCGATCTCTTTTTAACCACAATCATTATCAATTCTCCTATCTTATACCCCAGCGCGGGAACGACTTATGTCAACCTGTGGAATTATCCATGTTTGACTGCAGTATTTCGATGTAACCAAGGGCAAGAAGTACCGACAGATCAACGGTCTTGAACCTGCTTTGGGCTACAAGTTCTGACGCATATCCCACAGATGTGCTGTCCTACGAGACGCTGGCGGACGAATGAATCGAGCTTTTCATAGCAGCGCTGGTGATCGAACGCTGCTGGATCGTCGGCTATTGCCTGGGCAGGACACACGTCAAGGCAGGCGCGGCATGCGCCGCAGTCTTGGCGAATAGGCTTGGAAGGTTCAAGGGGTGCATCGGTGAGTACTGATACCAGACGAACCTGGGAGCCGTATTCAGGGGTAACCAGCAGGTTGTTTCTACCGACCCAGCCAAGGCCGGCCTGCAGAGCCGCGTGCTTGTGTGAGAAGACGCCGCGCTGGTTCTCCCAGTCGATTATCTGTGACGCGGGAACAGGATAAGCTCCGAATCCAAGATCCTGAAGGAAGCGGGTAATCCTCAATCCCAGCTGGTCAAGTGCCAGGTTGACCATCCGGTAGTGATGGTAGTAATTCTTGGTGGGATGATCGGTAATCTCGGAAAGCACCGCCTCGGATAACCTTATCGCTGCAGCCACCGCGTACTTCATGCGTTTCCTAATCTGGTCGGATATTAGGATGCGCTCCGGAGAGATCCGGGAAAGTTCGGCTACCCCTGCCAGATCGGCACCTTGCCCGTTAGCGAAACTTAGGAGTTCAGTCGTTAGATTCTTGCTCATCCGGCTCCCCTTGTTTGAGGTAGCGGTAGAGCGCCAGGAGCGCCACCGGCGTGATGCCTGATATGCGCGATGCCTGACCCAGGGTGGAAGGCCTTATGAGATTGAGCTTCTCGATCACCTCGTTTGAGAGTCCTGGTACCTGTCCAAAGACAAGGCCTTCCGGAATCTTGACCTTCTCGATGCGCTGGAAGCGTTTGATTTCATCAAGGGTGCGATTAATGTATCCTTCGTACTTGATCTCGATCTGTACACGTTCTCGGATTGCACCTGGAAACTCCTTTAGGGTTTCCTCAAGCTCTTCGATATCCTCAATATCAAGCTCTGGGCGGCGCAGGAGATCGGCAAGGCTAAGTCTATCCGTGGTCGAGGGAAGCTCGTGCTCTGAGAGGATCTTATTCGTTTCCTCTATCCTCGGCCTGGTCTTTTCAAGGTGCTCAATCGTTTCTTTGCACTTGGCCTCCGCCTCCTGGACCATTCGGTAGTCCTTCTCGCGCAGAAGTCCTAACTTATAACCTTTCTCTGAGAGTCTGGCGCAGGCGTTGTCCTCGCGCAGAAGAAGCCGGTACTCAACGCGGGAGGTAAACATCCGGTAAGGCTCGTTCGTGCCGCGGGTTATAAGATCGTCTACGAGAACCCCGGTGTAGGCCTGGTCCCGACCAAGGGTGAATGGTTCCTTGCCCTTGACCCTCAGGGCTGCGTTGATTCCAGCTATCAACCCTTGTGCCGCCGCCTCCTCGTAGCCGGTGGTGCCGTTTATCTGACCTGCAAAGAAGAGATCACCGATGACCTTGGTCTCGAGCCAGCTAAAGAGTTGGGTGGGCTGGACAAAGTCGTGCTCGATCGCGTAGCCGGGACGAATGAACTCCGCGCGCTCAAGTCCGGGAACGGCATGGATCATCCTCTGCTGAACATCCAAAGGCAGGCTGGTGGAGAGCCCGTTCGGGTAAACCTCGTTGGTGGAAAGGCCCTCCGGTTCAATGAACACCCGGTGGGAGTCCTTGTCTCGAAACTTGACAACCTTGTCCTCAATGGACGGGCAGTAGCGAACGCCGGTTCCGGTTATCTTACCCGTATAAAGCGGGGAGCGGTCAAGATTTTCAGAGATTATCTCGTGGACCTCTGGCGTGGTGCGGGTGATGTAGCACAGCGCCTGGTTGCGCAGCTTGGGCTTGCTGAAGAAGGAGATGCCGGGCGGCGGTTCCTCGCCGGGTTGGGATTTCATCTTCTCATAGTCAAGGCTCCGTCCGTCCAACCGAGGAGGGGTACCTGTCTTGAAGCGTCCCATCTCGAAGCCCAAGACGCGCAGTGTATTGGGCAGGCTTTTTGCCGCCTGATCACCTAAACGCCCACCATCAAAATGCTCGCTGCCGATATGCATAAGGCCATTAAGGAAGGTCCCAGGGGCAAGCACCACCACCTGGGCTCGGATTCGGCCTGCGGCCTGAGCATCAACGCCTGCTACCCTATCTCCCTCAATATAAAGTCCCTTGACCTCATCCTGCCATATCGAAAGGTTCTCCGTCTCTTCGAGCACCCTGCATGATAGATTCCGGTAAAGCGCCTTATCGCACTGGATACGTGTTGACTGCACCGCCGGACCCTTGCTTCGGTTGAGACGTCTGAAGTGGATGCCGCAGCGGTCGGCAAGACGAGCCTGCAATCCGCCCAGAGCGTCTATCTCCCTGGTAAGCTGGCTCTTGCCTAGACCACCGATTGCAGGGTTGCACGACATCTCACCTATCTGCTCGATATTCAGGGTGATGAGCAGAGTCCTCGCTCCCATCCTTGCCGCAGCGTGTGCGGCTTCTATCCCTGCATGGCCGCCGCCAACGACGATCACATCATACTGAACGCTCATAGAATTCCCCTAAGCAGAAAGAACACCATAAGTCCGGCCAGCACGAGGAACAGGATCGCGGTAAGCAGCTTAGTCAGTGCAGCGTTGCGGATGAGGAAAGTCTGAAGGTGTCTCTCGGTCATACCGAACCGAACCAGGATGAATATAACAATGAGAGGGATAATGAAGGCGATATTGTAGAGAAATAAATACAGCAGAGCCCTGCCGCGGAACTCGGAGACCTGAACCATGTAAACCAGGGTGGGCAGGTAGATCTGGCCGGTGCAGATCAGCTCGAAGATCGACACAAAGAAACCGGTGACCACGGCGCCGATCACGATGCCGCCGAAGGTTGTGCGTCTGCGGATGATCTGATTCAGGCGCTTGCGTATCCTGTCAGGCAGTTTGAGCTTGATCTTCTCGCCCTCACCGCGTTTGAGCAGGACGAAGTCGCTGAAGGAATAGGCGGTAAGGACGAGCAGGAATACGACGGTTGCGGCAACTATAGCAACCGAGACCCATCTCAGCACCGAAAGCAGGGCAAGTACCTGGTAAGCAAGAAACCCCAGAAGGAAGTAGGTCAAAAAGACCGATGCAATGAAAGGAGCGGCCACCCAGATGACGCGGCGGCGCTGGACCCCTAAGACGGAAAGGTAGGTTATAAAGAAGATCAAAACCGCGAACGCGCACGGGTTTATGCCGTCAAGAAGGCCTGCCCCGATTATGGGGAGTATGCCGAAGCCCTTGAATTCACGTACGATCTCCTCAGCGCCTTTCTGGCGGGCAGCCTCGATCTCATTCCAGGGGACGGGTTCTTCCCGTTCCGCTTCCAGCAGGGTCTTGAGTTTGGTAGAGTTGATATCTGACTGGATAAGATATCCTCTTCCAAAAAACAAGGCAGGGGTAAGGAGCCGCCTATCTTTGGAAACGCCGTAAACCTCACCGAACGCGGCCAGAAGCTCCTTGCCATAAGGGTCTTCTATGCTGTAGATTTGAATCGCCAGTGTCGAGTCCTTGCTCACAAAACCCTTGAGCAGCGAGAGCGCCCGGTCGCACTCCTGGCAGGCGAAGGTCTCGAAGAAGACGATCTTGCTCTTGCCTGCCGCCACTGAGGTATCCGAAGCTAAAGCAACCGCGGTATCTATCTCTACAGTCAGCTCCTGGCCTGCATATCTTAGAGAATCTTGTGCAGAGTAGTCTGGCCGCAGGGTAAGAAGCAGGCGCTCCAGATCGCGTTTGACCTCCTCATCCCCTCCCAGAACAAGGCCTTCAAAAAACAGAACCGGTATGTCGTTCTCAAGATCGTTGGCCTTGGCCTCCATCTCCTCAAGAAGGAAGTACTCCTCGGTCTTGTCTATATTATGCAGCTTGATGGTAAAAAGGCCGGGGTAGCGCTTAGCCAACCTCGGCAGATCAACCTTGAGCACCCTTATGCAGTGATCGCAGTCAGGCGCGTAAAAGAGGTCTATGACTATCGGGGAGTGTCGTGTTTCCGACTGCGTATCGGACGAAAGCAGAGCAGAGTCAACCTCCACATCCTCAGCCTCGATGTAAGGGGCTACGATGCTCTGTATGCCGGGTTCCTCAGGGTAGCGGTCGGTTAATGCCGAGATATCGTTCTTAACAAGCGCAAGCGAGTCTTCATCGAACCTGAAGCGGGCAACACCGAAATGCTTGGCGTCCGAGCCTGCGCCCAGGATAAAGGCCTTCCCAATCCTTTCAGGCATGGGCAGGTAAGCCGGGATGTGTCCGGAGATTATGATATCTATATCAGGGAACCCTTCTGCGATCCTGCGCTCGGCGTCAAGCCCGAGGTGGGAGAGGAGGATTATTACCTCCCCTGCCTCTTTAAGTTCAGGAAGGATAGAACGAAGCTCTGAGGCAGGGTCCTTGAGCTGTACACCGCCGAGATCGGCTTCATCGTAGAAAAGAAACGCATCCTTGTTGATGAGTGAGGTTACGACCACCTTGACCCCTTCCACCTCTCTCACGATATAGGGCTTAAGCAACCGCTTGCCGCCTTTGTAAGCATTGAGGCAGACGAAAGGCAGTCGACCTTTCATCCGGGAAGAGAAGAACTCGTATCCCTCGATAAGCTCCTGATCCCCGAAGGCTACGGCATCGAGAGGGATGCGCCTGTATGCTTCCAGGAAAACCGAATCCTTCACGCGGGATGGGAAGGGAGCAAGCAGATCGCCTGCATCAAGGATAAGTAACGCAGATTCTTTACCTTGGAGGTCCTTGATGGCGCTTGCCCGTCTGGGCAGGCCTCCCCACGGCCCCTCAGGGCAGCGGCACCATGAGAGCGTGCCGTTTGGCGATGCGATGTAGAATACGCTGAACTCCTGGGCAGAAAGGCCTCCAGCCCCCAAAAATATCAGGCAAATCCCGACCAATTTCCTCATAATTGCATGGATTATAGGTCGCTTACCTGGCATGTCAACGAGGACTTTACAAACGGCTCTGCTTGAATAGAATTCGGTAATGAAGGAGTACTCGGACGGCGCGAACTATCTCCTGCGATTCGATCGCGGCGAAGAGGTAATCACTACACTGCTTAGATGGGCACGGGATCGCAAACCGGATGGTGCGTTTCTGACCGGTCTGGGGGCGGTCGAGAATCCGCACCTGGGATACTTCGACGCAGAAAAGAAGGGATACATAGACAAGGAGTTCGAAGGCGAGTTCGAGATAGCCTCGCTTACAGGCAATTTGGCCTGGGACGACGCCGGAGGCGGCGAAGACGATGTCGAGCCAAAAGACGAGACGGAGCCTCAACCCATCGCGCATATCCATGTGACCATTGCCGGTCCCAACTTCCTTGCCTTCGGAGGACATCTTTATTCGGCGGTGGTCTCTGGAACGGTGGAGATAGCGGTGATAACGTTCGGTAGCAAGCTTGAGCGTAAGTACAAGGAAGAGTTGAACCTAAAGCTCCTGGATTAGTGGGATGCATATTTCCTCCGACGGGCCCGTAGCTCAATTGGCAGAGCAGCTGACTCATAATCAGTTGGTTGCAGGTTCAAGTCCTGCCGGGCCCATGTATCTTAAAAGATCGTGAACGCCGAAGCCCCCAGGAAGAAATCCTCTGTAAAGAAAGTCCCCAAGGAGATCAAGTGGAGGGCTTTTCTTGCACCAGAGCATCCGTGGAAAACCGTTATCATTCTTATAGTCCTTGTGTGCATAATCTTTACTGTTGGCAAATACGTCTACGATATCGTTCCTGGCGAGGTATCCTCCAGAATCCTGCCCGCGATCCTTGCCGGCTTGCTGGTCTTTCTGCTCTTTTTCGGCTCGTTCAACCCTTACTTCATACCGATAAACTATCATCTTACCCAGGAAGAGATAGTTATAAAGAAGTTCTATCAGACGGACCGCAGGGAATGGAAAATGTTCCGCCGCTTTTTCCTTACGCGATCGGGCGTTGTGTTCTCGACGTTTGCAACCCGCAAGCGTTTCCTTGACAACTTCCGGGGCGTCCAGCTGATGCTTCCCGCCGACAAAGAGGAAAGGGAAAAGGTACTGGATTTTATTGAAGCCAGGCTACCGCTTGATGCCGGTCAGAACCGCAAGTGATGATAACGCCGCCTCAAGCGGCCTCACCTCCACAATGAGATAGGCGTCCAGCCCCTTGGCAAATCCCAGATAAGGCTCAATGGCCGCCGGATCGGTGACCGGCAGATGCCCATCCCATTCACCGTCGTTATCGTGGACGTGAACCACCCGGATGGCGTTAGCATGTTCACGGAAGAAGTTAAATTCGGCGTCGGCGATGCGCGGGTGCGTCACCTTCAGGTGTCCGATATCCATCGTGTAGGAAAGGCCATCAATGCGTGCAAGGATATCCCTGACGAACTGCTGATGGAAACCGCCGACGTTTTCAATGCAGACAGGCGGACCATTGCGCAAGAGGTTTGCTGCGCGGCGCAGGCGCACAAGCAGGGTAGCCTCGTAGTACTCGCGGAAGAGATCAGTACCCTGACGACGCTGTCCTGAGTAAGCAAGGTGGGGTGCCGAGCCGAGGTGAACGGTAAGCGCCTTGCAACCGGCATCACTAGCCTTTCCTTGAAGACGGACTAGCCACGTAAGGTAGCGAGCGAAAACCTGCTCTGCGGTCTCGAAGAACCCCATGGTTTCAGGCAGATGCGCGACCCAGGTTATCCCTTCTTCTTCAGCCACCTTTGCAATCTCTGCACGTTTCGGTTCCGCGGTCAACTGGGCAAGGAAGTAAGGGTTGTTGAGGTTGATCTCAACCACACGCACATTGCGTATAGCGAGGTAGCTGAACGCCTCGGCAATGCTTGAAAATCCTTCAAGAACCTGCACCCCAAAGCGCTCAACGAAAGAAGCCTCAGACATCCGTGGATTCTAGCGATAATTCAAGGATTGTAAAGAGCTGTTATTAAGCTAAGCCCCCTCCTCCTCGGAGCGAAGCCTTTCGATTCGGGCAAGTTCGCGCCTGGCACGCGTAAGTAGTTCTTCGCGGAACTCTTCAGGGACCCCCTGGTCACCTTCCAGACGGGAGACAGCCTCGGAAAGCATTGCCTGCCGCCTCTTTAGCTCAGCAATCCTGGGGACACGTTTAGGATCGGACCTGCGGCGCAGGAAAGCCCACAGATAGTAGGCACCCAACGGAAAGATTATGAGGGCACCCGCACCGATCATCCACAGCCAGCTTGCCTGGGGAAAAAAGAGTTGCAGAACCCCTAAAAACACCCCGGCTGCGGCAACCAGCACCACCCAGGCCACAAACAGCTTCTCCTGTTTGCGGGAGAGTCTGCGCAGTTCGGAAAGGGCAACATCTACGGCTTCCTCCTGCCTGACCGAGAAAAGCTCGGTAAGCCTCCGGCTCGTTGGATCGAAATCATCGGTAAGCAGGGAGAACTCAGAGTCCACCGTCAAATACGGAACTGGCAGGTGTGAAGCGGTGAAGCGACGCTCCCTCGTAACAAAACGGTTCACCCTTCTTAGGAATCTTGCAAAATCCTTGATATGGCTTCGGTTGAGTGAAGAACGAACATCGTCCATCCGCTCAAGCCATCGCCGCAAGCTGAGCCGGTGCCATGCCGATGCACCCTCACGGTATACCCAACGCTCTATCTCGCGCAGCGTTTCCTCATCATTCGACTCCACGTAATAAACCCCATCCAACAACACGGTATCAGGTCCTGAAGCGATCTTTTTCCCGCCCTTTGGAAGGACGCCTATCTTTATAAGGGTTGAACCGGGGGTGAATCCGAAATCCAGCTCCCCTGCGATCCGCTCAGGAACTATCCCTAACCTTGCGAGCGCTTCGTCTGCACCGGATGCGTGCTTGAGCCCCTCTGGATCGCGTGTGGAAAGGGCTGCCTCAAGAAAACGGGCAAGGGCCGAGGAAAGTTCTCGCCTGCGCCAGAGGATACCTTCCTCAATGTCAAACGCATGGCCTGAAAGGTCAAGATCAAGCCTTACGAAACCGCCGCCGTCCTCAAAAAGCCTTGCCGAGAGCCGGTAGGGAATCTGAGCTGCCAGGCTGCCACCGTCAAGGTTAAAGACAAGCGAGCGCCTGCCTGCAAAACGCTCCCACGCAGGAGCGCCAAAAGCAAGACTCAGGTGCTGAGAGATGCGGTAAAGATCGGTCTCTGAGCCGAGCGAGAACACTGCAAGCTCGAGGATCCTTTCCGGCGTTGGCGTCTCCTTTTCCTTAAACAGGTCAAAGATGCCCATCATCGTCCTCCCGCCAAACTGTTGATCATAACGTAGGATATTGACTTACAGCCGATTGTCAAGGTGTTGGATCAACCTAGACGACATTTCTTGCAGAGATACCGCAGCTTCCCGAACGGAACCTCCGGTTTGGCAACAACAATCTTTTTATAGGAAACAAACTTTTCACAGCTTGAACAACGAATCCTGGGTTTGTCCAGTCTGATGGCACAATCTACATCGCCGGAAATAATTGTCGGCATCCCTGATGTGGAAATCCGTAGCATCGAAGTTAGTAACTTGTCTATGTAGAACGGACACTCCTGTCTGTTCAAAAATCTGTTCCGACCCAAAAGCGCTGACAAGAAGAACTTGACAAAAGCTAAAGCGTCAGTTAAATCGTAATCGTGACCAAGTCGCGCGAAAGAAAAGGACCCTCGATTTTGGGCATTTTTGTACTCCTATCCCTTCTCTCCCTGATCTTGATAGGGCTTGTCGGATCCATCAAAAGTTTTGCGCGTCCGCCTTTGATCTACGTAATACTCGGAATACCTGGGGTTCTTTTGCTGGCGTTTTTTATCATCCGATTGATAAGAGGACCGCTCAGGGATCAAGGCTGGGGGGTTATAGACACCGGCATCAAGAAAAAACATGCCTTAAGATGGCATGGACTCCTGGGTTACATAGGTGGAGGGCTTGCGCTGCTCGGTCTATTGGTAATACTGACAGGTGCCGGTTGGGGAGAAATCTTTAGAAAAAAACAAACCCTCACCGTTACCGAAGGTGAAACCCGGCAACTGTTATCGAACCCTGACGATTCGCTTCACCTTTACAAATTCTGCCCCACCTTCTACCCCCAATCCCGATCTGCAAACGACTACAAGGCGCTGGTAATCACTCTGCTGGATTCGGTTTTTACCTGGGACACGGTAAGCCTCAACTCTCCTGTAAAGATCGGCAACCGCCGCATATACCTTGCCGATTGCGCAATGAGCAAGGACTCGCTCTACCTCCTGTTCAGGCTGGTCCTGCCCTGGGGTGACACCATCCCGTACGAGTTCCCGCCGGAGGGGGTGATTGACGACCCGCGTTTCCCCTTGATCGTCTCATTTGAGAAGTTTCATATTGACAGAACCCAGCTCTGGCCAGAGCCTGAGGTACCCGAGGTGTCGATCAAACTCATGCTTCCTGGGGAGCTTTTGCTATCAGAGCGCCTGCGCGCACCGGACTCGGTGAGCCTGGAAGACTACACGCTGTTCTTCGACGGCATACGGATGCGGCCCACCGTTACCTTTATCTGCCTTAAGGACGACAGCTGGATGATCGCCGCGGCAGGTGGAGCGCTTTTGATAATAGGGTTAATCCTCGGTCTCATCTCACAGGCAGGCATAGGATTCGGGAGAGAAGATGTTTGACCCATTAACCGCGTTCACGCTGGAACGTCCCCTGCTTATCATACTTTCAACCCTTTACGGCCTCGCGCTTGTGTTCTACTGCCCGCCCAAGGTAAAGGCCAAGCGGGCAATCAAGATAACCGGCCTTGCAATGCACATCATGGCGGTACTCATCCACTCCTTCCTTCTGTTTTTAAGATTCTCAAGCACCGGACATGCGCCGCTTACAGGCCTTTATGAGACCTTACTTTCGATCTCGTGGAGCACCTCGTTCGTTTTCCTTGTTCTTTCGTGGAAACGGGGTGCGTTCGGTTACGGTCGTGCTGCAGCCTCGGTCTCGTGGGCCATAATATTAGCTTGCATCATACTGCACGTATTCGCATACGAGAAGGTTGTGCCTCGCTATCTGCCACCGATACTGTATACCTCCCCCTGGTTCGAACTGCACACCGCACCTGCCTTGCTTGCCTACGGACTCTTCACGCTTTCGTTCTTTGCGGCATTGACCTCACTGGGAGGGAAGAAGGAGGTGAAGCCTGTGCGCCGCTCGGTGGCCTCCTTCTACCTGTGGCCAGGGATGATACTATTCACGGCATCACTCGGACTGGGCGGGGCCGCATCGCGCCTTGCATGGGGCTCCTGGTGGATGTGGAACCCGAAGTCCGCGTTCTCTTTATTAACCTGGGGGCTTTTCTTCCTTGCACTTCTATTAAGGGGAGAAAAAAGGTGGGAGAGAAGCGCTTTCCCCTGGCTGGTAATAGCAGGCTTCGCCGCGATGATCTTCACCTACTTCTTCACGAACAAGGGCCTGCACAACTTCCTGTAGAATTATGGGCGTACTCTTTAACCCCAGGCGGTTCTTTAAAGAGATAGGAAAAACCATTCAGCTTGCGCCGATGCTTGTGGTAATACGCTGGGTAGGAACGGCGTCCTTTATTACCCTGCCGTTATGGTTATTTCGGACTCAGCCCTTTAGCGAGCCCTGGCTGCCGATTCCTGCTGAAACCTACTACTTCTGGCAGCTTATCTTCCTTCTGCCCTACGGGATCGTGCTTACCCTTATCCTCTCGGGTTTCTCGCTCCTTATCCTTCACGGCGGCGGCAGGCTTGGAACTCGGTTCCGCGCGGTGTTTGCGATCATCTCGTATGGATTATTCCTCCCCTGGATTTTCTGTCTTGCGTGGGACCTTTTCCTCATCTTCTCAGGTCACTGGATGCTGGTCTGGGCCCTTCCTGTCCATACGGCAGCGGTGGCAGCAGAAGGCTTCCTCTACGCCTACGGATTCCGCAGGGTGTTCGGCGCTTCATGGGCAAAGGCGGCGCTGATTGCCGCTCTCAACTGTATCATATTCATCGGGCTTTCCGCACTAATAGTCAGATAGGCACAAAAAAACATAAAGTCAATTCAAGCGCATGAGACGGCATCTCCTTCTTCCACGCCCATGAATCTTTTTAATTTGACGCATTGACGCCTGCCTCTTTCGCGCTACAATAAAAGTGTAGGAGGAGAGCAAATGGCGAGTGCTCAATTAAAGAAGCTACAATTCAGAGGATAAGCAATGGCCACGGGTGTAACGCTAAAGATGCAGGAACTTCCCGAAGCAACTGAATGTTCGTTCTGCTGGGGCTTGCGTGCAATTCTGCGCAGTTTGAACGTGAAGGCAGCGCCATTTGATATACGAGGATTCTCTTTAAATGCCTTTGCCATCTGGGCTCACCCAAGCAAACCGGTCAGGTCGTGGAAGGAAGTAAACTGCGATCTTTTTGTGGAATCCCTGCTGCGCATACTGGGACTTCGGGGAAGGCTTCTCTGCGCTCCCGCGAGCGAGCGTGACCTTTTGGGCCATTTCATTCGCCACTGGAAGGGCAGGGTTGAAAACAACCTTCAGGCCGGCATCCCAGTGGCGGCTTCTGAGGTCTGGCCTGAGTATCTGTGGGGGATCATTACCGACTGGGACAGCAAAGAGCGGTTCTTGAAGGGATTGATCCCCGGTATAAAACACAAGCTCGTAAACGCCTGCTGGCCGCGCAAGCTGCTGATAGTCGGCGGACCGGCGGTGTCGCCACGTATAAAGGCAAGCATACGGGTAATCCTGCGTCAGGCCGAAACCCTCGGAGCAAACCGTATCCCCCAGGGCAAATGGATAAGCGGGGTGGACGCATACCTCTTGTGGCGAGAGCATATCGCTGAAACCTATACCCGCGAAGCAAACCATCACATCAATTTGGCCCGCTACATTGCAGAAGCCCGCAACGATGCGGCCCTTTTCCTCTCCCATCACACCGATTTTCACAACACCGAAACCGAACGCATGATGTTTGCACTTGCGCGGCGATACAAAACGGTTGCCGAACGCCTTAAGGAAGCCGTGACCGCTCCAGGTGAGCGCCCGTTCATAAATGCGGTTACCGAGGCTGTAGGTGAGGAGGAAAAGGCTCTGGCTCTCCTGGATGAACTTCTATTCCGAATCGAATAGTTGACAGGTTGACAGACAGCCTAAACTCATATATACTTAAGGGATGGGAGAGCATGATTGAAGCAAGGCTTACTCTCGGTCCTTATCTTCACAGGCGTATGGGCAGCCTTGTGGGACACACCCGAGGCCGATCTGTCGTTGGCACGTCTCCACATAACGAGTCCGGCAGTGGCTATCCAGAATCGTCCCGGATTCTTAGTTAATGTTTCAGGAATTACAAGTCTAACATTACTGTATCTTGAAGATACAGCCTCAGAGCGAACAAGTTCCTTGCCCATAATCAATGGGTATCCCGAAGCCCAGGTATCCTTGAGATTCGGAAGATTTGAACTGGGGCTATCAGGAGAGCAAACCCTTGATGCAGGGGGCAAGATTTGGGAGCGAGATTCCCTGGGTATCTCAAGGAGCCTTGATATCTACAGATTGTCAGCCGAAGCGGCCTGGTGGCCAACACCCAGAATGTCATTGGTGGCAGGTTACAACCATCATCTGGGATGGTTAACGCGTGAAGAAAAAGACTCCGCAGCATCTCAGGCAATGGAAGCCTTTGGACACACCCCTGGGTTCTCAGCCGGACTTATCCTCGTTCTCACCGAGCGCTTGCAGCTCGACCTGGTCCTGCACTCATCTACCACTCCCATACAGCTTAAAGGAACCACAAACAACCAGAAGCACATCCAAGCAAGCATCTCGTTGCCGCTAAAAATCTTAACCGATATCCACGTCGCAGCAACCGACCGCTTTGAGGGGCTCTTTACATTGAGCTATGCATTCACCTCATCAATGGACTCTCTATATCTTGATTTACCACCCGCAGACTACGTAGGCCCCATTTCTACAATCCAGCTTTATGAATACAACACGCTGGCCCTGCAAATAGGGGCAGGCTACCGCATCATTCCTCCTTTAAGCTTGCGTCTGTGGGGTAAGTATTCCGCTTCGCCCGTTGACGAGCTGCGCCTGCCCTGGCCTAATCCGGGCGGGATAACCCTGGCGGCTGAAGGCATTTGGGAGCAGGGAGTATGGAGATTTACCGCCGAGATCGGCACCCTGCGTTTTCTTCCCATTTTTTCAGAAGCCGATGAACGATTGGAGGGAAACTCCTACCATCTCAGGATAGGGCTTGGACTGGTCATTTGACCTTGACTTGGCCGGATAATTTCCTAGACTTTAACCCAGATAAGACTTAGGAGTCAGATGAAAGCCGAAGCACATCATTCTTTACAAGACCTCTTCGGGATAGCCATAAAGGCCGAGATAGAGGCGCAGGAGATATACACGGAAATAAGTAATCACACCAAGAACCTCGTGCTCAAGGAAAAGATGCGGTTCATGGCATCTGAAGAGAAGAAACACGAAAGCATCCTGAGAGGCCTGTTCAAGCAGAAGTTCGCAGGGGCTGAACCTGTGATTCCCCAACAGACGGTAGCACCGGTACCCGGATGGAGACCGGACGAGGGCGGTAATGTAAGTGAAGCCCTCAAGTCTGCAATGCAGACCGAACTCGATGCAAAGGCATTCTACGAGGCCATGGCAGGAAGGATCGAAGAACCCAAGATGCAATCTGTACTCAAATACCTGGCCGCGATGGAGCAAACCCATTACCACCTGCTTGAGACTGAATACAACGCCGCGATGGAGATTGAGGACTACGACCGCTTCGACCCGGCCGTTCACTGGGGGGCATAGGAAGAATCTAAACCATTCAGATCGAATAATTAAGACCGGCCGATAGGCCGCCTTCTTATTCTCTCCCCCTATCGATACACCCCATGTATCCGGATAGATGTAATGCCATGCCTTGACGCGGGCAAAACACGTCCTATAATCAACACAGGAAAGAGGGAATTACCCTCCCCTAACCATCAACCCCTCCCGCGAGCGGGACATCCCGTCCCGCTCGCTACATTTAAATACCCCACAAAGTTGCTTTGCAACTTTGCGGGGACCCCGATAAATTATTCAGTTTGGTCGTCGGGTGATGTTTCTATCTCTATGTCACGTACAATACAATCTCTGCCCTCAAGTATCTCAAGCGAGCCCCGCTCGCACTTCGGGCACGCAAAAACAGGCAAGGCTTGGTGAAACAAAGGGTCCTCCTTGACCTGAAGCGGGCCTTCGTATCCGCACCTCGAGCACCGCACCCTGGCCGGAATTATCTTATGAATTATCTCCGCCTCCTCCGCTTCTGTATCCTTAAAAAGCTCTTTAAGCCAAAAGATCACCTGTTCGGGGTTGAGGAAGGTAAGTTGACCTACTTCGAGATTTATGCGAATAATCTTCACCGCCCCCTCGCGCCTTGCTCCCTTCAATACCGCCTCAGCTGCCCCCTGGGCTACCGACATCTCGTGCATTAGACCTAGAGTTCGAGGGCTAAAATAAGCTCTTCTATCCCTTCGCCTGTGCGAGCACACATAATAACCACCCTGGTTCCAGGACTTATTGTCTTGACATCTTCCTTGAGCTGCTTAACCGAAACCTGCATTGGTTCAGCCAAATCCTTTTTGTTTATGACCGCTACGTCTGCCTCGCGGAATATGTAAGGGTGCTTTTTAACCATGTAAGGACCTTCGGTAACCGAGATCACCACCATCCTTTTGTCGGCACCCAAGGGGAAATCTGCAGGACAGATCAGGTTACCTACGTTCTCGATAAACAAAAGATCAATATCCTCAGAGACCTTATCCACTGCATGGGAGATAAAATGGGCATCCAGATGACACTCCTTGCCGGTGTTTATCTGAAATGTCTTGACCCCATGAGCACCGATGCGATCGGCGTCTATGGTAGTGGTCAAATCACCTGCCAGTGCACCTATACGGTAGCGGTCCTTTAAGCGTTCTGAGAGTTTCTCAAGGATGGTTGTTTTCCCCGAGCCTATGGCTCCCATCACGTCCACGGAGCGTATTCCTCGCTCCTTCAACTGCTTATTAATCTTTTCTGCAAGCTCACGATTATGGGCAAGCAGGCTCTCTTCACTCGCAAGGTCTACAATCTTGTGCATTCCTAACTTTACGCTGTAGGTGTGGAAAGTCAACGTGCGTTTGAGCTCAATCCCTCCAGGAACAGAAGAAGTTAATACTTGAAAAAGGTACCATCCAATTTAAAATTTGCACTTTGCAATTTGAATTTATTTGATTACCACAACCTTGCGGCTAACCCTTGAATTATTTGTTGTTAACTGGACAAAGTAGACACCACACGGGGTGTTCGACACATTCCACGTTACCATACCTTTAGATTGAGTGATTTCCAGTAAAAGCACGAGCCTACCTGTGGCATCAAACACTCGGAGCCCTCCGGTTTCGTTAGACGGCAAAGAATATTTAAGTAAAACGAGATCAGAGACGATATTCACATCGACTTCTAAGTTAAACTGTTCTCGTGAGGGTGGTTTTTCAACAATGCCACTTCCTATCTTTCCTGTTGTATCTACGATTTGCGCGTACAGGCTTGCGTTCGGTGAGTTCCTTGAATCGTGCCATGCGATAATACAAGCCCCAGGGACCGACCGAATTATTGGATGGGGTAAAACACCAGATTCAAGCCAAATACTAAGACCGTTGCTCAGGAAGCGAACCGTCTCGTTCTTATCAATTCTCTGTACCAGTACACCTGTAGGGTAAGTGCCTGCTGAGTCTATGCCAAAATCGTCCCAGGCAATGAATATTCCACCACTGCCATCGTAAGCAATTGAAAGATAATTCTGTGCCCTGGGGTAACCAGTTGGCGTATGCCATACGTTCAGCCCGCCGTAGTTCCAATAAATGTGTCCTTCAAAATCCACGTGTTGAGCATAAATTTCATTACCCCATGCGGCAAAACAGCCTCCTGAAGAATCTGACAGCAAGCCATACTTTACCTGTTCCTGTGGAAGCAAAGATAGAGGAAGTTCAGACAAAGTGGTTTTTTCCAATACTAATCCATTACTTCCCCATAGTCCGTTGCCTAAGGAGTCGAAACGCTGAGCACTGATACGACCGTTTTGCTGGAAAAGAACTATGCAGCCTTTGTTGGCATCGTCCGCCATATTCCAAAGACTTGTACCGTAAACATCGGGTGTGCTGGTAGTGTCAAAAAGATAGTCTCCAGCTTGACTGAATTTCTGACAGAAGATACCTCGATCACTATTCCAACCAAACCAGCAAACATACAGGTCACTTCCTGAACCTACAACATATCCATTACCGCCCATCCATCCAGAACCGATTGAAAGAGGCAAACCTGTGCTATCCCATGCAAGAGAACCATCTGGGAGAAGGTATTGAACACTCACTCCACGCGGCTCTAAGGCCCAGTCGTCACAAGTAACTCCCAAAGAACCCCCTTCTAAAAGTGCACATCTCGGTGTCATTTGAGTTTCGGTGTTCTTTACTACTATCTTTCCCTGATCTCCCCACAGCCGTTGGCCGGTGGAGCCGGATAGCTTCTGCACGTAGATGTCGCCGTCATCCGAGCGCTCGTCCTGCCACACGAACCACACGTCTTGCCCGTCGGTAACCATGTGGTGGTCTCGCTGGCTGGAATCGCTCAGGCATACGCGCACACCATCAGCGTCCCAGTGAATCACGCCAGTGGTATCCAGCTTCTGGCAGTAGATGAGCCTATCAGCCTCCCATGAGATGACTACCGAGCCGTCGTTAATGTAAACCATCTGCGGGTTTTCGATCTCATCCGGCGTCTCGACTACCTTCACCCCGCCCGCAGACCAAGAGGCGAAGGCGGGCAAGGCTACAGCCAAGATTGTCAGGATAACTTTCCTCATTCTATCCTCCCTGTTGAGTTCATAATATATAAATATAGGCACTTTTGGCCGGGATGTCAAGCATCTTATGTCATTGCGAGAAGTACGATTTGAAAAATCGTTACGCCGCACAATATCAAACACACTCCGAGATTGCCCTTCGCTTTAACGATTGGGGTCCCCGCAAAGGAGCAAAGCTACTTTGTGGGATGCAAGATCAAGGGTAAGGTATGTGCAGGGTATCCCCTTTCTTGACGCCGTGGGCACGGAACCAGCCTTGCTCCATCTCGATCGCGTACTGAAATGGCCTGAACGGCATGTGCATGGTGGTGGTATCGAAAGGCTGCATCTGGCTGATGCCAACGATCTCGCCCCGGAAGTTTATGAAAGCGATTGAAAGCGGTATCCTTGTGTCCTTCATCCAGAACGGGTATATGGCTTCCTGGGGAAAAACGAAAAGCATGCCGTGGTCCGGGAGAAGTGAGTCCCGAAACATGAGACCCTGACGCCGGGTATCCGAATCATCGGCCACCTCCAGGGTTACCCTGGTTTCTCCCATCGTCATCTCCACCTGATTCGGTTTCTCCGGGGTCTTTACCTTCGCAGGTGCATTTGATCTGCAGCCTGCCAGCCCTGCAACTGCAGCAATCAGCACCGCCCCGGAGAGCCGGCCCCGACGTGGTGGGAGACCCCTGCCTGCCTCCACCCTAATCCCAGTATATGAAGCGTCCACAGTTCGGGCAGTTATGGACTGCCCCGCGCTGGCCTGAAAGTTCGGTGGGTACCTTGCTGAAGCATCCTCCGCAAAAGCCGTTCAAAACAGGTACGATCGCCCAATCGTTGTAGCGACTGATTATACGCTGATACATCTGGTAAAGCACAGGGCTGATCTTCTTCACAAGCTCCTCCCGCTTCTTTAAGAGCATCTCGACGGGATCCTCGGCGGTCTGGAAACCGATCTTCTGGAACTCGCGTCTCATCTCGGTGTTACGCCAGTCCTTTATCATGTAGTCCAGATGCTGCAACTCCAGGAGGCACCTGATTTCTTCAGACATCAGAGCCCATCCTCGATCTCTTTAACAAGGGCTATAAACTCCTCGGGTGTCTGTGGTTTCTCGTAGAGCTTGCGCTTCAAGAGTTCCTGGCATATCACCGCCACTCTTCCCAGGGTTATAAGATACTGGTTACCCGGGTCCTGGGGAGGTGCAACGATCAGAAAGAAGAGATGCACAGGTTGCTTGTCGATGGCGTTAAACTCCACCCCTGCATCAGAGCGCCCCACTACCACCTCCAGCTTGTCTGCAACCAAAGAACGTCCGTGCGGAATGGCAACGCCCTTGCCGATTCCCGTGGAACCGAGTTCCTCCCGCTTTAGTAAGGTTGAAACAAGAAGGTCTGAGTCTTTGTCCTTGCGAATGCAACCCATCAGCTCCAGCAATACATCCTTCTTCTTTCGCGCAGAAAGACTGAGGTTTATACACTCCGGTTTGAGCAGATTGTAGAGATTCACTGAACCTCCTTTAAGGCATCATAACATAATTAACTTAGGGCGATTTTGACGTATGTCAAGTCTTTTTAGCGAAGTTAACCCCCTTTGCATCGCCCCACAACTGTTCAAGTTCATAAAACAAACGCGTTTCAGGAAGGAAAAGATGAACTATTACCTCGACGAAATCCAGAAGAATCCAATCCCCGCCCTCCAGTCCCTCAATGTGGTGCAAACCCCAATCACCTTTGCTCTTCAGGCGCAACTCCTCTGCAAGGGCACGGTTATGGATGCTTGAGGAAGCCGTGGCAAAAACAAAAAAATCCGTAACATCCGAAAGCTTACGAACATCAAGGATGTGGACATCCTCCGCCTTCTTCTCAACAAGCAGTCTTGCGAGCTTCTTGACAAAGGCGCCGCTTAGTTTCACTGGATGGCCTCCACTGTATCCGGGAGATATTTTACGTAATCATCTCCTATAATGAGCGTCACCCAAACCGGGGAAAGGGTATCGAGTGACTGGGTTACAGCAGTTTCATCAAGCATAAGGGTACGTACCAGCAGACGGGCATTTGCGTTCATGGGACTGCGGCGTTCCACAACGAGTGTCCGAGCGAAGTGGCCTTTTGCATCCCCTATGGAAAGCACATCGTACCCATTGGCACGCAGATAAGCCCTGGCGCGTCGGGCAACACCGGCCTCGCCACACCCATTGAGTATCTCGACACGAACAGACCCCCCGACCTCCGGCCTGGCAACCATTTCTCCTTTTGTTATAAAATAGTATGCAATAGAAGCCGCCGCTCCCATCACGAAAAGCACCAGAACTATGAGGATGAACCTTTTGATCGCAACCCCTTTATACAGTTGTTACCCTCTACCACCGTATCTTCCAAGGTGACGAAAGGACCTACGCGAGACCCGGGACCGATACGAGTAGATCCTCTGAGTACTGTTCTGCCGTTCACCTGGGCACCGGCGGCCAACTCCACTTCGCTGTCTGCAAAAACCATATGAGGATGTTCGATCCTGGCCCCTGCGCGCCGCCAACGTGAAAGAAGCCGTCTGCGTAAAATATCCTCCACGCGCTTAAGTGCCGCTGAATCGTTAACACCCATCAGTTCGCTGCTGTCCTCTATCTTAAGAGCCTCCACGCGCATTCCCCTCTCAACAAGGATCGCGACCACATCCGTCAAGTAATACTCACCTGTGGCAGGGCTTGGCTCAACAAGTTCGAGCGTATCAAACAAAAGGCTGGACTCGAAGATGTAGGTGCCTGAGTTGATCTCCCTGATCGCTCGCTGGACCGAAGATGCATCCTTATCTTCCACGATCCGCAGGACGGTACCGTCGCCGTTACGCACGATGCGTCCGTATCCCGAGGGGTCCGGAAACTCTGTGGATAGCAAGGTAGCTGCTGCTCCACGCGACTGATGCAGGGCTATCATGTCAGACAGGGTCTGTGAGCGGAGAAGTGGAACGTCCCCGCATAGAACCATAACCCTGCGGGTCGTGACTTCATCCCGACAACGTCTGGCCGCATCCGCCGTACCCAAAGCCTCAGGCTGGATGATATAACGAATGCCCTCGTCGTCAAGCTCCTGAGGTATCATCTCATGCCCCTTGGAATCTACAACCACAAACAGATGCTCTGGAGAAAAACGCTGCACCGTTGAGAGGACGTGTGAAATCATCGATCGGCCAAGCAAGGGACGCATCACCTTAGGGGTAGAGCCCCTCATCCGCTTACCACTACCAGCAGCCAGAATGATGAAGGTCACGCGTTCCCCAATGGATTGTTTTCAGAATCCACCCTGATGATGCGGGGAGTTATACTCTCGGAAGCCTCAAGGTATGCAAACGCCATCACTATCAATCTGTCACCTATCTCCCCAAGCCTGGCGGCTCCGCCTTTTAACCAACAGGCACCTTCATTTTTCTCTTCGATGAGGTATGTTTCGAACCGTTCGCCGTTGGCGAGATTAACGACCAAAACACGCTCGCCAGCAACAAGACCCGCCTCTTTTATGAGCCTGCGGGAAAGCCCCAGGCTTCCCTCATACTCTAAACTCTTCCCAGTAACTCGAATCGGATAAAGCTTGGCCTGAAGAAACTCTCGAAGCACCTATCCAGACTTCTTTTTAGGGGCTGGCTTCTTCTTCGCTGGGGCTGGTTTGGAGTCCTTGACGACCTTCTCCTTTGCGGATTTGTCCTTGGCTTTAGCCTTGGATTTGGCGGCCTTGGCCTTCGACTTGCCGGTTTCCTTCGCCGGTGATCCCGCAGCGGTCTTTGCTGCGGACTTAGTTTTCTTTTTCTTCACCTCTCCCTTAACCGTCATCTCAAGGACAGCCATCTGGGCTCCATCCCCAAGTCGTGAGCCAAGCATGAAGATCCGCGTGAAACCGCTATTTCGGTCCTCGAAACGCGGGGATATCTCCTCGAAGAGACGCTTGACCAGCCCGTGATCACCAAGGTGCACGTAAGCGTAACGTCGTGCGGCCAGGTCATCCCGACGGCTTCGGCTAACCAGCCTTTCGGCTAATCGCTGAGCGGCCTTGGCCTTAGGCAGGGTGGTTTTGATGCTCTCGTAGAGAAACAACGAACGTACAAGCGAGCAGAGCAACGCTTTCCGATGCGCACGAGGACGCCCAAGCTTTGCAAGGTCTTTCCTATGCCTCATCTTTGCTACCTTCTTTTGTCTCCTCTTCGGCTGGCTGCTTGGCAAACTCGACACCAATGCCCTCCAGCCGGGAACGCAGCGTGGAGAACGAACGAGGCTTTATATCACCCCACTCTTTAATCTCTTCCTCCGTATTGCTAATCAACTCGGCAACCGTCTTTATACCGTGATCCGCCAGGGCTTTTTTAACCGTCTGCGGCACATCCAAAGACTCAACCAGCACCTCGTCCCAGGCGGTTTCTTCTGCTTCTCCGGATTCAGCCAGACCAGCCCGAGGGTCAACAATCTTAGAAAGGGCCTCTACATGGCTCTTAAGGAGCTCTGCGGTTTGAGCAAGTGTCTCCTCAGGGGTGACGCTGCCGTCGGTGGCAACCTCGAAGGCTATCTGCTCGTAGTCGGTCCGCTCCCCATACCGTACATTGGCTACGTCAATCTTCACCTGACGAACAGGCGAGTAAAAGGCATCGAGAAAGATTGTACCGACCGGCTCACCCGGCGAACGCTTCTTCACCGATTCCTGATTTTCATAACCCCTGCCGCGCTCAACCTTTATCTCTATGTGCACCGGGCGGTCTTTTGCGCTAAGGGTAAGAATCAGGGCATCGGTGTTTACAAGCTTCAGGTTTGCAGGCAGCTCGAGGTCTGCTCCGGTGTATTCTCGTGGTTTTTCTGCATGCAGACGAGCGTATTCAAAATCCGCCCCTTCGAGCTTGAAGCGCAGTTTCTTAACATTCAGAACTATAAACGGCACGTCCTCCAGTACCCCGTCAATACTGGAGAACTCATGAATAACCCCGTCTATTCGCAGCTGCGTTGGTGCCGAACCTTCAACCGAGGAGAGCATGGCACGACGCAGCACCGTTCCCATCGTCCACCCCCACCCACGGGCTAATGGACCAAAAGTAAACCGACCGAAGGTATCGGTAAGTGTCTCTCGGTCCACCGCAACCGCTTCGGCAATCTTTATGAATCTAGTTCGCTCAGACACTAACCCCTCCATTACTTGGAGTAAAGCTCAACAACGAGCTGGGCATTAATAGGTATCTCGGCTACATCCTCAGCCGCCGGCAAACGCGTAATCTGCACCTTCTTGCCGCTACTGGCAGCGGAAAACCAGGGGGGTAACTTCACTGTATCGAGGAGCTCGGCACATTCCTGTGCAGAAGCTGAATCAGGCTTACGCAGCTCTATCTGATCCCCTGCCTTCACAAAATAGGAAGGAATATCCACCTTATGTCCAGAAACGGCTATATGACCGTGGCGAACCATCTGCCTGGCCTGGGAACGACTCTGAGCCCAGCCTATCCTGTGGACAACGTTATCCAACCTGCGTTCCAAAAGCAAAAGAAGTCCGATAGCCGGATTGCCACGTTTCTCCGCGAGCTTAAAGAAACGGCGGAACTGGCCTTCAAACATGCCGTACATGAGGCGCAGCTTCTGTTTCTCCTTAAGCTGCAGGGCATAAGCCGAGGCACGCCTGCTGTAGCGCGATCTCTCCTTGGCACCGCGCCGGGAAAGAGCGCACTTTTCAGACAGACAACGTTCGCCCTTCAAAAAGAGCTTCTCTCCCTCACGGCGGCACTTCTTGCAAACCGCTGATAAATCTCGTGCCATAATCTCTCCTAGATCCGCCGCTGCTTAGGTGGCCTGCAGCCGTTGTGAGGTATAGGAGTTGTATCCACGATCCTGGTAATCTGAAGTCCTGCATTTTGAATGGAACGAATGGCAGCCTCACGACCGGGTCCCGGGCCCTTAACGTAAACCTCAACCTTCTTGAGACCCTGGGAAGCGGCTTCACGTGCGGCTGATTCCGTAGCCTGCTGGGCTGCAAAGGGTGTGCCTTTTTTGGCTCCCTTGAAACCTATCCGCCCTCCTGAAGTCCAAACGAGAATATTGCCCTCAAAATCGCCGATCGAGACTATCGTATTATTGAAGGTTGCAAAGATCTTAACAATTCCCGCCTCTGGAAACCGCGTCTTCTTGCGACGAGTTCTCTTTCTGGCCAACGATCCTCCTAGGCTTTCTTCTTCTTAAGCACGCCGCTTGTTTTCTTGGGACCTTTTCGGGTGCGGGCATTTGTATGCGTGCGTTGTCCACGAACCGGCAGACCCATCTTGTGGCGAATACCTCTATAGCAGTTAATCTCTACCAGACGCTTGATATCAGCTGACACCTCCACACGAAGGCTACCTTCAATCTTGTAGTTCTCTTCTATCTCACGACGAATCAGGGTTAACTCCTTCTCATCCAGATCCTTAACCTTCTTGCGTGGATCAACGCCGGTACTTGCAAGGATCTTTCTGGAAGTAGAAAGCCCGATACCGTAGATATAGGGCAGGGCGTATGCAACCGCTTTGCCAGAAGGCAGATCTATGCCAGCAATTCGTGCCATCTCCTAGCCCTGCCTCTGTTTGTGTTTAGGGTTGCGCTTGCAGATCACAAACACCCTTCCATGGCGCTTGACGATCTTGCAGTGCGTACACCTTCTCTTGACGGACGCTTTAACTTTCATACCTAAAAACTCCTTCTGGCCTTTACTTAAACCTGTAAACAATCCGGCCCCGGGTAAGATCATAGGGCGAAAGCTCCACGAGCACCCGATCACCCGGAAGAATCTTGATGTAGTGCATGCGCATCTTACCTGAAAGATGAGCGAGCACCCTGAAACCGTTATCCAGCTCCACCCTGAAGGTCGCGTTTGGCAGCGCTTCTACAACCGAGCCTTCGGTTTGAATCAAATCCCTTTTAGACATATTCTGTCAGCACCTCTGGCCCGTTTGCGGTAACCGCAACCGTGTGTTCAAAGTGGGCCGAGTATTTCCCGTCCGCTGTAACCACTGTCCAGCGATCCTCGCAAAGCCTAACCTTACCGACCCCCAGGGTAAGCATCGGTTCTATAGCTATCGTCATACCCTCCTGGAGCCGAGGGCCAACACCTGAAGGGCCGAAGTTGGGGATATTTGGTTCCTCGTGCAGGGCGAGCCCTGTCCCGTGCCCGAAGTAATCACGCACCACCGCAAGACCTGCTGCCTTCGCCACCTCTTCCACGGCATGGCTTATATCACCAACCCTGTTACCAGGCATTGCCTGCTTGATCCCCGCCTGCAACGCCTTCCTGGTAACCTCCATCAATCGCTTGACTTCTCCACCAACGTCACCAACGGGTATGCTTCTTGCCGAATCGGCGATAAAACCGTCCTTTGTAACACCTGCATCTATCTTAACCAGATCACCTTCTTTGATAACCCGATCCCCAGGAATCCCGTGAATTACCTCTTCATTTATGCTTATGCATGCAGAGGCAGGAAACCCGCGGTAGCCCTTGAAGGTAGGCTCGGCGCCCTGGGAACGTATAAACTCCTCAATCGCCGCATCCAGGACGGCTGTCGTGCAACCCGGCAGCGCTTTCTTAGCGGCTAAATTCAACGACTTTGCCAAAATCCTGCCTGCGCGGCGGATGCCTTCGATTTCTGCAACGGACTTAATCACTATGCCGGACACAGCTCACCCCTAACCCTTTCAAGAGCCTTATCACCTGACAGATTCCCATCCACCCTTATGAGACCATCGGCGAAGTAATCAACCAGAGGTGCCGTTTCTCTTAAATAGACCCGGTAACGCTCCCTGATCACCTCCTCGGTATCATCTTTGCGGCGGATGAGTGTAACGCCGCAATTATCACAAACCCCGTCATTCTTCGGGGGCCTGAAGCGCATGTTGTATATCTCCCCACACCCAGGACATACCCGCCTCGAACTTAAACGGGATGTCACGGTCTCTTCTGACGCATCGAGGTAGATAACCCGCAGCTCGTCCCCTGCGGATAAGAGTGAACGCAGTCCCTCGGCCTGCCTTATGGTGCGAGGGAAGCCGTCAAGGAGCATCCCTTCCGGATGTGTGCGGAGGAACTCCCGAGCAAGTGCAAGGATAGTTTCGTCATCCACGAGACGCCCGGCCTCAACGGCAGACTTCACCTTGAGTCCGAGTTCACTTCCACGCACTATCGCCTCCCGCAGCACGTCACCGATCACAAAAACGGCAAGCCTCAAGTGCTCGGATAGGGATGCGGCCAGGGTGCCCTTCCCTGAACCCGGAGGACCCAGAAGCACGACAATCTTCAACGTCTTCCCCTGATCTTCGATCCCTTGAGCAGGCCTTCATAGGAACGCATGAGGAGATGGGACTCTATCTGCTGAATCGTATCGAGCGCAACACCCACTATGATAAGGTAGGTCGTGCCTCCGAAGAAGAAACTCACGCCGAGCCACTTTATAAGCCACCACGGCATAAGGGCCACAAAGGCAAGGAAAATGGCCCCTGGAAGTGTAATCCGGCTAAGCACCGTATTTATGTACTCGGCTGTCCTTGCACCCGGCCGTATGCCGGGCACGAACCCACCCATACGCTTCATGTTGTTGGCAATATCCTGGGGGTTGAAAACGATCGAGGTGTAGAAGTAGGCGAAGAAGACGATGAAGAGGGCGTAGAGACCGTCGTAGAGCGGGCGCCCGGGCTGAAGCAAAAGCTGCAACCCCTCGGTAAAGTTAGTCTTGCCGAAGAAAGCCGCAACGGTCCCCGGGATCATGATGATACTCTGGGCAAATATGATAGGGATCACGCCTGCGGTGTTCACCCGCAGAGGGATGAAGGTGGACTGACCTCCGTAAATCCTTCTTCCTATGACCCGTTTGGGGTACTGAACTGGAATCTTACGCACCGCCTGGGTCATAAGCACCATCGCACCGAAGGTAAAGAGGATCACGGCAGCAAGCACCACCAGAACGAACCAGGAGAGCTCCCCTGCCGCAACCTGCTGGATTGTACGACCCAAATCGGTAGGGATACGGTCAAGACAACCGATGAAAATGAGAAAGCTGATACCGTTACCGATGCCTTTCTCCGTGATCAGCTCACCGATCCACATGAGGAAGATAGTGCCAGTAGTCAGTGTGAATATGGTAAGTAATCGAAGTATAAACCCCGTCTGTGAGACAAGAGGAACAACCCGGCCGTCAGGAAGCGCCACAGGAGGCTGACCTTCAAGGAATACCGCGATCCCTACAGCGTAAAGCAGAGCCAGAACAACAGTGAAGTAGCGAGTGTACTGGTTGACCTTGCGTCGTCCTTCCTCATCCTGCTGCAACTTCTGCAGCTTCGGGAACACAGACCCAAGGATCTGAAACATAATTGAAGCCGAGATGTAAGGCATCACTCCAAGGGCAAACACAGACCCGCGCGCGAGCGCGCCGCCTACAAAGAGATCGTAAAGCCCAAAGACGGTACCCCGCATCTGGCCAAGAAGCACGCCCACCGCTTGAGGGTTAAGACCTGGCGTAGGGATATGGGTTCCGAGACGGTAAATGACTACCATAAACAACGTAAAGAGGATCTTCTTTCTGAGATCCGGGATCTTGAAGATGTTCCCTACGCCCTGCATCATGATACGCTCACCTCAAGCTTGCCTCCGGCCTTCTGGACCATCTCACGCGCCTTCCGGGAGGCGGCGTGAACTTTTATCTCAAGCGGCTGTTTAAGCTCGCCTCGAGCCAGAAGCTTTACCGGCCGATCGCCGTGACGAACCAAACCATGTTTGGCAAGGCTCTCTGGAGTAACAGGTTCGGTGGGGTCCCAGGAGGCAAGGCGAACAAAGTTGATAACCTGGTAGCGCCGCTTGTCCTTACCCTTGGCCTGGTGCATATGATTTTGTTTCTTACCCTTCTGCATGCCTCGCTTGGGGATACGCCGTATCAAGGGCATCTGGCCGCCTTCAAACTTCGGGCCGTGCTCTTTGCCGGAACGCTGCCCGGCGCCCTTGTTGCCGCGACCGCAGGTCCTACCATTACCTGACGCCACGCCTGTTCCCAAACGCCTGCGCCGCTTATGAGCCTTGGGATGCCTCTCAAGCAACTCAGCCATCAACAACCTCCTTCACTTCAACAAGATGGGAAACCTTTGCTATCATCCCACGAATCACCGGCGTATCATCGTGGATACGGCTTGCACCGATACGACGCAACCCCAAAGCGCGGGCATTTTTTTTATGTACTGGTTTTGAATCAATCAAACTGCGTACCAGCGTTACCTTCAGTTTCTTACTCTTCGCTCGCATCCTTACGCTCCATAAAGTAAGAGATCGGTTTATTGCGCAGACGAGCCGTCTCTTCAAGGCTGCGTACACTCTTCAGAGCCTGAATAGTCGCCATAGCCAGGTTGTAAGCTGTATGCGCACCCAAAGATTTCGTAAGCACATCCTTAAAACCGCATACCTCCAGAACCGCCCTGACCGGAAGGGTCGCAACAAGGCCGGTTCCAGGCGAAGCTGGTTTAAGGATCACCTGGCTGGCGGAAAAGCGTGCCCCGGTCTGGTGAGCGATGGTTCGACCGACAGAGACCTTGCTCATGGATTTGCGAGCTTGCTCACGCCCTTTGGCCACGGCGATAGCCACCTCGCCAGCCTTCCCATGACCTGCGCCGACTCTTCCGGCACCGTCTCCTACGACGACCGCTGCCGAGAGCTTGAAGTTCTTTCCGCCCTTAACCACCTTTGTAACACGCTTGATCTCTATCACCTTGTCAAGCAAGTCATCCTGCGGGGTTCTTGTCTGAAACTTATCCCTAAACATGCTAGAACTCCAGTCCTTCCTTGCGTGCGGCTTCAGCCAGAGCTTTCACTCTGCCATGATACTTAAAACCCGCCCGATCAAACACTATCCGGGCAATCCCGCGTTTCTTAAGCTCCCCTGCAAGAAGCCTCCCAACAGCTGCGGCTTGAGCCTTCTTATCAGCATCAACACCTAGCTCCCCCAAGGCGGGTGAAAGCGAGGAAACTCCGGTAAGAACACGGCCTTCGTAATCGTCTACCACCTGAGTGTAGATGTGACGGTTGGAACGGAACACAACGACCCTGGGCCGCTGGGTCGTTCCCTTGAGCCCGTGACGTATATGCAGATGACGTCTGCGGCGACCGAATTGCTTGGTCTTCCTCATTTTCCTCATTCCTCGGCTCCCACGGCACGCTTGCCAAGTTTGCGACGTACGTGCTCGTCCTTGTAGCGAATCCCTTTACCCTTGTAAGGTTCTGGAGGACGAAGACGCCTGATATTTGCCGCTACCTGTCCCACAAGTTGCTTATCAATCCCCTCAATCGTTACGTCCGCTATCCAGTCCTTGTCTTCGCGCGACCGCGGTTCGAATATCTCCACGTCAATGCCCTGCGGCAGGTCAAAGATAACAGGGTGAGAATAGCCTAGGGAAAGGTTAAGCTTGTTTCCTTCCTTCTGCACCTTGTATCCTGTTCCTCGCAGGGTCAGAACCTTCTTAAAACCCTGGGTGACACCGGTGATTGCGTTGGAAACGAGCGCCACGGCAAGACCGAGCATGGCCTTATTTTCCGGCGTAGTAGCATAGGAAAGCTTGAGTGCTCCATCTTCCGATTTCACCGCAATGCCTGGAACGAAGTTGACGGCTACTTCACCCTTTGGGCCTTTGATCGCGTAGCCTTGCTCGGCCTGGCTGAAGCTTACGTCCTTTGGCAGGACTATCGGCACAAAAGAGGCTCTTGCCATCACCATACCTCGCAGACGACTTCTCCGCCCACCTTCAATCTTCGCGCCTGGCGGTCAGCCATCATACCCTGCGAGGTGGAGATTATGGCGGTACCCAGGCCGTTACATACGCGGGGTAGTTCCTTAGCATTACGGTAAACCCTTCTGGATTGTTTTGAAACCCTGTTGAGTCCTCTTATAACGCTTTCTCCCTGGGCGGAGTACTTAAGCTGAATAAGAATACTCGGCGGCCAGTCCTTGTCAAGAACCTGGAAGTTACTGATGTAGCCTTCCTCGAGGAGGATTCTGGAAAACTCCTGCCTCAGCCGCGAGGTTGGCAAAGTGACTTCCTTTTTTCGTGCGAGGATTGCATTGCGTATCGCGGTAAGATAATCACCTATAACATCCATAGTTTCTCCCTACCAGCTTGCCTTTTTGACGCCGGGGATCTCACCACGCAGGGCCAACTCTCGAAAACAAATGCGGCAAAGGCCGAACTTTCGATAGTAAGCCCTCGGACGGCCACAGCGCCTGCAGCGGTTATATTTACGCACCTTGAACTTCGGCTCGCGCTTCTGCTTATTGATCAATGCCAGTTTCGCCACGTTACTCCTTTCGGAAGGGCATGCCGAGATGCCCCAGCAACGCCCGTGCTTCGTCATCCCGTTTCGCGGTAGTAACAATCGTTACATCCATACCGAAAATCTTCTTTACCTTGTCCCTTTCGATCTCCGGGAAGATAAGCTGCTCCCGCAAGCCCAAGGTATAGGCTCCACGGCCGTCAAACGAGTTCGGCGAGAACCCTCGAAAATCACGAATCTGAGGGGCCGCGAAGTTGAAAAACCTTTCCAGTAAATGGTAGGCGCGTTCCCCGCGCAGGGTAACGTGAGCACCCACGACCATCCCCTTGCGCAGCCTGAAGTTGGAGATCGCCTTCTTGGCCTTGCTGATGCAAGGACGCTGACCGGTGATCATCGCGAGATCCTCAACTATGGGCTCAATCTGTTTGGAGTCCTGAGCAGCCTCTCCAGCGCCAACGTGAACAACAACCTTCTTGATACGAGGAACCTGCATCACGCTGCGGTAACCGAACTCCTTCATCAGCGCAGGAACAACCTTTTCGCGGTAGTGATCGCGTAAAATACTCATGAACCTGCCTCCCCGCCGCAGCTTTTACAGACACGGATACGTTTCTCGCCGCGGCGTTCCCAACGAACACGAGTAGGTCTCGAGCACCTCGGACATACAAGCATCGCGTTAGAGCGATCCATAAATGCCGGCTTATCGATAATGCCGCCAGGATTCCTCGCGCCAGAGGCGCGCTCATGTCTCTTGACCATGTTTATTCCCTCGATCTTGACGCGGCCTTTCTTGGCATCCACCTCGATCACCTTGCCCTGACGGCCTTTGTCGTCGCCTGAGAGAACCTCTACAATATCACCCTTGCGTATTGAGAGCTTCATTACACCACCTCCGGGGCGAGCGAGATGATCTTCGAGAAGTTGCGTTCGCGAAGTTCACGCGCCACGGGACCGAATATGCGAGTGCCCTTGGGTTGTTTGTTCTCGTCGATTATCACACACGCGTTGTCGTCAAAACGCACGTAGCTTCCGTCCGGACGGGATATCTCCTTACGAGTGCGAACTATGACAGCCTTAGCCTTGTCACCCTTACGGATTGATGCTGCGGGCAGAGAAGACTTTACCGCGATGACAACGATGTCTCCTACACCCGCGTAACGACGCCTCGTACCCCCCAGTACTTTGATCACTCGCGCAGTCTTGGCTCCGGTATTGTCGCTGATCACCAATCTTGAGTTGTCCTGAATCACTTCTTCTCTCCCAGGATCCGTACCACACGAAAGTGTTTGAGTTTGGAAAGCGGCCGGGTTTCTTCAATCTCTACAATATCTCCTACCTCGCAGCGATTCTCTTCGTCATGGACGTAGTATTTATGCCGCTTACTCACATACTTCTTGTAGGTAGGATGCATAGCTTTACGAGACACCTGCACAACGACGGTCTTTTCTGGTCTATCAGAAACAACCTTACCTATGAGTCTTTTACGCAGACTCATTTCTCCTTCTCCCTGGATCTCTTTACAGACTTCGACTTAGCAGCAACCTTGAATGGTTTCTTGGCAGTACCCTTCCTTGAAGCGGAAGTCTCAGAGGCGGTTGAGGTCTGCTTTTTGGCGGTGGGTTTTTCGGCAGGGGCTTTCTTCTCTGTCTCTTTTTTCTCAGGCTCCTTTTGGCTCTTCTTAGGAAGGCTGATCAGGCCGAGTTTGTCTTCACGAAGTATCGTCTGGATCCTTGCGATGTCATGGCGGATCGCACGCAGACGCAGAGCGTTTGGAAGCTCCTCTGTGGGGCGACGCAGACGCAGCCGGAACTCTTCCTCACGCAGCTCCCGGAGCTCGTGATCGAGCTCTTCACGGGTCATGGAACGCAGTTCAGATGCCTTCATAATGGATTCCCTCTTCACGCTTTATAATCTTTGTTCTTATGGGCAGCTTGCTTGAGGCTTCCTTGAGAACGGCCAACGACGCCTCATCGGAGAGCCCCTCAATCTCAAAGATGATCCGGCCCGGCTTGATGGGAGCCACCCAGAACTCAGGCGCGCCCTTACCCTTACCCATTCGAACCTCAAGCGGTTTCTTACTGACGGGTTTGTCCGGAAATACCCTGATCCAAAGCTTCCCGTCCTTCCTGAGCTTTTTGGTCAGTACCACACGACTGGCCTCAATTTGACGTGCGGTCAGCCAGCAGGGCTCGATGGCCATAAGAGCGTACTCCCCGAAGGAGATTCTGGAACCTGACGTTGCCTTACCCTTCATTCGACCGCGCTGCTGCTTACGCCATTTGGTACGTCGGGGCATCAACATCGCTACTTCCTCCAGGTCTCGACCGCGCCGCCCTTGCAGATCCAGACCTTGACGCCAATCGTACCGGCGATCGTATAGGCGGTTTCCTGCGCGTAGTCGATATCCGCCACAAGTGTCTGAAGCGGAACCTGGCCGGCCCATTGCCGATCGCTTCGTGCAATCTCGGCACCACCAAGACGACCTGATACAACAATCTTAATCCCGCGAGCGCCCAGCTTCATCGCCTGGATTACTGCACGTCGCATGGCCCTGCGGTGAGCAACGCGAGCCTCAAGCTGACTCGCGATCATGCGAGCCACGATGCGACTCTCAAGCTCGGGTACCCGAACAACCTCGACATAGATGCTGACAGGCTTCCCGACAAGTTGTTTGAGTTCTTCCGATAAAGCCTCAAGGTTAGCCCGCCTCTGCCCGATTACCATACCGGGACGAGCGGTAGAAATCGTCAGCGCAATCTTTGTGCCCACACGACGAACGACCACATTGGAGACTGCGGCATCAGCGAGCTTGGTATAGATGTAGCGCTTGATTCGAATATCTTCAGCCAGGTGTTCGGCATAGTGCTTCTCGTCAAACCATTGGGATTGCCATTGTTTGGTGTAACCGAGCCTGAATCCGAAGGGGTGAACCTTCTGTCCCATTATTTTCTCCCCTTTTCATCGGAGATCTTTACCGTAAGATGGGCAAATCTTTTACGTATAATCACTCCGCGACCGCGAGGAGCGGCACGCATCCTCTTCATCACAGGTCCTTGGTCCGCACGAGCATCAACAACAAAGTAATCCCCCCGCTCAAACTTCGCCTTACCCAATCCAGATTCGGCGTTGGCAATCGCCGACTTCAGTGTCTTTAGGATAGGCTCTTTGCTGGGCTTGTTAAGAAATGTAAGTATCCTGAGGGCCTCATCCACTTGCCGACTACGAATCAACTCCAATATCCTCGTAAACTTTTTTGCAGATCCACGAACGAACCTTGCACGTGCAATCGCTTCGCTCATCTCTTCTTCCCTCGAATTTCACCTATCTCTTTCTTTACGCCGTGGTGGCCGCGATAGGTGCGTGTAAGCGCAAACTCACCCAGCTTGTGACCGACCATCTGTTCGGTGACGTAGACAGGTATAAACTTGCGCCCGTTGTGCACCGCTATCGTATGCCCAATAAACTCCGGCGGTATTGTGGAACGCCTCGCCCACGTGCGGATCACCTTCTTCTGCTTGCGGGTATCCAGAGCCATCACCTTCCCAAGGAGCCCCTCATCCACATAGGGGCCTTTCTTAAGCGAACGTCCCACTACTTCCTCCTTTTAACAATCAGGCGGTTTGAGGCCTTCTTCCTGTTCCGCGTCTTCTTGCCCTTGGCGATCAATCCGGTGCGCGAACAAGGCGGACGGCCGCCTGATGCCTTGCCTTCTCCGCCGCCCATGGGATGATCTACCGGATTCATGGCGACCGCACGTGTTCGAGGACGGCGCCCCATGTGACGCCTTCTGCCTGCCTTACCAAGGCTTACCTTCGTATGTTCAGGGTTGGAAACACGACCTATGGTAGCATAACATGAGGTATTAAAAAGCCTGACCTCTCCTGAAGGAAGCTTGAGGAACGCCTTGTCCTCCTCCTTTGCCAGTATCTGGGCCGACGAGCCGGCGCTGCGAACCATACGCCCCTTGGTATGGGGGAATATCTGAAGATTGTGAATCTCGATCCCGACCGGGATGCGTGCCAAAGGCATAGCGTTGCCGACACGAAGAGGAGCCTCAGGACCTGCAACAACCTGATCGCCGCTCGCAAGTCCGTCAGGGGCAAGTATGTAGCGGTACTCACCGTCCCGGTGACATACGAGTGCGATATTGGCCGTACGGTTAGGATCGTACTGGATAGATACAACCTTAGCCGCGATACCTATCTTATCATCCCGCTTGAAGTCGACGACGCGGTAGTGCCGCTTCTCGCCGCCTCCGCGATGCGCCGCGGTGATACGCCCCTGGTTGTTGCGACCGCCCGTCTTACGCAAAGGCTCAAGCAGAGGTTTGTAGGGCGTCGCGCTGGAGACCTCTTTATCGTAGAGTACCTCGTAGGAGCGACGTCCAGGTGTAACGGGCTTGTACTTCTTAACTCGTGATACTACCCGTCCCATCAGGCTCCTCCTGCGAGCTCTTCGATACGCTCACCCTTGGCCAGCCTCACCACAGCCTTCTTCCAATCCGAGCGTTTACCTTCGAACCGACCAAGGCGCTTGCGCTTGCCCTTGACTCTCATGATATTAACATCCTTCACGTGAACGTGGAACAGCTCCTCGACCGCCGCACGCACCTGGTGTTTGTTGGCGTCTATGGCAACCACTAAGACGTAGCGTCCTTTCTCATCCCTTGCCATGAGTGATTTCTCCGTAACGATGGGATGACGAATTACAGTCCTCGGATCCTTCATCTGTACCTCTCAACCAGCGGCTTGCAAGCCGACTTGAATAGAACAAGCTTCTGGCGGCGCCAGACTGCGTGGGCATTAAGATCAGCCTCGGGCATCAGATCCAAAGAAGCTATGTTCCGTGAGGCACGCAAAAGCTCTGGGGAGTACTGGGCAGGCACAAGCAAGAGGGAAACCTTGGAGCTATCACGCACCGGCGCCAGAGCCTGGACCACAAGTCTGGTCTTGGGTTCTTCAAGTTCAATATCCTCCATGACCACAACGTTGCCCATCTGCAGTTTCTGCTTTAAGGCCTCAAGCAAGGCACGTTGACGCATCTTCGCGGGCAACCCCTTTCGATAGCTTCGAGGCCTGGGGCCGTGCGCCACACCCCCGTGCACACGGGTCGGAGAACGTGCGGAGCCCACCCTTGCTCGCCCCAGATGTTTTTGAGGGAAAAGCTTGCGTGAGGAACCCTCTACTTCACCTCTGGACTTAGTCTTGGCGGTTCCTTGACGCATGTTAGCCCGATAGGTCTCTACCGCCTCCCAGAGAAGCGTTTCGTTCACCGGGGCGGCGAAAATCTCGTCGGGGAACTCCACAGTTCCGGCCTGGTTGCCGTCTGCTTTGAGAACTTTGATCTTCATGGTGCCATCTTCTTTATTGCAAGGAAACCACCTACAGGACCGGGAACCGATCCCTTGAGGTAGAGAAGTTGACGCTCCGTATCCACCTTAACCACACGAAGATTCCGAATGGTCTGCTGCTCGTTTCCGTAATGTCCTGGCATGCGGCTTCCCTTCCAAATCCTGCCTGGTGAGGTTCCAGGACCGACGGAGCCAACACGGCGGTGGTGATTTGACCCGTGTGTTCGAGGCCCCCCGTGCCAGTTATGGCGCTTCATCCCCCCGGCAAAACCTCGTCCCTTGGTCCATCCGACCACGTCCACCCTGTCACCGGGCTGAAACATACCCACCTCAAGCTTCTTGCCGGGCGTGACGTCATCTTCAAATTCTCCTCGCACCTCAATCACCCTGGCCGGCACATGACCAAGACCAACCTTCTTGAGGTGTCCGCGCAGAGGCTTGGTTGCGCGCTTGCGGCGGCCTATACCCAGCTGCAAGGCGGCATAGCCGTCGCGTTCGACGGTCTTGCGCTGGACTACGTGACATGAGTCTGTCTCTACGAGGGTAACAGAAGTCACCTTGCGACCGTCGGCATAAACCCTACTCATTCCGAGCTTACGTCCAAGCATTCCTTTCATGAACCTTTTCTTATCCTTTCACTGAATGGATCTCAATCTCAACACCGGCCGGGACTTCAAGTCGCATAAGGGCGTCAATCATCTCGGATGTAGCCTCGCCTATCTCGATAAGACGCTTGTGCACCTTGAACTCGAACTGTTCGCGGCTGCGCTTGTCGATGTGCGGTGAACGCAGAACCGTGTACAGCGAACGGCGAGTCGGCAAGGGTATAGGACCGGAGACCTTGGCACCCGTCCGTTTGGCTATATCTACTATGTCCTTTGCAGATTGATCAAGAATCCTGTAGTCGTAGGCCTTGAGCTTGATGCGAATCTTCTCTATGTTGGCCATTACTCGATAACCTTGGTGACCACTCCGGCGCCGACGGTTCGACCGCCCTCACGGATGGCAAAACGAGAACCGTCCTCCAATGCAACGTCACTGATAAGCTCCACCGTCAACTCAACGTTGTCGCCCGGCATCACCATCTCCACCCCCTCTGGAAGCACAACAGAACCCGTAACGTCAGTAGTACGTATGTAGAACTGAGGACGGTAGCCGGCAAAAAACGGGCTGTGTCGTCCACCCTCCTCCTTCTTGAGAACGTACACCTGACCCATAAACTTCACATGAGGCTTGATCGAACCTGGCTTGGCAACGACCATCCCGCGCGCCACCTCGTCCTTGTCTATCCCGCGTAAAAGAACACCAACGTTGTCGCCTGCTATAGCCTCGTCCAAAATCTTTCTAAACATCTCAAGGCTCGTAGCCACCGTCTTGCGATGCATGCCGAAACCGATGATCTCTACCTCGTCGCCGGGAACTATCCGACCTCGCTCCACCTTGCCCGTTACAACCGTACCACGACCAGTGATCGAAAAGATGTCCTCCATAGGCATAAGGAAAGGCTTATCCATCTCTCGCTCAGGTAAAGGTATGTAGGAATCAACCGCCTTCATCAGCTCATGGATAGATGCGTACTCAGGCGCAGAAGGATCGGTACTCTCGCTCTCCAACGCCTTCAGTGCGCTGCCGCGAACGACAGGTATCTCATCTCCGGGAAACTCGTACTTCGTCAATAACTCACGCACCTCCAGCTCAACCAGATCCAGAAGCTCCGCATCATCCACCATATCGGTCTTGTTCATGTATACCACGATAGCAGGAACGTTCACCTGACGAGCCAACAGGATGTGCTCGCGGGTCTGCGGCATCGGACCGTCAGCACCTGATACCACCAGAACAGCACCGTCCATCTGAGCAGCACCGGTGATCATGTTCTTGATGTAGTCGGCGTGACCAGGACAGTCTATGTGAGCGTAATGGCGCTTCTCGGTCTGGTACTCGATGTGCGCCAGCTGGATGGTGAGTCCGCGCGCCTTCTCCTCGGGAGCCTTGTCAATCTCATCAAAAGGCGTAAACTTAGCGCCGCCTGCAAAACCCAACACCTTGGTGATCGCCGCGGTCAACGTGGTCTTGCCGTGATCCACGTGACCTATAGTCCCTATGTTTATGTGCGGCTTCGATCTGTCGAACTTGGCCTTCGCCATATTTGTTCCTCCTTAAACATTACAGAACAAAAAACATCGCCCAGCAAACCCTCTTCGATTGCGAACTTTCTTACCCATGTTGGTCCGGAAAATACCGACCACTTTCCGGCGGAGCGCCGGAACCAAAGAGTATAACGATGAGTCGAGCTTTGTCAACCCCTAAACACTCCAAAACACTTTGTGTTGTGTTCACAGGGTTACTAAGGGGAAAACCCTGATTTTTTTACCACAGCCTATAAAGGAGAATTAAACCTCTTGACATCGACGGAATTCTGGCTAAAGTTATAGGGGATGAGAGGATTAATCTTTCTTTTAAGTGCGCTTGTATCAGCGAGCAACTATCATCCTTCGACCCTGTTGGTACCGCCCTACCGTCATACCCTGGGATATAACCGTGCAAACCGCTTTTATCTTTCGCTGTACCTGGGAGGAAGCTTCCAATTTCAAGATCCACAGGGACTTACGGCAACCAAACTTAAGATGTACGACGACACCACCACCCGCAGGGACGATGACGAGTTGACGCTCTTTGCCGTTCACTCCGGGGCCGGGGAGATAATCTATAACGTGGAGTTCAAGCGCCTGGAGCGTTACGGGGAGAAAGGCTCAGGAGCGGGCCAGTTCAACCAGCCCATGGGGATAGCGGCAACCCCGGATGGAGACGTCTATGTGGCGGACGCAGGCAATAATCGAGTTGTCCATCTGCAATATAACGAGGACGGCAGCATCACCTGGCTGGGCAAGATAGGCTCAGGCTACAACCATCCTACCGACGTTGCGGTGGACTCCAAGGGGACAATATACGTGGCGGATGAGGGCAACAATCGGGTGGTTGTCTTCAATGCTGACGGAAGCGTGCGTTCGGTATGGAAGCGCGATCTGTTCAAGCCTCGCGCTTTAGCGATGATTGATCGTGACGCACCAGCCAACGACAACAAGGACAACTTCGTAGCAGTGATCGACAACCGCCAGAGGCGCATCTCCATGTTCGACCCCTACGGAGATCTGAAGGTAAGGGTTACACACAAGGAAATGGGGTATGAGGACGTACGCTTTGCATACGTGGCTATTGATCGTTCAGGAAGCATCTATATTACTGACATGCATAACCACCAGGTTCACAAGTTCGACAGAGAGCTTCATTACATCATCAGTATAGGACGGGAAGGAAGCGATGATTACGAGTTCTACTCCCCGCGTGGAATCGTTATCAACCCGCCTACGGGTCAGGTCTTTATCGCCGAGGCCGAAGGAGGCCAGTACTACTGGATCGGGGCCGACGGTTTCATCGCGGGATGCTACCCGAACCCATTTGACGCAGATCAGGGAACAACCATCTCGATCTACCTCACCGAAACCGCCACTATCGCGGTTGAGATATACGATGAGGACGGCTTCCTTGTTCGCAAGCTTAGCCCGCGTCATAAATACCCCATCGGAGAGGCCCTGATTGTATGGGACGGACGAGACGAACGAGGAGAACGGGTGAAAACCGGTAGATATACGGTGAAGGCCGAACTCAAACCCGCAAACATATCAAAGCGCTACTTCAAAAAAGAGCTTCAAACCACCGTAAGATGCACAGAATAGTGATACTGGGCCTTGGGCCCCTTCTGCTCGCTGCGGCTTTAACGGACATCGGTGCGGATTTCGAGGACTATCGTGAAAGTGCGGCAACCGCAGGATTGGGTGGATGTGGATTAAGCGTGGGACAGGACCCCGCGGCATGGGCCTATAACCCGGCCACCGGTATAGATGCGGGCTCAGGTGTTTTTCTTAAACATACCGAAGCGTTTGGAGGTGATGGGCGGGTGACGAATGACCTTTTTGCTCTGAGCTATGCAACCTCTTTCGGAGGTGTAGGATTAATGGCTTTACGCAACGGGGCAGGCAACATACATTTTACCAGTCTGCCGGATACAACGCGGCCTGTAGGTCCGGACAACCGGCCGCGGATCGACTCGACCGTTACCGCCTCAGACTGGATCGGCCAGCTCTCAGCAGTACTTGTAAGCAATCGCCTCTCGCTCGGGGCAAGCGTAAAGTTATTCTACAGGGACCTCGTCGCGGCAGAAGGTTTTGGATTTGGTGCAGATATTGGAGCGCGTTACCGGTTCGACTGGGGCCTGGCGCTTGGTGCACGGATCAAAAACGCCTCTGCCAGTCCTTTATTCTGGAGCACCGAGGAAACCGACCTCCTTATCCCTCGCGGCGCATTAGGAGCAATGCAGGAGTTCAGGCTGGGCCGCCAGACACTACGCCTGCTTGTTGAAAGCGAGGTGAGCCTCATGGGCCTTGACAGTCTCGAGACCCACCTGGGGCCAGTATATCTTCGACCGCGTGGAGGGGTGGAGTTTATCATCTACGATCTTATTTCGCTGCGTTTAGGGCGCGCTGATTACGGATGGAGCGTGGGTGCAGGCGGCCGGTATAAAGGTTTCTTTATCGATTATGCGTACCGAGGTCATGACGGCGGCCTTGGGGCAACGCATCTGGTAGGGGCAGGATATACCTTCTGAAAGATACAGGAAAGGCATAATATTAAGGAGGGGAAATTATAGAAAATCAAGGACCTAAGAGACGACGGATGGGAAGATAATTGCTCAGAGAAAGGAGTGTCATGAAACTACAAGTATCTCTTGTTGGACTCCTTTTGGCAGCCTCATTCCTTACAGCTAAAGATGTAGGAGATGTCCTGAAGGCCGCCAGGAGGATGTACGTAAACGATTCCGTGCCTCAGGCACTCACCATGCTGGAAGAGGAAGTGAAAGGTGAGTGGAGTAAATCAGAAGAATTTCTTCTGCAACAGGAAAAGGCGGATATTCTTCTCTATCACGCCGGGCTGCCGCGCGAGGCCTACCTGGTTTATACCATGCTTACCAGGCCTGGTCCCTCGAAAGACAAAGAAGCCAGGCTCTACTACTCTCTTGGGTTGGGTCTCGAACGCAGCGAAGAATTCAGACGTGCGGCGCGTTCGTACGAAAAGGTCATAACCGGGTATCCAGATTCGCCCTTCTATGAAGGGGCCCTTTCAGCGATCGAGAGATGTTTCCTTAAAAACTACCAGATAAAGGTAGCCGAGGTAGACGCCTACCCCATAACCGAACTCGAGTTGGAAGAGATAGCTTCAAAGAAGCTTTCACCTTCTGAACAGAAACACGTCTCCACCCCGGAAGGTCGCAAGGAACTCATAGATCGCATCATCTATGAACGACTGCTAAAGCTGGCGGCTGTCCAGGAGTTCGCCCCGGTTGAGTCCACAGAAGTCCGTATCAAACTAGGCTGCGGCAGCTGCAGAGCAAAACGTGTGCTAATACCCGGCCTTTTGAGTGATGGCGATCTTACCTATCAAATAAAGAAAGCTGCGAGAGAGGTCATGCTAAGGACGCTTTACAAGAAGGAAGTGCTTGATAGGATCGAGATAACCGATAAGGACAAGAAGCGCTACTACAAGGAGAATCCGAAGCGCTTCATCCAATATGCAAAATACACCGTTCGCGAGATTGTAACCGACACGACGATGCTTGATTCTGTTCTTGCGGCCCTGGATGCGGGCATACCATTCGACTCGGTGGCCAAGCTATACTCAACCGCTTCAACAAAGACAAAAGGCGGTCTCGCGAGTGCCCGGCCCCTGCATACATTCTCCGAGAGCATGCAGCCTGTGATAGAAAACCTGAAACCGGGCTCTGCAAGTGAAGCTTACGAGACCGAACGAGGCTGGGAGATTCTTTTGCTCGAGGACAAAACCGAGGAGACGCGCACGCCCTACGAGGAGGCCAAGGCTTCGATTGAAGAACTTCTGCGGCGCGAGGAGACAGGTAAACTGAGCGAGGAAGCGCTCAATCGTTTTCGCGAGGACGCTGGTGTGGATTCAACACAATCGGGCGACACCCTGACCCGGGTGGCAGGTAGGGTAATACTCCAAGCCGATCTGGACGCCTACATTGCAACGATGCCGCTGAAAACCCCTGAGCAGGCCGAAGATACCCTTTTCCGCAAGCAAGCGCTGGCGCAGTTAATCGGCGAGATGGTCTTCGATCACGAACTCGCCCAACAGAAACTCTATCTCAGCGACAGCCTGTCGGCTATAACGGAATCCAAACGCATTCAGCTTCTGGTAGACGCCTTTCTGCGCAGTGAAGTAGCCTCAGGAGCCGAGCCAACCGACGAAGAAATCGCCGCTTATTACAAGGGACACAAAAGGGAGTTCTGGCGTCCGGCACAGGTCCGGCTCCGCGAGATACTGGTTACTTCAGCAGACACCGCCAGGATGATATACCATCTGCTTCAGGAAGGAGCCAGGTTTGATTCGCTGGCCAAGGTCCTCTCAGAGGCCGAGACAGGGTCGAGAAGCGGGTATGCAGGTTACATCAAAAAGGATCAGAGCGGAAAACCTTACGAGCGTCAGGCCTTCAGACTCAAAGAGGGCAAGTTCTCCAAACCAATTCAAACCGACGAGGGCTACTGGTTAATCACGGTGGAAAAGAAGAATGAAGGCTATCAACGCTCGCTTGAGGAATCCCAAGCGCAGATACGTTCCAGCCTCTACGGTGAAAAACGAGGAAAAGCGGAAGAGGAGTTGAAGGAACGCTTGATGGCCGCAGCCCGGATAGTGTACTTCTTAGACGAGCAAGAATCCTCGTTCAAGGCTGCCCCACAGGAAGCGACACCCACAGGCGAAGAAAAATAGTTCGAACCTTGGGATCAAGATGGACTTAAAGGAAAGAGACTACCTTCTACTCAGGGATACCCTGGGTTCCTCCGAAGTCCTGATCTCGCCAGGTCGCTGCTCAAGGCCCAAGGAAACCAGGCAGGACGCAAAGGGCAAATGCCCCTTCTGCCCGGGCGCAGAGCACCTCACCCCACCTACCTTATTCCGACTGCCTGAAAAAGGAAACTGGGAGGTTCGAGTCTTTGCCAATCGCTATCCATTCTTTCCATCGAACAAAAACCATGAGGTCTACGGCATACACGAGGTTATCGTAGAAACCCCACAGCACGACGCGCTCCTGCACGAGATGCCCGTTCAAACCATATCCAGAGTGATGCGGGTGATTCGCGATCGCATGAGCCATCATGGTTCCAACGAACGCCTGCGTGCACTCATGGCCTTTCGAAACGAAGGATTACGCGGAGGAGCATCGCGCAAGCATCCACACACCCAGCTGGTCGGACTCTCGTGGGTGCCGCCCCGTCTTGTGCAAGAATCTGAGGCGTTCTTGAACATGGCCGAGAAAGGCCGTTGTCCCTTGTGTCTTGCGCCAACCGATCCTCTCATTATCGTCGAAGAGGAGTCTTTCCGAGCATTCTCCCCGCCCACTCCTCGCTTCCCGCATGAAAGCTGGATAGCCCCTGTGCACCACGAGCCCGCCTTCGCAAATCTTAAGGATCACGAAATTGACGATCTAGCGGCCCTTTTCAAAAAAGTACTCTCGGCCCTTGCCAAGCTATCATCACAAGGGAGAGAATCCAGCCCCTTCGAGTACAACCTGGTGCTGCATACCGAACCCCTGAATGACGAATCCGGTACTTTCCATACTCACATAGAGATACTTCCACGTTATGAGGCTCTGGCAGGTTTTGAGATAGGAAGCGGTCTTATGGTAAACCCGATAGCTCCACAGCAGTCGGTATCTGAATTACGCGAGATTCTCTTCGCCTGACCGGTTGGGATAATTCGGGTAGGGTTGACAGAACGTACCTGGCCGGGTAATATTCTGTGTCTGTGAGGGGTTTCGAACAGAGCATCCTGGTCGAGGCCTCGAACACTAACAAGCGGGAGTAGCTCAGTGGTAGAGCATCACCTTGCCAAGGTGGGGGTCGCGGGTTCAAAACCCGTCTCCCGCTTTCCTTTTTTGACTCCTTTCGTCTCTTTCATGTCTTCCTATCCTCCACCCACCCCCTATCGATCCGAGGCGTCATTTTTCTCCTAGTTTTTTGGTCAGGAAGTGCCAAAAGTAGGCCGACTGTCCGTAGAATGCCAGACGGTACGCCACCTGCGGCTGAAAGAACTCGAACTTTTGGTTCCACACAACGTTGGCCCCCTTCATCTCGGCCAGAGGGATATCTATGAGAACTTTGTTATCCTCGGTTCGAGTAAACACCATTCTGAAGTCAGGGGTGAGACTGGCCGAACCATCCTCGGGAACCTTGAATCTGCGGTCGTTTCGTGTTCGGATGGCAGAAGACCACATCCTGGCAGCAAGTGAAACCAGAGGGTTCCTGCCTTTCCTTTTGCGATCAAGGAGCATTGGCATGGTCACGGCGTCGTTGTAATGCGCCCAATCAATGTATCGCTTGAAGTTGCGTGCTTCGGGTGCCGCCGGCTCGCCCAACCTCTTTAATACGAACGTTCCGTTCCCCCTGAACTCCCAGCGCGCCCCGCAGCGCCTGCAGTAAAGGTGCCTGCCCTTGGATTCAAGCACGAAGAAGTTCCTGCATTGCGGACATACCCACAGCCGAAGTTCCAGGTGCTCGGCGACGTTGGGGTGGCCGAAGACATGTTTGGTGATCTCAGGATCTTCAAGCTCGCTGTAGCGAAGTTTCTCATCTATCATTCGAGCGATCTCGGCTACGTCGTCCGGGATCTCGGCCGGGTTCTCGAACAGATGGCTGAACTCAAGGATGATCCTCCCCCGGCGAGGTCGGTTTGTCCAGCGAGGCCAGGTAAGGTAGGCTCCCCTTGTTTTCACACAGATGACAGACAGGCGCAGTTTCTTCACAAGGCGAGGGATCGTTGCATCTAAGGGAGGCACCTCACCGTCCCAGTTGCGGCCCCCTTCAGGGGAAATCCCTATTATTTGTCCCTGTTTGACCGCTTTGATTAACGTGCGCATGGTAACGGAGTCGGGGGTACTCTTGGCAGTGGGGATTATCTTTAGCCAGCCCAGCAGGATGCGGAAGACTTTGTATCTGAAATCGTCGTCCGTGACGACGAGGCATATGGGCCGTTTGACATAAAGGGAAAGTATGAAGGGGTCAAGTGTGTTTGTGTGGTTGCCTATTAAAATCGCAGGCTGACCTGGGGGTGGGAAGTGTTTCTTACCTTCGCTTCGAGTACGAAGTATAAGACGCAGAGGTAGCCCGACGAAGATCTTTAACCACCACCATAAGATATCTCTCCACAGGAAGGAGAGGTGCTCGGCGATCATAAGTCTAAGCAAACGCAAAATTCGGCAAAAGTCAAGGGTTCGCATTGCCTCATTAAAAATCTACTTGAGTTGTAGGAGTGACGCAGGGCCTGCCCCTTGAGATGTTGTACATCTCATAGGGTATGTGCCGCCCCTACATATTCTGCATAGACTGTGGCGGCTAAAGACCCAGCAAAGACCTAAAGCCGAGATGAGGTTAGACGTTCAAGCGATTTGCTCCGTAACCGTCGTCCTTCGGACGTGTAGAATTTAACAGATAAAGAGCCGACCTGAAGGTCGGCCACTACGACTTCTTAAACAGTTGCATGGACTAAGTGTTTATCACCGACTTTCAACGTAACGCTTTAAGTTTTTCATGATGCGTTTGCCGTCGCGTTTGGCGATAGGGGTGTAAAGCCATTCCATACCTGCGGCCCGCAGTTCGAGAACGTTTTTGAAGTAAACTCGAGAGCGATCAGGCCCTAATGAGTCCAATCGCCAAAACCCTTCTGCACGTATAAAGGCAAGTGGAAGAGGCGATTGGACCAAAGAATTGACCAATCTGGTCCCTACGGATTTACCCTCGTCGATTATCCATTTGCGGTTGGTGATCTCGGCATGAAGAAAAGGGAACTCGCCGACATATCTCACGTTATACCAGTCTTTCCCTCCCCCAAGGGAGTCGACTCGCTGGACGTTATCCGCATATCCCTTGATGTGTCGGAACTCCCACATGAAAGGCCAGACTTCCTCGACAGACCGTTCGATTTCTATGGAGGTAATAACGGTAAAGTTTCCTCCGTCACGAGTTATCTCAATATAGGGCTCGGCAAGGGCTGCTGAAAAAGAAAAAAGGGAAAAGAGGATAGCGACCGTAGTCAATCCGGGTTTGAAGACCAAGACCATGGCTCTCAAGACCCCAGGGTTAGAACACGGGTAAAGCGATCGGTCAAATCGGCGACTACGGCGTAGCGGGAGCGGGTGCTTCCAAGATCGCGCGTGTCGCGGTAGACCTGCTTGTCAAGCTGCTTTTCCTTATCGCCGCCCGGCCAGATGCGCCATGAGTCGTTGTCTATCACGTCGGCGACCACCAACTTGCCCTCGTCCGTTCGCCCGAACTCGATCTTGAGGTCGACGAGTTTTATATCCAGCTTGGCCCAGGCTGTGAAGAGGACGTCGAAAACCCGGCGGGTAATTTGGGTGATCTCAGCGATCTCGGCAGGGGCAAGCAGTGGTTCGATCTCTTCGATGACGTTGGAATCTGCGACCGGTTCCTTCGGTGGATGAAGCTGCCAGCCCTTGGGATCGAAGGTAACGATAGGGTCGTGGCGGGAATCGTCTTTTAAGAAGAACTCGACCGGGAGAGGAGCATCGAGATCCTGACCTTCGAAGACTTCCGGGTTGCGCTTGAGATAAGAACCGGCGGCGGTGCCGCGGATTACGATCTCAAGTGGGATCATCTGACAGCGTTTGCACAGAAGGGTGTGAGGGCCGACCTTCTTGACGAAGTGGGTGGAGATACCGCTGCGGTTGAGAAGTTCAAAGACGTTGGCGGTGGTGCGGGTGGCGAGCGCGGCCTTGCCTTGGATCACGTCGTGCTGGTCACCGTCGCCTGCGGTGATGTCGTCCTTGGAGACTATGTGAACCGTTCCGTCGCCCCGATCGTAGATTATCTTGGTTTTGCCTTCGGCGAGTTTCTGCATGTGGAATTCTCCGGATTATATTGGGAAAGTCAACCTCTTACTTTTTTCTGAGCAAAGCGGGCCGACCTTTAGGTCGGCGGCTGCTCCATCTGCGTTAATCTGCGGATTATTAGTTTCCTCTGCGATCTTTTCTCCGCAGGAGAAAAGGAGCATTATATTTCGGGTCCCCAAGCAAACGCGAAGCGACATTTTCCCCTTCCCCTTATCCCCTCCCACCAGGGGAGGGGAACCCTCTGTGTGTAAGTCATTCCTTAACCTCCCCATCCCTACGTGGAGGGGGTAGGGGGAGGGGATTCGACTCATCCTACTCAATCTCCCTTCTGATAGTTTCCATCACCCCTTCAATGTTCCTCAAAACCTCGTTGTCCCAGAACCTCAACACCTTGAATCCCTGAGATCGAAACCACTCGTCCCTCACCTTATCAGCTTCGGAGCCAGCATGTTGACTGCCATCCACCTCTATAACCAGCTTTGCATCAAAGGAAATGAAGTCCACTATGAACTCTTTGATCGGATACTGTCTTCTAAAGATTACGCCAAGCTGTTTGCGGCTGAGATACTTCCAGAGTTTGATCTCTGCATCGGTCATGCGTTTGCGAAGGGTCCTGGCCAAAGGTGTGAGTTCTCTCTTCATCGTAAATTCTTCTCTTCTCCCCTCCCCCTTTATCCCCCTCCACCGAGGAGGTGGATAAGGATATTCCCCTTCCACCAGGGGAGGGGAAACCTCTGTGTGCAAGTCATTTCTTATCCTCCCCCTCCCTACGTGGAGGGGGTAGGGGGAGGGGATTATATTACTATCTCTTCCACTACCAAATCGTTTTCAGCGAAGCGCTCGAAGCGCAAAGGGCTGGCGTCGATGGTTTTATACTCTCCGTGAACGATAAGCTCGGCCAACGCCTGCCCGGCGGCAGGAGAGACCATTGCCCCGTGTCCTGACCATCCGCAGGCAAGAAAGAGGCCTTCGTATGCCGGATGAGCGCCAAGGATGCCGTTGTGATCGGCTCGCGTTATGCTGTAAAGTCCGCCCCACATGGATTTCACGTTGCAGTGCTCGGTACCCGGGATACGCTCCTGCATGTAGGGAGCTATCTCGTCGCGGTAGTAAGCAAGGGAGGCCTCCTGATCGAAGCCAGACTTCTGTTCAGGATCGGCGCGGCCTATCTGCAGGTTGCCGGTCTCGTACTTGAAGTAGATGCCGCGATCGATGATCACTAAGGGTATATTCTCATAGCCTGGGATATCGGGCAGGTTGGTAACAAACAGTTGCCGTTTGATGGGATCGACCGGAAGGTTTTCCTCATCGCGCAAACCGGAGGCGGCCAAAAGCTGCATTGACCACGGGCCCGCGGCAAGAATCACGCCTCCGGCACCGATGCGGCGGCCGTTGGAAAGCTGGACACCCTTAACTTTTCCAGACTCAAACTCGACGCGTTTCACCTCGGTGCGCAGGTGAACCTCGGCGCTTTCGGCAAACTCGCGCTGGGCACGCTCGGTATATCCCTTGGCCGCGGCAGAGGGATCGAAGCTGCCGCAGTCAGAACCGTAGAGTCCGCCTGCAAAAGGCTGGAACCCTGCAAACTCTCGGATCTCAGGATCAATGTGATCTACACCTGACTTAAGACCCGGAACCATGCGTTCGATCTCTTCAGGAGAGACAAGCTCGGCGCGAACACCTACCTCATCGAAAGTCGGCTTGTAGGCCTTTACCCGCTCCCACGGCCCGGGATAGAAGGTAAAGAGGTAGCCGTGCTTGTGGAAGCCTATGGGGATATCGAACTCCTTTTCGAAGGTAGAAAGAAAGTTGATCGAGTAGGTGGACATTTCCATATTGATGCGCGAGCCCCAGAGATTTCGGAACGCACCCGCGGATTTGGCGGATGTCTCTTCGGCCAGGGCATCCCCGCGCTCGAAAAGTGTCACGTTTCCCCTAAATCCCTGGACTTTAAGGTTCCAGAGGATTGATGTTCCGATGATGCCTCCTCCAATAATCACGAGATCGTATGAATCGCGCATCAAGGCCTCCGATTTTTTAGCTGAGTCTATGTCTTCTTTCCTGGTTTGTCAACCCGTAACACCCGTAACACCCCGTAACACCCGTAACACACTCGTAACGCACTCGTAACACACTCGTAACACACGCTGATATCGATCAGAAGGCGCGTTACGGGTTACGGGTGTTACGGGTTGACAGAATGTAAAAGAACCTTTATACTGACGTCAAGCAAATGGAGGATAGCATTATGAAAAAAGCCTTCGCGTTGGCTCTTCTCGTCGCTGCCCTACCTGTCGTAGCCCAGCCCGTGTTCACAGCCGATGACCTGCCTGACATCGGTTATGAGGCCACACTGGTCCAGGATACGGCTGAGGTTATAATCGTGGCGGTAGGCAGTACCGGCGGCCCTCAGACCTGGGATTTCTCCCGCGAGGTGACGGGTCTTGAGGTTGGGTTTGATGTCCTCGATCCCGACGATACCCCGGCGGTCGACTCCTTTCCGGGCGCGGAGTTCGTTTATCATATAAATGGACGGCTTCAAGATACCATCTCCGGGGAAGCGTGGCAATACTACCAAACCACATCAAACGAGATGCTGTTGATCGGCGAGTATCTCGTGTCCGACACGTTCGTGATTTGCCGCGATTACGATCCTGATCGGCTCAACTCCGTCCTTCCTTTCCAGATGGGTGCAGAATGGGACGACTCCTTCTACACCGCCGACACCATCAGCCACGAACTCAACATCATCATAGAACAATGGGGCAAGAGTCACAGTAAGGTGGACGCCTGGGGTACCGCAATCGTCCCCGCAGACACCTTTGATGAAACCCTGCGCTACATAACCTATGATACAACCATCACCCTTTTGACCTTCTTCGTACCCGGGGATACGGACATCGTCACCACCATCAACTACACCTGGATTGCTGCCGATGCAGGAGCAATAACGCGCATCTCCAGCCTGGAGGACGAGATCGATCCCCAGTTCGATACAGCCGGCACTTACGTGGTACTTACAGGGAACAACCTCACCCCGGGCATCGAAGAGACAAAAATGACCGCTCCGCCAGAGATACGCATACGGGACCAAAGGATTTTCTTCAACACAGCCCAGGCCGGGGTTGTAGAGCTTGATCTTTACGATGCAGGGGGCAGAAGGGCCGCTTTTATGTGTCATGGAATCTTACCTTCAGGAGAACACAGCTTGCCGCTGCCGGCAGACCTTACACGCGGTGTATACTTTGTGCGAATGAGAACATCCACTGAGAGCATGACAGGTAAGTTCGTGGTGCTTGACTAAGCAAAAAGGATTAAAGCCGGAAGGCGGGGCAAGCTCCGCCTTTTTACTTGATGCACACCTATAGGAACCGGCGTAATACCTCAGTTCTCCAGGATGGCACCCCAATTGCTAACAAAGTCCTTGACTAACTCCTAAATCGAACTACAATAAACCCCGTGGCAAAGTATATATTCGTGACCGGAGGGGTTGTCTCCTCTCTTGGTAAAGGGATCACGGCCTCGTCTATAGGTCTTCTTTTAAAGAGCCGGGGGTTCAGGGTAAGTCTCCAGAAATTCGATCCTTACATCAACGTCGATCCCGGGACCATGAATCCCTACCAGCACGGCGAGGTGTTCGTAACCCAGGACGGGGCCGAGACCGACCTTGACCTGGGGCATTACGAGCGCTTCATAGATGAGAACCTCACCAAGGACAACAACCACACCACAGGGCAGATCTACGAGAGTATCCTTGCCAAGGAACGCAAGGGCCTCTTTTTGGGAAGCACTGTCCAGGTGGTCCCCCACATCACCAACGAGATCAAGCAGCGCATCACCAAACTTGCCTCCAAAGAGTCGCTGGACGTGGTGATCTGCGAGATCGGCGGCACGGTTGGCGACATCGAGGGTCAGCCCTTTCTTGAGGCTATTCGCCAGCTCAGGCTCGATTTAGGGCCGGGGAACGTTCTCTACGTGCACGTAACGCTCGTGCCGTACATTGAGACCTCGGGCGAGTTCAAGACCAAGCCTACCCAGCACTCGGTGCGCGAGCTGCGTGCTGTTGGCATTCAACCGGATATCATCATCGCCCGCTCCACCGAACGCATGCCCCGCGCCGCACGGGACAAGATATCACTATTCTGCAGCGTAGAGAAGGAAGCGGTAATAGATGCCCCTGATGTAGAAAGTATCTACGAGGTTCCGCTTATTTTCCACGAGCAGGAGCTCGACAGGCTTGTGATCGCAAAGCTCGGGCTTGCTGAGAATCCTGCAGAGCTTTCGGCATGGCGGAACTACGTGGAACGCGAACGCAACCGGACGGAGAGCATCCACATAGCGCTTGTGGGTAAATACACCGGGCTAAAAGACGCCTACAAGAGCGTGATCGAGGCCTTAAACCATGCAGCGGTGGCCGAAGGGGTGAGGCTGAACCTGGTGTGGGTGGAATCGAGCGATTACGACGAAGATAAGTTCGAGGGATTTAAAGACATAGACGGCATCCTGGTTCCGGGAGGATTCGGTATAAGGGGGATTGAAGGCAAGATTCGAGTGGTACGGTACGCGCGCGAGAATCGCATCCCATACCTTGGCCTGTGCGTAGGACTTCAGGTCGCGATAATAGAGTTTGCGCGCAACGTATGCGGTCTTGAGAACGCAAACAGCACCGAGTTCGACAAGAACACCCCGCATCCTGTTATTGATCTTATGCCCGAGCAGAAGAACGTCTACCGCAAGGGCGGAACTATGCGGCTGGGTTCCTACCCTTGTGTACTGAAACCTGAGACCAGGACACGAGAGTACTACGGGAAAGAGGTGGTATTCGAAAGACACCGTCACCGCTACGAGGTAAATCCTGCCTATCTGGAAAGACTGCAAGACGCCGGTCTTGTGATCTCCGGCTCCTCGCCCGACGGTCTGCTCGCAGAGATCGTAGAGCTTGCGGATCATCCGTTCTTCATAGCAAGCCAGTTCCATCCGGAGTTTTGCTCAAGGCCGCTTCGCCCGCATCCCCTTTTTGCCGCTTTCATAAGCAAAGCCCATGAATACGCTGCCAGTTCAGGGCTGGCCGATTCACCATCCAAGTAAGAAAGAGGGCTAGCCCGGTGCTGATCGTATTCTTTTTGATCCTGCTGCGGTCAGCGCCATTTGAGATAGCGATGATTCTCGCAAGGCTGCTTGTAAGGACGTATGCGGCATTCGTTCCGGTCGGCCGCTTTCAACTGCACAAAGCCGCTCAAAGGCTTGGAAGCCGACGATTCCGTGCAAAGGATTATTCGGACCGTGCGGCGTTCAATCTCGTCGTGATGGCACGCATGGGAACCGGGTTTTCACGCAGGCTAACCGAGAGGGTGCTCATTGAAGGCGAGGAAAGTATACGAAGACTTAAAGAGAGTAAGAAATCGGCCGTAGTTGCGACCTTCCACTACGGGCCGTGGGAACTTCTTGCCGAAACGTTCGCAAGAAAAGGTTATCCGGTTGCAGCGCTCGTAGGCCGCCAAAGCATGCGTATCTTCGAGGGTTATCTTGCGGCCTTACGGCGCAGGGCGGGCCTTAGAACCATAACCGACCTGAACACGGCATCTCGTGCGCTTCGGAGCGGCGTGTTCATTGCCGTACTTCTGGACAAGACCCGCCGCGCGAAAACCCGGGCTTGGGGATTGCCTTATTCGGACTATAATGTATCCGTGATACCACAGCTGCTCGCAAAAAAGACAGGCTCCAGCCTGATCCCTGTGATGTGTCGTTTCCGCAACCGAAGGCTCGAGGTAACTATAGGTTCTCCTAAAGAGAGTCTTCGTGAGTTCTTTATGCCCTTCTTTCAAGAAGCCCCGTTCGAGTGGCTCGTATGGGGGGAATGATGCGGAAGATACTCCGGTCAGTCTTCTGGACGTTTGGCTGCGTATTGCTTCTGGGGTCCTGTTCCGGGGAGGAACGGGAAAAGGTCGCCGAAGAAGAACTGCCGAGCCAGATCGTAGATAACTTCCAGATGCAGGAATCCAAAAGCGGCAAGGCGCTTTACTTCCTTCAAGGCCGCCGCGCGTTCTACTACGATAAGCGAAACAAGATCGTGGTGCTTGATCCGCACATCACCTTCTACGGACGTGGTAAAGAAGTAACCTCGGTGGTTGTATGCGACTCGGGCGTGATATCGAACCGTACCAGTGATCTTGTGGCTTATGGACACGTTGTTGTAACGACATCAGACAGCACGATACTCCAGACCGATTCCCTGGCCTGGTTCAACCGCCGAGCCAAGATAGAAACCGACGCAGAGGTAACTATCGCATCAGGAGAAGGAACCATCAAGGGCAAGGGTTTGATCTCCGACGCCGACTTAAACAGAATAGAGATCAAGGAGGAGGTCTCAGGAACCACCCCATTCTCGGTACAGGAGGAGAGTGAATGATTTTGCTTTCTCTCATTATTTGCTCCGGACTCCAATACACGGCGGACAAGATGGAGAACCTGCGAGAGGGTGCGGGCAGAACGACACACCTTATCGGAAACGTGCATCTTTACGAAGAAAAACTCGATATCCGGGGCGCCGAGGCGTGGTTCAAGCCTGCAGAAGAGAGCTTCATCGTATACGACTCGCTGCGCATAAAGGCGCAGGACGCGGATATTACCGCGGACTCGCTCTGGTTTGAGACTGACACACGTATCTCCCACCTTTACCGTCGGGTGGTAGTAGAAAGGGGAAACACGGAGATAAGGGCCCCTGAAATCACGATATACCACCGTACCCGAACCGCAAAGATCCCATACGGTGCCCAGATACGGGACCTCAAAGAAGGAATCCTTATCACAGGGGATGATGTCTCCTACGATCTGGGGAAGGACAGAGGAAGCGTTTTACGTAATCCCATTCTTAGAGAGGAACGGGATTCGTCCGATTTCAGAATCACAAGCAAGCGCATGCACATTGATCAAGGCAATAAATCGGCAAGCGCGGCAGAGAACGTACGTATAGTTACCGAAGATGCGAACGTCTACTGCGACACACTCGTTCTTTTCTATGAGCAGGATTTTGGGCATGCGTTCGGGAACACGGCAATAGAAAGCCCGGAGGGCAGAATCGAGGCTGACTCGGCCAATTTCCGGCTTACCGGACGCAACCTTGAGGAGATATTCCTTTACCCGGATGTCGTAACCCGTTACCGCACCGAAGGAGAGGACTCGGTGGTGGTCCGCTCACCCTATCTGACCATCGATCTTTCGAAAAAGAACGCTGAAACCCTGATCTTTACTGGAGGAACACGTGGCACCTACTTCTGGCGAGAATCAGAAGCCCGAGCCGAAGAGTAAGAAACCCGAGGCCAAAACCAACTCAAGCGTCTTACGAGCAGAAGGTCTGCGCAAGGAGTTTGGCAAGCGGGCGGTTGTGCAGGACGTATCTTTACAGCTTCGTCAGGGTGAGGTTGTAGGTCTTCTGGGTCCCAACGGCGCGGGCAAAACCACGACCTTCTCGATGATCATCGGATTCCTGCAGCCTACGGCAGGGGAAATAACGATAGACGGAAAGCGCATCAACGACCTGCCTATCTTCCGCCGTGCCCGCATGGGAATAGGTTATCTTTCCCAGGAAGCATCCATCTTCCGCAAGTTAAGCGTTGAGGATAACATAAAAGCCGTTCTTGAGCTGCGAGGCTACTCCAAAGAAGAGATCGAGAAACGCACACAGACCCTCTTAAAGAAGTTCGAGATCGGGAACCTGCGGCGCTCAAAGGGGAATACCCTCTCAGGAGGAGAAAGACGCAGGGTTGAGATAGCCCGCGCGCTCGCCACCGCACCCAAGTTCCTCCTGCTTGACGAACCATTCACCGGTATCGATCCGATAGTGCGAGCAGAGATACAGAAAATAATCCTCCTTTTGAAGAAAGAGGACATCGGGATACTCGTAACCGACCATAACGTGCGAGAGACCTTTGAGATCACCGATCGTACCTATCTCATGTACGACTCACGCATCCTCGTATCAGGTACACCTCACGAGCTTGTCTCAAACAAGAAGGTTCGCGAGGTCTACCTGGGTAAAAAATTCAAGATATGAAACCCCCGCCCCCTTACGGAACACAGCACCTTGAGACCTCGCTTCGACCTGAACTTGCCCTGCACCTTACCCCCCAGATGCGCCTGCGGCTTGAAATACTTCAGGCCAATATACTCTCCCTGGAGGAGATGCTTGAACTTGAACTGCAACAGAACCCCGCCCTTGAGTTGATCGAAGGAGAACCGGAGGTGGAGGAAGAGAGGGCTTCGGAGGAGTTCTCAGTTGACGACTTCTATCCCCACAACCCTGGTGCCGATTACGAGGAGGCCGAGAAAAGATCTGAACCTGGATCGCCCTGCACTGACCGCTCCTTCATTGCAGAACATATGATGCTGGCCCTGGCCAGTGAGTTCTCGGGATGCGAGACGGATTACCGCATTGCCCGCTACATACTTGAAGGTCTTGACGAGGATGGATTCCTGCACGAGGAATCAAATTCTATAGCTCAGGCTCTTGGCACAACCGAAGAAGAGGTGGAACGAGTAAGACGACGTATCCAGTTCCTGGAACCGGTTGGAATAGCCTCCCGCGACATTCCTGAAGCGCTTCTGGTACAGCTCGAAGCCCTTGGGTATAACGAAGAATCTACGGAGATGCGCATCATCAAAGAAGGCTTCGATGCCCTGCTCCAGAGAAGAATCACGTCACTTGCGAAGATTCTGAGACTTCCAACCGAAGTAATTGCTGAGGCCTTTGAAACGATCGCCAGGCTTGACCCGAAACCGGGGCGCAACTTCCGCGAGATAGCATGCCGTTCCGTTCAGCCGGATATAACGATTCGTTACCGTGAAGGCAAGCTGGAGGTGGTTGTAAACGAGGGCCCTTTGCCCGGGCTGAGACTTTCGGCAAAGCTCAAGGAGATTCTCAGGAATCCAAAAAGATACTCCAAAGAGGAGGTCGAGTTCGCCAGGCAAAAACTTGAAAGCGCGCAGCTCTTTATCAAGGGAATCCTGCAGCGCCGCGACACCCTGCACCGTCTGGCTCAAAACGTGCTCCTCAGCAACTACGACTTCTTCAGCGGACGAACCAGTCAATCAACACCACTCCTTATGAAGAACATGGCCGATGAGTTAGGACTGCATGCTTCAACGATCTCACGCGCGGTACGTGACAAGTATATTGAAACCCCGGTAGGTATATTTCCCCTAAGATCGTTTTTTGCGAAAGGCAAACAAAATCCTCTGCGCTCAAAACTTTCAGCAATCATAGCATCTGAAAACAAGGATAACCCTTTGACAGACGAACAGATTGCCGAGCAACTGACCCGGATGGGGCTAAAGATCTCACGTCGCACTGTTGCAAAGCACCGGCTCAAGCTGAATATCCCGGACCGTTTCCAGCGCAAAGCGCTGGGGTAGTAAATCGAGCAAACGCTCCCTTGCCCCATCGTGACGTAGTTCAGCCGAGAAAAAAGGCCGGGGCTACTCGAACCTCTATAAATTGGCGGAGGAGTGATTTTACTTCTTCTTAACGAGTAACATTAAAAGGTAACGAAGGAGGGGTTCTCTGCGATCTTTTCTCGCTCTGCGAGAAAAGGAGCATTTAACTTGGGGTCCCCGCCTGTGCCCCTCAAGGGTGCAAAAGCGCGTAGCTACTTCGTGGGGTAGTCAAGTGATTTGGCGGAGGAAGTTAAGCAGCTTGATTGAGTTTACTCTAATGCACTTTCCAATTTTTCACTAAAATCAATCGCCACAGTATCTATCACAGAATGATTGATATGCCCTTTAAGGTCCTCGACTCGCTTCAAAAGAGGCTCTAATGCCTCAGCCGGAATAAACTTACAGTATTCGCTTAGTCCAATCTTATGAAATGTGGGACGATCAAGTTCGCCCATCACTCTGTTTTGTCGAACTTTTGGAGCCACGATAAATAACTTTATCTTCAAGGCAGAAACCACCGTCAACAAGTCAGACATCCTCAATAAACCAGAATAGATTGAAGAAGTGATTTCAACCTCGAAGGCACATACCGGCGCATTCTGCCTTATCCAAATCACATCTATAAGTGATATTTTCTTTGTTGCTTCTTCACTTAACCCCATTTTCGGCAACTTCTTTAGACAGTCCTCCCCCAATTTCTCGCCTTTATATACTCTATTTCTATCATTTGATGCAATCCAAACTGTACACCCTGTAGATTTACCTAATCTAACAAGGAAATTCTGTAATTTTGAGTGTACAGATTCCTCTCTTTTTGAAATCAATGCCTCATCCTTTTCTTTTACTTTAACCTCTTTTTCAGGAACCGTTACACGCCTTGGTTTAACCGCTTCTTCTCTCTTTAACTTGGCTTCCTCTAAGTAATGCTCAAGATTCGCTTTGATCTCATCCAAATCATTATGTTGCCTCTGAATGACTTCAACTATTTTTTCTGCATTAACTCCAGTTATAAACCTCTGGTTAAGAATCCCCCACCCGTATCTGGGGCTCCATTCATCAGTTAGCGCATCCCGGATCTCCCCCAGAACAGGTGGACGGTTCTCTGGCAACATTAAATGAACGAACTTAATCGATATACGGTAAGGAAAAATCCCATTATCCCAGACTTGTTTTTTTGATATAAACGGTTCCCCAATCACCTCTGCAAGTCCAGCAACTGTCTTGTCAATTAAGAACACCAAGTAATCCCCGACCTCCCATTTTTTGAAGCGATCCGACTTACTACCCCAAAGTTGGTGCTTAAGGCACGTAAGGAATTGGTATTCATCAATTGCAGTTAAACGAAGGCGAATAATTCCTCCTCTTAAATTTCTTGGCTTTGCATTATAATAGGCTTAAAGGCATCCCTTGTCAACCCCTTTCCTTCACCCCAGACGTCTGCTCCGTGTTCGTTCGGGGACCCATACGATTCACCGTCAGCTGTTAGCCCCCCTAGGAGCTCACGGCAAACAGCTTACAGCTCACGGCTGTCAGCCCCCTTAACTTTGCATTTTAAAATTTGACTTTTGCACCGGAGGGCGACGCTTGCGGAGCAATCTTTAAATCTTTCAATCTTGAATCTTCAATCTGTAATCTGTAATTGCGACGAAGTCGCCTCCTTGTCCAGCTTTTGTCCCCTTTTTGTCCCCTTTTTGTCCAGTATTTGACCAGCTTATTTTTTACCCCGGACGTCTGTGTATTCTGCGTGTCGGGTTGACTAAAATGTAAGGGAAAGTAGAATTCGTCATGCCTAAACCTACTAAAAAGAAGTTCGTTTTAAAGCTTAACTGGAGACACGAGCTGCGCGACGCTGCGTTCATCGCCATTGGAAGTGCCGTGTGCGGCGCAGCTTACGCGATGTTCCTTATCCCGCATCACATCGTTTCAGGCGGGGTAGGCGGCATATCCATCATAATCAATTACCTCACCAAATGGCCGGTAGCTCTGTTCTATGTCGTACTGAACATACCGATCTTCTTCCTCGGTCTGCGCGGGATGGGGAAACGCTACGCTCTAAAAAGCCTGGCCGGTATTTTTGCCGTATCAGGCTTCATCTTTCTTTTTGGAAACGTCCTTCAGTTACAGGAAGTTATCAAGGAGATCGACATCATCCTGAGCGCAATCTACGGCGGTGCTCTCCTTGGACTGGGTCTGGGGATAGTCTTCCGGGGCCACGGCTCCACCGGCGGAACCGACATCGTCGGTCAGTTTTTAAACAAGCACACCAACATCTCGGTCGGCGGATGGATTCTCATCATAGACTTTATCATCATCGGCTCCTCAGGATTCATCTTCAAGACCCTTGAAGCGCCTCTCTATGGAATACTGTCCCTGATCGTGAACACCAAGGTAATAGACCTGGTTCTTGAGGGCTTCAGCTACGCCAGAGCCGCCCACATCATTACATCAAAACCCCAGGAGGTTTCCTGGGCGATAGCACTTGAGATGCGGCGCGGGGTGACAGCACTAAAAGGACACTCATACTTCTCAGGGAAGAAACGCGAGGTGCTCTACATCGTGCTTACCCGCAGGGAGATCTCCTATCTCAAATACATAGTAAAACAGGTGGACCCTGACGCGTTCGTGGTCATCTCCGACGTCTACGAGGTGCTGGGCAAGGGGTTCAGGCCCAGGGTGTAGCTGACATCTCTATATCCAGGAACTAAGGCCGCCGTAGGCAAGAGGGTCTCTGTCTTGACACGACCCGATCTACCAATATCATAGCGGGATCAGAAAGGCGAAGAGCAACCGCTTCAGACGATAGGAAAGCAAAGCAGTTTGTCAGGGTAAGAAAGGAGTTATGATGCAGCCACGAGATGCGGAAAACCAGGAAGCTAAAGTCGACAAAACCATTATCACGGTCTCCGTGGTTTTGGGCGGCATATACTTCCTTCTAATATTCGGGTACATAGCTTTGATTGCGTTTCTGTTTTCACGAACCTGGTGGTAATTCACAAGGAAGAGCAAGCACACCAATCCCTGCTTCTATCTCTTTCCATGAACACCGGGGATTAGGGGACGAAAAATTTAAGCCTACCCTTGAGGTTAATCCTTCTTGACCGCCTTGAACTCCACCCCCTTCCTGGAACTCAACCGGCCATAGCACAATAAAGAAAACTTCTCATTGACATTTTTCCTATCACCCCTTATGATACGGTGATGTTAGAGTCTAAATGGGTGTGTCCCAAGTGTGGTTCAGGCGAAATCATCGAGGTAGGGGCTTCCCGTCTCATGTGCCAGAACTGTTATCACGTTTTCGACAAAGAGAAAAAGACGCAACCCACACTATCAAGCGGCAAGTTGAAGAAGTGCCCCTACTGCCTCCAGGAGAAGCCTGTGGAAGAGTTCAAGCAAGGTCTTTGCGCCGAATGCTATCCTAAATTCGTAAAACAGACGAGACAATTGGAAGACGAAGCGCTGGCAAGAAAAATCGAACAGGAAGAACGGGAGAGAAAACAGGATATAATCCTTCTCCCTTACCTACCCGCAAAACAATGGCCACCCGAGCCTCTTAGAAACCCCTTCATAAGGTGGGTTCTTATTCGATTTTGTTTAGCTGCGATTTTTGTTGCGGTGGCGCTGCTGGCCTTTTTCCTATTCAAAGGGTGTTAGCCCCATATACAACACTCCCTTAACGGATTTGCTACTTCTTAACCCTCTTGAACTCTACCGACTTATCTGAGCGGGGTACTGCGATGATCTGACAGGGATAGGTAAGTGCCATGGTAACCATCGCGTCGGGCGGCGGGGACTTCTCTTGGTACTCCACAATAATGGTCTTGGGCCCTTCGAGCACGCGCTGGATTGAAATGCTGTAGCCACCGGTGGGCTTTTCGCCGGAAAAAACGCCCGCAAGCATTCGGGTAGAGAAATCAACCTCCGGAGCAGGAAGCTTGTTGCCTTCGCCGGTTATCACCATGCAGTAGCGATTCCAGAACGCCTCCCAGCTTCCGGCGTCGCGGAAGACCATACCGCCGGATTCAGGATACTGCAAGCCGCTGCATTCAATGGAAGATAGCTTACTCACAGGCTGAAGGCTCTGTGTGTTGGGGCATCCGACCAGCAGGAAAATAATCGGCAAAGCCCCAAAAAAAATTTTGCGCATCATACTTTCTCCTCGCCCATCTCAGTGAACTCATCCTCCCTGAATGTTGCCAATGGCAAAGGATCTTCAATAGACATTCCGGCATGGATATCCAGTTCCTTCTGGGCGGTGGTGGAGATGAGGGTGAAGAGCTGGCCGACCCTGATATCATGTGGACAGGCCTGCTCGCACATCCCGCAGGCAACGCAGGAAAGTCCAATGTGGTTCATGCGCCCCAGGTGGAACAGTATCTCGTCGCGCGGCATCGCGAGGATACCGCGACGCTGGGTCCACTCCTCGTAGCGCGGTCCTTCGAAGTGAAAGGTGGCGGAGTCGAAGAAGCACTCGTTGCAGTAGCACACCGGACACATTGTTCGACAGTTGTGACAGTCAACGCATTTGGCAAAGAATTTTACGAGGCCCTCGATGCCGGCGACTTCTTTCTTTAGCTCTGCCAGATTCTTCTCCATGAACGCGGTACGCTTCTCCGTTTCTTGCTTAAGTGATGCCTCGCGACTGGAGGTATCGGAAAGTTCTGCGTCGAGGGCTATGTGCTTGAGTATCTCTTCACCTTTGTCGGTCTTGGCTTCCAGGATGATTCCGCCGTCGGCCCCGAAGGTGCCGATGTTGATGTCGGCCACCGGTGCGGTGGGATGCTCGCACATGCGGCAGACGGGACGGATTTGATCTTCGGTGAAATCGGAGAACCCAGGAAGGGTATCGGACGCCTTCTCTTCGAACGTCTCAGGCTCCACCGTTCCCGGGCAGTCGCGGGTGATTAAAAGAACGTTATCAAGGCTGATCTGGCGCAGTTTGACCAGTTCCACCGCGGCCCTGGATTCGCAAGGACGAAGCAGCACGGCGACAGTGTGTTCAGGATCGGCGAACCGGGTGATCTTGGAAAGTTGAACGGCAGTGGATAAAGGCATGACCGGTGCGAACGGGAAGGTTTCATCGAGGGAGTCCTTTGAGGAAAGCAGAGCGGGGAATATCTGATTCAGGCCCGCCTTGCGTGCGGGTAGGAGAGCTGAAGAGATAAGATTGGCCCCGAACAGCTCGGCAAAGAACTCACGGGTCGCCTCGCGAGGATTCAGATCCTTCGCATAGATTCCAACCATCGTTACACCTATGTCTGCGTGGATTTGCCCATCGGGTTCGGGCCTTTTTCTTTGATTTCATCGGTCATCTGGCGAACCACCTTGGCGAATCGCACCCCCTCGGATGCTGATATCCATCTAAGCCACACCCGGTCAGGGTCCAAATCGAGGGTATTGAAGATGGATTTTAAAAGCGCCACCCTGCGCCGGGCCTTGTAGTTGCCGTTCACGTAGTGGCAATCGTTGGGATGGCAGCCGCCGATCAAAACACCGTCGGCGCCTTCCAGCAGCGCCTTGATAACGTAGCTTGCGTCCACCGAACCGGAGCACATCACGCGTATAGGCCGCACGTTGGCCGGATACTGAATACGCGAGGTACCCGCCAGGTCAGCCGCAGCAGCGGTGCACCAGTTGCAGAAAAAACCTACGATCTTCGGATCAAATTCCTTTTCCATTAATCGCCTCTTTCAGTTTGGGCCAGCATTACATCAATCATACGGAATGCCTGATCACTTTCAAATGTCAACAAATGCGCCGCCTGCGAAGGGCAAGCAGAAGCACAGATTCCGCAACCTTGACAGATCGCCTCTATCACCCTGGCGGACATGAGATCATCGTCCATCACCCGTGCGGAGTTGGGACAGGCGTCGATGCAGATACCGCAGAAGGCGCATCGCCGGGTATTTGTGCGCGCAACGTAGTACTTGGGCGCGAGCTTTTCGCGACGCAAGAAGACCAGGGCCTTGGCGACAGCAGCGGATGCTTCGGTGAGTGACTCGGTGAGTCTTTTAGGTCCCTTGGCCAGACCGGCGGCAAACATTCCGTCAACTTCGAGCTCGGTGGGTCTGAACTTGTGGTTGACCTCTGCAAAGAATCCGAACTTGTCGAAGGAGACAGGCTTATCGTTGTAGAGAATGGGAGGGGTGGAGGCAACGATGCCGTTGGCCAGCACAACCTTGTCTGCTGATAGTTCTACGGTGGCCTCGAGGAGTCTATCATAAACGGACACCACCAGCTTACCGTCACGCCGGGAGACCGTGGGAGGATTATCCTTCTCGTATCGAATGAAGTTAACCCCCAGCTCGCGCGCCTTGAGATAGTAGAGTTCACTAAGCCCCCAGCTCATCACGTCCCGGGCGATTATTGTTATTTCTACTTTGGGGTCAGCTTCCTTCAAAGCGATTGAATTTGCCAGAGAGCGGCGGCAGCATACACGGGAGCAGTAGGGATGCTCCTCGTTCCGGGATCCCACACACTGGATCATTACCACAGATTTCAGATCGTCGGTCTCTCCTTTTGAAATCCGTCCGGCAAAATCTCTTTCACTTATCACACCTTCCAGCCCCCAGCCGAACTCATCCTTCTTGGGTTCGTACTCCTGGGCACCTGTGGCAAAAAGGATTATCGCAGCACCCCGTATCAGTTCTTTCTCACCCCGCTTGAGATGCGCGGTGAACTTACCAAGCTCACCCTCTATTCGGTCAAGAGTGGTATCTGTGAGTAGTTCGATCTTTTTGGATTTTTTTACTTTCTTGATGAGTTCGTCGAGGAAAGGCTTAGCCTCGAATCCCTCTAAAGTCCGGGTGAGCTTGCCCGCCTGACCTCCGGGCTGTTCGGTTTTTTCGATAAGGGTTACCGAGACTCCAACGTCGGCGAACTGTCTGGCCGCCCACAGACCGGCAGCGCCTGCTCCAACGATAAGAGCGCGTCCGAAGGGCTGCACCGGCTCCGCTGAATCGAAGCTGAGAAGACGCAGCTTCTCGGCATGCGCCAGAGCCAGGGTCAACGCGGCTTCGTTGAACTTAGATGCATCCTCATACCCCCACAGCACAGGCTCGCGAAAATCGAGATACTCCAGCTGCGCAGGATGCCAGCCCATCTGCTGCGCCCTTTCTTTTAAGATGCGCTCCGCTTTGTTGGGCGCAGGACCTGCTACCACCAACCGGTCGAGCTCCTTTTCCTTGATGAAGTTCTCGAGTTCGGCCAGCCCCTTCTCGGTTTCGGTGTAGTTGATGAACGCCGTTGTAATGCCTTTTTCGGCAAAGAAGGTTTTGATGGCATCCTTGTCCAGCCCATCGTCGTCACCCACCGGGTCGAAGACTATTCCAACTTTAGGGAATGGCTCAACTGACTTCGGAGGTGTGTTACGGGTCTTAGGTATCCCCAAGAGCGACGCGATTCGTCCAGCCGCGGCCTGCGCCTCGGTTATCGAGTCGGGCAGATCCTTGGGTCCTCCTGCCGATCCGATGGCGAACACCTTCGGATTGGCGGTTCCGATCTCCGAACCGGCCTCAATCTTTACGAACCCCTCGTTGGTCTCAAGCTCGAACAGGTTTGCAAAATCGTCCGCCCTGCCTTCCTGCCCCACCACGAGCGTAACGAGATCAAATTCCTCTTTGTGGAACTTGCCGTCCTCGGACTCGTAGTGGACGATGAGGTTGTTGTCTTGATCCTCCTCGACCTTGGCCGGTCTGCACGGTATCCAGCGGACATCTGACAACGTCTCTTCCATATAAGAATAGTATGGTTTCCCATATCCCCTTCTGTCCATGTAGAAAATGGTTAGCTCGGTATCCGGATATTTATCCCCCAGCATCCGCGCTTCCTTGGTACCGTACATGCAGCACGCCGAAGAGCAGTACTGGTGAACCCTATCTCGCGAGCCGGCGCAGAACACGAACGCTACCTTCTTTGGTTCGGAGCCGTCAGACGGGCGCTTGAGTTCGCCCTGGGTGGGGCCGAAACCCGAAAGGATGCGCTCAAGTTCCAGGCTGGTTACGACGTTTGGGAAGCGTACCCCCAACTCGGTGAGATATGCCGGATCGATTAAAGAAAAGCCGGTGGCTATCACCACCGCATCTGCTTCCAGCGATATTTCACGAGGCTGCATCTCGAGATCGATGCAGTCTGTAGGACACACCTTGACGCACTCGCCGCAGCGAGTACAGTTTTCGCCGTCAATCACCCAGGTTGACGGCACGGCCATGGGATAGAGGGTATAAGCCGCCTTGCGCTTGCCTAAGATGTTGAACTCGTCGGGGACCTCCACCGGGCATACGTCTTCGCACTTCCGGCAGCGCACGCACAAGCGAGGCTTGATGTAGGCAGGCTCCTGATTGAAGTAGAGTTTGAGCCTCTCGCCCTTGAGCTTTTCAACGTTCCAGAGTATTGAAAGGTTGTAGATGTCAAGACCTTCTGCCCCAAGGTCTCGGCGCAGGCAGAGTTCAGATACGCCAGGCTCCACGCGGGAACGAAGCTGGCAGAACCCGCACGCGTCGTTGGGGAACTGCTTATCCAGCTGGCCGATGGTTCCCAGAAGGTGGGAGTTTTTATCTATTAGGGATACCTTGAACCCCAGATCGTTGAGTGCCAGTGCAGCTGCGATGCCTGCCGCTCCTCCGCCAAGAACCACCACGTGCTTTTCAAATTCCTTAACCTTCTTAGCCATCAGTAATCCCTGGTCGCTTCCTCAATCATGGCAAACAGCTGGGTCCGGGTGGCGTTGCGTAATTTCACCGCCTGGGACGGACACGCCGCGGCGCACGCCCCGCAGCCCTCGCACAATGCCTCGTTTACCTTGGCCTTTTTCTTTACCGGATCGACCACCGACGCGTCGTAGGGACACACCTCCTCGCAGATGCCGCACCCGGTGCAGATGTCTTGATCGACTTCGGCAATCAAAGGTTCGCGCTCCAGGGTCTCGCGGGAGAACATGACCAGCACCTTACCTGCCGCACCTGAAGCCTGACAGACGGTGTCGGTGATGTCCTTGGGGAACTGGATCACCCCGGCAACGAATACACCACCGGTTAATGTTTCAATAGCGCGGAGCTTGGGATGCGCCTCGGAAACCCAGCCGTACTCGTCGGTTGCCAGGCGTAGCTTTGAAGCAAGTTCAGCAGTACCTTTGGAAGGAATCATGGCCGGAGCCACAACCACCAGGTCTGCCTCCATTTGGATGGGCTGACCGGCCAAGGTATCTTCGGAGAACACCGTAACCTTGCCGTCGTGTTCATAGAGCCTTGATACCTTGCCCCTGATGAAGGTAGCGTGACTTTCCTCCATTGTGCGGGCGTAGAATTCCTCGTATCGCTTGCCGTTGGTGCGGATGTCGATGTAGAAGAGATACGGCTCGCCGTCTTCAACCGCGTGCTTGTATAGCATAGCCTGTTTGACCAGGTACATGCAGCACACCCTTGAGCAGTAGGCAACCCCGTGCTCGGGATCGCGCGACCCTGCACAGTGCACGAACGCCACCTTCTTTGGAACCTTTCCGTCTGCGGGTCTGCGCACCTCGCCCGCGGTGGGGCCGGAGGGACACAGGATGCGCTCAAACTGCATTGCGTCGATAACGTGCTTGAACTTACCTCCGCCGTACTCGGGCATCTGTGATAACGGCATCAATTCGTATCCGGTAGCCACAATGATCGCACCCACCTCAAGCTGCTCGGTCCAGTCGGCAAGAGAGTGGACAATGGCGTCAGGTTCGCACACAGCTTCGCACAGCCGGCACTCCGAACATCCCCCGCAGTGGATGCAGCGGGAGGCCTGTTCTACGATGTCTTTTTCGGAGTATCCCAACTCGACCTCGTTGAAGTTGGTGATGCGATCCTTGATTGCAAGCTCGGGCATGGATAACAGAGGAGTGGGCTTGGCCAAATCCTTGTCGCCCACCAGATCAGACTTACGGGAGAGCTCGTTTGCTCGATCACGAGTAAAGTCCAGCCCTTCCAGCATCAGGTTGATGGAGCGAGCCGCCTTTCTGCCTGCGCCCGCCGCATCTATGAACGTGGCCGGGCCGGTAACGCAGTCGCCGCCGGAAAACACCTTGGGGTTGGAGGTTACTAACGTCTCCTCGTCCACCGCGATGGTTCCCCAGGGGGTAAGCTCGATATTGTCGGCCTCGGTGATGAAGGATAAATCAGGCTTCTCCCCCACTGCCAGGAACACGTTGTCGAACTCTAAAATCTCTTCAGATCCTTCGATGGGTATTGGGCGACGCCTGCCCGATGAGTCAGGCTCGCCCAGCTTCATGTGAATGACTTCTACGGATTTGAGCTTGCCGCCCTCACCGATGAACTTTGCCGGATTGGTCAGGAGCATGAACTTGACACCCTCTTCTTTGGCCGCGTGTATTTCATCGGATATGGCCGGCATCTCGCGCTCGGTACGGCGGTAGATTATGGTTACCTCCGAACCGAGCCTGAGCGCTGAGCGGGCGGTATCCATTGCCGAGTTCCCGCCTCCTACCACGGCAACCCGCTTGCCCAGCTTGGGCGTCTTGCCTCGATTCAACTCACCCAGGAACTGAACCCCACCTGAGACGCCATCCAACTCCTCGCCCGGAATACCCATCTTGCCTTCCTTGTACGCGCCGACCGACAAGTAGACCGCATCGTAATCGTCAATCAGTTTCTTTAAGAATATATCCTTACCTATGGTTGTGTTGGACTTGAACTCAACACCAAGCTTGAACACCAGCTCGCATTCTTTCTGCAGTACATCCTTATCCAGACGGAACGCCGGGATTCCTGCCCGTAACATACCTCCCGGTTTATCTTGTGCATCAAAAATGATCACTTCGTGACCATTTTTTCGCAAATCTACTGCCGCTTGTAATCCGCCTGGTCCCGCACCTACGATAGCGACCTTTTGTCCAGACGGAGACTCAATCTCAATCTCCATACTAACCTCACCCTTCTCCCTCAACTCCCAGTCGGCAAGCCAGCGCTTGATGTGCTTGATGGCTACCGACTTATCATCGACTTCTTTCCTGGCGCAAGCCTCCTGGCAGGGATGGGTGCATATGCGGCCTGCCACCCCGGCAAACGGAAAGCGAGCCTCGTTTCTGATGAGGGAAAGCGCCTGACCGTACTCCTTGGCCGAGGTTGCGGTCACGTACCCGTGGGCGTTGAGGTGAACCGGACAGGCTGCACGACAGGGCGGCTCACCCTGCTTATCGATGGTGAACTTGTTGGGTACCGCCTGATCAAACGGCCGGTAAGCGGCTCGGCGGGTATCCATCCCGTGATCCCACTCCGATTTCATCACCACCGGGCAGACCTCGGCGCAGTCCGCACACCCGTTGCACTTCGACCAGTCGATATAGGGGGAACGGTGGCGGATCTTGACCTCGAAGTTGCCGATGTAACCTGAGACCTCTTCAACCTCGGAGTAGGCAATAATGTGAATATGTGGATGTTGGGCTGCCTCGGTCATCTTGGGGGTCATGATGCACTGCGGGCAGTCGAGCGTTGGGAAGGTCTCTGACAGCTTAAGCATGTTGCCGCCGACGGTAGGAGTACGTTCAACCAGGTAGACGTCGTGTCCGGCATCGGCGATATCCAGAGCCGCCTGGATTCCCGCAACCCCGCCGCCTATAACCAGCGCTGCATGGGTAACCGGTATCTGGAACGGCTCGAGTTCAAGGTCGCCTGTGAGTTTTCGCACCGTTTCCCGGACGACGGTAAGCGCCTTGCGGGTCGCTTGCTCCTTTTCGTTCTCATGGGGCCAGGAAACCTGCTCCCGGATGTTGGCAACCTCCACCTTGAACGGATTAAGCCCGGCACGCTTGGCCACGTTGCGGAAGGTTTTCTCATGCAGCGAGGGCGAACAGTTTGCAACCACGATGCCATTGAGTTTTTCTTCCTTGATAGTTTGCTCGACCATATCCTGGCCAGGCTCCGAACACATGTAGATATAATCTTTTGAAAACACAACCCCAGGTATCCCTCGTGACTCCTCGGCCAAACGCTCCACGTCCACCACCCCAGCGATGTTGAGGCCACAGTGGCATACGAAAACGCCTATCCGAGGCTTCCTCACGCCGCACCCATCTCAGTGATCAATTTGATGGTCGCCTCGTCCTCGATCCCCAATTCCTTTGCCTCAAGACCGAATGCAAAACCCATAAGCTGGGTGAAGTAAAGAACCGGCAAACCCTTGAAACCGTAAGAACGTTCTGCGACCTCCGCCTGCCTTGTGCCGATGTTGAACTCGCACAGAGGGCAGGAAAGGATGATAAGGTCAGCTCCTGATTCACGGGCACTGCTAACGATATGCTCGGTGCGCTCTAAAACCAAATCCTTGTTTGCAAGAGTCTGATAGGAACCGCAGCACTCAAGCCGCGAGGGCCAGTTGACCGGCTCGGCACCGAGAGACGACACAAGGTCCTCCATGACTGTTGGATCTTCCAGATTATCTACACCCGCGCCTTCAGGCCGTACCAAAGCGCATCCGTAGTAGGAGGCAACTCGCAGACCACTAAGAGGTTTGGTTACCTTTGAGCGAATCTGCTCCCAGCCCACATCATCGCGCAGGATTTCTAAAAGGTGACGAACCTTAACCTTGCCCGAATATTTAAGTTCCTCCTTGTACATAAAGTCGTTGAGCTCGGCCAGTCTTACAGGATCAGAGGCGATAAACTCGTTGGCACGTTTGAGGGTGTTGTAGCACATCGAGCACAGGGTGAGGACTTCCCGCTCGCCCATCTCCTCGACCCTTATCATGTTGCGCACGGTGGCGATGTGGTGCATGGTATCGTCGGTGGTTAAAGAGAACACGGTGCCGCAGCAATTCCAGCGCTCGATCTCCCGCATCTGGATACCCAGAACCCCAGTAACCGCGTAGGCAGACTGCTCAAACGCCTTGCCCGTTGTCTTCAAGGTGCAGCCTGGATAGTAGGCAAAACTCTTCATCAGCCGGACAGCTTCCTCAATGCCGACACCCATGCGATGGTCGGGTATCGCTCTCGCTCCTCCTCAGGTATGTTATTAAGGTCTAACTGATCGATGTTCTTGCGCAGACATACCTGGCGAAGCGCCTCCAGCACGCGCGCGATGTCTATCCCTTTGGGACAGCGCGAGGTGCAGGTAAAGCAGGACGCGCATACCCAGATGGTTTTGGATGAAAGCACCGCCTCCACCTCACCCAATTGCAGAAGCCTGATCGCCTGGTTCGGCATGATGTCCATGAGGCTTATGGACGGGCAGTCGCCGGAGCAGCGTCCGCACTGGTAGCAGGCAAAAACGTCAACTTCAGAAATCCGCTCAACCTTGTCCAGGATGTCGCGGCGGGACTTCGTATGCCTGCCAAGTTCAATCATTTAGCGGTGATTATAGGCTGAGAGACATGCTTGTCAACCAAAATAACGGCGCTTATATAAGGAATTTTTACCCTTGACAAAACTCCGCTTCGGCCTACTATTCTTGTGGAGGTGATTTGTGAAACATCTAAAGCTTGGCTTTCTCCCTTTAGGGGCGATGTTAGTTTTTGCAGGATGCGACCTCCGAGAAGTGGAAGTCCCTACTCCTATATCCCCCATAGGGTCAGAATACCATAACTATAACAACGGCATCCTTTTCACCTGGCAATCTGTAGATGGTGCGCTCATATACTCCCTGGAAATAGCCAGTGACGACAAGTTCGATGCGATGCTATTTTCGGATTCAACCATTGATGCTGTCTCTTGCGTAATTCCAATTGATTCCTTCCAGTGGGGCAACACCTATTACTGGCGAGTTCGCGTGTCTGATAATGAATGGTCTGAGCCGGTAAGTTTCACTTATGAACTCAAATTCGACCTCGACACAACCTACTTCCCCTTCGGGTTGGGGTATGAGTGGATGTATGAGAGGCATCATTACGGGTATGACACTCTAAGTACTTGGGATTACCGTGATACTTTAATTATCCGGGTTACGGACTCTGCCTGGGATGACGGTATTCTGCATATTACATTAGACACCGCGTTTGTCCTGCTTGAAAATCCTGTTAGGATTTGGGGAAACAACAAAATAGTAATTAAGGGATATCTGAGCGCAACAGTCATGCTCATCCCTTATCCAGTCTCAAAAAGCAACCAGGAACTTGGAGATTATGCAAGTTACTGTATGACACTTCAGATTAATTACTTAAGTGACACCCTTGCTGTATCTTCACATCAAACATGGGAATACTGGCCAGGAACAGAGGTAGATTCTCTTTGTGCTGAATTCATGAAAGGGATTGGAACAGTATCTCAGCGGACTTGCCACATAGAAACAGAAACAAAAAACGACACTACTCACTATGAAGTCGTTGGTTATAATCTGATGTCCCTTACAACACCAGAAGGGCAAATCTGGGCCCCGGTCAGATAGGAGGAGATGATGAAATATATAAAATTCTTCGTGCTTATTACGTTTGTGATTGTGTTACTGGCGGGTTGCTCACATCCTGACATAGCAGAGAACGATATTGACCTCGACACCACCTACTACCCATATGGCTTAGGTTACGAATGGTGCGATGAAAAGCATAGTTGGGAGCATGGCAATTACCCTTGGGATGAGTATAGCACCTCCACTAGTGTAGTGACTGATTCTTTTTGGTTAGAAGACACCTTGGTTTTTGAGCTTAACTATGGCGGATATGTCAAGTTCTGGGAAGATAAAGTGAATGGAGTTGATCTCTATCCGGAACCTGATACCATTCCAATCGAGGGTGGAGAATCCTGGGTAATTTACATCGGGGATACTCTAAAAAAAGAGGAGTTTTACGAAGCCCCGGAAGGATGGCCTCCAGATGTGTACTACTCATGGGAATATAGATTGAAAGGAGTAGGTCTTATCAGCAGTGGCGGTTACTGGTCAGGTCACGGTGATTATTCTTCAGGAAGTTCAACCCGTCTCCTCTACTTCTACAACGGGCAGGATACGGTGTATAAGGCGGAGGATTAGGAAGTTGACGTGAAAAGAGTTTTTAAGATAGCCGCGATTCTTGCCGGAATCGCGATCATTGGATGTAATAGAATCGATTTGGTGGCGCCGGCCTTGATTTCGCCCGCCGATGGTGCGGCGCTCTACTCAGGGCTGGCTTTTATCTGGGGTACGGGGGAAGAAGCAGAAGAGTACGTTATTCATGTCTGGACCGGCTCCACAGATGTGATCGAGGACACACTTACGGATACGACCTACACCATGTCGGACAGTGCGTTTTCAGCACTTGCCTACGGGATTTACAACTGGGCTGTGGCCTCAAAGGCTGGCTCCAAATTAGAATGGAGCGAATCCTGGAGCTTTTCGCTCACGCAGCCCGGAGCGCCAAAACTTATAGCCCCCCAGGACAGCGCAGTCTTCGATACCGAACCGCCAACCTTTATATGGAGCTCCGACTCCCTTGAGCCTGACTACGTGATTCGCATATTTACGGACACTACTATCGACCTCCAGGATACCCTTGCGGATACAACCTACACCATGTCAGACAGCGTGTTTGAAAACCTATCCAACGGGACCTACAACTGGCAGGCTGGCACTGTTGTTTTCAACGGGGTGCTTTTGAGCGAAACCCGAGGCTTCATTGTGGATAAACCGCCTCCCCCTCTCGACCTCGACACCACCTACTTCCCTTTCGGGCTGGGGTATGAATGGTGCTTTGAGAGGCACGATTGGGGGTTCAGGGTTAGTGAACAAGAAAACCGATGGGATAAATATGACACAATAATAGTGAAAGTAATTGATTCATTTTGGATTGAAGATACATTATTCTTCTCGTTGGAAGAGAGTTTCAGAGATTTAAGAAATCCCATACGAATATGGAACAATAAAATTGTCCTGGGACTTTATTGGTGGCAATATGAGCCTTTTACACCCAATGTAATTGATACTGCTTACTATGACTATAGTGGTGATGGAGGTACATCCAGGAGGCTTATTATAAGCTACGCAAGCGATACTTTGAGTATTTATACATGGAAAGAAATTTATTGGGGGCCTGGTTCCCCACAACTGGATACTTGGACATCTTCAGCATTAAGACTTAAAACCATAGGTCCGATTTCTCAAAAAGAAACTTATAAATTCTGGAGCGGTAGCCCTTATGAAGCATGGACCAAGGAGTATCGCCTTATCCGTTTCACCACGCCTGAAGGCCAAGTTTACCCGTAGGAGTTAAACTTTAACCGATTGATCCTCGTCTTAATGTACGATCAACATTGTTGATCGTCGGAATAAAATCGTTGACATCGGTGTATTTCTCTTTAGACTATAGGAAATGAAGGTGTTGTTATTGCTGTATTTGGCGGCCCTGCCCCAAAAGGAGGTGCTGACCTACGACGTCAACCTCGGGCCGCTGTACGCCGGTGAGATGAAACTCTCGTTCATCGAGACCGAGTTTGAGGGTCAGCACTGCTACAGGTTCCGCTCGGTCCTCTCATCCCTTGAGAGCCTTGCCTGGCTCTTTACCCTGAACGACACCATCTACTCTTACGTAACCCGCGATTCTTTCAAGGTGCTCTACTTCGAGAAGCGAATGCACGAAACTAATTACGATACCGTAATAAGGGTGCGCTTCGACTGGGAGGGTCAGCGCATCTGCTACGAGGACGGCTCCTCCTATCCCCTGCTGCCCGGCACCCTGGATATCGTATCGATCTACTATTACTTCAGACTCAACCCTCTATCAGTGAACGAGGAACGCGATGTTGTCCTGCACGCCGATCGCATGACCGAGCGAGCGACAGTACAGGCGGTCAAGGAGGTGGCGGTGCGATCGCAAGCATCGCCAACCAGCAGCTTCACGTGCACCAAGCTGGTGCCTGACGTTCAAGGTAGGGGCAGCTTCGGCTCGGGCGGCAACCTGATCTTCTATCTTACGAACGATGAGAACCTATATCCCGCGTTAATTAAAACAGTTATGGCAGTTGGCTCCATCTCGGCGAGGCTAAAATGGATCTGGTTCGAGTAATCACCCCACACGAACACTTCGCGTTCGCGCGGGGACCCCGCCAGTAACACGCCATGATGCAAGAGATATTCCCATGACTTCCAAAGCCGCTAAGTCACCTGCCATCCATGCTGTTCTTCTAGTGGGCGGCAAGGGCGAGCGATTCTGGCCCGCAAGCACACCGGAACGCCCCAAGCAGTTCCTGCGGATATTCTCTGATAAATCAATGGTGGCCGAAACGGTGGAGCGCATAAGTTCAATGATTCCAATGACTAACATTCACTACGTACTGCCTCCTCATCTGGAAGCGCTTTTGAGGCAAGAAATCAAGGGTGTCAAGAACAAAAACATGATCATCGAACCCGAGGGCCGCAACACTGCACCGGCCATAGCACTTGCCGCCAGAACATTAAGGGACAAACCGGACGCCGTCATGGCTGTCCTGCCCGCGGATCATTTGATATCGCCAAAGAAGACCTTCATCTCCGATCTGAAGGCGGCGGTAAGATTGGCCCAGGAGGATTTTCTCGTAACCTTCGGCATCCCGCCTTCAAGACCCGAAACGGGCTACGGGTATATCGAGATTGACCGCAGCACACCATTAGGCCGACGTGGGTTTAAGGTCAAGCGTTTCAGGGAGAAACCGGATTTGCCGACAGCCAAAAGGTACCTGAAATCCGGCAATTTCTTCTGGAATTCGGGGATGTTTACCTGGAAGGTTTCTGCGATCATTGAAGCATTCAGACAGCACCATCCCCAGATATATAAGGCTCTTCTTGCGAAGCAATCCAAGGAGCCCACGAAGCGCTCCTACGCCAGGTTAGAGGCGACGTCTGTTGATTATGCCGTCATGGAGAAGGCCGAAAACGTGGCGGTAGTGCCTGCAAAGTTCTGCTGGGACGACGTCGGTTCGTGGAGCGCTCTGGAACGTCACCTGCATCAAGGACTTGACAAAAACACTAGGATTGGTAAACTTATAGTATTGGAAAGCAAAGGATGTATCGCGGTCGCCCCCGAGGGCGAGATCGCTCTTCTGGGTGTGCGCGATCTTGTGATTGTAAAAACAAAAGATACAGTACTCGTATGTGCAAAGGATCGGGCCGCCGATGTCAAGAAACTCCTTGCACGGCGGACTCCGGTGAAACCCTAGGAGGAGCAAAGATGAAGCGTTTGATTGCAGTGGCTTTGGCGGCCGTTGTGTTAGGGTTGGGATTTGTGGGCTGTACTCCGCGCAAAACCACGAAGGTGGTCTCCCCGGGTCAGGACTACTCCCTGTATGAGATGGAGCAGCCCGGGGACACGACTAAGGGGATTACCCCGAGTGGAGTTACAGTACCCGGCTACCGGGTACAGATCTTTGCCTCAAGCACCAACGAAGGCGCCAACAAGGTGGCCAGCGAAGCGCGTTTCAAGTTCACCGAGAGGGTCTACGTCGAATACGACGCCCCCTACTACAAGGTACGTATAGGCGACTACAAGAACCGCTCCGATGCCGAGATACTGCGCGAGAAGGCAAAGAACCTCGGCTACGGCGACGCCTGGATCGTCCAGACGGAGGTCAATGCCCAGTAAGCTGCTCGTTGCAACGTCTAACGAGGGCAAGCTGCGAGAGTTCAGGAAAATACTCGGTGGGATCGTTGAGATAGTGAGTCCCACCGAGCTTTCTCTCTCCCCAAAAGAAATTAAAGAAGGCACAAACTACGCAGAAAACGCACTTGCCAAAGCCAAAGCCTGCCAGGATCGGTTCGATGGAATGATCTGCGGTGAGGATTCAGGATTGGAGGTGGACGTTCTGGGAGAAAAGCCGGGGCCGCTATCGGCAAGGTACGGCGGGGAAGATACGTCGCATCCTGAAAAGTGCATGATGCTTTTGAAGGAGCTTGAGGATGTTCCCCTCTATGAGAGGACGGCCCGGTTCCGGGCAACTATTGCGTTGATTGATGGGAAGGAGATAAAGACGTTTGAGGGTGTGCTTGAGGGCTGGGTCGGGTTCGAGCCAAGGGGGACCGAGGGGTTCGGCTACGATCCGATATTTATACCTAGAGGTTTCTCGCAGAGCAACGCGGAGCTGGGGCTCGTGATCAAGAATCGAATCAGCCACCGGGCAAAGGCGATTTGGAAGCTGGCCGAGTATTTGAAAAGCCGTTGAAGATTATTGTAGGGGCACGGTCATTACACTCCATATGTAACCTGCAGCAAACCTAAAGGTTCGCACTACTTATCTTAAACTCAACTGTACCACCATGTGGGTGTACTATCACGAGGATGCCTTGTCCCTACGGTTGACTCCCTGAAACCAGAGATTATAATTGGATGTCACACCCTGTCTGATGTAACAGGTGTGTGTTACGGACGGGGAGTAGCGTAGTCCGGTTCAACGCGCCTGCTTTGGGAGCAGGAGATCGGGGGTTCGAATCCCCCCTCCCCGATTTACGCCCCAACCGAATACTTCGTCTTCGGTTGGGGACCCCGAGTAATATACCCCACGAATCTGCTTCGCATCCGTGCGGGGACCTCGATTAGGAATGCTCCTTTTTCCGCAAGCGGAAAAAGATCGCATAATAAGATGTGGCACTGACTCAACGTGCCCTGCCGGGTGCTCCAGCCTGTGAAGTCCCGCGCGTCCCTTATATCCTCTGCTTCAGGCATCCATGGCTTCATGTTCGTCATCTCCGCCTTCCGTGTTCCTTGCTTGCCGAGGTCCCTGCGAACTCGCGAAGTGAGTTCATGGGGTATTATTTAAGGGCGGTCTTGACAGTGTGAAGACTGCGGCGCAGGAGCAGCGGCCCCAGAAGATCTATAAACCAGCCAAAGGCAAGCTCAACCCATGGCACAACCCACAGGAACCTGGGGACATACGCGAGCCTGCGCGGGCGGTTCAAAACACCCCAGATGCGCACCGCTACGCTGTCAGGGCTGACCGCCAGGCTCTCTGCCGGAACGCGAAAGCCCCCGGGCTGCCTCTCAGCGACCCTGAAAAGCTCAGTAGCCACCGCACCCGGCTTGATGACGCTTACGTGAACGTTGGTTCCCCGCATCTCCCGGTAAAGGGAGGTGGTGAAGCTGTCTATAAAAGACTTGGTCGCGCTGTAAAGCATCACACCCTGCTGAGGGAAGCTGCCAGCAATCGAGCCCACGTTTATGATGTGCCCCGAGTTGTAGGAACGCATCCGGCGGATCACGAGAAGCGTAAGGTGGACGAGGGAGCGAACGTTGAGCTCGATCATCTTCGAGGCCACGTCCCAGGGCATGTCGGCGCCGTAGCCGTACCATGCGAATCCTGCGTTGTTTATGAGCACGTCTATCTTTCCCCAGGCATTCCTGATCTCTTCGATTACGCGCAGCCGCTCGTCCTCATTGGTAAGGTCGGCTGAGATGACCATGGCCTGGCCACCTGCGGAGCGGATCTGGGAGGCGATCTCTTCGAGCTTTTGTTTGCGGCGTGCCACCAGTGCGACCTTGAGTCCTTTGGCGGCCAGGCATCGTGCGGTTGATTCGCCTATGCCGCTGGAAGCGCCGGTAACGAGCGCCACTTTATCCTGCCAGTATGAGGGACGCTTGCGGCCCCATTCGATGCCGGGCGGAAGATAGGGCGAGTGTTTGAGTATTGCCCGGCGGACAAGGGGGCGAAGGAGGCTTATAAGGTGGCGCTTGAAGCCAAGGTTGGCCTTGAACGTCTCGAGGTAGTCGTCAAGGGAGTGTCGCTGATATTGGAGTATGCGCTGGGTTTCTTCAGAATCCATCCAGTCGGTGTAGAACGGTTCGGGACCGAACGCCTCGCATGGCAATCTGCCGATGCCGACCGCTTCCAGGGTCTTTCCTACGTAGTCGCAGTATGAAAACTGGCAATCGGGACCTCCGCCCAGAAGCAGAATCTTACCCCAGACCTCCTCTGACGAGGCCGCGTTTACCAGTGCCAGGCCGGCGTCGCGTGGATCGAGGAACTCGATGCGTGTATCGAGCGAGATCTTGAACATGATGGGGTCTAACCCCATGTCCTGCAATGAAGGCATGGCCGGACATCTGAGTATTGACCATTCAAGCCCGGATTGGGTAATCATCTCCTCGCAGATGATCTTGTGCCGGCTGTAATTGTCCGAGGGCTGCAAGGATTCACCCACGCGTCGAGGAGGGGGCTCGTTAAACTTCCTTCCAAAGACCGAAACCGAGGAGGTAAATATCAGCCTGGGCGGATCGGCAAGGCCCTTGAGTGCCTCAATAAGGTTCCTGGTTCCACCGATGTTAGTATCCTCGGCCAGTTGAGGTTCCATCTCGCTGCGTGGTGGGATGATTGCCGCAAGGTGAATGACAACATCTTGATCCTTGAGGGCAACTGCAATATCCTCCCGGTTGCGCACGTCGCCCCACAGCAGTTTGACCTTATCCTTGAATCTCTTGGCGGCCCTTAATGTAGCCTTGTTCTTGAGATCAAGACAGGTAACCTGGTGACCCTGTTTAATCAACTCTCGAAGGGTATTTGACCCTATATTGCCGAAGGCACCTGTCAGTAAGACCTTCATATTCTCACTCCTTTCCATAATTAAGGATAACCTTCCCTCTCCACATTTTTGTCACGATCAGCCTGTGGTTCATACCTTGATTATAGGTAAATTTCACTAATTGTCAAGTTGCTTAACTATAAGTGGGCTTAACTGTTAATCTCAAGATAGTTCTTGAGTGTTAACATCATGATCTAACCGGTTTTTCTTGCCATGATGCTGTTGCCGCTAAAATGCAGTAATTAAGCCTCAGGTTTGCGGCAGTGCACGATCAGGTACTGGGCGATCACCAGGGTATCGGCAAATTCGGGCAGGCGCTTGAGGAGCTCGTCCGATGCAAATGGCTCATTCAGGTGCTCAATAGTAAACCCAGCTTGGAGAATCATGTTTATCCAAGAGCTTATGGTATGGTGAAATCGAGGTGTCCGAAACTTTTTAAGCTTCGCCTTCAGCTCGGCAGGGGTTTTATAGAATATCCACTCCTCTATCTCCACAAAACCTTCTTTGAAGTAGTCCCAGCACTGACGGGCAACGTGTTTGCCCTCTTTATCGTCAACCCACTTGCTTGGCGGGCTGGTAAAGCAAGGATGGATGATGGAGAACTGGAAGAATCCGTCAGGCTTCAGGACGCGGTAGGCCTCCTTGATCGCACGCTGCGGATCGGCCATATCCATCAGGCTCATGAACGCGGCGACGAAGTCAAATGATGAATCCTTAAAAGGCAGCTCTGCAGCATTGGCCGTCTGGTAGAGGATACCCAGGGATTCTTCTTCTTCCTTCTCCTTCGCATGTCGAATAAAGGTTTTGGAGATATCTATACCCGTCATCTTCGACCCGAGCGAGGCAAGGATTCTCGTATTGTGCCCTTCGCCGCAGCCTATATCCAAGCCGCTTAGATCTTTGACTTCAGGAAGGATGGAAAGAAACGCCGGTGTGTTGAAAAGATCACGGTAGATGTCCATCCCCATGCGGGAGAGCTTGGTCCAGGCCTCGGCGTTCTCCTCCCAGTACCTTCCTACCTCTCTATCATCCAAGAGACCTCCTTGCGAATGATTTTGATGATTCCCAAGAATATAGTGATCACCTCTATAATTGCAAGCCATTACCTGACGTGAGAGGACGAGATTTTGTTGATACAATCCCTACCTTAGCGGAATAACCTTTTGGATTGACGATGACGCCACGGGTTCGGCATGGCCGCAGACCGCACTTGACACCTCATGATTTGTCTTTAAGATGCAGTGATGAGACGAGCCTTGGCTGCCCTCGCGTTGCTTTGGGGATTTGCGATGCTTTCGGCGCGACCCGCCAATCCCCTCTCGGTAGGGACCGATCTCATGCTTTCTATCTATCAGAAACTTATCTCCCCTCTTCAGGGCGGGCATATCTGCAACTTCTCGCCCTCGTGTTCTGCTTTCAGCAGACAGTCTTATCGACTCTACGGCCCCCTCTGGGGGACGCTTATGACCTTTGACAGGCTCGAGCGCTGCAATCCCGGAGCTTGGAGACACTTGGGAACCTATTACTCACATATAGCGAACGAGAAACTCTACGACCCGCCTTGCAATCATAACCTGCCTGCGAGACTTAAAGAGCAAAAGGCAAAATCGAAAGATACACCCTCTGAGGTTGAAAAGGAAGAACTTGATTAACCTCCTTGCGGTGCTTCTCTTCGCCCAGGCGCCGATAGACTTCGCCGACTACCTTTACTCCGCCGGAGATTACCGTAGGGCAGCGCTGGAGTACGAGCGCATCGCCTTCCTTGAGCTAACCGACAGTGCATGGGCATCTTACGCGCTTCTGCGGGCGGGAGAGGCGCTCCTTAAGGCAGACGAGCCGGAGCGTGCCGCAAGTCTCTACTCATTTGGAATAGACAACCTTTCTGATGATCGAGAACGTTTCACCTACGGTCTCTTGCGTGCCGAGTTTGCGCAGGATCACTTCGATCGGGTAAACGAACTGGCATCGTCACTTGAAGGGACGGATTTTACATACCCCTCAGCGGTTTACCGATCATTCAGTCTGGTGTTCTTAGGTAATACGGCATCGGCTACACGTTGCCTCTCTGTGCTCGATGCCAATGGTTTTGCGGATTCGACGATAGCCCTTATCAACACCCCTTTTACGCATCGAAGCCTCCTGCTTTCTGCCGGATTCTCAACCGTCCTTCCCGGTGCTGGCCAGGCGTACTGCGGACGCTGGGGCGACGCTTGGCAGTCGTTTTCGATGGCTGTCGTATTCGGCGGCGCGGCGGCCTACTACTTCTTTCTCTCAAACGATACTACTACCGCCAACACCATAAAGGTAACTGTCACCGCATCCCTGGGAGGCCTCTTCTGGCTTGCAAACATCTACGGCGCGGCAAACTCAGCACTGGACTACAACGACTACGCAAAACGCAAGCGTCAAGAACAACTGCGCAACCTTCTTAACCGCTTCGATCTGGAACCCGAGATAAAGCGCCCGTGAACGCCATCCCCGCCCTCCTCCCAGCCCTCCTTGCCCTCCTCCCAACCATCCTCCCAACCATCCTCCCAGCCTCCCTCCCATTTTTTGCGACCACGCATGAGCCGGATATTACGAATATAGAACGACTTGCCGACAACCTGTATGCCCTTGGCGAGTTTGACGCCGCTGCGCTGGAATACAAGAGAAGCATCTATCTTTCGTCTTTCGACACCACCGGATCAGTCGATAGCCTCCTTACGCGTGCAAAACTCGCCTTGTCCCTCTACCGTAACGGAGAGCAAAAAGAGGCCGATGACATCCTCTATTCACTTGAAGGCCCGACGGTCAGGATAGTGCGGGCGGTGCTTTTGATAGAGGAGGGCAACCCTTACCTTGCAGCAAGGGCGGTGGATTCGGCAACCTGCGAGACGTTCGGCGCACCGGCCTACCGATTGCGAGGCTGGGCGTATATGGAAGCTCACGAGTTCAAAAAGGCATCCGAGGAGTTCTGCAAGGCTGGCGAGGATTCTTTAGCGGCGCTGGTCGAGGGGCTTTCAGAGATCAAGCTGAAGAACCCCAGGACCGCCAGGCTCCTTTCCATAATCCCCGGGCTGGGCGAGGCCTACGCGGGAAGACCCTTATTCGGCCTTTGGGCTTTTCTGGTGAACGCCAGCGACACCTATCTTATAGTCAACGCCCTTATAAATAAGAACTACGTGGACGCCTTGTTGGTCTACACCTTCCTTTGGCAGCGGTTCTATGCAGGCTCTATGTCCAATGCCGACCGTTTCGCAAGGGATTGGAATGAAAGGGCTTATAAGAAAACCCTCGACCCCATCCGCGAACGGTTCGGCGAGCGCGAGGCACTAAGACTCGATCTTGCGGCGCTTAAAAATCTGCAAACCCCTTAGAATTTAAATCCGCCCCGGTCAGGTTTATATCGCACTCGTCACGATTATGGGGTCCCCGCAAGAGCGCGAAGCGATCTTGTGGGGTAAAAAAAGCTGGTCAAAAGCTGGTCAAAAGCTGGACAAAAGGTGGTCAAAAGATGGACAAAAGCAGGTCATTTTGGGTGAATTTTGCACTTTGAACCGAAGGATTGCGTTTGCTGAATAATTTGAGTTAATTTGATAGCTACCGCTTTCCCCTCCCCCCTTACCCCCTCCACCAGGGAGGGGGAAGTATTATTCGTTGCAATCGTCGGTTATCCCCCTCCCCTTTGTTCTCTGCCCGAATGGGGCACGCTGTCCACCAGGGAGGGGAAATTATGGTTGGTGTCCCCCTGCATCCACCTCTCCCTTGACGGCGTAGGCACTACCGTCTAGTGGGGAGGATTGAGGTGGGGGTGATTTTATATGCTTTACACCCTCCCACTACCCCCTCCCGTCAAGGGAGGGGTATTCTTTCCAAGAGATGTACTTCACCTAATATCAAGCGGAAGCTTTACCGTCGTTGCGAGACGCCGAAGGCGGCGAAGCTCCGAAGGGCGAACGAAGGGAGCAATCTCAAAGCACAGTCCTGAAATTGCCATCCGCTTTCCTCACAGATACATCTCACTGCCATGAGATTGCTTCGTTTCCTTCGGAAACTCGCAATGGCACGGGGAATTCCCTTTACCCTCAATTTGAATTTTGCTCCGCAAGCGTCGCCCTCCGGTGCACTTTGCATTTTGAATTTTACAATGCCCCCTGGGCTTACTTTTCCTGCTCGGCCAGCTTTTGCCTGGCAACGGCAATGTTGTGGTCGGTTTGCTCAACCATGTGCTTTGCCCCGATCCTTACAAAAATTGCCCGCGCCTGCTCGTAGCACTCAAGCGCTTTGCGCGATTCGCCCAGAGTGTTATAAACATTCCCGATGTTGCCGAGATTTATTGCCTGGCCTTGGAGTTTACCTATCTTCTCGTTAATCCTCAACGCCTTCTGAAAATAATCAAGCGCCTTGTGCAGCTCGCCAAGGGTGTCGTAGACAACCCCGATGTTGCCGAGGATACTGGCTTGGACTTCAAGATTCCCTACTTCCTCTGCGATCTTCAATGCCTTCTGGTGATACTCAAGCGCCTTGTGCAGTTCGCCAAGGGTGTAGTAGACATTCCCGATGTTGCCGAGTTGATTGGCCTGACCTTCGAGCCTGCCTATCTTCTCGTTAATTTCCAACGCCTTCTGGTGATACTCAAGCGCCTTCTGCGGCTCGCCAAGGGTGCGGTAGACAAGCCCGATGTTGCCGAGTTGATTGGCCTGACCTTCAAGACTGCCTATCTTTTCATCAATCTCCAACGCCTTCTCGTGATAATCAAGCGCCTTTTGCGGCTCGCCAAGGGTGCGGTAAACAAGCCCGATGTTGCCGAGGTCTTGAGCCTGACCTTCAAGATTGCCTATCTTCTCGTCTAACTTCAACGCCTTCTGGTGATAGTCAAGCGCCTTTTGCGGCTCGCCAAGGGTGCGGTAAACAAGCCCGATGTTGCTGAGGTCTCGAGCTTGGCCCTCAAGACTGCCTATCTTTTCATCAATCTCCAACGCCTTCTCGTAATACCCAAGCGCCTTGCGCGGCTTGCCAAGGGTGCGGTAGACATTCCCGATGTTGCCGAGGTCTTGAGCCTGACCTTCGAGACTGCCTATCTTCTTGTGAAACACCAACGCCTTCTCGTAATACCCAAGCGCCTTGCGCGGCTCGCCAAGGGTGCGGTAGACAATCCCGATGTTGCCGAGATTTATTGCCTGGCCTTGGAGTTTACCTATCTTCTCGTTAATCCTCAACGCCTTCTGAAAATAATCAAGCGCCTTGTGCGGCTTGCCAAAGGTGTAGTAGACATTCCCGAT